>TARA_B100001057_G_scaffold126366_1_pt1 | contig 79006 bp, 78 predicted proteins | sample TARA_B100001057 | Tara Oceans TARA_B100001057 (sample SAMEA2621839) | marine metagenome | biome: marine biome (ENVO:00000447); feature: surface water layer (ENVO:00002042); material: "saline water (ENVO:00002010), including plankton (ENVO:xxxxxxxx)" | depth 5 m | reverse complement strand
GTCAAAATATGGTTAACAAAAATGACAGATAAGAAATTAAAAAGTCATAGAGTCAAAATTGATAAAATAGACAAAGAAATTTATGCTCTTATTCAAAAAAGAGCATCACATGCCGTGGCTATTGGACAAATTAAGTCAAAAGTAAGTCCTAAAGAGTCATTTTATAAGCCCGATAGAGAGACAAAAATATTACGAAATATTTTAAATACAAATAAAAAAGGACTATTACCAGATTCTAAGATTCGAGCAATTTACAAAGAATTAATTTCTGGCTGTCTGTCTCTCGAAGAAATTTTAAAAGTTGCATATCTTGGGCCTGAGGCAACTCATTCAGAGGCAGCTGTTCATAATCAATTTGGCTCTCAGGCTTTAAGAATACCTACATCAACTATTGATGATGTCTTTTATCAAGTAATTAATGATGATGTTAATTTAGGGGTTGTTCCAGTAGAAAATTCATCTGAGGGAGTTATAAATACTACTCTAAATTGTCTTGCAGACAGCAAAGACATAAATATTATTGGAGAAATATATTTAAATATTGATCATCAATTAGCAGCAGGAAATAAATTTAAAATTGATCAAGCTTTTGCAATTGCATCTCATCCTCAGGCGCTAGGACAATGCTCAAAATGGATTGAAAGAAATTTAGGAAATATAAAAAGACTGGAAATGCCAAGCTCAGCAGTCGCTGCTCAATATGCAAAAGAGAATAAAAATATTTTATGTATCGTGAATTCAATGGCATTAAATAAGTATAAATTAAAGTTAATCAACAAAAATATTCAGGATTACTCAGAAAATAAAACTAGATTCCTAGTAATAGGTAAAAATAAAGTTGAAAAAACAGGCAAAGATAAGAGCTCTTTTTTAATCCAAACTCCAAATAGACCTGGCTCTTTAATGTCAGTTCTAAAACCTTTTGAAAAAAGAAAAATCAATTTAAGTAAGATTGAGACTCGCCCATCAAGAGGAAATATAAATTCTCATGATTTCTTTGTTGATTGTGAGGGACATATTAAAGACCAAAAACTACGTCTAGCTATAAAAGAAATTATTGATACTGGCGCTATTGTAAGAAATTTTGGTTCATACCCAGAATACATATGAATCTAAATGTAGAAAAGATTTTAATTATAGGTCTTGGACTAATTGGTTCCTCAATTGCTGCAACTGCAAAATCAAAAGGCATAAAAGTAACTGGATTTGATTTAAACGGAGATATTCTCAAAAAGGCAGTTGATGAAAAAATCATTGATACAAAAATTGACGAAATTGAGACAATCAATTCAACAGATATTGATTTAATCATATTAGCTGTTCCACCTAGAAAAACTTTAGATCTATTCAAGTCTTTGAATTATCTTTGGAATACAACGACAACCATTACAGATACTGCTAGTGTAAAAAATCATATAAAGCTTGATGGTGTAAATAATATTGTTTTATCTCATCCAATTGCTGGATCTGACAAATCTGGAATAGATGCTTTAGATAATAATCTGTTTATAGATAAAAAAAATATTCTCTGTAATCCTTTTGATGCAAATGATGAGCACATAAAAAAGGTTGAAAATTTTTGGGTTAATGCCCTAAATATGAGAACAGAGATGATGACTGTTGCAGAGCATGATTTAATTTTTGCTATGACTAGCCACCTTCCTCATTTAGTTTCGTATGCGTTAATTGATTCAATAAGATTATCAAATTCTAACGTCAAAGATAATTCTGGAGGTGGATTAAAGGAGTTTCTCAGACTTAGTGGTTCTAACCCAGAGATGTGGAAAGATATTTTTATATTGAATAGAGTGGATTTGATAAAGGCTCTTGCTGGAATGCAAGTATCTTTAAATAATTTGTTAGAGTTAATTACAGAGACTAAGCAAATTCCTGATATATTCTCACATGATGAAATGTTAAAGAATGAGCTTAAAGAAATTAAATCATTTAAAGAAGATAAATTTTGAATTTAATATCTTTAAAATCAGATTTAATTGAAGGAAATATAGTTTGTCCTGGAGACAAATCTATTTCTCAACGTATTTTAATTCTAGGATGGCTTCTTAACAAAAATATTACTATAAGTGGTTTTTTAAATGCAGAAGATCCAGTATCAACTGCAAATGCATTAAATCAAATTTCAGATTCAATCCAAATTAATGGAAATGAAGTCATCATTGAAGAGCGTATCGCTGAACCTAAAAATCCTGAAAATCCAATTGATTTAGGCAATTCTGGGACTGGTATGAGATTAATATTTGGTTTAATTTCTGGCTTAGGAATAGAAGCAAACTTAATTGGTGATGATTCGTTATCTAAAAGACCAATGAGGCGTGTAGCTAATCCTTTAAAAGAAATGGGTGCTTCAAATAAGTTAAACATTGGTGGGACACCACCAATAGAAATATCTAAAGGAAAAATAATTGATGATTTTGTTTATGAGATGCCTGTAGCAAGTGCTCAAGTAAAATCTTCAATAATGTTAGCAGCTATTGCTGCAAAAAAAGGTATAACAGTTATAGAGAAAAATCCTACAAGAAATCATACAGAAAGAATGATTGAATATTTCAAGGGAAATATAGAAATTTCACCAATATGGTGGGATGAATCTAAATCACTAAATAGCTTCATGGGCAATAAAATTACATATAAGCATAAAGAGCTTATTTGTCCAAATCATTATGATGTAGTTGGTGATTTTTCTTCAGCGTCATTTCTAATTGTTGCTGGCTTAATATCTAAGAGTGGTAAATTGATAATTGAAAATGTTGGTTTGAATCCTTCAAGAAGCTTGCTTATAAAAATTTTAAAATCAATGGGTGGAAATATAAGCATAAGTAATGAAAGAATGGTTTCAAATGAAGAAGTTGCAGATATTACGATTTCACCATCTAAACTAAAAGGATTTAATATATCTGACTTATCAAGTGAAGTTCCAGCTGACCATGTTATACCAAACATAATTGATGAAATTCCTATCTTGTGTATTGCTGCAGCTTTTGCAGAGGGCAGCACTATGCTTCGTGATCTTGAGGAATTAACTGTTAAAGAATCCAATAGACTGGCTGCAATTTGTGATGGCTTTGATGAAATAGGGATTAAATATTTTTCTGATAGAGAGAGTTCAATAAAATTATATGGAAATTACAATGAAGATATTGATGGTGCTGAAGTCGATTCACATGGGGATCATAGAATCGCAATGAGTTTTTTAGTAGCCGGCATGAGATCAAAAAATGGTATTAAGGTAAGAGACTGTAAAAATATTGAAACTTCTTTTCCCAATTTTACTCATATAATGAATTCCTTAGGTATGAAAATTAATGAAAAAGATTAATGTAATCACAATTGATGGCCCATCTGCATCTGGTAAAGGAGCACTTGCGCGAAGGATATCTAATAGTTTTGGATTTAATATCCTTGATAGCGGAGCCCTATACAGACTCTATGCTTATTTATCTAATATGAGTTTCTCTGTAGATGAAATTGCTAAGCAAATAGAAAAGAATGTATTATTTAAAAATACTAAAAAAAAACTATCAATTAGTTTTAAAGATAGAGATATTACAACCGAATTAAGATCAGAAGAGGTTGCAAAACTAGCATCCGAACATAGCTCAAAAAAAGAAGTTAGAGAGGCTTTATTAAATATTCAAAGAAGCTTTTACGATGGAGGTGGATTGGTTGCAGATGGAAGAGATATGGGCACAGTTGTTTTCAAAGATGCAAAGTTAAAAATTTTTCTCACAGCATCTACTGAGGAAAGAGCAAAAAGACGCTTTATAGAGTTGCAGAATCTTAATCAAGAAGTTAATATGCCCGCTCTGATAGCTGATATTGAGAAAAGAGATATGAGAGATAGCTCAAGAGATTTATCACCTCTTATTCCTGCTGAAGATGCACATGTTATTGATTCTTCAGATATGATGCTTGATGAGGTATTTAGTATTACTAAAAACTTAATAAAAAAGGAATTTAAATAAATGTCAGAATCTTTTTCAGTCTTACTTGATGAAAGTTTAAGCACTCTAGATATGCAACCAGGTTCAATAGTATCTGGAGTCGTTCTTGATGTTGATAAAGACTGGGTGACAGTTCATGTTGGTTTGAAATCAGAGGGAGTAATTTCTTTAGATGAATTCAGAAATAATAACGGTGAGGCTGATATTCAAGTTGGAGATGAGATTGAAGTTGCATTAGAAGCTGTTGAAGATGGTTATGGTGAAACAAGGATTTCAAGGGAAAAAGCAAGAAAAATTTCAACATGGAAAATGTTAGAGGAAGCTTTAGAAACAGGAGAATTTGTAACAGGTAAAATCCATAATAGAGTCAAAGGTGGCTTTGCTGTTGAAGTTGACGTTGTTAAGGCATTTCTTCCAGGTTCTCTGGTTGATGTAAGGCCTGTCAAAGAAGCCCCTGATATTGAAAATACTGTTCAAGACTTTAAAGTTATTAAGCTTGATTATAAAAGAAATAATGTTGTTTTATCTAGAAAAGCTGTATTAGAAAAAAATAATTCAGAAGTTAAAGTGGAGCTACTGAAAAATCTTGATGAAGGTCAGATAGTAAAAGGTATTGTTAAAAATATAACTGACTATGGAGCATTTGTTGACTTAGGTGGTTTAGATGGATTGCTTCATATAACAGATATTTCATGGTCAAGAGTTACTAATCCATCTGATCATTTGAATCTTGGTGAAGAGATTGATGTAAAGGTACTAAGTTTTGATAAAGAAAAACTAAGAGTTTCACTGGGATTAAAACAAATTCATAACGATCCATGGGAAAATGTTGAATCTAACTATTCTGTTGGAGGTATATATGAAGCTGAAGTCTCCAATATTACCGATTATGGATGTTTCGCTGAACTCGAAGAAGGGATCGAGGGTTTGATTCATCTTTCTGAACTAGATTGGACCAGTAAAAATATTCATCCCTCAAAAGTTGTCGAGATGGAAGAAAATATTAAGGTGATGATTTTAGAAATCGATAATGACAAACGAAGAATTTCACTTGGATTAAAACAAACAAAACCAAATCCATGGACAGAATTTGCAAATAAGTATGGCATTGGTGATAAGGTCGAAGGAAGTATAAAATCAATCACTGATTTTGGTATATTTGTTGGTTTGGAAGGCGATATCGATGGCCTAATACATTTGTCTGATATTTCTGAAGAGGAAGATCCTAAAAAAGCATTAGAAGAGTTTAAGAAAGATCAGAATCTTCAATGTATAGTTTTTGCAATTGATGCAGATAGAGAAAGAATTTCATTAAAGTTGAGTGAATAGAATAAATAAAGAAACCTTTACTAGATCTGACATTGAATTATCTATAAGAAAAGAATTTCCTAATCTAAGTAAGTCTGAAATTAGTAAAGCTATTGATTCTATTTTAGAATCCATAAAAGATGCAGTAGCTCTTGATGAAAAAGTTGAGATTAGAGGTTTTGGTACCTTTTCAAAAAAATTTATAAGACCAAGAAAATTTATAAATCCTAAAACTAAAAAAGTTTCATATTTAGGTGAAACTGCAACAATGCATTTCAAACCATCAAAATCGCTTATTGAAAAATGATTATAGTAGCGATAGACGAAATAGATTTTAATAAAGCTTCAAATATTATTGATAATCTAGATTCAACAAAATGTATGATAAAAATTGGAAGTGTCGCTTTTAATTCAATTGGCCATACAATAATTGATTATGCCTCTAAAAAAGGTTTTGATATTTTTCTTGATTTAAAACTCCACGATATACCAAATACTGTTGTTAAATCTATAAAAGGTCTTACTTCGCTACCTTTAAAAATGCTTACAATTCATGCATCAGGTGGAAAGGATATGATGTCGGCGGCAATGGAAGCAGTTTCAGGCACAAAAATAAAAATATTTGGTGTGACAGTTTTGACAAGCCTTAGTGATCAAGATACTTCCGAAATTTATAAAAGGACATCATCTGAACAGGTAGATAAAATGTTAGATTTGGCGGAGTCAGCTGGAATCGATGGAGTTGTTTGTTCTCCACATGAACTAAAATATGTTCAGAATAGAGAATCATTGTTGTCAATAACTCCAGGTATCAGATTAGAGGATTCCATTGACGACCAAAAGAGAGTCATGACTCCAAAAGAAGCAATTGAACTTGGAGCTAATTATTTGGTTATTGGAAGACCAATAACAGCATCAGATAATATAAGTAAAACACTTGAAGAAATATTCTTAAGCATTCAATGAACATTGACAAAACAATCAACTATTTATTCAAGAACGACATCATTCAGTTTGAATCTCATGTAGATGAGTTTACAGATGAAATTTTTAATGAATTAGATTTGTTAGCTGAGAAACTCGATCTACATAAAAAGATAGATGACTTGATAGACGGAAAGGTTGTAAACAATAGTGAAAATCAAGCTGCACTTCATCCTAAGTATAGAGGCATTTTAAATAGTTCAGAAACTCCTAAAAATCTCATTGACGCTAAAGTTAAGGTAGAAGAATTTTATAAAAATCGTTGTGATTCATTTAAAGATGAAGAAAACTCAAAAATAAATATTATTAATCTTGGTATAGGGGGATCGTATGAGGGACCAAAACTACTATTAGAAAGTTTAAAAAATCCAATAGGTTTTCAAAACAAAGATGCAAACAATATTAATTATGAATTTATTACCGGATCAGACCCGTACGAATTTGAACATAAAACAAAGTCTTTAGAACCTTTTAATACTATTTTTTTAGTTTCTTCAAAATCTTTTACCACCTATGAAACTCTTGATAGTCTAAAAAAAGCTCTAGAGTGGTCAAAAAATACTAATAATTTCATTGCAATTACTGCAAATCCTAATGAGGTAAGTAAGTACGGTATTAAAGATGTTATTACTTTCGATAAAGAGATTGGTGGAAGATATTCTGTTTGGTCTCCAATAACGCAATTTCATTTATGCGGAAAACAAAGAGCTAGCTTCATCGAGGGAGGCCATCAAGCGGATATAGACATTCAAAAAAATAAAGAATATTTGAAATTTTTAAAAATCCTATCTTACAGTGATATTTGGCTAAATAATGTTAAAGGAAAACATACCAGAGCTATATTTTGCTATGATTGGAATCTTAGATCTCTACCAAATTATTTCCAACAGCTTGAGATGGAGTCGCTTGGGAAACATCCAAATTCAAAATCAAAATTTAAACAAACTGGTCAAATAGTTTTTGGAGGATTTGGACCAAGAGCACAACACTCATACTTTCAACTTCTTCATCAGGGCTCTCAAGAGATATGTGCCGACATAATTCTAACTAGAGAAGATCAAAAAAGCCTAAATTATGCTCAGGGAATGACCCAATCAAAACTGTTATCAAAAGGTCAAGAAAATTTACAAAAAGGAGAAAAAATCAATGGCAATGTCCCAGTAAATTTATTTACTCTTAATAAATTAGATTCATATACTTTAGGTTATCTAATTGCTTCATGGGAATATAGAGTATTCATAACTGCCACAATGCTTGAAATTAATCCATTCGATCAGTTTGGAGTTGAGGCAGGTAAAAATAGCACCATTAAATTTCTTGAGGACAATTGATAGAATATAATTAAATTATGAAAATAGTTGTTGTAAGTGGTGGTTTTGATCCATTGCATTCTGGACATATCTCTTATTTTAAGGATGCTAAAAGACATGGTGATAAGTTAATAGTTGCCTTGAACAGTGACAATTGGCTCGAGAAAAAGAAAGGCAAGTTCTTTATGCCTTTTTCTGAGAGAAAATTAATTATTGAAAACCTTAAGTATGTTGATGAAGTAATAAATTTTGAAGACGATAAAATTGGAAGTTGCATAAATGCTCTTGAAAAGATAAAAAATCTATACAGTGAGGATGATATTTATTTTGCTAATGGAGGAGATAGAGATAAAGAAAACATTCCTGAAATGTCAGTGGACGGTATAAATTTTATATTTGGTGTGGGTGGTGATGATAAAAAAAATTCCTCATCATGGATTCTCAAAGATTGGCAGTATTATCACGAAGATAGAATCTGGGGAGCTTTTTATAATCTTTTCGAAGCAGATAATATAAAAGTTAAGGAGTTAATTGTTGATCCTGGTAAAGGTATGAGTTTTCAGAAACATTTTAAAAGATCTGAGATATGGCTAGTCAGCAAAGGCTCATGCATTGTCAACTATAGTAATGAGGATCCTGAAAAAAGAAAAAATGTTCAATTGAATAAGTTTGATCATTATTTTGTTCCTGTTGGTAAATGGCATCAAATAACTAATCCATTTGATGATCCCTGTCATTTAATTGAAATTCAATATGGTGAAGCTTGTGTCGAAGAAGACATCGAACGAATAGATTATTACGACCCAAAATAATTTTAATAAAGCATTGAAGATAGATATCAAAAAAGTCCCAAATACTCCAGGAGTATATAAATTTTTTAATAATCAAGAAATAATTTATATTGGCAAAGCAAAAGATTTAAAAAAAAGAGTTTCATCTTATTTTGGCAAATCTTTTAAAGATAGGAAAACTTCTCAAATTAAGTTTCTCACAGATAAAGTTGAGACCTTTACAACAAAAAATGAAGTAGAGGCATTATTGTTGGAACAATCACTAATAAAGGAGAATAAACCAAAATTTAATATACTTTTAAGAGATGATAAAACTTATCCATATATATATTTTTCTCTTGATCATGAATATCCTGGAGTCTATTCAAAGAGAACAAAAAAGAGCGTTGATAAAAAATACTTTGGACCATTTGTAAGTTCAGAGGCTGTAAAAAAATCAATTAAAGAAATTCAAAAAATTTTCAAAGTAAGAAACTGCAGCGATAACACTTTTTCAAACAGAACGAGGCCTTGTATTGAGTTTCAGATGAAAAGATGCTCTGCTCCATGCGTACAAAAAATAAACAAAGTAGACTACTTTGAAGATATTACAAGTGCAAAATCGTTCTTAACATCTTCGGATACTAAAACCGTCGAGAGATTGATGAGCGATATTGATAAGGCTGTATCAAAGCTTGATTTTGAGAAAGCTGCTGAAATTAGAGATCGTCTAAACAGATTGAATCTTTTGAAAGAAGAACAATCTGTAGTGACACTAGCAAATGATGTTGATATTTTTTCGGTCAGCTCAGAAATGAGTTATTTGGGTGTATCTATTATAGTTGTTAGGAATGGAAAGATAAGGGGAACGAAAACTCATTTAATTAAACAAGCTCTATACAGCTCATTTGACGAAGTATATCAAAGTGCAATTTTTAATTTTTATGAAAATCAAATAGATATTCCAAATAAAGTTTTATGTGCCTATGAATTAGAGGATAAAAAAATTCTTGAGGATATGTTTGAGAGCAAGCATCAAAATAAGGTAAAAATCATCCATTCACCAAGCAAGTCTATTAGACCAATATTTAATTTATGCAAGCTAAATGCACAACAAGTCATAAGTAATCACATAAGTAAGGAAGATAAATATACTTTTGCATTGAATGAGCTTTGTGGATATGTAGGACAAAAAGAAATTAATAAAATTGAAGCCTATGATGTTAGCCATATTTCTGGAGAAAATGGAGTTGCATCATCTATAGTGTTTACTAAAACTGGCCCAGAAAAGAAAAGTTATAGGCTTTTTAATATACCCAATCAACTATCTGGAAATGATGTTGGTTCTTTAGAGCATGTTCTACAAAGAAGGATCAAATACTTCGATGATCCTAAAACTAAACCAGATTTACTACTTATTGATGGCGGCAAAACACAACTAAAATTTGTTAATTCTGTTTTAGAAAAATCTGCTCACAAAGATCTTAAAGCCATATCTATCGTAAAAGGTTCCAATAGGATTAGAGCGACTGAAACAATTATTAGTAGGGATGGTATTTTGGAGCTCGATAAAAATTCTAAAGCTTTTTTGATTTTGCAGGAAATGAGAGATGAATCACACAGGTTTGCAATTCAAGCACAAAGAAAAAAGAAAAGAAAGACAATTTCTAAGTCACAATTAGATTCAGTTAAAGGCATAGGAACTGTTTTAAAAAGCAGACTACTAAAGAAATTTAAAAGCATAAAGAATATAAGAATGGCTAATTTATCTGATTTGATGACTGTTCAAGGTATTAATGAGAAAATGGCAAAACTTATATTGGAAAAACTAAAATGATAACATCACTAATTAATTTACTTACTTTTGCAAGAATTATTATTGCTATTATTATTTTCGGATTTTTAGCTCTTAAAAATTATTACATGCTTTCATTAATTCTATTTTTTATTGCAGGATTGACAGACTTTTTTGATGGATTCTATGCAAGAAAATATAATGCAACTTCTCAAATAGGCGAGATTCTAGATCCATTGGCAGATAAAATCTTAATTATTTTTTTGTTTTTTGGTCTAGCTGTTAATCTATCAAGTTTTTTAATTGCATTTGCTGGATCATTAATTATTACAAGAGAAATTTGGATTAGTGCCTTAAGAGATTACAATGCCAGAAACAACAATATAAATGCTACAAAAGTCATATACATAGCTAAGATTAAAACAACTATTCAATTATTTACAATAATGATTTATTTATTTGGCTTAGCATTTAATGTAATGCTTTTAATTATACTTGGCGATATTTTTATGATCATTGCCACACTAATAACTATTTATACAGGCTATATCTACACCTACAATAGTTTTAGGAATTAATTTCCACATTTATCAATACACATATACAATATCATAAAATTTTAGGCTGGATGGCAGAGTGGTTATGCAGCGGCCTGCAAAGCCGTTTACGCCGGTTCGATTCCGGCTTCAGCCTCCATATAATATGAAGATAGGAATAGTTGGTTTTGGGTTTGTTGGTAAGGCATTAAAGAATGGCCTTAGGGATAGTGTTGATTGTATTGAAATTGATCCAAAACTTGATACCAATTTAAGCGATTTATCTAATCATAAACCAGATATTGTTTTTATATGTTTACCCACACCAATGAATGATGATGGCAGTCAAAATATTGACATAGTAAGAGATGTTATCTTTGAACTTAACAAACATGATCCAAATATTTTGGTTGTTTTAAAAAGTACAATATTGCCAAAATATGTAATCGAGATTTCGAAGCTCACAAAAAATCTTGTTATAAATCCCGAATTCTTAAGAGATAAACATGCTAATGAGGATTTTATTAATTCTGAAATAATTGTTTTCGGTGGCGAAAAAGAAAATTGCGATAAATTGGCAAAATTTTATGAGAATCATACTAAATGTTTATGCAAAGACTATGTAGTTACCGATAATATTTCAGCATCTCTAATTAAATATACAATTAATACTTTTCTTGCTTTAAAAGTAGTATTTTTTAATGAATTGAAGTCTGTTTTTGATAATCTGAATTCACAAAATGATTGGTTCAAATTTATAAATGCAATATCAAAAGATAAAAGAATAGGAAACTCACATATGAATGTTCCTGGTCCAGATGGAAGACATGGTTTCGGTGGTCCATGTTTTCCAAAAGATGTAAAAGCACTTATTGAATATTCTAGAGAAATTGGTTCAGAATTAAGTCTTCTTAATAAAGCAAATACTATTAATAATAATATTAGAGCACAGTATAATGACGTTACTGTTCGTGAAAAAGAGCAGAATATTAAGTTTAATTCAAAAAAAGAGGAGTGATTTAGACAAATATGCCCGAGTGGTGGAATTGGTAGACACAAGGGACTTAAAATCCCTCGATAGAAATATCGTGCCGGTTCAAGTCCGGCCTCGGGTACCATTATTGCGAAAGTTGTTATTATGAAAGTTTGGATGGTGGCTACCTATAAGATCAATGAACTTAATAGATTAAAAGAAAATCTTAGCAATCAAAATTTTCAATATTATCACCCAAAAATAAAAACAAAAAAAAATAACTCATCTCCAAAAGAAGAACCCTTGTTTCCAGGTTATGTTTTTATTCATTCATCCTTAGATAAATATACTAAGATAAAATATACAAAAGGCATTTCAAAAGTAATCCGATTCAATAACAACGTAGCTATTCTAGAGGATGAAGAAATAAATCAATTAAGAATTTTAGAAAAAGAGTCACTCACAAAGCCTATTGTTCAAAAAGTATTTGTTGGACAAGAGGCAGTTATGTCAGATGGTCCTTTTAAAGGATCTATGATTACAATTGCTTCGTTGCCTGAAAAGGAAAGAGTTAATATATTTATAGATATTCTTGGAAGCAAAAGAAAAGCTTCAGCACCTTTAAACGAAATTAATTTAAGTTAATCAAAACTGGCGAGGATTTAAAATTAACTTATCGATATAATATTGAATAATAAATATACCTAATAAGATGATCGAAAAAGCAATTATCACAGGCGGAGCTGGTTTAGTTGGCCAATCTTTAGCAAGATACTTAGCTGAACAAAACATAGATGTTCTTTGTTTAGGCAGAAAGCAATTATCAACAGAAGATATTAAAAAGATTTTTGGAAACGGCATAAGTTATTTAAAGCTAGACTTAAAAAATATTGATGATCTTGAAAATAAGATTGAGAAATTAAACTGGATACCTGGCAACAACTGTATTTTTTATCATTTTGCATGGAGTGGAGTTGATAGACTAACTGACGGAAATATAGAAGATCAGCTTAAAAATGTAGCATTTTCAGCAGATGCAATTAAAGTTGCTAAAAAAATTGGTTGTTTAAAATTTGTAAATTCTGGGACTATTGAAGAGACATATGCTGATTGGCATCTAACTAAAAAATCTAAATATAATTCTTCTCAGGCTAACTATGCTATGGCAAAGCTTGCAGCAAGAGATATGTGTAAAATGGTTGCTTATCTTGAAAAAATTAACTACATACATACTCGTTTATCAGTTCCTTTATCTCCAGACCTTTCAAAAGGTGGTTATGTCCCGCAAACATTAAAAAAAATTATTTCTCAAGATGAATACGTAGCACCTGAAAATGAACAATTATTTGATATTGTTTCAACAGAAGATGCTTCTTTGGCTTACTATAAAATCGGCTTAAAAGGATTAAATAATTCTGATTATTACATTGGTTACGGAAAACCAATTGTTTTAAAAGATTATTTTTCTCAGTTTGAAAACTACATAAAAGGGTTACCTATTATTGAAAAAGATTATTCAGATATTTTTTCATCAGATTTTTTCAAAACTGACTTGCTCCAAAAAGATACAGATTTTGAACCAAAATTTAACCAATACAATTTTTTTGAGAAATAGGATTTTATGAAAAAGGCAATAGTTACTGGATCAACTGGATTTATTGGATCATCATTTGTTGAATTTTTAATATCAAAAGGTATTGATGTATTAGCACTTGGTCGAAAGAATTTAAATGATATTTCGTCAATTAGAAGAAAACGTATTGAAGGTTCAACATATCTAAAAATCGATATGAATAATATTAGTGAATTACCTAAACAAATAGACCATATTAAATGGATTGTTGAAGATGATTGTGTTTTCTTTAATCTTGCATGGGGAGGAGAGAGCAAACTTTCTGACCTTAATATTTATGCTCAAATGCAAAATGTTTCATGGAGTATAAATGCTCTAGAAGTCTCAGCAGATATTGGTTGCAATCGCTTTATACAAGTTGGAACAATGGAAGAGGCATTTACCCATAAATATTTAGAACTTGATCATAATAAAAATGATCAATATAACAGACATGTTATTTATTCGGTTGCAAAGATTGCTGCTAAATATGCTCTTCAATTGAAAGCGTCATCAATGGATATTGATTATATATATGTTCTTCATTCGCATGTTATGGGCGAAGATGATGACAAAGATTCTTTTTTGCAAGTAACACTTCAAAAACTCGTAAAAGGTGAGGATTTAGTATTTTCCAGTGGGGAACAGTTTTTTGATGTCATATCTTTATCCGACTGTTCGCTTGGATATTTTCTAATATGTGAAAAAGGAATATCAGGCGAAGAATATTGGGTAGGCTCAGGAGATCCAAGAAAACTTAGAGAATATGTTGAAAGAATGTTTAGCTTATATCCTTCTGTTAAAGAAATGCAATTTGGTAAACTTCCATACAATGATATTATTTTAAATAAAGAAGATTTTTCTATAAAAAATCTTGTGAAAGATACAGGCTATAAACCATTAATGACATTTGAGGATACTGTAAAAGAACTTCATAAAAGCTTATTTGATGATAGTAAATCTGAGACATAGATTTTATTTTAAAATATACATACAATGCTCATCAAAAGGGGTAATAAACAGATGAAAGTTAAACCGATTTCAAAACGTGGCTCATTTGTATGTAGAGGTTGCGATTCAGAAAATTTAGTAAGTATACTAGATCTAGGTGAACAACCCCTTCCTGCAGAATATGGAAGTCATCAAAATGAAGTGCTTGATAGATTTCCACTTCACCTAAAGGTTTGCAGAGATTGTGGTTTAGGCCAGCTTGGTGAATATGTTCTACCAGATAGGATTTTTCATGAAACATATCCATATCTTTCTTCAGCAAGCGAATATTGGGTAAATCATGCCAAAAAATTTGCCAGTGAAATGGTCGAAAAACTTTCTTTAAATCAAGATAGTTTAGTTGTTGAGCTTGGAGGAAATGACGGATATCTTTTATCTCAATTTCAAAATTTAGGGGTTTCAGTATTAAATGTTGAACCACCTGAAAATACTGCAGAAATTGCAAGAAAAGCTGGAGTTCCAACAATTTCAAAATTTTTTGGAGTTGGCTTAGCTGAAGAAATATTAGCTGATTATGGTCATCCAGACTTGATAGTTGTAAATAATGTTTATGCTCATATTCCTGACCAACAAGATTTTACAAAAGGCATGACTCTTCTCTCAGATGACTCTACAATCATCACTATAGAAAATCCTTCTTTTGACGTTTTGCTCAATAATGCTTTTTTTGACACTATTTATCATGAACATTATTCATACTTAACGGCGCATTCAGTTGATGTAGTATCGCAAAAATGTGGCTTGAACTTATTTCACATTGATCGTTTGCCAACACATGGTGGTTCTAACAGATATTGGTTAAGTAAAAAAGAGTCGCGAGATGAGACTGTCAATAAGATTTTAGAGGAGGAAAATTTATCTGGTTTATTTCTTTATGATAAATGGGAAGACTTTGCCAATCGTTCTAGGGCAGCCATCGAAGGTTTACGAAGTTGGTTTATTGAGAGACAACAACAAGGCGATGTTGTTGTCGGCTATGGTGCAGCTCATAAAGGTAATACATTCTTAAATGCAGTTGGAGAAGAATCTAAAATACTTAAATATGTAGTTGATGCAAGTCATGAAAAACACGGAAAATTTCTACCAGGTTCACAGGTTCCAGTTTTTGCTCCAGAGAAACTAAATTCTGCAAATCCTACAGATGTTCTAATTTTGCCTTGGAACATTGCTAATGAACTTAGCGATAATATTAAGAGACTAGCACCTGATGCTAATATCTGGGTAGCACAGCCATCAATGAAAAAGTTAAATTAATATAATAGTCAAATGAAACTTGAAAAAACTCCAATAAAAGATTTGTTTGTTCTTCATAGAAGAATTATGAAAGATAGCCGCGGTTCTTTTTCTAGACTTTTTGGAGAAGATGATATTGCTAAAGCAGGAAGACCGACAAATATTGTTCATGTCAATACTTCTACTTCTGTTGAAGCTGGAACGCTTAGAGGAGTCCACTTTCAATATCCACCTTTTTCAGAAGCCAAAGTTGTAGCATGTACATCTGGATCTATATGGGATGTCGGAGTAGATTTAAGGCCAGATTCACCAACTAGATTTCAATGGTTTGGTGAGGTGCTTACTCCTGAAAATGGTAAAAGCATGATTGTTCCTGAGGGATTTGGCCATGCTTTTATAACTCTTGAACCAAATTCTACAGCTGTTTATGCTATATCTGCATATTATAACATTGAGCATGAATCAGGAATTCGTTTTGATGATCCAATGTTGAATATAAATTGGCCAGTAGAACCAAAAATAGTATCAGAAAAAGACTATGAATGGGGCCCTTTAGAGGACCGCATTGAGGAATTAAATAAAAATTTTACCAAAACTAATTAATCTGCTCACTCATTCAACATACTAAAAATAAAAATATGTGATTTTTTTATAAATTTATGTTGTTTTTTTGTAAATATAAATGTACAGTTCAAACATTGAACGATAAAAGTTCAATAATTGAACGGTAAAAGTATATATATTTTTCCCGTGCGGTAGCTATCACAGCTATCAATTTTTATATTAATTCAATATGTCTGACAATCAAAAAATTAATGAAGATGACCTAAAAGTTCTTCACATTGTTCATAATAATCCTAAGATCTCTCAAAGAGGGATAGCTGAAGAAATGAACTTTAGTCTAGGTAAAGTTAATTACTGCATTAAATCATTAACAAAGGTTGGATTTATAAAATTGCAAAACTTTTCTAAGTCAGAAAAAAAATTGGGCTATCTATATGTATTGACTCCCAAAGGAATAAAAGAAAAAACAATTCTGACAAAACGATTTTTGAAAATTAAACAATTAGAGTACGAAAAACTATATAATTACGAGCATGGAAACAAATCTTAATAACAGCATTGCAGATAAAAACGAAAAAGAAATTGATTTAAAAGAAATCTTTGGTGTTATCTTTGATGGAAAATGGCTAATAATTGCTATTACTTCAGCATTTTCCATCGCGGCAGTTATTTACAGTCTTCTTCTACCTAATGTTTATCAATCTAAAACAATTTTAAGCCCGGTTGGGGACTCAAATATGGGTGGAGCAAGCTCAGTACTGAAAAGTGTTGGAGGAATAGCAAGTCTTGCTGGTGTAAACATGTCATCAAATAATACCAGTACCAACGCAACCAAAGCCCTTGAAAAGTTAAATACACTAAGTTTTTTTGAAAAAAATATTTTACCTAACATTTTTCTTCCAGATTTAATGGCATTTGATTATTGGGATGCTTCAGCTAGGAAATCTGTTTATGACAAAAATCTGTTTGATGAGGAGTCTGAAACTTGGGTTAGAGGTTTTCAATATCCACAGACTCAAGTCCCAAGCGCACAAGAAAGCTATAATATTTTTGTTCAACATTTCAGAGTTTCAAAGGATATAGAAACTGGTTTTTTAACTATAACAGTTAAACACCAGTCACCCATAGTCGCACAGTCGTGGGCAGAGATCATAGTAAGTCAGATTAATTTGTTTTTTAGGTCAAAAGCAAAAAAAGAAGCACAAGCGGCTACAGATTATCTAAATATGCAAATGGCGCAAGCAAATTTTACTGAAATCAAGCTTGTGACTGCACAACTTCTTCAACAAAAATTGCAACAATTAACAGTTGTAGAAGCCAGTGATTATTATGTTTTTGACATCATAGACCCACCAGCTGTAATGGAAAGAAAATCTGAGCCAGTTCGATCATTAATTTGTATCATTGGAGCCTTTTTGGGAGGAGTATTAGGCTGTATTGTTGCTCTGATAAGATTCTATGCTTTTGAAAAAAAAGATATAAGCAATTTTTAATTTAAAAAGGTGCTCTAGCATCATCATTAATAAGTTTTTAGATTTAAACATTCAAACAAAATCATCAAAGATATTATTTTAGGGAAAAGATATGTCACATAATAAAGTAGCATTAATTACAGGAATTACTGGGCAGGATGGTTCTTACCTAGCAGAGTTTTTATTAGATAAAGGATATGAAGTTCACGGTATTAAACGTCGTTCATCATTATTTAACACTGACCGTATTGATCATCTTTATCAAGATCCTCATGAGAAGAACATAAAGTTTATTTTACATCATGGTGATTTGTCAGATTCAATGAGCATGATGCGGATTATTCAACAAATTCAACCTGATGAAATATACAACTTAGGTGCACAATCACATGTAGCTGTATCTTTTGAATCTCCAGAATATACCGCGGATACGGTTGGCCTTGGATCACTTAGAATTCTCGATGCAATTCGTATTTTAGGACTGGAAAACAAAACACGATACTATCAAGCTTCATCTTCTGAATTATATGGCACGGTTCAAGAATCTCCTCAGAAAGAAACGACACCATTTTATCCAAGATCCCCTTATGCAGTAGCAAAATTATATGCATACTGGATAACTGTAAACTATCGGGAAGCATATGGCATTTACGCTTGTAACGGTATCTTGTTCAACCATGAATCTCCAGTTCGAGGTGAAACATTTGTAACAAGAAAAATTACTAGAGCACTAGCTCGCATATCCTTGAATATGCAAAAAACACTATATTTAGGTAACTTAGATGCAAGACGTGATTGGGGTCATGCAAAAGATTACATAGAAATGCAGTGGTTAATGCTTCAACAAGATAAGCCTGACGACTTTATTATTGCAACTGGTCAACAATATTCTGTTCGTGACTTTGTAAATTTTGCATACGAATATTTGGGGAAAAAAATACGTTGGGAAGGTAAGGGCCTTGATGAAAAAGGATATGATTCTGAAACAAATCAACTCATAGTTTCAGTTGATCCACGCTATTTTAGACCATCAGAAGTAGATACTTTACTTGGAGATCCATCAAAAGCTAAAGAAAAGCTTGGCTGGGAACCAAAAATAACTCTTAAACAAATGGTTGATGAAATGATGGAAAACGATATCAATATTGCAAAACGTGATTCTTTAGTAAAAAAACATGGATTCAAAGCACCAGATTTTAACGAATAATAAACTTTAAATTACATTAACCAGTGAATTTATCAGATAAGATTTACATCGCAGGTCATAGTGGCCTAGTTGGATCAGCAATAGAAAGACTTCTTAAAAAAAGGGGCTTCAAAAATTTATTAATTCGCAGTCACAAAGAGTTAGATCTCACTAATCAAAGACAAGTGAATGATTTTTTCAAAAAAGAGAAACCTAATTATGTAATACTCGCAGCAGCAAAGGTTGGCGGTATTCACGCAAACAATACTTACCCTGCAGATTTTATTTATGAAAATATTATGATTGAGGCTAACGTTATAAATTCAGCTTACCAAAATAATGTTGAGCGATTACTTTTTTTGGGAAGCACTTGTATTTATCCGAAATCAGTGAAACAGCCAATGGAAGAAAAAGCTTTACTTACCGATGTGCCTGAACCAACAAATGAGCCTTATGCTTTAGCTAAGATAGCTGGTATAAAGTTATGTGAATCATATAACCGGCAGCATGATACAGACTTTAGATCAGTTATGCCAACAAATCTATATGGTATTAATGATAATTTTCATCCAGAAAATTCTCACGTCATCCCAGGATTGATGAGACGCTTTCATGAAGCAAAGATTAATAATTATAAAGATGTAAAGGTATGGGGTTCTGGAAATGCTATGCGTGAGTTCTTATACGTTGACGATATGGCAGAGGCCTCATTATTTGTATTGGAATTAGAAAAAAAAGTATATCAAGAGAATACAGAGCCAATGTTGTCACATATTAATGTTGGCACTGGAAAAGATATAACAATTAGAGAGTTAGCAGAGATCATGAAAGAGGTCGTTGGATTTAATGGTGAATTATTTTTTGATACTTCTAGACCAGATGGAACATCAAGAAAACTAATCGATGTGTCTAGACTCTCAAAAATGGGTTGGAATTATAGAACTAATCTTAGAGAGGGTCTTGCAGAAACATACAAATGGTTTTTAAAAATAAATAATGTTTAAACTTATAAGACATCTTTTTTCTTTGCTTACCAAAAAACAAAGAAAACAATACTATGCGTTGCAACTATTAGTGGTTTTAATGGCTGTGATGGAAATTGCAGGTGTAGCATCCATAATTCCTTTCATGGCATTGGTAGGAAATATGAGTCAGTTAAAACAGGACACTTTAATTGCTCAGGTTTATCAAGCCAGCGGGATAAGTTCAGAAACACAATTTTTATTTCTACTAGGATTTACTGTATTAATTATGTTGCTTATTGCAACACTAATCTCGTCATACACAATATGGACAATATCTATGTTCTCGAACAAAATTGGAGCAGAAATCGCTGACAGACTTTATACACATTATTTAAAGCAGGGCTGGTTATTTCATGCCTCTGGAAGCAGCGCTCTTTTGACAAAAAAAATTGCAATAGAATCTATAAGGGTAACGAGCGGGATTCTATTACCTTTAATGCATGTAAATGCAAAAACTATTCTTGCATTTTTAATGATTCTTAGCATTTTTATTTATGACCCAACAGTTGCAATCATTATTTTTACTATTTTTGCAGTGGCATACACAATTTTATTTACTGTTGTAAGAATGCGACTACAGAGAAATGGAAAAACTATATCTGCCGTAAATGAACAACGCTTTAGACTCATGAATGAGGGCTTTGGTGGTATTAAGGATGTATTATTGTTAGGTAGAGATAGTGATTTTATAAAGCGATTTAATCAAACAGGAGTTTCACTTGCTAGAAGTCTTGGAACCAATGATGCTCTTGGAGCTATGCCTAGATATATTATGGAATTAATTGCTTTCGGATCAATGATCGCAGTTGTTCTTTATCTAATTGCATATTATGAGGCTAATCTTGGGATTATATTACCAATACTTTCTGTATATGCATTAGCTGGAGTAAAGTTACTGCCTGCATTTCAGTCAATTTACACAAGCATAGCTAGAATTAAAGCAAATAGCGCTGCATTTGAATCAATTCAGGGCGATCTAGATAATTCACAACAAACAAAATCATCAATATTAAAAATTGATAAAACTACTTTGTTACCTAAGAAACATATCTCACTTGAAAACGTTACATTTAAATATCCCAATAAAGAAGATCCAGCACTAAATCAATTAAATATGTCTATACCAGTTAATAGTGTGATTGGCATAGTCGGTCCATCAGGGTCAGGAAAATCGACTTTAGTTGATATTTTACTTGGTTTAATTCAACCACAGTCTGGACAACTCAAGATTGATGACGATGTTATAAATAATAAAAATCGTCGTCCATGGCAAAACACTATTGGTTTTGTGGCGCAAAGTATTTTCTTATCAGAAGGCAGTATTGCAGAAAATGTCGCATTTGGAATTCCTCAGGATCAAATAAATTTTGATCAAGTATATCGAGCACTGAAACTTGCTCATCTTGATGAGTTAATCGATAGCTATCAGGATGGTATCCATACCAAGGTTGGTGAGCGTGGTGTCCAATTGTCTGGTGGACAAAGACAGCGAATAGGTATCGCTAGAGCTTTGTATTATAAAGCTGAAGTGCTTGTATTTGATGAAGCAACAAGTTCTCTTGATGGTATAACTGAAAAAATGATCATGGAAGCTATCCATAATTTTAGTGGTCAAAAAACTATTATTATGATCGCCCATCGCTTAAAAACGGTTCAAAAATGTGATCAGATATTTTTCATAGATAAGGGGAAGGTAGTTGATAAGGGCACCTATGAGGAACTTATTGAAAATAATGAGCATTTTAAAAATATGGCGGCAAACGCTTAAATATAGAGGACTATTATGAAAGTACTATTACTTGCAGGCGGTTATGGAACTAGACTAAGTGAAGAAACTGATATCAAACCCAAACCAATGATTGAGATAGGTGGGAAACCTATACTGTGGCACATTATGAAGATGTACTCTCATTATGGTTTTAATGAGTTTGTAATCCTACTTGGTTATAAGGGTTATTACATAAAAGAGTATTTCGCTAATTATTATTTACATCAAAGCGACATAACGTTTGACATGTCTGATGGAAAAATGGAGGTTCATAATAATTCAAGCGAGCCATGGAAAGTAACACTTCTTGATACCGGCATGAATAGCATGACTGGAGGAAGAGTAAAGCGTGCTGAGAAGTTCATAGGCAATAATACTTTTTTGCTGACTTATGGTGATGGAGTTTGTGATGTCAATATAAAAGATTTAGTTGAATATCATAAATCAAATAAAACCAAAGCAACAATGACTGCAGTCAAGCCAGCAGGCAGATTTGGAGCTTTAGATATAGATTCAAATTTAGTAAATGAATTTGTTGAAAAGCCTGAGGGTGATGGTAACTGGATTAATGCAGGATTTATGGTTTGTGAACCAGAGATTCTTGAACTTATTGAAGATGATTCCACTGTATTTGAAAGATATCCCTTAGAAACATTAGCCAAATCAGGGGAATTGGGCGCATTTCAACATAATGGTTTTTGGCATTGCATGGATACATTACGTGACAAAATTGCACTAAACAAACTTTGGGATAATAACCAGGCTCCATGGAAAATTTGGTAATGGAAAACTTATTTAATAGAATCTATAAAAATAAAACAGTTCTCATTACTGGGCATACAGGCTTTAAAGGTTCTTGGCTAACATTTTGGTTAAATCAAATGGGAGCAAATATAGTAGGTTACTCATTGGAGCCACCAACTTCACCAAACCATATTCAGTATTTAGATTTTGATATTAAATCAATAATTGGTGATACGAGGGATGGAGATGCCTTGAATAAAGTTTTTAATGAGTATAAACCGGATATAGTTTTTCATCTTGCCGCTCAACCTCTTGTAAAATTTTCATATGAAAACCCCCTCGAAACTTATGAGACAAATGTAATAGGAACTCTAAAAACGTTTGAGGCATGCAAAAAATATGATGTTAAAGCCATAGTCAACATTACTAGTGATAAAGCATACGAAAATCAAGAATTTAGTCGGGGATACAAAGAAAATGATCCAATGGGTGGTCATGATCCATATAGTTCATCAAAAGGTTGCGCCGATTTATTAGCCAATTCCTACAGAAAGTCTTTTTTTAATATTTTAAATTATAAAAAAACACACAACACTTTACTCGCCTCTTGCAGAGCTGGCAATGTAATAGGCGGAGGTGATTGGGCTAAAGACAGACTTATTCCTGATATAGTTCTTTCTGTTTCAGAAGGAAAAAAAGTGAGGATCAGAAATCCTAAAGCTACGAGACCTTGGCAACATGTTCTTGAACCATTAAGTGGATACCTTCTATTAGGTCAAAGACTACTTGAAGAAAAAAAAGAATATGGAGATGCATGGAATTTTGGACCATCTAATGAGGCGAGCATTACTGTTGAAGAAGTTGTTAAAAACGTAGAGACTCATTGGGATAAAATTGATTATGAAATTGTTGAAGATTCAAATCAATTTCATGAAGCAAATCTTCTAAAACTTGACTGTTCAAAAGCTAATAATGATCTAAATTGGACAGATGTATGGTCTAGTCAAAAAACATTTGAAAAAACAATAAATTGGTATAAAGCATTTTATGAAGATAAAAATTTATTAACTCAATCTGACTTGGAAGTTTATGTTGATGATGCCAGGGCAAAAGGCTTGGTATGGACATAAACCATATTTCGTAAATTAAACTTTAAGCAATGAAACAAAATAAAATTACATACGCAAAACCATCAATTACTGATCTAGAAATTAGTTATGCATCTGATGCTGCAAAAAATGGTTGGGGTGATGAATGTTATAAATATTTAAATAAATTTGAGGATTTATTTAAAGATCATATAAAAACAAATTATGCTATTTCGACTTCCAGTTGTACCGGCGCTCTTCATATGGGTATGTCTGCGTTGGGTATTGGCCAATCAGATGAAGTGATAATGGCTGACACTAATTGGATAGCAACAGCCTCACCTGTTGTTCAGCTAGGAGCAAAACCAGTATTTGTAGATATATTGAGTGATTCTTGGTGTATTGATCCAGAAAAAGCTGAAGCTGCAATTACAAAAAATACAAAAGCAATTGTTGCTACTCATTTATATGGAAATTTATGTAATATGGATGCTTTATTAGATATTGGCAAAAGACATAATATTGCAATAATCGAGGATTCTGCTGAAGCCATTGGCTCTGTATACAAGGGTAATAGAGCTGGTTCGATGGGCACGTTCTCATCTTTCTCTTTTCATGGTACTAAGACTTTAACAACTGGCGAAGGTGGCATGTTTCTAACAAACGATGAAGAGCTATATGAAAAGGTTTTTACATTGAGCAATCATGGTCGTGCCCGAGGTCAAACAAAACAATTTTGGCCTGATGTTCTTGGCTATAAATTTAAAATGTCGAATATCCAAGCAGCAATTGGTTGTGCTCAGGTTGAGAGAATAAAAGATCTAATTGAGAAAAAAAGATTTATATATCAAAAATACAAAACTTTTTGTGATAATTATGATTTTCTTTCAATAAATATTGAGCAGTCAAACTGTAAATTGGGTTGTTGGATGCCAAATATAGTTTTTTCAAGCGCTAGTGGTATAACTAGAGAGTTGATGCTAAAAGAATTTAAACTTGCCAATATTGATGCACGAGTATTTTTTTGGCCACTTTCGAGCCTATCGATGTTTGATGACCAGCTTGAAAACAAAGTAGCATATGACATTCCTACTCGATCAATTAATTTACCAAGCTATCACGACATTACTGAAAATGAGATTGAGATGGTTACAAATGTTCTAGAGAAATTAATAAAACGTTATGTATAGCTCAAAGAAATACTTTTCAACATTAATAAATAAATTTGGTAATAATGAAGCTTTATTTGATGAGTCAGGTTTAAGATTCAAATATTCTGATATTGAGATTTTATACAAATCTAAATTTTTTAAAGCCTTAGATAAAAAATTAGTTCTTTGTAAGTTGAGCAATGATGCTGAATGTATCGCTTTGTATTTTGCTCTATTAGCCAGTGGTGCTATACCGATGCTTGTTGGTTCAGATATTAGTGAAAGTGAGTATCTTAAACTTATGAATGCTTACTGTCCTTCTGCAGAACTAGTCCCTGTGGATAAGCATGATAATCTATCAAATCAATTTACTCACGAATCAATAAAAGGCTTCACAGTAAAATTGATTGATTCTGGCTTTGAATACCCTACTGATAATGAACTTGCTTTGTTACTACCTACATCTGGTAGTACTGGTAGTGAAAAATATGTTCGTGTTTCTCATGAAAATATAATTACCAATACTGATGCCATTGCAACATATCTTAAAATTCAAGACACTGATAGGGTTGTTACAACTTTGCCTCCAAATTATTCATATGGAGCATCTGTTCTTCATACTCATTTATCAAAAGGCAGCTCTATAATGGTTACTGAACTATCATTTTTTGATAAAGATTTTTGGAAATTACTTCATGAATATAAAGTAACAACCCTAAATGGGGTTCCATTTCATTATGAAATGTTAATGAGATTGAAGTTCCACAAGAAGGATTTACCAAATCTTAAAGTTTTAACTCAGGCAGGCGGTCATTTGAATTCAGATGTCAAAAGATACTTTATAGATCATTGTCAAAAAAATAATATATTTTTATACGTAATGTATGGGCAAACAGAGGCATCACCAAGAATATCATTTATTACTTTTCCAGATATATTGGAAGCTACTGATAGTATCGGTTTTGGAATTCAAAACTGCAAATTATCTTTAATTGATGAAAATAATAAAGAAATTTTAGATCATGGTCAGGTTGGAGAACTTATTGTATCTGGCAAAAATATTACTATGGGCTATTCTCACTCTTATAAAGATTTAGAGAAATCTGATGAATTTAAAGGCATTCTGAAAACTGGAGATTTAGCTTATTTCGATGAAAAAAATAGGTTTTATATTGCTGGCAGAATGAGTAGGTTCGTCAAAATTGTTGGTAAGAGAATTAATCTTGATGACGTACAAAAGTTTGTCACAGACTTTGGGTACGAAAATGTTTGTACTGGAGACGACTCAATTATAAAAATTGGTTGTATCAATATCTCTTCAGAAAACAGAATTAATTTGTTAAGAAAATTAATGAAAAAGATCAATATACAGAAAAGCGCAATTAAGATCTTTGAAATAGATAAGATTGAAAGAAAAAAATCTGGGAAAGTAGCTTATGAAGAAAATAACAAAAAAATGGAAGCATTATTATGAAAAATAATAATCTTATAAGTGATTATGTAAAGCTACCCATTTATGATATATCACAAAAAGAGAAGTCAAAGTTGTTGTTAAATGAATTAAATAATTTGACTCAACATCATTATAAAAATTGTGAGAAATATTCAAGCTTTGTTAAAAAATTCTCAAATCTTAAATTAATACGATCTATTCAAGACATTCCTTTTCTTTCTGTGAGAGCATTTAAAGAGTTTGATTTGCTTAGTGTAAAAAAAGATCAAATATTTAAAACAATGACTTCCTCAGGAACAAGCGGTCAAGCTGTTTCCAAAATATACCTGGATCAAGAAACAGCATCTCTTCAGTCAACTGTATTAACTAGACTAATGCGCGATGTTACAGGACCAAAGCGATTGCCAATGCTAATAATTGATAATCCAGATATCGTAAAAAATAGACAAAGTTTTTCTGCACGTGGTGCAGGAATCATAGGCTTTTCTCTATACGGAAAGGATGTTACTTATGCTTTGAATAGTGACAATAGTATGAATTTTGAAGAGATCAACTCATTCTTTGCTAGACACAAAGGCAAGCAAGTATTCTTATTTGGTTTTACATTCATGGTGTGGAAACATTTCCTTAATAACCAGATGATGTCCAAAGTTAATGTTAAAGATTCAAAAAGTATTTTATTACATGGCGGAGGATGGAAAAAGTTAGCTAATGAAGAAGTAAGCACAAAGCTTTTTAACGATAGAGCAAAAAAAATGCTTGGTAATATCAGAGTTATAAATTATTACGGTCTGGTTGAGCAAACAGGATCATTATATTTTGAATGCGAGTATGGTTATTTACATCCATCCATATTTTCTGAAGTAATTATGCGTTGCCCAAAGACTTTATCTGAAGTATCAAATGGTAATGAAGGTGTTATACAAGTTTTGTCATGTATTCCTAGAAGTTATCCTGGTCATTCACTTTTAACTGATGATCTAGGAGTAGTTCATGGAGAAGATGACTGTAAATGTGGAAGAAAAGGAAAATATTTTTCTGTTAATGGAAGACTTAAAGCTGCTGAGGTAAGGGGATGTAGTGATGCAGTTGCATAATATTTCAAAAGACGATTATGAAATTCTTGCAGGTTGTTCACCAGAGCAAATTATTAAATCTCCTTTAAAACCATTTTCTAGTTTAACAATAGATTTTCTTGGAGATTTGTCTAAGACTCTTATGTCAGACAAAGAGGCAAGACAATATCCAGATGTTATAAGTTTTGCCTTTTGGTTAAGACCAGCAAGTCTTAATCAAAAAAGAAAGGAGCTTGTTTTACATCCATTCTCAATCGGACGTGGACTTGCATTACATATTGCACCTTCCAATGTTCCCGTGAACTTTGCATTTTCATTTGCGTTTGGTCTTCTCTCTGGAAATGCAAATATTGTACGAGTACCGGGAACAAATTTTAATCAAACACAAATAATCTTAAAACATATAGATACACAGCTTAATAAATCAAAATATTTAAATTTAAAGAATCAAAATTCATTTTTACGATATGAAAGAAATGACAAACTTAATAATTATTTTTCTAATAAATCTGACTGTCGTCTTTTGTGGGGTGGCGATCAAACAATAAGCTATTTTAAATCTATTTCAACTAATCCTAGAAATGTTGATCTTTGCTTTTCCGATAGATACTCCATCTCAATTTTTGGAACTAAGGAGATTATATCGATGAATAATAATGACTTAAAAAAGCTCTGCGAAGGTTTCTATAATGATAATTTTTTATTTAATCAGTTTGCGTGCTCATCCTCTCATTTAATAAATTGGCTAGGAAATTCTAAAGACATTTCTGATGCAAGAGAAAGATTTTGGTATGAGATGAATGCTTTGGTTCAAAAGAAAGATCAAATGGAAAATACTGATTATATCAATAGATTTGCAAAAGTTGGAAGTTTAGCACTTCAGTTTGAAGATTTTAAATTTAGTAGCAAAATAAGTGACCCAATTTATCGTTCTGAGATAAAAAACGAAACAAATTTTGAAGACCATCGAGTTGGATATGGATATTTTTCTGAGATTTACAATGTTGCTTACGAGGAATTAGCATCTAAGATTTCAAATAGATATCAAACAGTCACATATTTTGGAATTGACGCATACGAACTTGCAGAAAATTTTATTGATGCATCTATAGAAGGCATTGACAGAATTGTTCCAGTAGGGAGCGGATTAAATCTTGATTTGATGTGGGATGGATATGATATTATAAGAACTCTTTCAAGGGTTATAGAGGTTCAATAAGGAAAAAACTATGAGCAATATAAATAAATATAATGATGCTTTTTGCGAGTCATTCGAGATAGAACTAGATTCTTTAGAAGCATTAGAATATCAATCAATTCAAGCTTGGGATAGTGTTGGACATATGGCTTTAATGGCAACGTTAGAAGAATCTTTTGAAATAGAGATGGAAATAGATGACATTATTGACTTTTCAAGTTACAAATTTGGTAAAGAGATCATGAAAAGATATGGAGTTGATATAGATGAGTAATGATCAAACAGGCTCAAATAAGACTGAATTAGATATAATTGACATAATCAAACATCAACGTAATCGGTATCCTGTACTCTTAATTGATAAGGTTGTTGATTTAAAGCCGGGAAAGAGCGCAGTTGGTATTAAAAATTTTACATACAATGAATGGTTTTTCCCAGGTCACTTTGACGACGAACCAAATGTGCCAGGTTTTGTGCAAGTTGAGGCCCTAGTTCAAGCATTTATTCTCACTTTTCTTTCATTGCCTGAATATTCAGGTATGAAAACCAACTTTACCAACATTGATAATATAAAATTTAAAAGAAAGATCGTACCTGGTGATACTTTACGCTCTGTTGCTAATCTTAAAACATTTAAGAGAGGCCTGGCTAAAGGAGGTGTTGTTGGGTATGTTGATGAAGAATTAGCAGTCAGTGCTGACTTTACTGTAATAGTTCCAGATGTTTTTAATAAATTTTTTCCAGACGCTAAAAAATAAGAACATATTAATTCAGGAGTTACTTAAATGAAAATGAGAGTTTGCGATTATATTATTAGCAGATTAGAGAGAGAAAATGTTAAAAATATTTTCCAAGTAACTGGTAGGGGAGCACTTTTTCTTAATGACGCAGTTGCTAAATCTCCTAATGTTGAAGCTATTGCAATGCATCATGAACAAGCTTGCGCTTACGCCGCTATAGCATCAGCGGAACAAACAAATAATATTGGTGTATGTTTAGTTTCCACTGGATGTGCGGCTACAAATACTATTACTGGTGTATTGTGTGCATGGCAAGATGGCATACCTTTAGTAGTTATCTCTGGTCAAAATTTTCTAAGAGAAACGACAAGACATACTGGGGTTGGTGTTAGAACTTATGGCCAACAAGAAGCAGACATAATTGAATTGGTTAAGCCAATTACAAAATATGCTGAAATGCTTGAAAAAGCTAGCGATATTACAAAAATTATGGAAGAGGCAATTACAATTGCAAAAAGCGGTCGAAAAGGACCAATACTCATTGATATTCCCCTTGATTTACAAAGTGCTCTTATTGATGTGGAAGAGGATTCACCAAAATCAAAAGATGATTCAAGTTTAAAAGATAATATTAAAAATGATCAATGTAAGTATGTTGACAAAGTTAAAGATGCATTAAATGAATCAAAAAGACCAGTGATACTTATTGGTAAAGGTATCGCACATTCAGATACCTCTTTTATGCTAAAAGAATTCAGTGAGCGATTTAGAATACCAGTTACATTCGCAACCTCAGCACCAGATACCTATGGATTAAAAAACAAAAATTCAATAGGATCTGTTGGAGCCATGGGATGTTCAAGGGCTGGAAATATGGCTGTACAAAACTCAGATCTAGTTCTTGTTCTTGGTTCAAGACTCACTGCTCTTACTACAGGTCCTGAATTTTGCAAATTTGCAAGAGAGGCCAAGAAGATAGTTGTTGATATCGATCCAAATGAGCACTCTAAAGATGGTATAGAAATCGATCTTTTTATAGAGGCTGATCTAAATTCATGGATGAAAAATTTATTAGATATTGATATTGAATCTAATTATCAACCTTGGCTAGAAAAATGTCTGCATTGGAAAAAGATATTTTCTGGAGTTGAAGAAAGCTTTAAATCGAATGATGTTATTGACCTTTATGATCTTGCAGAAACTTTAGGAAAAATAACACCAGATAACTCAACTATATTGACTGATTCTGGATTAAATGAAGTAATAATTCCTTCTAATATGCCTTTCTCAGACAGAGTAAACTGCATTCATTCTGCATCGCAGGGTGCAATGGGTTTCGCATTACCTGCAAGTATTGGAGCTCAAGTATCTTCACCGGATAGATTAGTTATTCCAATTATTGGTGATGGATCAATAATGATGAACTTACAAGAATTAGAAACTATAAGATGTAATAATCTTCCGATAAAATTAATTGTGATTAATAATAATGTTTATTCAATCATTAGACGAAGACAAAAAGATTTATTTAGAACTAGGACGATTGGAACAGATCCCTCAAATGGTGTTACAGTCCCAAATTTTTCAGAAATAGCAAATTGCTTTGATTTTAAATATGTAAAGATTGAGAACATAGATGAACTTGAGCAAAAATTATCTAAGGTTTTTAAAGATTCTTCATCTGTTTTATGTGAAATATCTTCACGCGACGATCAAAGTTATATTGAGCTAGGTTATGCTAAAAGCTCAGAGAACAAAAAATTCGTTCGCCGCCCTTTAGAGGATCAAACACCTTTTATTGATAGAGAGCTGTTAAAACAAGAAATGATAGTTGATCTTATTGATCAGTAGGAGAAGTTTATAATGATAAATCTTAGAAGCGGGAGAAAGATTTCTGATTCAGTAAGTCCTTATTTTATTGCTGAAATGAATACTAGTCATTTTGGTGATATTTCAAAAGCAAAAGAAATGGTATTAGCTGCTAAAGAATCTGGTGCAGATTGCGTAAAATTCCAGTCTTGGAGTGCAGATACATTATATTCTGACCAATATTATAAAGAAAATCCAATTGCAAAAAGGTTTGTAAAAAAATTCTCGCTCACAAATGAAGAGCTTGCTGAAGTTGCAAGTTATGCTGAATCAAATCAAATTGATTTTTCATCAACTCCTTATAGCTTTGAAGAAGCGAAGTTTCTCGTTGAAAAATGTAAAGTACCTTTCGTGAAAATCGCATCAATGGAGCTCAACAACCATGTTTTTTTGAAACAACTTGCTAGTCTACAAGTACCATTAATATTATCTACTGGCATGGGGTCATTTGAGGAAATTAAATCTGCTGTGCAATTGTTAAAAGATGAATCTGTTAAAGACTTAGTCATACTTCATTGTACTTCGATATATCCATCAGATCCTGAAATAATAAATCTTAAAAATATTATTATGTTAAAAAAGCATTTTGAACATTATGCTATTGGATTTTCAGATCATAGCGAGGGCTTAAGTGTCCCTACCGCTGCAATTGCTCTTGGAGCTTGTGTAATTGAAAAACATTTTACTTTAGATAAATCTCAAATAGGAATGGATAATGGTATGGCAACTGAACCTGATGAATATAGAAAAATGGTCGATTCTTGTTTGACGGCCTATAAATCTATGGGAAATGAGCATCGTTCACTGACATCTGAGGAAGAAGATATGGCTCTTAAGATGAGAAGAAGTGTTGTTTGTAAAATAGATCTTCAGCCTGGTGATCTTATTACTGAAGATAAAATAGAGTTTAAAAGACCTGGAACTGGAATAAGTGTTGATAGTTATATGGATATCATTGGTAAGGAAGTTAATAAGCCAAAACTTAAGGGAGACTTAATATATAAAAATGATATTTCTTAAATGGTAACTGTTGCTCTAGTTCACGGTCTCGCTGCATCAAAACATCACTGGCATCCCTTACTACCATATCTAAATGATGTAAATGTGGTTAATTTTGAGATACCTGGTCATGGAGAATCGAAGTCACTATATTTTGATTGGGAAAGCACTGTCTCAAAACTTTCGACAAACATACCAAGTTCTGATCATGTGGTTTATGTTCTTCATTCTTTTGCAGCATCATTTCTTCCTGAAATTATTAAAATACTTAAAAAAAGTGACAAGATAATTATAGTTGAAGGCATTATCCATATAGATGATGCAAAATGGACACAGTCTGAGGCTTTTCTTGATGAATTTAAGTTTGAAAATTGGGTAAAAAAATTCAGAATAGGTGGTCGTGTTGCATTAAAGTTTCAATTAATTGGAAAGCATAATAAATCTGATATCGATTTATGGAGTACTGGATTCAAAGATGTTAATGAAGATGCAATTAAAACTTTTTCTAGAAAATTCATAGAAAGATTGAAAAATAAGGAAATTGTAAAAAGTTTAATGGACGCCAACAATAATATAACTTATATAAGGGGGAAAAAGAGCACCCTTTCAGAGTCATGCATAAATACTATAAAAAAATACAACATACCACTTGAAATTATTGATAACTCTGGTCATTTTCCTATGCTCGACAATCCTAAAGATTTATACAAAGTAATAAAAAGCGCGATAAATAATGAGGTATAAAATACCAGTCGAAAATAACGATGGCATTACCATAGCTAACTTAATTCCAATTTCTTTTAATGAATTTGATTTGAAACATATCGCCAAGTTATTGTCGAAATGGAGAAATAACAATAAGAATTGCTTTCTAACAGAATTTGAAGTTACTGAAGATAGCACTCTAAGTTGGATTAATAATTTTTGGTTGAGCTCTCATAATCAGGAACTGTTCTTAGTAGAATTTGAAAATAGATTTGTTGGACATTTTGGGTATAAAAATTTAACTGAAAGTTCTGTACTTCTTGATAATGCAATTAGAGGAGAGCCTGGAGGCGAAGCAAAATTATTTTACTATGTTGGGTTGACTTTAATAGACTGGATTTTTAAAAATACAAGCGTAAACAGAATAGATGGCGCTGTTTTTGATGATAACATACCAGCTATTATGATGAATCGACAACTTGGATTTGAGGGTTGGGAAAAGGTTATTTTAAAAAAAGTAAAAGATAAAAATAACATTTCATGGCAAAAAACTGTTAATCCCAATGAACATGACGAACTGCGCTCAATGTTTGAAATTCATATCAATAGAATAAATTGGAAGCACAGATGAAAATAGTAGCTACTTCACCAAGTTTTTCAAAAAATGAAAAATTACAAAAAGAGATTTATAAGCATTTCCCAAATGCTCAGCTAAATCTTGACGGTAAAAAGTTTAATCAAAAAGAACTTGCAGAATTCTTAGGAGATGCCGATGCTGTTATTGTTGGACTAGATCCTATCAATGAAGAAATATTAAATAAATGTTCGAATATTAAGATTATTGCTAAATATGGTGTTGGACTAAATAATATTGATATAGAAGCTTGTAAAAAAAGAAATATTTCAATTGGTTGGACTGGTGGCGTTAATAAACTTTCAGTTGCTGAGATGGCACTGGGATTTATGTTAATGTTTGCAAGGAATTTATTCATGGCTTCAAATGAGCTAAAAAATGGAGTTTGGAATAAATCAGCTGGTTTCCAGCTTAGTGGAAAAACAATAGGAGTTATTGGCCTTGGCCACACTGGCAAGGAATTAGTAAGACTTATTAAACCCTTTGGTTGCAATTTGCTTGCAAATGATGTTCTTGATCAAAATGAATACTATTTAGAAAATGATATAAGGGAAGCATCTAAGGAAGAAATATTTAAGAAATGTGATTTTGTTACTATAAATACTCCTCATAATAAAGAAACAAACAATATGGTAGATATAAAAGTTTTGGAAACTATGAAGAAAAGTGCATACATTCTTAATATTGCAAGAGGCGGTATTATAAATGAAGAAGATCTAAAATATGCTTTAAAAAATAATATCATTGCAGGGGCAGCTATTGATGCATATGTTGAGGAACCTCCAAAAGATCAAGAATTTTTAAAATTACCAAATCTTATATGCACTCCTCATATTGGTGGAAATGCAAAAGAAGCTGTAGAAGCTATGGGCATGTCAGCAATTAATCACTTAAAGGAATTTTTTAAACTATGAAAAAAGTAATAATTTTTGGTGGAAGTGGGTTTTTAGGGGGTTATGTAGCCGATGAGTTATCTCGAAGAAATTTTGATGTAACAGTTGCAGATCTCTTGGAGTCAAAATATTTGCAGGAAGGCCAAAATTTTAAAAAGGTTGACATTTTAAATGCTGACGAGATTTTTAGTGTTATTAAGGATGCATCTGTTGTTTACAATTTTTCAGCAGTAGCCGAGCTTGAAGAAGCCATAAATAATCCTATTAAAACTTTTGATGTAAATGTTATGGGCAATCTCAATATTTTAGAAGCTTGTAAACAAATAGGCAGTATCGATAGATTTGTTTATGCAAGCAGTGCCTACGCATTAAGTAATGAGGGTTCTTTTTATGGTATTAGTAAACAAAGTAGTGAAAAGTTAACTGAAGAATACTACAAAAAATACGGACTAAAATATACTGTTATAAGGTATGGATCTTTATACGGAGAGAGAGCTAGCCACAATAATTACATATATAACCTCCTAATGAATGCAATAAAAAGTGGAGAACTGCATTACAAAAAAGGTGATGAAGAAGATCTCAGAGAATACATTCATGCAGCTGATGCAGCAAAACTTTCAGTTGATGTAATTGAAGATAAGCAGTATGAAAATGGACATATAATTCTTACAGGAACAGAAAGATTGAAAAGAATAGAACTTCTGACAATGATTAATGAAATTATGCGAAATAAACTTAAAATAAAACAAATATCTGGCAAAAATACAGGTCACTATAAAATTACACCATATTCATATCATCCAATAGTTGCAAAAAAATTAGTAGCAAACCCCTTCATAGACCTCGGACAAGGTTTGCTAGAGTGTGTTAAAGAAATAAATAAAGACCTGAACCCAATCGATTCGTGACACTTGATTTAATAAAAAAAGCCAAAACAATTTTTTGGGATTTTGATGGTGTAATCAAAGATTCTGTTCTTATTAAATCGGAAGCATTCGAGAGATTATTTCAACCTTTTGGTGATGAAGTATCAAAAAAAGTTAAAAAACATCATGAAGATAATGGAGGAATGTCTCGTTTTGAAAAGTTACCTATTTATTTAGAGTGGGCTGGAAAAAATTCTTCAAAAAGTTTAGTTCTTGAATATGAAAAAAAATTTTCAAAGATAGTTATGCAAAAAGTTATAGATTCACCATGGGTGGTTGGAGTTTTAGATTATTTAAAAAAAAATGCCAAGAAACAACAATTTTTTATAGTTACTGCAACTCCTCATGCTGAGATAATCAAAATCCTTAAAGAACTGAAAATCATAAAATTATTCAAGCAGGTTGTTGGATCGCCAACTTCAAAAAAAATAGCAATAAATCAATTATTAATTAAGCATAAAATAAAATCAGATTATGCGCTGATGATTGGTGACTCTAATTCAGATTATGAAGCAGCAATAGAAAATAAAGTGAAATTTATTTTGCGTAAAACAGAATTAAATAAAAATTTGCAAAAGAAGTTAAAATGTAAAAAGATAAACGACTTTTTAAATGGATAGATTAAAGAAAATTAGAACCATAAGAGAAAACCTTTCTAAAGGACATTCCAGTATTGGAAGTTGGATTCAAATCCCAGACTCTTCTATTGCTGAAATCATGGGACAATCTGGTTATGATTGGGTTGCTGTAGATATGGAGCATGGATCTATATCATTGTGCCAATTACCAGACTTATTTCGTGCTTTAGAACTGGGTAATACTCTTCCACTTGCAAGAATTGCTCAAGGTGAAGCTAAAGATTGTAAACAAGCTTTGGATGCAGGTGCGGGAGGTTTGATAATACCTATGGTTGAGAGTGCTGCGCAGCTTCAAAAAGTTGTCCACTATTCATCATGGCCACCATCTGGCATGCGTGGTGTTGGATTCTCAAGAGCAAATCTTTTTGGCAAGTATTTTGATGAATATGTTAAAGAGGCTCAAAGACCATTTTTGGTTGCAATGATAGAACATATCAATGCGCTTAATGAACTTGAAAAAATCTTGGAGGTTAAAGAGCTTGATGCAATTCTTATTGGTCCATATGATCTCTCATCTTCAATGAATTTAACCGGAAAATTTGAGGATCAAAAATTTTTAGATGTTATGAAAGAAATAAAAGCAAAAGCTGATAATGCTAAAGTACCTTGTGGTGTTCATGTGGTAGAGCCTAATGAGTCAGAGTTTAATAAAAAGTTAGATGAAGGATACAGATTTATTCCATACTCTATAGACGCTGTTGTTTTACAGAAATATATCAGGAATCCTAAGTTATGAAAAATGTCGGTGATTCTGGTATCAGAAACAAAGAATTTGATAAAAAATTTAACAGAGATAAAATTATTCAGTCCTGTGTTAAAAGTAAACAACCAATAATATTTGACATTGGCGCCCACCATGGACAAAGCGTTAAATATTTAGAAGGAATTTTTAACTCACCTGTTATATATTCATTTGAGCCTGATCCTGATTCCTATAGAGTTCTGGCTGAAAATACTTCTAAAGATAATAGGATATTTAATTTTGCTTTTTCAAATACAAATGGAGAGAGCTGTTTCTTTCAAAATAAAATTAGTCATACAAATGGATTGTATGAGGTGAATGTTGATAGTCGAGATTCAATTAGAGCTCAAAATAAAAATATTGAATACAAAAAAGAAGTTAATAATAAGATTTATGTAGAGACTCGTACACTTGATAATTTTTTTGAGGAGCATGATATAAAATTTGTAGATCTCATGAAAATCGATACACAAGGTGCTGAAGAATTAGTATTAGAGGGAGGATATTCGTCTCTTGATAAAATTAATGCAATAATTTTAGAAGTTTCCTTTTTCGATTATTACCTCCACAAAACCTCGTTTAAAGATATTGAAAAATATTTATTACCAGCAGGTTTTGAATTATTTAGTATTCTAGAAACTTCGAATAATCCTTTGAATGGTAGAACAGACTGGGTAGAAGTATTATATAAAAAAATATCTTGAAAATATTAGCATTAATTCCAGCTCGCATGGGAAGTAGTCGCTTTCCTGGTAAACCTATGGCAAAAATCTTAGGTAAACCAATGATTGGACACGTCTATGAAAATGTAACAAAGTGCGATTTATTATCAAAGACAGTTGTAGCAACTTGCGATGAGGAGATTTTTAAATATATTGAATCCATTGATGGGCATGCAGTTATGACTTCGGATAAGCATGAAAGAGCATCTGATCGATGTGCAGAGGCCTTAGAAATTTTAGAGCAAGATGACAACAACCAATATGACATAGTTGTTATGATTCAAGGTGATGAGCCAATGACTCATCCTAATATGATTACTGAGGCAGTATCTCCTATGCTAAAAGACTCAGAAATTATAGTCACAAATTTGCTAGGAGACATCAAAAGTCAAGATGAATTTGAAGATAGAAACTGTATCAAAGTAGTATGTGATCTAGATGGTAATGCATTATGTTTTTCTCGTGAGCCTATCCCAACTAGGATGTTTGGAGAAGTAACGATGAAAAAACAAGTATGCATAATTCCTTTCACTCGTGATTTTTTATTAGAGTATACAAAATTATCTCCAACACCACTTGAAATTTTTGAGTCCATTGACATGATGCGTATACTTGAACATGGTAAAAAAGTAAAAATGATACCAACAAATTTTCATACACATCCCGTTGATACAGAAGATGATTTATTACGAGTTGAGAGTCTAATGTCTCAAATGAAAAATAATGAATAAATCAAATACCAAAAAAATTGATTTAACCGTTCTTGTAACCTCTTTCTCTCAAAGAGAAATTACAATCGCAACTGCAAATTATTATTCTGAAATATGTAATGAGGTAATTTTAGTAGATGAACAAAAGCCATATTTATCTGAGATTGATATAAATTTGCTTAATGAAAAAGGCATTCGATATATATCATATGAAGCTAATGAGAATACAAAAAATCCTATCTTAGAAAAGCGCTTAATTGCCGCCTCTATGGCAAAAAATGTTTATGTTGCTCATTCTAATCATGATGAAAGATATACATACCATGGATTACTTGCTAGCTTTAACGAACTTGAAAATGATAAAAATTTAACTTTCTGTGCTGGTCAAGCTATAGCTGTAAGAAGAAATAGAATGGGAATTTATTACACTAGGCAATATAAAAATTTATGTGGATACGAGAATATAAACAATGTTGAGGACAGGATATATCATCATGCAGAGACGTATGCTCCTTTAGCACATTATTCTTTATGGAGAAAGAATGCATATATAGACGTTATTAATAGAACCATGAGAATACATGGTTTGATGCCATCTGATACTATTATGGAAGAGGTGATATTTGAACTTGCAGCTGATGTTGCCGGGAATTCAAAAGCTACTCCAGAACTATATTGGATAAGAAATAGAGTAAATGATTCAGCACATGGCTCTTTTGAGAAAGGCGAACATATTTTTAAAACAATTGAGTGTAAGTTACAAATATTACTTAATGATGTCGATAACATCCAGCTTAATAGAATTATGGATAGTTTTAGAAGTAACTTTCCTTTTATAAAGCCAAGCAATATGAATAAAAGAATTATTAAGATTAAAAGAATAATACGTAAATTCATAAAGAAAAAAAATATTAATGATATAGATGTTTTATTGAAAGATAATAAAATTAAATATGAAAAAAATGATTTATCTAATGTTCTTGAATCAATGAGCTTGTAGAAGATTATTTGAATTTGGCCAAGAGATGATTTTAAGTAAATTGTTCCATTTACAACAAATAAATTTTTATAAATTATGAAAAAAATAGTTTATTTATTAATAGATATTGTCCTTTTATTGGCAGCAGTTTTTTATTCACTATTTAGATACAAGAAGGTTGTTGGAATAGGTTGGAGTACTAAAAATAATGAAAAAACCATACTTCTTGCAAGTGGACCATCACTAAAAGTTGATATCGAGAAGGTTTTGAATGAAAGCATAAAATCTGAAGTTTATGTTCTAAATTATTTTGCAGCTACTGAATATTTCAGACAAATTAAACCTGAAAATTACGTGTTAACTGATAGAATTTTTTGGAGCAAAAATACAACTGAAAACTTTAAAAAAGATAATCAAAAACTCTTTGAATATTTAGATGAGGTCAATTGGAAAATGAATGTAATATGTCCTAGTAGAGGATATAAATGGATAAGTGAACGTTTGGCCAATAACGAATTTATTAAAGTTTTAAAAGTTAATTCTGTAAATATTGAGTTTAAGACTGAGTTTATAAATTTATTCGCCTTAAATAGAAACATTATTACGCCACATTTTATTAATGGCTTTGTTATGGTACTTTGGCATGCTATCTATAAAAATAGACCTGATATCGAAATTTACGGAGCAGACTTTTCATTATTTAAAGAATATTTTGTTGATCAAAAAACAAATGAACTCTTTAACTCAGCACCTCATTTTTATGAGAACAGCAAAGCGCTGGATGATGTAACCAATAAGTATCCAGATGAACCAAAAAAAATGCTACATCAAAGACTTTTTCAGCAGTGGAGTTCTTTCTATCAAATGTACTTACTATCAAAAGTAGCAAAACTGAAAAATATCAAGGTTACAAACCTATCTTCAAATTCATTTCTTGATTGTTTTGATAGATCAAAATAATATCAAATTAGATATATTATCGTGTCTAAAATAAAAAAATTATTTTTAAAAATTATTGATTTTTTCAAAGATTTATTTCATTTTTCAAATCTCAGTGAAAATGAGCTTAATGGCTATATTACGCCATTAACTAAAATTCATTTTTTCCCACGCACTAAAGTAAAGGTTCCTTTTCGTTTAGGAAGAACTATAAGAGGGGTTTCATTTAATAAAAATATTTTGTTAGATCCTAATGGTAGATTATGTAAAGACATATCCGATGGATTAGAAAGCAAAGTTTTATATAAAAATATGGCACAAATACTTGAAAAAGAAAAAAATTGTAATGCAGCGGACATAATTAATTTAAGCAATAATAAGTATTTAATGAATTATCCGGCTTGGGCTATTGTCCTACCATGGGAGAAATTTAATTCTGAAGATAAATCAAAATCTTACCCAAAAACTTTTTATGTGAATCGAATCTCTAAAGGTTTTATTTTTAAAAATGATACTAGAAAATCAATAATTTCGATGATGTATACATCAAAATTTGCAGAAAACAGGGTAAATCAAATGAAAGAACTTTTTAAAAGAATAGATAATGATGGTTATGTTTCCAGAGACAGCGATTTACCAAAAATAAATGTACTTTACAAAAATGGTCAGTGGAGATGGTTTATGAGTGATGGCGGCAATCACAGATCTTATATTTTATCTTGCCTTAATCATGAGCTTTTTACTGCAAGAATTGATTCGATAATAAATAAAAATGAAGTCAATGACTGGCATAATGTAAGAAATGGAATTTTTTCAGTGAGTGAAGCAGAAGATATTTTTGATAGTTATTTTTATGGTAAGAAAGTCTTAAGAGGAATGGTATGAATCATCTTTGCCTAAAAGAGTTGGAGTTATGAAGGTAATTCATTTAAATAATGCTGATAATTCTGGAGGAGCTGCCAGAGCTGCATATAGAATACATAATTCACTTAGTGATCAAGATGTACACTCACGTATGTGGGTCAATCATGCCAAGTCTGGTGATTGGAGGGTAGTTGGACCAAGCAGTAAATTAAGAAAGGCGATAGTTCAAACTCGGAGTCATATAGTTAGCCCTATTCTAAAGACCATGCAAACTGAAAATAAGATATTGCACTCGCCAGCAATTCTTCCATCATCATGGAGTAAAAAGATAAATAAAAGCGATATCGATATTGCTCATCTCCATTGGATTGGTGGTGAAATGGCATCTATTTCTGACATAGGTAATATAACAAAACCAGTTGTGTGGACATTGCATGATATGTGGGCTTTCTGTGGAGCTGAGCATTATTCAATGGATGAAAGATGGCGTGACAGATATTTAAAAGAGAATCGTTTAACCAATGAAAGTGGTTTTGATATAAATCGTTGGACCTGGAAAAGAAAGATTAAGCATTGGAAAAATCCATATCAAATTGTTGCTGTAAGTAAGTGGTTAGCTGATTGTGCTAAAAATAGCGTTATTATGAAAGATTGGCCAGTAACCTATATTCCAAATTGTTTGAATACTGATATATGGAAACCAGTAGACCAAGATTATGCTCGTAAGTTGCTAGGATTACCAATTGACGTGCCTATAATTGCTTTTGGAACATATGGCGCAAACTCTTCATACTACAAAGGTTTTGATCTTCTTTTGGAGGCATTAGAGTACGTTCATGAAACATGTAAAGATGCGGAACTTGCTATTTTTGGGCAATTACCTCCAAGGAAAAAACTTGAATTAGATTTCAATATGAATTTTATGGGTCATTTTCATGATGATATAAGTCTAAGACTATTTTATAGTGCGGTTGATATGTTAATAGTTCCATCTCGAAAAGAGGCCTTTGGACAGACAGCAAGTGAATCTTTAGCTTGTGGAACGCCTGTTGTAGCATTTGGAGCAACTGGACTTTTAGATATAGTTGATCATAAATATAATGGCTATTTAGCAAAACCATTTGAAAGCGAAGATTTAGCAAATGGAATAAATTTTATTTTAAATTCAACAAATTATGAAAAACTCTGTGATAATGCGAGAAATAAAGCAGTTAAAGAATTTGATAGCAATGTTGTAGCCCAAAAGTATATAGAACTTTATAGTGATATTTTAAAATGATAGAAATAGCAATTAGCAATAAATCTCCATATTCTAATAATAGTTTTTCCACTATTATTATATTAACAATATCAATATTATTTGCATTGATGGTCGGCTCTGGTCTTTATGGATACGGCAATGACTTTTATTCATCCTATTACAAGGCAAATCTTGATTGGGGTGGTCTTTTTGATCGATTGGGATTTATTTTAGCAACAGCTTCTATTAATGGTATTCACTTGGGTGTTCATATTGTAACTTTTATACTCACCGTTTCTGCAGGTTTCTTGATTAGAGAACATATAAAGTTTAAACAAAGTTATTCTTTGGTATTTTTTATATTGTTATACATTACAGCTATACATACATGGCCAATAATTATGTCTACGAGCAATGCTATGAGGCAAGGTTTGTCTATGTCATTTATATTTTTAGCTTTTGTAGCAGGATCTCGAAGAAAAATTTATTGGATGACAATTTTTTCAATTTTAGCAACTTTAACTCACAATAGTGGAATTGTTCTGTCCTCTGTTGTAATTTTTTCTTATGTTGTAAAAAATGTTTTAGAAGATTTTTCGCCAGCCAGCAAAAAGTTTCTTAATTTAATTATTGGAATAATGCTATTGATGTTTTGCTTTGTATTTATAAAGATTGCGGGACTAAATGAAGTTGGCAGGCCAAGCAAGATAATTGGCGGTGATTTTAGAGGAGCCTTTGCATTTATTGGGACTCTTTATATAATCCTTTCTTTTTTTTATAAAAGCATATTGGCAAATTCATTTAATTTGAGTTTATATTATTTTAGTTTTGTTGCTCCTTCATTGTTACTTAATGAACTAAATTGGGAATATGAAAGATTAGGCATGATGATGCTAATTCCATATATCTTGTCATATGGGATTTTGTTGAATAGATTCTCATATCAAATATACCTACTTATAATATTTATACTTTTGTTATTTTTAACAATTGCTACTGGGATGTATGCTTCCTTTAAGTAAGTGATTTATATTTTAGTACCAACTTTTGCAAGAGTTGAACAAACAAAAAAATTTTTGCAATCCATTGATAGCTCGATTGATACCGATTATTTGATACTAATCATTGATGATCACCCTGAAAAAGTATCATTTAAAAATATTGATCAAAACTCTAAATTAAAGATTATTTCATCTGAAAAAGAACTATGGTGGGTGGGAAGTATAAATTTAGGAATCAAATCGGTCATAAATGAATATCATTTGAAAGATGAAGATATTGTAGTTTTTGCTAATAATGATGTTCAAATGGACAAAAAGAGTTTTAACCTCCTGCATAAAGAGATTAAAAAAAATCTTAATCAAATAGTCCATCCCAGAACCTTTGATCATGATGGATATGAAGTATCAAGTGGAGCAAAAATTCTTAGTTATTTTCCATATATCACAACACATCCAAAGAATTTTGTTCAGAAAAAAAGCCTTATAGATATGGGTACTGCTAGGTTTCTCATGATGAGTGGCAAAGTGCTTAAAAAAGTTGGAGATATAAACAATGATCTTGTTCAATATGGTGGTGATAATGACTTTACTTTAAGTGCTAAAAGGTTGCATAAGATTTATTCTTATATTTTAAAGGATGCAAAATGCCTTCTTGACGATACTGAAACTGGTATTAAAAACCATAACATTAATAATTTAAAAAACTTATATTTGAGTTTTTTCTCTTTAAAATCTCCTAACAATGTAAAGTACAGGTTTATATTATTTAAAAAGTTTTTTGGAATTACAGCAGCTTTTTTTATAACAACAAGCATGTCATTAAACACTATTGTAAAATTCATGTTACGTAAGATAAAAGTATGAGCATCAATAATATAAAAATATCTATAATCGGCTTAGGATATGTTGGATTACCTTTGGCTGTTGCTTTTGCAAATAAATTTAAAGTTGTTGGTTATGACACTGATGAATCTAGAATTAAAGATTTAGTTGATGGAAATGATAAGACGTTTGAAGTTGAAAACTCATTGCTAGATTCCGCCAAACCTAATTTAAAATTTACTTCAAATTATGAAGAAATTAAAGACTGTAATATTTATATTGTAACTGTTCCAACTCCAATTGATGATGAAAATCGTCCAGACTTGACTCCATTATTGCAAGCATCTACGACAGTTGGAAATGTTCTCAAAAAAGAAGATATTGTTATATTTGAATCAACTGTCTATCCGGGTGTCACCAGAGATGTTTGCGTACCAGAGTTAGAAAAATCCTCTGGTTTAGTTTTCAATAAAGATTTTTATTGTGGATATTCTCCAGAAAGAATAAATCCTGGCGATAAAGAGCATACTGTCACGAATATTCTTAAAGTAACTTCTGGTTCAACCCCAGAAATTGCAAAGGTAATTGATAATTTATATAAAGAAGTTATTGATGCGGGTACTCATCTTGCTTCAAGTATAGAAGTAGCAGAGGCTTCTAAAGTAATCGAAAATACTCAACGAGATGTAAATATTGCACTAATAAATGAATTAGCACTTATTTTTGATCAAATGGACATAGACACTAATGAAGTAATTGATGCGGCTTCTACAAAATGGAACTTTATTAAGCTTTCTCCCGGATTAGTTGGCGGTCACTGTATAGGAATTGATCCATACTATTTGACCTATAAAGCTCAAGAAATTGGATATAAACCTGATTTAATTCTCTCTGCAAGGCAGATTAATAGTGGAATGGGTAAATTTATTGCTGATAAGACTATCAGCGAAATGTCAAAAAAAGGAAAGGTTATTAAAGATTCTAATATTTTAATACTTGGCTTAACTTTTAAAGAAGATTGCCCAGATATTAGGAATACTAGAGTAATAGATATTATAAAAATATTTAAGGATTCTGGAGCAAATATTGATGTACATGATCCATGGATTGATTTAGATCATAATAATCCTGATTACAAAATTGTGGATGATCCAATTATGTCAGAAAAAAAATATGATGCTATCGTTGTTGCTGTCAGCCATAAACAATTCAAGAAATATACTCCTGATGACTATTCTGCAATGTCATCTGATAAAAAAGTAATCATAGATATAAAAAATATTGTGAAGAATCCAACTTGGAGACTATAAGCATTTCAAAATCATACAAAAGGTATCGGTATTTATAATGATAAAATACCTTTTTATATGAAAATTATATATTTACATCAATATTTTAAATTCCCAAATGAATCAGGTGGTACCCGTTCATTTGATTTGGCAACTGGTTTTCTTGATTCTGGTCACCAAGTTGAAATGCTTACCTCAACTTCTGACATAGAATATAAGAAAAAAAAGCGTTGGACTAAAATAAATAAAAACGGTTTAGTAGTGCATTATGTTTATTTGCCATATGCAAATGAAATGTCCTACATTCGACGTTCAATAGTTTTTTTTAAATTTCTATGGCTTTCAACTTTTAAGCTTTTATCACTAAAAAGCGATTTAGTATTAACAACCTCAACTCCACTTACCGTTGGAATACCTGCGCTTATTAAGAAATGGTTTCATAAAACACCATTTATATTTGAAACAAGAGATGTATGGCCTGAAGTGGTAATCGCAATTGGCGCAGTAAAAAACAAAATTATTCAGCATCTTTTATACTTTTTAGAAAATCTTATATATAAAAATGCATCAGCAATAGTTCCACTTTCCGTTGATATGAAAAATTCAATAACCTCACGTTATCCAAATTTAGCTTCAATACCAATTCAGGTGATAGAAAACATTTCTGAGATAGATCGATTTCAAAATAGTGTTAATACAAATAATTCAGTATTGAAAGAAAAAATTGGATTTAGTCCTCGATTTACAATCCTCTATGCTGGTACTTTTGGGCGAGTAAACGGACTTGATTATGTTGTAAATCTAGCATCAAAATTAATTGATTTAGATCCAAGTATTGTCTTTGTCATGTTGGGTGATGGTTCTGAAAAGGAGGCGGTTCTTCAAAAAGCTGTAGATAAAAAATTGTTAAATAAAAATATCTATATTCTTGATTCAGTTGCAAAAAAAGATTTATCACAACTATATTACGAATGCGATATGGGAAGTTCATTTGTTATCCCAATAAAAGAGTTATGGGCAAATTCTGCAAATAAGTTTTTTGACACACTTGCAGCAGGCAAGCCAATTTTAATAAATCATGATGGGTGGCAAAAAGAATTAATTGAAATGGAAAATATAGGTTATGTCTTGCCAACAATAATAGATCATAACGCAGCAAAAAAATTTGAACTTTATACCAAGGATGAAGCGTTAATTGCAGAACAAAAAAATAATGGGCTTAATATTGCAAAAGCAAATTTCTCTAAAGATGTAGCTGTTAAAAAATATAATAATCTTTTTGAAAATATTAAAAAATATAATGTATAAGTTATCTTTAAAAAGAATTGTAGACTTTGTATTATCTCTTTTAGGATTATTAATTTTGTTGCCAATATATCTTGTAATTATATTTTTCATTAAGATTAATCTTGGCTCTCCAATATTTTTTAAGCAAGAGAGACCTGGTTTAAATGAAAAAATATTTAATATCTACAAGTTTAGGACAATGACAATTGAGTTTGACCAGCACGGTAATCTTTTACCAGATGAGAATAGACTTACTAAGTTTGGAAAATTTTTAAGATCTACTAGTTTAGATGAATTACCAAGTTTGTGGAGTGTTTTGAAAGGTGATATGAGTTTGGTGGGCCCTAGGCCATTACTTGTAGAATACTTACCTTTTTTTTCGGATAGTCAAGCAAGACGTCATGGGGTTAGGCCGGGTATTACAGGATGGGCTCAGGTTAACGGCCGTAATGCTATTTCATGGGAAGAAAAATTTGAGTTAGACATATGGTATGTCGATAATCTATCAATACTGCTAGACATAAAAATATTATGGCTTACCTTGATTAGAGTTCTAGTTCGTGACGGCATCTCACCAAAAGATAAAGATATTATGCCGAGATTCGATATCATGATGATTGATCGTAAAGGTACAAATAAAAAGTAGAATTGCTGTAAAATATCAACAAAGTTTAAGATTTAAGATAACAACAATCGAAAAGATTACATTAAGAAAATAATCACCTTATGCTAGACAGTAAATTTTCACCATGGCCTTCTTTTACAGATGAGGAAATAGACTCTGTAAAAGAAGTTTTAGCAACCAATAAAGTAAATTATTGGACTGGTGATGAATGCAGAAATTTTGAAAAAGAATTTGCAGCTTGGTCAGATTCAAAATATGCTGTTTCACTTGCTAATGGAACTCTTGCACTAGATATTGCATTTAAGGCGTTGGAAATTGGTGATGGTGATGAAGTTATTGTAACTTCTCGAAGCTATATTGCATCAGTAACATCCATCATAAACTCAAATGCAATACCTATTTTTGTTGACGTAGACTCAGAATCACAAAACATTACTCCAGAAAATATTAGTTCTGCAATCACTTCAAAAACTAAAGCAATTGTTTGTGTGCACTTAGCAGGTTGGCCATGCGAAATGGATGAAATAATGTCGATAGCAAATGATCACAACTTATTTATCATTGAAGATTGTGCACAAGCTCATGGCGCCAAGTACAAAGGAGTATCTGTTGGCTCAATAGGTCACATAGGATGTTGGAGCTTTTGTCAGGATAAAATAATGTCAACAGGTGGTGAGGGAGGCATGGTCACAACTAATGATAAATCTCTCTGGTTAAAAATGTGGGAATATAAAGATCATGGCAAAAGTTATAATGCTGTATATGAGCAAAAGCATCCTGAAGGTTTTAGATGGATTCATGAATCATTTGGAACTAATTGGCGAATGACCGAAATTCAGGGAGCTATTGGTCGTATTCAATTAAATCGTATGGCTCAGTGGACTAGTGTTCGAAACCGAAATGCGAACATTCTCATCAAATGCTTTAAAGATTTTACTGATGAAGAAAGTCTAATTCGAATTCCTATGTTAAAAAATCAAAAAGGATCTGTTCATGCTTACTATAAATTTTATGTATTTGTGAGACAGGATTTTCTCAGAGATGATTGGGATAGAGACCGAATAGTCTCTGAAATTACCTCAATGGGTATTCCTTGCATGCATGGCTCATGCTCTGAAATTTATTTAGAGAAAGCATTTGATAATACAAACTTTAGACCCAAAGAGCGACTACCTATTGCTAAAGAGTTGGGTGAAAGCTCAATAGTTTTTTTAGTGCATCCAACCTTGAGTGAAAAGGAAATGCATGTAATTGCAGAATCTGCAACCTCTGTTTTTGATCGGGCTAAAAAATAAATGATTCAATTCGATAACTTAAGTAGTGAAATCCCCTATAAAATTTTTAAAGAAAAATATGATAATTCTTTAAATGCAAAACAAAAAGTTATAGAAGCTGTTTGTATTTCTTCTTTTTCATCAAAGAAAAAAGAAGTTAATGCTAGATTTGTAAATTTAAAAATTATCAAAGAAAAGGAATTTATTTTTTTCTCAAATTATGAATCACCTAAATCACAAGACTTCATATCTCATGATCAAATTACAGCACTAATATATTGGAATAGCACAAACGTGCAAATTAGAATGAAAGCAAAAATAAAAAAAACTTCTAGGGATTTTAACATTGAATATTTTGTTAAAAGAGATAAGAAAAAAAATGCGTTGGCAATTTCATCAAATCAATCAAATAAAATAGCTTCTTATGAAAATGTTTCTGCAAATTATGAAAAATCTCTTCACGAAGACAACTTAAAACAGTGTCCTATATATTGGGGCGGATATTCGTTTGTCCCATATTATTTTGAATTTTGGGAAGGTCATGAATCAAGACTAAATAAAAGAGAGGTTTATGAAATGAAAAACAATGAATGGAATTACTTTATTTTACAACCTTAAAATATTTGCGTAATTTATTAATTAGTATAAAATTTTACCCAATTATGACTATACACACTTCTTTATATAACAAATCTTGTTAATCATTTTTTAATGTCAATTTCTTTTTCTTTAACATATTTTTAAAAGGTATTTCTTATAGCTACTCAAAGAAAAAACTCAGTTCCAATAAATGACAAAATAAAAGCTACCGAAGTTTTGCTGGTTGATGCAAATGGAGAAAAGAAAGGAATGGTTCCCTTATTAAGTGCCTTAGAAGCAGCTAAAGAATCATCATTAGATTTAGTCCAAGTATCTCCATCTGATGCAAATCCAGTAGTTTGTAAACTTCTTGATTATGGAAAACATCTTTTTGATAAGAAAAAAAGTATTTCTGCCTCAAAATCAAAAGTAAAAAGAAATACAACTAAGGAAATAAAATTTAGACCTTCAACAGATGTGGGTGATTACAATATTAAATTAAAAAAGATTAAAAGCTTTATTCTTGACGGAGATAAGACTAAAATAAGCGTCCGTTTCAGAGGAAGAGAGATACTTAATAGCGGTATGGGACTTGATTTACTAAATAAATTAAAATTAGAACTTGAAGATGTTGCTCAAGTTGACCAAGAGCCCTCCCTAGAAGGTAGACAATTACTTATGGTTCTCTCACCATTGAAAAAGAAAAGATAAAAGAACTATGGGTTACAAATTAAAAACACATTCAGGAGCTGCGAAACGTTTTAAAAAAACTGGTTCTTCTGTTAAAAGCAGAAGTGCAAATAGAAATCATATACTTACAAAACAATCAACAAAAAGAAAAAGACACAATAGAGGTCTAAATAAGATGACTGGAACTGTCCTTAAAATGGCCTCAAAATTAATAAATAGGTAATAGCCATGCCAAGAGTTACAAAATCAGTTACTGCTAAAACAAAACATAAAAAAGTTTTAAACGCCACAAAAGGTCATTATGGGGCACGAAGTAGGTTATACAAGACTGCCAAGCAATCTAATATTAAATCACTACAATATGCTTTTAGAGATAGAAAAAACAAAAAAAGATCCTTCAGGTCTTTATGGGTAGCAAGAATTAATGCAGGATCTAGAGAGTTAGGAGTGCCTTATTCAAAATTAATCAATTCTATGTCTAAAAAGAATATTAAGCTTGATAGAAAAATTCTGTCAGACATAGCTATTTCAGATAATTCAACTTTTAAAAAGGTTGTAGAAACTGCTATTAGCTAACTACTGGTATCATGCCAGATTCAAAAGATTTCTCTACTCCTGAATTAACTAAAGAGATTGGTTCTTACCACCCTATAAATCAAACCAAGGATTCAATTATGAATCTTCTTATATCTTTTGGTTTCGAAATAATTGATGGCCCAGAAATAGAAACAGAAGAGTTCAATTTTGATATGTTGAATATAAAAAAATCACATCCTGCAAGACAGATGCATGATACTTTTTATGCTAATGATAAGTCTTGTGTATTGAGAACACACACCTCGCCAGTGCAGGTAAGAGGTATGCTTGAAAAAAAACCACCATTTGCTTTTATATCAGGAGGAAAAGTCTATAGAAAAGATGATGATGCTACTCATCTACCCATGTTTCATCAAATTGAAGGTATGTATGTTGATAAAAATGTTAGTTTTGCAAACTTAAAAGACCTTATATATAAAATTATCCAAGCTCTTTTCGGTGAAGAAATAGAAATAAGATTTAGACCTTCATATTTTCCCTTTACAGAACCATCAGCTGAAGTTGACATATTGTCTGATGATGGAAAGTGGCTTGAGATTTTAGGTTGTGGTGTTGTTAATCCTATTGTGTTGAATAATTGTAAAATAAATTCTGAAGAATATTCTGGCTTTGCTTTTGGATTAGGCGTTGAAAGAATTGCAATGCTCAAATTTGGTGTAAAAGATATTAGAGATTTTTATAAATCTAACTTAGATTTTCTTAATCAATTTAAATGAAAATTCCCTATAAACATTTAGTTAAAGATATTAATTCTAATCCAAGTATTGAGGAGCTTTCAGATAGATTATTTCAATTAGGCCATGAGCACGAAATATCCGATGAAATTTTTGATATGGATCTTACACCCAATAGAGGTGATTGTCTCTCACTAAGGGGACTACTCAGAGACTTAAGGACTTTTTATGACATTTCGCTTGATAAAGATATTTATAAAAACGATATATCAAATTTTTCATTAGAATTTTTAAATGATTCAAAAAACACATGCAAGGTAATATCTTTTTTAAAAATAGAAATTGATAAAATTCCTGAAAAGTATAAAGGTTGTTTAGAGGATTACTTTTTAGATTTAGATATCAAGAAGAATAATTTTTTTACCGATGTATCAAATTATATTTCATATGAAACTGGTCAACCTACCCATTGCTACAGATTATCTTCGATTAATCAGCCCATAAAGTTAAATTTTCTGAAAGAAAGCTGCGAATTTAAAACACTTTTGGATAAAAAAATTCCACTAGATGAAGGTGATTTAGTTTTTTGCGATAAAAATAATGAGGTTATAAATCTTGCAGGTGTAATTGGTGGTAAAAGCACTGCCTGTGATAAAAATACTAAATCAGTTATTTTAGAGTGTGCTCACTTTGATCAAGAAGCCATTATTGGAAAATCATTAAAATATGATATTAACTCAGATGCTGCTCATAAGTTTGAGAGAAATACTGATCCACTTTGTCATGATTATGTTCTTAGACGATTTTTAAGCATTATTAAAAATCACGCAAAGATTACAAATGTAGAGATATTTACTGAAAACTCTCTAGAAAATGAAAATAAATCTATTAAATATGAAGTTGATACTGTAAATAAGATTCTAGGAATAAATATAAGCGAATTTGAGTGTTCAAAATATTTGAAAAAGCTTGGATTTAATATAGAAGATAATATTATTGAAGTTCCATCATACAGAAATGATATAGATAACATGAATGATATATCTGAAGAGGTTGCGAGGTGTATTGGTTATGACAATATCGAAGCTCGGCCAATAAAAATTAAATTTATAAATGATTCCAAACAGGATTTTAAAGAGAATAAAATAAAAAAAATTCTTATAGACGAAGGATTTTATGAGGTTATTAACAATCCTTTTGTTGGCGAAAACAATAAAGAATCTGTGTTGATTGATAATCCATTAGACTCAAATAGAAAATATCTTAGGACTAATCTAAAAGATTCACTTATTAAAAACCTTTTATTTAATGAAAGACGACAAAAAGATAGCATAAAACTATTTGAATTATCTGATATATATTCCAATAAAAATAGGATGGGTAATCGAGTAATTGGCATAATAGCAAGCGGACGAGTGGATAAAAATTATTTAGATTTTTCAAAGAAGATTGATAAAAATTATTTTGAAAACATCTTGAGTAAGATTGAAAATAATAAATTTACGGTTGAAGAAATATCTAGGCAAAATCTAGATTCAAAATTAAAAGACTCAATAATGTACTGTGAGATTGAAATCGATTCTTGTATTGAAGTAGATGGAATATTTGATAATGTAAATTTAAAAGATATAAGCAATAAAAAGTACATACCAGTTTCAGAGTTTCCAAGTTCATATAGAGATCTCTCTTTTTCAATTAAGGATTTTGCAAAATGTAGAATATTAGAAGAATTTATCTTAAATTTTAAAAATAATTTGTTAAAAGAGGTTTTTGTTTTTGATTATTTTAAAAATGAAAAGATGCGTGAAATTAAAATAGGATTCAGGTTTATCTTTCAATCTAAAAGTTCGACTATTACTGACAAGGAGGTTGATGAGGTAATGAATCTTATTATCAAAGATGCTCTTAAATTAGAATCAATAAGTATTCCAGGACTGCATTAAAATAAGGAATATTAAAATTATCAAACATCAATCAAAGATACAATTGACATAAAATTTAATGTAAAATCCGCATATGAAAAAATTAATTATATATAGTTTCTTATTGCCTGCTTTCATAATTGAAGCACAAATGTTTGATGAAACTTTCCTTGAAAGTTTACCAGATGACATAAGAGCAGATGTCATGGCAAGGTCAGAAAATCAGAATGAGGAGGAAACATTTAGAGCTTCGGATGTTACAAGCTCTGTACCCCAAGCTGAAGAATTAATAAATCTTAAAAATCGTCTTGAAAGTGACTTAAGAGAGCTTGAAAAAAGATTACAAAGTGGAGAAACATTAGAATTAGATTCAGGCCTACAGCTTTTTGGATCAGATTTTTTTTCAACATTCCAAACTTCGTTCATGCCAATTAACGAGCCTAATCCTGATTCTTCATACACTTTAGGTGTTGGCGATATTCTTGATATTATCTTAACTGAGCCCATAAAGAAAAGTAGCGAATATCAAATAAGAGGTGATGGAGCAATCAATCTCCCAGATGTTGGCAAAGTTGTTATTGTTGGTTTGACATTGACTGAAGCCTCACAATTAATTAAATCAAGAGTGAAGTCTACTTATATTGGAGCTGAAGCTTTTATAAGCCTTTCTCAGCTCAGAGATGTTAATGTTCTTATAACAGGTAATTCAGAAAATCCTGGAATTTATACATTATCAGGTAACACTAATATCTTGCATGCAATTAGTGTTGCGGGTGGTATAAGTGAATTTGGCTCATACAGAGAAATTAATTTAGTTAGAGATGATAAGGTCATTGAATCTTTAGACATTTATGATCTACTGATAGATGGAAAATATAATTTGAAAGAACGCCTTAGATCAGGAGACGTTATATTTGTTCAGCCTAGAAAAAGTATAGTGACAATAGATGGAGCAATAAAAAGACCAGCAAAATATGAGCTTAAAGATGACCAGAATCTTGGTGATGTTATTGATTATGCTAATGGGTTTAAACAAACTGCCGATATAATGAATATATATCTTGAGCGTATTTTAGATGGAACCCTTAAATCTATTCCAATTACAAATAGCATACAATTTGATTCAATTAAACAAATCGATGGGGATCTAATATACATTAGAGAGCATCCATTTAGGACTGCAACCATAACCGGCGCTGTTCTTAAACCAGGCAATTATAAAATGGCTGCAGGAGAAAATTTAGATGACTTAATTATTAAAGCAGGTGGCTTTACAGAGAATGCATATCCTTTTGGTGCAGTTTTCCAAAATAAAGATGCAAAAGTAATTAATGAGAAAGCACAAGAACTTTTGTATCAAGAGTTTCTTGATAACATTATTGCATTAAGCCAACAAAACATAAGTGGACTAGATATCACTCCTATTGTTGGCCTTACTCAAGAGATAAATAATACAGAAGCAAATGGAAGAATAGTTGTAGATATGGAAAATGAAGATGCAAGAAAAACATTGGGTATTCAAGAAGGAGATAATTTAATAGTTCCTGAAAAAACAAATAATGTTTATGTGTATGGAGAAGTTTCTAGTGAAGGTTCAGTTATGTATGCTCCTGGTGAAGGTGTTGATTTCTTCATAGATAAATCTGGCGGATATAAGCAATTTGCGGATAATGACTCTATATATATACTTCATCCCAATGGGGAAACTGACAGATATTCAAAAAGAAGAAACGTTTTTGAAAGTCAGCCTAGATCAAGTATAACTATATATCCAGGCTCAGTAATATTTGTTCCTAGAAAAATTGACAGTAGAGCTGCCAGAACTCTTGCAGCACAAGCATATGTAACAATTCTTGGCAACTTAGGATTAGCATTGGCTTCATTGAACTCTATAAGCACTGATTGATTTCAATGAAAAAGGATGTTCTCTAAATTAAAAATAGTTATTAATAGGAATTCTTTCTTATTGATAGCTATTTTCTCATTGGAAATCTCGGCAGATAGCTTTGACTATAACTTATATAATAATCACGGTATTGTTGGCTTAATAAATACACCAACAGCAAGATCATATGATGCAGGAGTCCATGGAGTAACTATCTATGGATCAGATATAGACCAAAAAATTACAGTGACTTCAAATCCTTATGACTGGTTTGAAGCCTCGGTTTTCTATATGAATACTGAGTTAGAACCAACATGCCGAGGAATCGGAGATCAAGTATTTTGTCAGGGCTACAAGGATAAAGGCTTTAATGTAAAATTTAGACTCAAAGAAGAAGGCACTCTTCCAGCTATTGCAATAGGTTTAACAGATTTTGCAGGGACAGGTATTTATAGTTCTGAATATATTGTTTCAAGTTATGGTATTGGAAACCTTGATATGCATTTTGGTCTTGGTTGGGGTCAATTAAGCGGTACAGACAAGACAATTAAGAATCCTCTTGGCTACCTAAAAGAAAGTTTCTATGACAGACAGGGAGGGTACTCTGGTGAGGGTGGGCAATTAAATCTTGGTAAATATTTTTCTGGTGAACAGGCAGCTCCATTTTTTGGAGTATCATACAAATATAAAGATAAATTTCTTTTGCAACTCGAAAAAGATACTACACAAATGTTTGATGCTAGTCTTCTTTATCCTGAAAGAGAAAGTGACTTTTCATTTGGCTTTAAATACTCGATTACAGATAACTTCACAATAGGTTTATCTCATGAAAGAGGAAGCTATTCTTCATTTACATTTGTTTATAAAAATAATCCCTCAAGATCATTTAAAAAATATGAATACAGACAAGCTGAAGTAGCTGAAGACGACAATAAGTATGAACAACTTATAAACAACCTCCAAGAAAATGATATTGGTGTAAGAAAAGTTACTGAGACTTCCAGATCCATAGGCTTGGACTTAACTCAGTTTGTTCATTCTGACATTAGATTAATTGAAGATATTGTCTCTCAAGCAGTTCGAGACGCTGGAATAACAAAAGATATTAAAACTGATCTTAATGTAGCAGGTTTAAAAGCAGTAACTGAGTTAGATGAGGAATTTCAGAAAAGTGCTGATGTTATATATGAGAGAGATTTAAACAAAAGAGTATTTACTAACACAGGCATTATTGTTAGACCATTTTTAGCAGGAAGAGAGGAATTTTTTAAGGGAGCAATACTTTTAGAAAATAATACAGAGTTTATTATTAGAGAAAACTTTTTCTTTAATACAAATCTAAAGTATTCGTTGGCTAATAACTTTGAAGACCTAGCTTTTCCTCCGGTAGATACCTTTCCCGCACAAGTTAGGTCTGATGTAAAACAATATCTTAAAAATATCAATGATGGAGTTCTCATAGGCAGAATGCAATTTGATTATCATTTGACACCAAAACCTAATCATCACTTAATGTTAACTGCAGGAATCCTTGAAGATTTCTTCCAAGGAGCAGGAGTAGAATATTTATACTTTATACCAACAAAAAACTATGCGTTTGGCGTTGAAGCATTTAAAGTGAAAAAAAGAGATTATGATTGGTGGTTTGGCACTCTTGATTATGAAAATATCACTGCAACTGCTAATTTTTACTACAGAAATTATGGAACAATCCCATTTGATGTAAAACTTTCTTTTGGCGAATATCTAGCAGGAGATGTTGGAACAACATTTGAAATTTCAAGAACCTTTGACACCGGAGTAAAATTTGGTGCTTTTGCAACTTTTACTGATGTGTCATCCGAAGATTTTGGTGAAGGTTCTTTTGATAAGGGAATTTTCTTTAGCATTCCTATATACGGAAATCTTATAAACTATACGTGGAGACCTTTAACAAAAGACCCAGGAGCCAAACTAATTAGGAAACATACCTTATATGATCTCCTTGTCAAATTTAAACCCATTAAATAATTTTAATAAAATATATAAAATAATGGTTTTTTTTGGAATTTGTGTATAATAAGCTTCTGTTTTATATGTAATGTACGCTATTAAATTTTTATGTATATATATAATTCATAAAAAAATAGCGTATAATTTTAAAATAATATACAATCCATATTATTAGCAGTTATGGGGAGTTGAGGAAAAATATGAATATACTAAATTTTAAAAACATAAACATTCTAAGCCTAGCTTTAGCATTTTCTCTTTTAGTGCCAAGTGTTCAAGCTAATGAGTTTGGGATCTCAGATTTGGAATATCAAGAAATTGAGAGCAGAGTCAATTCAATGAATTTTAGTGAGCTTAATGCTAGACGTGCATTGCTTTTAAATGAAAAGGCTGCTTTACAAAATTCAGATGATTCTGGTTCTATAATGGCTGAACTTTCAGCTATACAAAAAGCATTAATCGCAATTGCTGGTTTGGGTGCTATTTCAGCCCTTACTGATGACGATGATGATGGACCAGTTCTTGATACAACACCACCGGTTATTACCGTTACTGGTGACAATCCTGCAACTGTTGAAGCAGGTACAACATATTCTGATCCAGGTGCTACAGCAACTGATGACACTGACGCAAGCGTTACTGTTACTAGTTCAGCTGATGGCGACACTAACACAGTTGGATCATATACGATTACTTATACAGCTACTGACTCTTCAGGCAATAGCTCAACAGCAACTAGAACTGTTAATGTTGTAGACACAACAGCTCCCGTGTTTACATCATCTGCAACATTTGTTGTTGATGAGAATACAACTGCTATTGGAACGGTCACTGCAACAGACGTTGACACAGTTACATTTACTATAGCTGATACCACAGTAATGGCTATCACTACTGGCGGTGTACTAACATTTACTACTGCAATCAACTACGAAGATAAGCCAGACTTATACGAAGAGTATGATGGAAGCACATATGACTTTACAGCAACTGTTACTGCAACTGATGCAAGTGGCAATGCTGCTACTCAGAGCATTACAGTTCAAGTTCGTGATGTTGGTGGTGTGGATGATGATGAAGGTACTGGAACAGGAACAGGAACTGGAACTGGAACTGGAACTGAAGAAAATACTAATACAGGTGATTCAACTGTAGATGGTAGTACTGTTGTTCCAAGCACAGACACTGGAACTGGAACAGGTTCAGGAACAGGTACTGGTACAGATTCTACAACTGAAACCTCGTCTTAATATATAAATTTGAGTCTCGGAAAGAAAGATATTGTTAACAATATCTCTTCCGAGACTTTTTTACCTAAGCCAACAAGTAAATCTATATTAGAAAATTTTCTTAGATTAATTAAAAATAATAGATTCAGAACCATAAAGATATCAAATTTTGGTTCATTTTATATTCATACATCTCCCCAAAGAGTGGGACGTAATCCAAAAACAAAACAAGAGTACACAATACCTAGAAGAAAGAAACTAAAATTTAAACCTTCCTCATCTATTAAAGATATCTTAAATTAACATTTATGGTCGGGATGGCCGGATTTGAACCGACGACCACTACACCCCCAGTGTAGTGCGCTACCAGACTGCGCTACATCCCGTAAAAAACACTATATAATAAATTGCATTTTTAGAGAAACAACATTGAATACGCATAAATTATTATTATCTTTGATAACAACATTTTGTTCTTATGCTGCTTTAACAGATTTTGTTGTAGAGACTTCATCTGGAATTGTTGATGGATACAAAAAAAATAGAGTTGTTTACTGGGACGATATTCCATATGCAGAGCCACCAGTTGGTGATCTAAGATGGAAAGCTCCAAGAAGAATAATTAACTCCAGAACAGAAATTTCATCTAAAGATGATAATTTTTGTGTCCAAAGACCTTCTTCTTTGGGAGGTGCAGACGGGGATGGTCCTTTTGTAGGATCTGAGGATTGCTTATATTTAGACATTTCTGCTCCCATAAAAAGTAACTCAAATCCTTTGCCAGTAATGTTTTGGATACATGGTGGCGGTAATACCTCAGGACTAAAAGATTTATATGACTTTAATAAGATGGTTAAAAAATATGATGTTATTGTTGTAAGAATAAATTATAGATTGGGTCCCTTTGGTTGGTTTACGCATCCATCAATTCAAGACTATCAAAGTGGTATGGATAAATCATCAAATTTTGGAACATTAGACATAGTAGCTGCGCTTGAATGGGTTCAAGAGAACATAGCACTTTTTGGAGGCAATCCAAAAAATATAACAATTTTTGGTGAATCTGCTGGGGGTCATAATGTGTTTTCTTTATTGGTATCTGAAAAGTCTGAGGGATTATTTCATAAAGCAATATCCATGTCAGGCTATACAACATCTATTAAACCAAGTGACGCTTACAAACAGTTGAAAAAATCATCAACTTCAGCTCATACTAGTTCAGAAATTGTTAAAAAGATTATTGGATCAAAAAATCACAATAATGGTTTGTATTCAGATCAAGATGTTAGAAACATATTATATGATCTTTCCACAGAAGAATTTTTTCGACATTACTATGAAAGAGAATCATATGAAGAAATACCTTTATTAACATCAGACGGCCTAGTGATACCAGAAATAGGCTTAAGAGACGCACTATATAGAAAAGACTTGATCAATAATGTTCCAACAATTGCAGGATCAAATCGAGATGAAGTAAAGCTGTGGCTAGGAACAGCTGAATATTTTGTAAATTTAGAATTTTCACCAGCTGGATCTATATTAGATATACCTAGAGTGAAATTAAAAGATGAGGATGCCTTTGAAGCCTTTAATTATTATAGAAGTAACGCTTGGAAGATTAGAGGTGTTGATATTCCTCTTAAAGGCTTACATTCTGCAGGCAATCATAATCTTTATGCTTATAGATATGATTGGGACGATCACAGAAGATATATTGTTGCTGACTTTAAAAAACTAATTGGGGCAGCTCATGCTACAGAAATACCTCTACTAGCTGGTAATGCAAAGCTTGTTGGCGGTTATCCTCTTTCTGATTTAATTTATCCATTTGGTAAGTCTAAGATATTTACTTCACGAAATATGATGAAGTTTTGGACAAACTTTGCTAAGACTGGTGAGCCTGGTAGGTCTACGAATGCAGTAAAATGGGAATCTATAGTGGACAATGGAGAGTTAGGTACCTCTTATATTGTTCTTGATAATAAGAAAAACTTAAAAATAAATTCAGACATGAAAACTTTTAAATCTTTGGCCAATGAGTTACACATAGACAATAGGGTCAATAAATTAGAGAAATGTGTTATTTTGCTACAAATGTTTACCTTTGTTGGAAACGATCTATATGATGAAATGATAAAGCACTACCCAGGGAAATGTGACAGATCAGAGGCTGAAAATTTTCTAATTGAGAATGCAAGTTATATAGAGTATTAATCTTTAACTTTATCTTTTATTTTTAGTACTTCAATATCTTTTATTTTGATTAAATCTGCAACTCTCCTAATCAAGCGCTCTTCATCTACGTCAAGTCGCCCATCAGCATATGCTGTTTCCCACAAAAATTTTAATAACTTTAATTTATCTTCTTTCGTATAACTATTATTTATGTCTTCTATAAACTCATGGAAAGACACGCTATCCGAACTGTGAATTTCAACAATTTTAAGTATTTCTAATTTATCTTTTCCAACCTTATTTGCAATCTTTTCAATTTCTTTCATCATCACATTTAATTCATTTTGAGTAATCTCACCATCAGATCTTGCGATTTCATATGCCAGCACTGCAGCTGTGAGCTCAATCTCAAATGATGGGATATGATTCTCACTTAATTGTTTTGTCTTATCTTTTTTAAAAAAATTAAACATATCTTAATCCTAAAATTTTTCTTGAAGTATATATATTAACAGCAAGAGTCTGTTCCATAACATTAATAATATACATACAAATCTTTTTTTAAAGTAAAATTAATTAATGAATGCAGTTTTACCAATCTTAAGAAGCTTATCAAGAAGATATAAACTCCTTATACTTTCTTCAATTGATTTATCAACGGCATTTGCATGTTGGGTTATATTTGGACCTCCATTTACTGCACTTATTGCATCAAATTTTCAAGTTGACCTTCTAAGTATTATAAGTTTGAATATTTATAATTTCGCAATTCCAACTTTTGTAACATATATTTACTTCATAAGATCAGGATTTTATAGATCCTCAATTAGATATTCTGAGTCTAGAGATCTTATTGTAAGAGCTTTAAAAGGTTCAGCAGTCTTTGGTATATCGTGGGGTATAGTTTATTCAGCAGAGTACGAAGTTGTAAGAAATCAATATTTAGTTGCCACTGTCTTTAAGTCATTATTCCTAGCTTTTGTTTTCTATACATTTTTACAGACATCTAGAGATACGGCTAGAATTATTTTAAATTTCACAAGAAGAAATAACATTGGAAAGCCTGTTTTAATTTATGGTGCTGGGGTTGCCGGAAATGAACTTTACCAATCAATTAAACATAATCATGAAATCAACATAGTAGGCTTTTTTGACGACTCAAAAGCATTAAGCGGGGCCGAAATTAATAGCATTAAGATTTATGGTAAGAAAAAACATTTAAAAGAATTAACAGATCTTTATCCTAACTTAGAAGTTTATTTGGCGATTCCAAGCCTAAGTGTTTCTGAAAGAAGAAAAATAATATCTAGCCTTGAAAATTATAAAGTTGCTGTTAGAACAATTCCTACACTTCATGAGATTGTAGCTAATCAAAAAAAGATGGTTGAAATGCAAGATCTATCTATTGATGATATTTTACCAAGGAATACAGTTAAATACTCCCCAGTATCTTTTCATGGGATGAACCTAATGATCACTGGAGCTGGAGGGTCTATTGGATCCGAAATAGTAAGACAAGTCTTATTAGGAAATCCAAATAAGATAGTGTTATTTGAACTTTCTGAAATCAATCTTTATTCGATCCAAGAGGAAATAGAATCTATTTTAAAAGCAAAAGATATCATTGTTGAAATTATATGTGTTCTTGGAGATGTAAAAGATAAACAGCGACTTAAAGAAATTATTAATAATCATAATATCGACTATATATATCACGCAGCTGCATACAAACATGTTCCTATTGTTGAATATCATGAAAATATTTCAGAGGGTCTCAAAAATAATATTTTTGGTACAAAGGCGCTTTGTGAAATAGCATCTGAATGTAATGTTAAAAAAGTGGTTGTAATTTCAACGGATAAAGCAGTAAGACCATCTAACATTATGGGTGCATCTAAAAGGCTTGCAGAAATGGTAGTGCAGTCAATAGATGTAGAAAATAACAATACAAAATATTGTATTGTCAGATTTGGAAACGTAATTAATTCGTCTGGTTCTGTGATTCCTCTCTTCAGAAAACAAATTGCTGAAGGCGGCCCAGTTACTATTACACACAAAAAAGTGACGAGGTATTTTATGACTATCTCTGAAGCATCGAGCTTAGTTATCCAAGCAGGAGAATTTGCTGAAGGTGGCGATGTTTTTATTTTAGATATGGGTGATCAAGTAAAGATTTTTGAGCTTGCTGAAAAATTAATTTATTTGTCTGGAAGAAATATAAGTCATGACGGTCAGGGCGAGGGAATTGAAATCCAAGAGATTGGTTTGAGACCTGGCGAAAAATTATATGAGGAATTATTAATATCAGGAGACAAACTTGAAACGTCAAACAGTAAAATATTTAAGTCCATTGAAAAATATCCTGCTAAAGATATTTTGACCAAAGTGCTTGATGATTTATATAATGCATCGTTATCAAATGATGTTTTAAAGATCAGAAATATATTAAAAGCAAACGTAGAAGGCTTTAAAGAGGCAAAACATGAATAGAAGAAATATTTTTAGAATTGGGTTAATTATTGTTATTTCAACTTCTGTTAATTCATCTGAGTTAGATAATTTAGTATTACCAGAAGGGTTTGAAATTTCAATAGCAGCAAATGAATTAAATTCTCCAAGACAGATTGCTGAGACAAGTTCAGGACACATTGTAGTTGGGTCAAAAAAAGGAGACAAAATTGTCGCGCTTTTAGATAATGATGAGGATGGATTTTTTGAAAGAAAAGTAACTTTAGCAAATGGACTTCAAAATCCAACGGGTGTTGCATTTCATAATGGAGATTTATATTTTGCTGAGATCGATACAGTGTGGATAATCAAGGATATCGATTTATGGCTTGAAAAAGGAAGCAATAATCTTCCTGAGAGGAATATATTTATGGACAATCTTCCCTCCGAAACGTGGCATGGTTTTAAATATATTGATTTTGGTCCAGATGGCAATCTTTATATTCCTGTAGGAGTTCCATGCAATATATGTATTGAACCTCAAACTAAAGACACAAGGTTTGCTGCAATACATAAATATGTTGATGGTGAACTTATTACAATTGCTGACGGAGTTAGAAATAGTGTTGGTTTTGATTGGCACCCTGTTTCACAGAAATTATATTTCTCAGATAATGGAAGAGATTGGCTGGGTGATGATTCACCACCATGTGAACTAAACGTAGTTGAACAAGAAGGTAGCTTCTTCGGATATCCATATAAGCATGCTAAAAATGTAATTGATCCGGAATTTGGCTATTTAATACCAACTATTGAAAAAGATTTTGTTGATCCAATAGCAGAGCTAGGTCCTCACGTTGCGCCTTTAGGCATTGCTTTTTATGATAATGATAAGTTTCCATCTAAATACAAAAACAGTATTTTTATAGCACTTCATGGATCATGGAATAGAACTAAAAAATCAGGCTATAAAGTTATTTTTGTTCAATTGGATGAAAATGGTAACTATCTTAATCAAGAAGATTTTATTACAGGGTGGCTATCTAATGAAGTTGCATGGGGAAGACCAGTCTCGCCATTTATTATGAATGATGGATCAATGCTTTTATCTGATGATAAGTATAATGTGTTGTATAGAATTTCCTACAAAGGTTAATGAAACCAGAAAATATTCAACATGATTTAGATCTCGCAAAAAAAGCTGCTAAAGAGTCAGGTATACTTCTCTTGGAAAATAGAGAAGAGCTCAATCAAAGGTTAAATTCAAGTTCTAAAGATACTAAGTTAAAGGCAGACATAGAATCAGAAAATTTAATAAAATCTATAATTACGTCACAATCTTCTTATCAAATCTTATCTGAAGAAACTGGTAAGTCATCTGATAACTTAGGAGAAATATTTTGGGTTATTGATCCTTTAGATGGCACAGCTAATTATAATAGAGATATACCTGTATGTTGCGTTTCTATTGGTTTAATGTCGAATATGAAACCAATTCTTGGAGTGATATATGATTTTAATAATAATCATATATATGAAGGCAATACTCTAAATAAAAAATCAATGAAGAATCTCAATAAAATTGAAGTATCAAGCATTTCTTCAAAAGAAGATGGCCTTTTAATAACAGGTTTGCCTCATGATACAGATTACTCTGAGCATTCACTTAATAATATGATAGATGATATGCAAAAATGGCAGAAAATAAGAATGATGGGATCTGCTGCAATGGCTGCTTGTTATGTTGCATCAGGAAAAGCAGAGCAATATCAAGAGAAGGGTGTTTACCTATGGGACGTAATTGCGGGTGCAGCTATAGTAGAATCTGCAGGAGGATCAGCCGAAATCTCTAATCAAAGAAAAAATTATCAAGTTGATGTAGTTTTTTCAAATTCAAAAATATAAATTAATATGAAAAGTTTGGTTTGGCTAAGAAATGATTTACGTATGGATGATAATCCAGCTCTGAAAGAAGCTTGTGTTTCCTCAGATGAAGTTCACTGTATTTATTTTTTTTCAAATGAGCAAATGAAAATTCATAACCAAGCTAATTGTAAAATTGAATTCACTATTAACAATTTAAGATCCTTAAATGATTCTCTAAAAAAAATTAATATTCCTTTGACAATAATCCATTCTGATGGTTTTTATGATAATGCAGATAAAATTTTAGATATTATTAGAGAACGAAGAGTCTCTAAAGTATATTGGAATAATATGTTTGGTGTTGATGAGAATGAGCGAGATCAACAAGTACAAAAAATTTTAGATGATAACAGCATCGACTATAAAACTTTTGATGATCAGGTAGTTTATTCTCCAGGAACAATAACTACAAATGAAGATAAACCTTACTCAGTCTTTACTCCATTCAAAAGAAGGTGGATTGAGAACTTTGATATAGATTTTTTAGATATCGATTTTAATTATACTTCTAAAAATGACACAGGAATTAATTCTAATATTAATGAATTCAACTTTGAATTTCAGAAACATCACTCTGTTGATATGTCTTTATGGAATATTGGTGAAGCGAGCGCAATTTCAATATTAAATGATTATTTAGATAAGAAAGTTTTGAGATATTCTAAAGATAGGAATGACCCAATTATTGATGGTACAAGCAGATTATCTCCGTATTTGGCATCTGGTATTATTTCACCTAAAAGATGCATATTAGAGGCATTAAAGAAAAATAATTTTCAATTAGATTCAGGAGAGAGCGGAATTGTAAAATGGATAGATGAAATTGTTTGGAGAGAGTTTTATAAAAATATAATGCACTGCTTTCCAAAAGTCAGCAAAGGATTGCCATTTCAAGATTACACAAAAAATATTAAATGGCGATTTGATAAAGAAGAATTTGAAGCATGGAAAACAGGTAAAACAGGATTTCCGATTATAGACTCTGCAATGAGACAACTTAATTCGGAGGGGTGGATGCATAATAGATTGAGAATGGTAGTTGCAATGTTTTTTACAAAAAATATGTTACATGACTGGCGATTGGGAGAAGCTTTTTTTATGGAAAGCTTGATAGATGGCGATTTTTCTTCAAATAACGGTGGCTGGCAATGGAGCAGTTCTACCGGAACAGATGCTGCACCATACTTCAGGATTTTTAATCCTATTACGCAATCAAAAAATTTTGATAGTGATGGACTATTTATAAAAAAATACATTAAAGAATTGAAAGATTTAGACAAAAAAGAAATTCATGACCCATCTGAAAATGTAAGAAGGCACTTAGACTATCCCAACCAAATCCTTGATTTAAAGGTATCAAGATTAAGAGCAATTGACGCATTTAATCAAGCAAAAAATTAAAAAGATTTTGTAGTTATCATAATATCTCTTATGTATACTGATTGATAATTTAGGGTTTATGGAGGAATTATGACTGCTTACCCAAGTGATTTAGAAATAGCTAATGCTGCTAACAAAAAGCCAATCGATGAAATAGCAAAATTATTAGAAATTGATCAAAAAGGATTGATTAAATTTGGCGATGATAAAGCTAAATTAAATTCCAATTTTATAGATTCTGTTTCAAAAAATCAGAATGGAAAATTAATTTTAGTCACGGCTATATCTCCTACACCAGCTGGAGAAGGCAAGACAACCACAAGTGTTGGTCTTGTTGATGGGCTTTGTCACATTGGGAAAAAAGCTATGATTTGTCTGAGAGAACCAAGCTTAGGACCATGCTTTGGTATGAAGGGTGGTGCTGCAGGAGGAGGATATGCACAAGTTATTCCAATGACCGACATCAATCTTCATTTTACAGGTGATTTTCATGCGATTGGAGCAGCCCATAATCTCTTATCAGCATTAATTGACAATCATATTCATTGGGATAACGAACTCAATATTGATCCAAGAAGAATAACTTGGAAACGAGTTGTAGATATGAACGATAGATCTTTGCGAGATATCACATGTGGTCTAGGAGGTACAGGTAACGGTATACCTAGACAAAGTGGATTTGATATCACTGTAGCTTCAGAAATAATGGCAGTTTTTTGCCTAGCTTCAGATATTGAAGATCTACAAAATAGAATTGGTAACATTGTAATAGGATATACAAAATCAAATGAGCCTGTAAGGGCAAAGCAATTAAATGCAGATGGCGCTCTAACAGCATTACTTAAAGACGCATTTCAACCGAACTTAGTTCAAACTTTAGAAAATAATCCAGCTTTTATGCATGGTGGCCCTTTTGCAAACATTGCCCATGGCTGTAATTCAGTTGTTTCAACAAAAACTGCATTAAAGCTTGCAGATTATGTAGTTACTGAAGCTGGTTTTGGAGCTGACTTAGGGGCAGAAAAATTTTTTGATATCAAGTGTAGAAAATCAGGTCTCAAGCCTGATGCGGTTGTTCTTGTCGCAACTACAAAGGCACTTAAAATGCATGGAGGTGTTAAGAAAGAAGACTTAGGATCAGAAAATGTTGAGGCAGTAACATTGGGTTGTAAAAACTTAGAAAAACATATTGAAAATATAAATAAATTTGGCGTTCCTGTTGTAGTTGCAATTAATGATTATGTTTCTGACACTGAAAAAGAACATGATGCAATCATAAATTATTGTAAAAATCTTGGTGTTCAATGCAAAATATCATCACATTGGGAAAAAGGTGGTCAAGGAGCATCAGAGCTTGCTGAAGAAGTTGCCAAAGTTGCAGATTCAAATATATCTGATTTTAAAACTTTATATGAAGACAATATGACTTTATGGGAAAAGACTAAATATATTGCACAAAACATTTATGGAGCACAAGACATTATTGCTGATAAGAGAGTAAGAAATCAGTTCAAGAAGTTAGAAGATGATGGATTTGGTTCTTATCCAGTATGTATGGCAAAAACTCAGTATAGTTTTTCTACTGACCCGTTACTTATGGGAGCTCCAACTGGTCACGAAGTTCCGATAAGAGAGGTGCGGTTATCAGCTGGCGCAGAATTCGTTGTAGTAGTTTGTGGCGAAATAATGACAATGCCTGGTTTACCTAGAATTCCAGCTGCTGAAGCGATTGGACTTGACGAAAACAAAGAAATATCTGGACTATTTTAATAAAAATAGTTCATTAAAAAGTATTTAGTTATAATTAAGATTATTTATATCTTGGAGGTTTAGTAATGAGTAATGATTTAAACTTTTATATAAATGGTGAGTGGGTAAAGCCTGAATCAAATGAATTAATTGATGTAATAAATCCAGCAAATGAAGAAGTAATAGGACAGGTAACTGCCGGTACAAAAGAAGATATAGATAAAGCTGTTTCTTCAGCGTTAGAAGCGTTTTCTACTTTTCAAGAAACAACAAAAGCTCAGAGAATAGAAATACTTAATAACATAATTACTGAATACGAAAATAGGTATGATGATTTTGTTAACACTATAACAAAAGAAATGGGATCTCCATTATGGTTATCTGAAGCGGCTCAAGCAAAAACAGGTATTAAAAATATTCATGAAACTTTGGATGCTTTAGAGAGTTATGAATTTGAAAGGCCCGAGGGTGACTATACTTTAATAAAAGAACCGATAGGTGTAATAGGCATGATAACTCCATGGAATTGGCCCATGAATCAAATAACAACTAAAGTTTCTGCGGCGTTAGCAGCAGGTTGTACCATGGTTCTTAAACCAAGTGAAATTTCTCCTTATTGTGCAATGCTTTTAGCTGAAGTATTTGACAAGGCTGGTGTTCCTAGTGGAGTATTTAATGTAGTTAATGGCTACGGCCCAACTGTAGGAGCAGCATTATCAGAACACCCGGATGTGGCAATGATGTCATTCACTGGTTCAACAAGAGCTGGTATAGCTGTAGCGCAGGCATCTGCTGTTTCAGTTAAGCGTGTTCACCAAGAACTAGGTGGAAAATCTTCAAATATAATACTTGATGACGTTGCCGATCTTGAAAAATCAGTCAAAGGTGGTGCAGGACATTGTTTTCTCAATTCAGGACAATCCTGCAATGCTCCAACAAAAATGCTTGTTTCTGCAAAGAATTATGATGCTGCAGTAGAAATTGCTGTTGCGACTGCAAATAACACTTCTGTCGGAGATCCAAATGGTGAATTTAGAATAGGCCCAATTGCAAATAAAACTCAATATGAAAAGATTATAAAACTAATAGAAATTGGTATTGAAGAGGGCGCAACACTTGTTGCAGGAGGAGTTCAGAAGCCTGAAGGTTGTGAGAAAGGTTTCTATATAAGCCCAACAGTTTTTGCAAATGTAACAAATGATATGACAATAGCTAAAGAGGAAATATTTGGACCAGTACTAGTAATGATTAAATATCATAACGAAGAAGAAGCAATTCAAATTGCTAATGATACTGAATATGGTCTTGCAGGTTATGTTCAAGGTGAACCAGAGCATGCAAAACAGGTTGCCCGAAAAGTTAGAGCTGGACAAGTCATTATTAATGGTGGAGCAAGAGGAACAGGTGCTCCTTTTGGTGGGTACAAGGCTTCAGGAAATGGAAGAGAACATGGTGTTCATGGCCTTGAAGAATGTCTAGAAACTAAAGCTATTATTGCTCCATAGCTTAATCAAGTAAATCAGGCTGCATTTTTACTATTTTATCAAATGCAGGTTGATAGCTTGCCCAAGCAGCTATATCATTTGCGATAAATTCTCTTGTTTTGACCGCTGTATCGTGAGATATAGAAATCGGTTTGCCTGCAGCATCAGCCATTAACTGTGCTTGACAACATCTTTCCATAGACATGTAAAACCATAGCGCAATATCAACGGATGGTCCTGTTGTCAAAATACCATGATTTTGTAATATAGCTACTTTTTTATCACCTAGAGCCTTGGCTATTTCATCACCTTCATCTACCTCTTCAACAACACCCGAGAAATCTTTATAAATACCTTGATTTTCATAAAAGGCACAAGCATCTTGAGATATAGGATCAAGCAATTTCCCTAAAGTAGAAAATGTTCTTCCGTATACCGAGTGAGAATGAGCTGCAGCGTTCACATCAGGCCTTGCTTTATGAAGTCTAGAGTGGATTGCGAATGCAGCAACATTAACATCTTTATCACCTTGAACCACTTTGCCGTCGTGATTTACCAATAAAAGGTCTGAAACAGATATTTGTGAAAAATGAACACCAAGTGGATTAACCCAAAAATGATCCTTAAACTCTGGATCTCTGTATGTAATGTGTCCAGCCACACCTTCATTAAACCCAAAGTAGTCAAATAACCTAAATCCAGCGGCTAATTTCTCTAGTTGATTTCGTCTTTCTTCAGCAGGACTTGCAAATTCTTGAAAAACCAAACCTTTTTCTTTGAGAGGCAGCCTTCCATCTGTAGTATCTATCTTAATGGGTGTAACATTTGACATAGTTTTTATTCTCCTAAGCTCTTTAATGATAAAATAGCTTATCAAATAAAGAAACAAATATGAAATATAGAATAGAAAAAGATAGCCTTGGCGATGTTAAAGTCCCTCGAAAAGCATTATGGGGAGCTCAAACACAAAGAGCTGTTGAAAATTTTCCAATTAGTGGCATAAAAATGGATTTTCCGTTTACAAAATCTTTCGTATCTTCATTAGGCTTAATAAAGGACGCAGCAGCACAAGCAAATTTTCGACTTGAATTAATTTCCTCTAAAAAATCAAAAGCTATTTCAAGAGCTGCAAAAGAAGTTTGGAAAGAAAAACATCATCATGAATTCCCAATAGATGTATTCCAAACCGGTTCGGGCACTAGTTCAAATATGAATGCAAATGAAGTTATTGCAAATTTAGCAACCAAATTTGCAAAAGTTAAAATTAGTCCAAATGACGATGTAAATATGAGTCAAAGTAGCAATGATGTTATTCCAACTGCAATAAAGATAAGTGCTCATATGGATCTTACTAATAAATTATTTCCAAAACTTGACGAATTGATAAAGATAATTGAATTAAAAGCAAATTCAATAAAAGGAACTATTAAAACAGGCCGAACTCATCTAATGGATGCGATGCCAATAGACATGGCAGAAGAATTAATTGCATGGTCAAGTCAGCTTAAATCATCTAGAGACATGTTACACATCATAGAGAAGAAATTGCTTGAGCTTCCTCAAGGTGGAACTGCTGTTGGCAGTGGCATAAATGCTCATAAGCAATTTGCAAAGTATTTCGCACAAGAGCTAAGTAGAATATATGGAAACAAAACAAAATTTGTTCAAAGTAAAAATTTTTATCATGAATTAAGTTCTCAAGATTGTTCAGTGCAGCTATCAGGAGAGCTTAAAAATCTTGCTTTAATTTTAATGAAGATATCAAATGATCTTAGATGGATGAATAGTGGTCCCTTGGCAGGATTATCAGAGATTGAATTAAAAGCACTCCAGCCAGGCAGTAGCATAATGCCAGGAAAGGTAAATCCGGTAATTCCAGAAGCAGTTACCATGGCATCTGCTGATGTAATTGGAAATGATGTCTCAATCACAGTAGCCTCTCAATCTGGAAATTTCCAGTTAAACGTTATGCTCCCAGTTATAGCCTATAACCTTCTAAAAAGTATTAATCTTTTATCAGGAGCAATGGGAGTATTATCAAAAAAAGCTATAAACAACTTTAAAATTAATAAAAGAAATTTGGAAGCCTCGCTATCAAAAAATCCTATTCTTGTAACTGCTTTAAATCCAATAATTGGATATGAAAAGGCTGCACATATTGCAAAAAAGGCCTACAAAGAAGATAGACCAATAATAGATGTTGCTGCTGAGGAGACAGACTTATCTGTTTCTAAGTTAAGAAAGCTTCTTGACCCAGCAAAGCTATCTAAAGGCGGTATTTAGAGTTGTCAAAAAAATTAAATCAAAGTTCTTGTGAAGCTTGCAAACAAGATGCAATCATTTTATCAGAGAAAGAAATATTAGAGCTAGCCCCTCAGATACCTTCTTGGAAAATACTTGAAGAGGAAAATATAAAAAAATTAATATGTTCTTTTGCTTTTTTAAATTATAGAGAATCTGTGGAGTTTACTAATAATGTTGCTAATCTTGCTGATGAACAAGATCATCACCCCGAGATAATTTTAGAATGGGGTAAGGTTACTGTCTTGTGGTGGTCCCATAAAATACAGGGACTCCATAAAAATGACTTTATATGTGCTGCAAAGACAGATGAGATATATAAAAGTAGTTAATTTATTTACGAGCTAAATCTGTTCATTTTGATTTTTAAATAAAATATAACTGAAACCAAATAGCAAAACTGGTATTAATGGCACAAGATATCTCATGTGCGAAACAGCTAAAATTGGAACAGCCAAATATATAAAAATTACTAGAATTGATTTATCTTCTTTTAAAGAAAGTTTAGTTACACCATAAAGCCCAACAAAATGAATTATTAACAAAAGCATCGAGGTTGCAAAAGATAATATATCAAACCAATCATCAAGAACAAAAATATCTCTACTTACACCAATAGATTCTCTAAAACCAAATGCAAGAATAATGTTATATGCAATTTTTTCAAAAAAATTAACATTTGAGTTAATACTTATGAATTTAGAGCTAAATTCCATAACAGAAAGGTATGTTAACAATGATGCTATGATTAGGATTATTGAATAAAGTATTACTTTTGATTTTTTCTTATTTATTTGAGAATAAATTTCATATAAACCATAAAGTACAAAAACAGGAATAAGTGCATTTCTAAAATTAATTAAGATAATTGCAGTAATTACAAAAAAGAAGTTAATGTTAAGATTTCTTATTTTATAAAATAATATTAAAAATATTCCTAAAGATGCAAATATTTCAGTATAGAATCTAAAAAAATAAATATTAATATATGGATGAATAACAAAGAGAATTATCAAAAGATATTTACCTTGTTTATTGAGATATCTCTCAAATATTTTAAAGTATGCAACAAGGATAAGCATATTAATTAATGCAGCTAAAAATATAAAAAACGGTGATCTATGTGTAATAATTTTGCCTGTAACTGAAGACAGATCACAAAATAATTTGCTGTAGAGAATATTTGTATATGGCTTTTCTGTGCAATTACCGTAAGAAGTGTAAAAATCAGGATATGTGAACATATCAAAACCCAAATATACTGCAAAATAATATAAAGTTGCACTTGCAAACAAAGTTTTTAAAATCACTAAATATAAGACGTATTTATCAGTTATCATCTTTATAGAATATTTTCTCCAATAATATTTATAGATTTAATGCTCATGTGTAATTATATCGATATAATTTGAGTATGTTCGATAATGTTTACATATTGATACCTATATTCAATGAAGATAAAAAGATTAAATCTGTAATTTCAGAACTAAGTCCTTCATTTAAAAATATTGTTGCTGTTAACGATGGATCTACGGATTCAACTCAAGAGATATTGGAATCACTTGATGTTGTGATATTGAGACATTCAATTAATTTAGGAGCTGGAGCAGCCATTTCAACAGGATTCAAATTTATACAAAATCAAAAAAATGCTCAAGCCGTTGTAACTTTTGATGCTGACGGACAACATTCTGTTGAGGATGCAAGAGAATTTGCTAGAGAAATACTTGTATGTGAAGAAGAAGTGATATTTGGAAGCAGATTTATAAATAGCAAATCAAATATACCAATAATAAAAAGAATTGTTCTATCTGTAGTTGTGCTCTTCACAAATCTATTAAGTAAAGTTAATTTATCTGATGCTCATAATGGATTAAAAGCAATAAAAAAAACAGCATTAAAGAAAATTGAAATTGATATTGATCAATATGGATATGAGTCTCAGATTATTAATGAAGTTTCAAAAAAAGGCATATCTTATAAAGAGATGCCTACAAATACTATCTATACTGAATACTCAAAAAATAAAGGACAAAAGCTGAATAACGGGTTGATAATCCTTGAGGATTTGTTTAAATCAAGGAGTAAAAAATGATTTTCAAGATAATCTTTATATCAATATTTTCTTTATCATTAATTTGGGGACTAATTAGACCATTTTCGAGCTTCAGTGGGAGATGGTTTTTGAGGATATTCTCAGTAGTAGGTATTTTAAGTATTTTAGGCGTTGATTATACTCAAAAGATTGCAGAATTTGTTGGTATTGGCAGAGGGGCAGACCTTTTTTTATATTTAAGTTTAGTAACAATATTTTTATTCATTGCATTTACAGTGAACCGTTTTGATACACTAAATAAAAAAATATCTACTTTGGTTAAAGAACTCGCAATACTGTCTGAGTCATCAAGCTCAGAAGACAAAGAAAAATAGGCTACTTATTTTTTAATATAAAAAAAGAAATTATTGATACAACCACATCTCCAATAATTTTTAATATCCATACTTCTATATGACCAAACACTCCAATTAATATTTTTAAAACTGTTGACGATGCAATTGGACTCAGTAATACAAGAAAAAAGAATTTTATATAAAAATTTTTGGAATCTTTAAATATTGTTTTTCTAACAATAATTGAAAAGAATAAAGATAAGAAGCCTCTGATAAGGGCATTTAGCCAGAAAATGTCATAAGGCCATATATTATATAAAAACGTAAATGAAACTATTTCAACTATATAAAAAAGAAGGTTTATTTGATAGTAAATAAAAATATCTCTCATTATTAAAGATTTTAAAGATACATTCATAAATAAAATTGATTTTTTTTTAATGCTTTTGTTTACAATATCAATTATGAATCAAAATGAAAAGCCACATCAATATATAGCATGGCTTGCTACAGGCATATTAATTTTGGCAGCTATCTTAGCAAGTTTTGTACCCTCACTCGAGTATCATCATTGGGCATTTATTGTTGCAAATTCATTATGGGTTGTAGTTGGTTACTTATGGAAAGAAAGCACTTTAATAGTATTAAATGCTGGATTAACAATCATTTATATATTTGGCTTGATCTTATAAAAAAATAAACTTAGATATAAAAATTAGAGTTAAGAACCAAGCTCCTGAAGAAATATCTTTTATTTGAGAATTCGATATTTTTAAAACTACATAGGTTAAAAATCCTAGCGCAATGCCATCGGCTATTGAGAATGTTAATGGAATCATGATGATAATAACTAAAGCTGGAAGTAGTTCAGTATTTGAATTCCAATTAAGCTTTTCCATGCCGCTAAGCATAAGTATTGCAACATAAATTAATGCTCCTGCAGTAGCATATGGAGGAATTACAGATGCAAGTGGCGATAAAAACATGGCAAATAGAAATAAAACACCAACTACAACTGCAGTTAGACCAGTCCTTCCACCAGCTTCGACGCCTGCAGAGCTTTCCACATAACTTGTCACAGGCGAGCATCCAAAAAAAGTCCCAAATATACTAGCACTGCTGTCAGCTTTTAGAGCCTTGTCAAGATCACTTGATTTAATTTCGTCTTTTAACAAATTTGCCCTTGATGCTAATCCAAGAAGTGTTCCAGTTGTATCAAATAAATTCACAAATAGAAATGACATTATTACAGTTATCATTCCAATATTTAAGGCTCCTAAAATATCTAATTTCATAAATGTTGGAGCGATTGCGGGAGGGTATGATACAAAACCATTAAATTCTATTAAGTTCAACAAAGATGCAATAATAGATGTCATTAATATCCCAATAATTATTGCACCAGGAAGCCTTTTTAAAGACAGTATCGAAATTATTAAAAATCCCATTGCAGCAAGAAGTGTTTCAATGTTACTGAAATCACCAATAGATAAAAGGGTGGCATCATTGTTAGAAATGATACCTCCATTTTTAAGACCTATTAATCCGATAAATAAACCAACTCCAGCACCCATTGCAATTCTCAAATTAATCGGAATACTTTCTATCATCCAACTTCTTAATTTTGTGATGCTCATTATAAAAAATAAAATACCTGCTAAGAATACTGAACCAAGTGCAATCTCCCAAGAATATCCCATTTCTCCTACCACTGTGTAAGTAAAGAATGCATTCAGTCCCATGCCTGGCGCTAAACCAATTGGCCAATTTGCAAAAAAACCCATAACAAAGCAAGCCAAAGCAGCTGCTAAACAAGTTCCTACAAAAATAGCACCTTCATCCATACCGCTAGCAGCCATCATTTGTGGATTTACAAATATAATGTATGCCATAGTTATAAATGTAGTGAATCCAGCTAAAAATTCTTTTTTAATAGTGGTATTATTATCTTGAAGCTTAAAAATCTGCTCTAAAGTTTGTTTCATAAATTTGAACAATAAGTTTTATTAAGAGTTTTAAAGTATACAATTAAATAAAGATTATAGAATTACTATTTAATATTATATTATCTAACTTTGACTAGATTTTCTGGCATATATATTGCATGTAATACTATTAAATTAATAGCAAAAGGATCATTTATGAAAATAACAAATAATAAAATATACAAACTGTTCATAATTTTGGCTTTATTTTCTAACCCAAGCCTATTTTCTCAAGATGAACAAAATGTTTTTGAAGAAATTATTGTCACAGCTGAAAAAAGAGATGAGAGTTTACAGACTATTTCTCAAGCAGTTACCGCTATTACAGAGTCAGAAATAGAAGATAAAAATATTACATCTTTTGTTGATCTGACCGCTGTTGTTCCAGGTGTAACCGTAGCAAAAAATGAGGGATATAAGACTGTTATATCTATAAGAGGAGTTGGAAATGAAACAAACCAAAATGCTATAGCAGCGCCTTCTGTTGCATATCATATGGACGGTGTTTTCATTGCTTCTCCATTTTCATTGCAGACAGATTTTTTAGACATTGAGCGTATAGAAGTTTTAAGAGGTCCTCAAGGAACATTATTTGGACAAAACTCAACCGGTGGAGCAATAAATGTAATCAGCAAGAAGCCCTCTACATCCTCATTTTCATCCAATGCCTCAGTCACAATTGGTGATTACAATCTGAGAAAAATAATCTCATCAACAAATTTTCCAATTTCAGATAATATTGCTACAAAATTTACATTTATAACAACTGAAAGAGATGGTTTTTCAAGAAATGTTGTAACAGGACAAGATTTAGATGATGCTTCAAATATCAGCTTGAGAAGTGATTGGATTTTCGAAACAAGTGAATCTTCATCATTAAGAATTTTTGGTCAATACTTTGACTCTGATAGAAATGGTTCTGCTATGAGAGGTATTGATGATGTTAATGATGACATGAGAAAATTATCTCAAGACTCATTCTCTAAACAAGAATTAACATCTAAAGTAATAGCTTTAATTTACGAATCAGATCTTGGTTACGCAAGCCTAAAAATCTTAGGTAGTTACCAAGAAGATGATGTATTGGTTGTAAGAGATAATGATAGACATAATTATGGAGATCCTGTCTTAGCTATACCAGGATTAGGAGCTGGTTCTACTTATCAAATGGCCGAGTTTAATCCGGAAACGTCCTTAGTTGATACAACTACTTTAGAAATTAACTTAGTATCAAATGAACCAGCTCAAGATGGAAAATTAGATTGGACCATTGGTGCTTTTTATATGAATCACGAAATTGAAAATCATATAAGGGGATATAGAGACAATGATCTTGATGGGAACATAAGATATGTGTGTGGTGAGCCATTCGCTGATGCTAATTATTGTTACACGCATGATTTTGGTATTCCAGGAAGGTTCGATGTCTTTGCTGCTGAATTTGATTTTGTTACTGATGCCTATCCTTCAAGAAAATCATACTCAATATACGGTCAAACCTCCTACAACTTTAGTGATACTCTAAGATTGATATCTGGAGTTAGGTATTCAGAAGATACCTTTGAAACTGATGTAACTAACTTCTTTAACGTTGATCCTTTTCAAGCTAAAGGAACAGGAGACGAAATTACTGGACGCATTACAGGTGAATTTGATGTTGCAGAAACAACTATGGCTTATCTATCTTTCTCAACTGGATTTAAACCTGGTGGAACAAACCTTACCTATGGTTATGCAGATGACAATGCTCCTCCAATGGTATTTCAAACCTTTGAACCTGAAACTGTGGATTCAATAGAGTTTGGACTAAAAACAGATCTTAACGATGGAAATGCTAGGGCTAACATTGCAATTTTTTCCTATGATTACGAAAACTTACAATTTCAAGCAACTGATCCTGATCCTTACAGAGGAGGCGTGGCAAATATTCCAGACTCTGAAATGTCTGGAATTGAAATAGAATTCACTGCTTTGATTTCTGACTCCTTCACATTTGATATGAATCTTGGATTTTTAGATACAGAAGTTTCATCAAGTTATGATGTTCTTGATAATGTAGATGCATATCAGTATTTCTTTGGTCAAGAGGACCTAAGATATGGCCTTAGAGAAAATGTCCAAGGAAATAGCTTAGCTAAAACACCTGATATAACTGCTGATGCTTCTATAACCTATGAGACAGTTTTATCTTCTGGTAATGAATTCACTTCAGTTTTCCAACTCATTAGAAGAGGAGAATTTATGCAACGAGTTTCAAACAACCCCATAGTTGATAAGGTACCTTATTATCAAATTTATAATTTAAAATTTGGAGTAGATTTTCAAAATAATGTGAGCATAGATTTTCTTCTTATGAACATGACTGATGAGGATGGAATAAATTCAAGCATGACAGATGTATTTGGGGTAGCAGCAACAGGCATTGAATTAATACCACCAAGACAAATTATGACCAGAATTGGTTATGATTTCTGATATTACTAAAATATAAAGTTATAATCTTAAGGATTAAAAAATTATATTTTAATTATGGATAAGCTTTTCATCAATTCTGATGATCTTTTAAAAGATTCATTTCAACTAGCTTGGAATGTATTTGAGAGTGGATTTAAGCCTAATTATATTGTGGGAGTATGGCGAGGAGGAGCACCTATAGGAATAGCTGTACAAGAATTCTTAAGTTACCTAGGCATTTCTTCTGACCATGTTGCGATTAGAACTTCATATTATTCAGCTATTGATAAAAAGAAAGATAGAGTTCAAGTATATGGCCTTAATTATGTAATTAGAAAGTTAGAGTCTGAGGACAGACTACTAATAGTTGATGACGTTCATGATACTGGACATTCAATTCAACAAATTATCAGCGATCTTAAGGCTGCGTGTAAAAAAAATACACCTGAAATTAAAGTTGCTACTCCATATTTTAAACCCAACAAAAATCTAACAGATAATATTCCAGATTATTTCATACATGAAACTGATAAATGGCTTGTATTCCCTCATGAGCTGGACGGTCTATCTATCGAAGAGATTGAAAAGCACAAACCTGAATTAAAGAATTTAATTTCAAATATTAAAGACAAACTTTAGTTTTTCAATCATCCATGACCTTTTTTTTCCTAATTGATTTGGATATAATCTGATATGGAAAAATTAAAACATAAAGCGTTAACATTCGATGACGTTCTACTTCTCCCTAGATATAGTGATTTTATTCCTAGCGAAGCTGACATTTCTTCAAATTTAACTGAAAAGATATCTCTTAAAACACCATTAATGTCGGCTGCGATGGATACAGTAACTGAATCAAAAATGGCTATATCGCTCGCTGAGGCTGGAGGAATTGGCGTTATTCATAAAAATAACTCAATTGAAAAACAGGCAAGTGAAGTTAAATCCGTAAAAAAATATGAGAGTGGAATTGTCCGAGATCCCGTAACCATAAGTTCAACAAATTCAATTGAGGAGCTTAA
>TARA_B100001057_G_scaffold69831_1_pt1 | contig 82397 bp, 75 predicted proteins | sample TARA_B100001057 | Tara Oceans TARA_B100001057 (sample SAMEA2621839) | marine metagenome | biome: marine biome (ENVO:00000447); feature: surface water layer (ENVO:00002042); material: "saline water (ENVO:00002010), including plankton (ENVO:xxxxxxxx)" | depth 5 m | reverse complement strand
GATTCAAAAGAACAGGTAGACTCAATGCATGCCAAAGCGATGTCTATCGGCGGTTCTGATGAAGGTGCACCAGGTCAACGAATGGAAACATTCTATGGTGCCTATGCACGAGATTTGGATGGCAATAAATTGTGCTTTTATTTCTTGGGATAATAGAGAAAAATTACTGTAATTAACTGTAAATTTTATGATAACCATTTATGGCAGGGACGCCACCAAGATGGGCATAGAGAATATTTGACCCTTCTGGGAAAAAGCCTTTTTTGACCAAATCAATTAATCCTTGCATGGATTTTCCTTCGTAGACAGGGTCAGTAATCATGCCCTCGAGTTTTGCGCATAGACTTATGGCATCATTTGTTTCATTTGAAGGAACACCATATTCAGGATACGCATAATCTTCAATTAGGACAATATCGTCATTAGTGAATTGTTTGCTAAGCTCGATCAAATCAGCTGTATTTTGTGCGATTTTTAAAACTTGTGCCTTTGTTTGTATTGGTGTGCAGGAGGCATCAATGCCAATGACTTTTTGTTGACGATTATCACTTGAAAAACCTACCACCATGCCAGCATGAGTCGAGCCAGTCACAGTACAAACAATAATGTAATCAAAATTTATTCCCATTTCAGTTTCTTGCTTTCTTACTTCCTCAGCAAAACCTACATAACCTAAACCTCCATATTTATGTTCAGAGGCTCCTGCCGGAATCGGGTATGGTTTTCCGCCGTTCTTTTTGACTTGATCAATCGCTCTTTTCCAACTTTCTCGAATTCCTATATCAAATCCCTCATCAACCAATTCTGTCTTTGCTCCCATAAGTCGACTCATAAGGATATTTCCAACTTTATCGTAAACAGGATCTTCAAAAGGAACCCAGCTTTCTTGTACCAAATGACATTTCATACCAATTTTTGCCGCTACCGCAGCAACTTGTCTTGTGTGGTTTGATTGCACCCCCCCTATTGAAACAAGAGTATCAGCTCCGGAAGCGATGGCATCGGGAACAATATATTCAAGTTTTCTTATTTTATTTCCTCCGCATGCCAGTCCTGAGTTGCAGTCTTCCCTTTTAGCAAAAATATTTACTTTATTCCCCAAGTAAGCACTTAGATTGCCCAATTTTTCGATGGGTGTTGGCCCAAAAGTCAGAGGATATCGATCAAAGTTATTCAGCATCCCGTATTTTCTCCGTTTCGTATACTTTTTTAAATGTTAGCAGTCCAGTTGCAAAACCGCGAAGATTAAGTATATGTTATTCTGTAACTGACAAAAATAAAGTGATTTAATTAAAATTACACATGGCAGAAAATAACAAAAATAATAATCATTATAAAATTTCTGATAATGATTCTGGATTTGAAATATCAGATGAATTTGAACGTTTTAATCAAATAAATGATATATTTTCTCGTGCTTTTTGGGATAATTCTGTTCGAAATGATCTCAGTGAGGCTTTCTTTGAAAGTCATCGTGTTCAACCAAATGCTAAGAAAGCATCAGGATTTCAACAAAAAGACTTTGCACTCAGGAATGCCGCTTGGGCTGTCTCTGACACTTTTTCAGATAGAAGTGCACATGCAGGTAACAGGGAAGGTTTTCAATCCTGGATGGAAAATGATGTTTCGATTGCCGATGAAAAATTAGCTATTAATGATATTGGAAAATTTTCAAATGAGCTGAAGCAAATTGCTAAGTTGTTTGGTGCGGATCTCATAGGTTTCGTTCCAATTGATGAGCGATGGCATTATTCAAAAAAGGTAAATACGATTAAATTTGAACCTGTTAGCAACAAATTACCTGGAAATTTTTCATCTGTGATAGTCATGGGGCATGCGATGGATAAGAGTTTAGTTGATACGTATCCCTCAGCATTGGCAAGCTCTGCCGCTGGTCTTGAATACTCAAGAGAGGCAGCCATAGTAACCCAAATGACAACATATATCCGATCATTAGGTTATGAGGCGCTAGGTTCCATGAATGATACTGCTTTGGCTATTCCATATGCTATACAGGCAGGCCTTGGTGAATACGGAAGAAATCAGATGGTAATAACACCTGAATTTGGTCCTAGAGTTAGATTTTCAAAAATATTTACAAACCTGCCCCTGAAATATGATAAACCAAGTCGTCATAGGATAACTGAGTATTGCAGTAACTGCACAAAATGTGCTGATGCCTGTCCACCAAGAGCCCTTCCAAAAGGCCCTCCATCATATGAGGTAATAAATAAATCAACCATCAAAGGAATTAAAAAATGGTCAGCCAACTGTGAAAAATGTTTTGATTACTGGACCAAATTAAAAACAGATTGTGCAATTTGCATGAGAGTTTGTCCGTTTAATCGAGATTTTAATACTTTCAGTGGTAAGGTCTTTTGGAAATTAGCAACAAGTTTTTTACAACCTGTCGCCCTTTGGTGGGAAAAAAAACAAGGATTATCCAAACGGCTTAATCCAAATACTTGGTGGCAAATGCAACGATAATTGAGTTTCCAGTGATTATGCTAAAAAATTTTAGATTACTTGTATTTTTTTCAATAGCCATTTCGAATAACGCTCTTTTTGCAAAAGAGAATACCGTTTATGAGTCCAGCGATTATCAGGCAACAATTACCAGAGATAAATGGGGTGTACCTCACATATTTGGTAAAAGAGATGAGGACGCAGCCTTTGGTCTGGCGTATGCGCACGCTGATGATGACATAAAAAATATTGCTGAGAATATGATTTTGTATCGAGCTCAATCTGGTATAGAGCAGGGTTTTCAGGGTGCGGCAGCAGACTATTTAATCAAGGCCTTGGATTTTGACCGTCTGATTAAGGAAAAGTATGAATCAGATCTGAGTTTAGAAGTCAGGAAGGTAATTGAAGGATATGCAGCGGGTTTAAACTATTGGAATGAGGTCAACGACAACAATAAATATAAATCAATTTTTCCGATATCTTCTAAGGACATTGTGACTGGCTTTGTTATTCAAAATCTATTATTTTCGGGAGTGGTTTCCGAGATACAAAGATTACAAGAAGGCAGAACAGAATTTAATCAAGAAAATCCATCCCAATCACATTTATTAAGACAATATCAAAATATTTTAGGATCTAATGCAATTGCCATTGGACCAAATAAGACAGACGATGGAAGCACCAGATTAATAATCAATTCTCATCAACCACTGGAGGGTCCTGTTGCATGGTATGAGGCACATATTCGGAGTGATGAGGGATGGAATATGATGGGTGGAACATTTCCTGGTGCCCCATTTATATTTGTAGGCTTCAATGAAAATATTGGCTGGGGATTGACAGTAAATAAACCAGATTTGACTGATATTTATCAATTGGAGATAAATCCACAAAACAAGGATCAGTATTTACTTGATGGTCAATGGACAAATTTTAAAAAAAAGAAGGTTGCCTTGCCGATTAAATTATTTGGACCGATAAGGTGGACATTTAAGAGAGAGGTCAAAGAATCACTTCATGGACTGGTAATTGAAAATGATCAAGGTGTCTTTGCAGTCAGATTTACTGGCATGAATGAGATTAGACAAGTCGAACAGTGGTATCGCATGAATAAATCAAGAAACATGGATCAATGGCTCTCTGCTATGAATTTAAGGGCTATCGCTTCGTTTAATGCGATATTTGCAGATAAGAATAAAAATATTCTTTTTTTGCATAATGGGGCAATACCAAAAAGAAAGAAGAATATAGACTGGTCAGGAAAAATTGATGGTACAGACAGTCAATTGATTTGGAGAGAAATAGAGCCATTTGATTCGCTGCCGCTCATAATTAATCCAGAATCTGGTTGGCTGGTGAGCACCAATCAAGACCCTTTCAAAGTTACGAGTGTTGAAAGCAATTTAAAGAGGGATGATTATTCACATACGCTGGGTCTTCAAACACGCATGACTAACAGGGCATATCGTGCACTAGAAATGTTGGAAGATAAGGAAAAGATTTCTAAGGATGATTTATTAAAAATAAAATTTGATAACGAATATTCAAAGCAGTCACGATCATATAAATACATAGAACCTATTTTTAATATGCAATTTGATAGCAAAATTTTAAAAGACGCTCAAAAGGTTTTATTAAATTGGAACTTACGAACAGACTTTAATAACAGGGGTGCGGCTTTGGGAGTGTGCATTTTAAGTCATGAGTGGTTAGCCGAGCAAGAAAGCCGAAAACCTTCAGAGATAATGCCAATTTTTCAGGAATGTGCCAATGAACTTAAGAAAAATTTTAATCGTCTTGATCCTAAGTGGTCAGAAGTAAATTTTTTAATTCGAGGAAAAAATAAAATCCCTGTACAGGGTGGACCAGATACAATGAGAGCAATTTATGGTGAAACTCAGAAAGATTCAACGTTAAAGGCTGTTGCTGGAGACGGTCTAATTGCCTATGTAGAGTGGGATATTAACGGTGACCTTAGCACGGAGAGCGTACATCAATATGGAAGTGCAACTCAAGATGAGGATTCTATGCATTATTCAGATCAAATGAATCTATTTTCCGAAGAAAGGTTAAAAATGACACTCTTCAAATTAGACCAACTCAAAATTAATACATCATCGCAGAGTGAGATTCCATTAAATGTTCAATAAATACATACAACATACGCTCTTATTTGTTGTTACCTCTGTACTGGCTGGATGTGCAACAAATAAAAATCTTGAAATTAGATCCTCAAATCAGAGTGCGCACAGAAGTATTCCAGTTGGCGAATTGATAGGATATGTCCATGAAAATAGGGCTCATGCTTGGTTGGGGGTTCCCTATGCCAAGCCTCCAATTGGAGATTTAAGATGGAAAGCACCAAGACCAAAAGCTTCATGGGAAGGAGTTTTAAATGCAACCGAATTTGGCGCTCCCTGCACACAAATTGGCTCAACATTTGGAGATCCAGAAGCAAAAGTTGGCTCTGTTCATGGTTCAGAGGACTGCCTTTATCTAAATATTTTTGCTCCACTTAATATTGGGGAAAATGAGAAGCTTCCAGTGATGTTATGGATACATGGAGGTTCCAATACCATTGGCACTGCAAAGTTATATGATCCAAGTGTACTGGCATCTTCCCAAAGAGTCATTGTTGTCACTCTAAACTATCGCCTTGGAATATTTGGATGGTTTTATCATCCTAGTATTAAAAATCTATCAGAAAGCCCAGAGGATGGATCAGGTAATTACGGCACTCTTGATCAAATTCAATCTCTAAAATGGATTAGACAAAATATCTCTCACTTTGGGGGAGATAAGGAAAACATAACTATATTTGGAGAGTCAGCTGGTGGTCATAATGTTTATACATTGTTATTTTCGCCTTTGGCAGAGGGTCTTTTTCACAAAGCTATCTCACAAAGTGGCAGCACGAAAACACTGTCGATCGATCAGGCAGTAAGTATTGATGATTCAATCAAAAACAATTCTGATGGCTCAAGCTCAAAAGAGATATTAAATCAATTAATTATTGCTGGGGGATTGGCTAGAGACAGAAACAGTGCAATTGAAATGCAAAATTCTATGCAAGATAATGAGGTAGTGAATTTTCTTCGCAATCAATCAAAAGATCAAATCATCAATACATACTATAACAATCTTGATAATAAAGATTATATGCATAAGGTCATTAATGATGGTTATGTCGTTCCTACAGAGGGGATGAACTTTACCTCTGATAGATTAATTAATGTACCTATAATAATGGGCACCAACAGAGATGAGGTGAAATTATTTTTGGCATTTGATCCTGAATTCACATCACAACGCTTCTCGTTAACCTTTATTAAAGATCAAGATTTTTATGATATTTCATCAGAATATGGGTCAGAGGGATGGAAGGTTGCAGCAGTCGATAAACCAGCTTCAGAATTAGCTTTAAATGGTAACAACAAAGTATTTGGATACCGATTCGACTGGGATGAAGAGCCAAAAGTATTTTTGATGGATTTTTCTAGGATATTGGGGGCAGCGCACGCAATTGAGATTCCATTTATAATGGGGGGCCTAGAGCTTGGAGGACTTGAAGATTATATGTTTGATGAAGACAATATAGATGAAGCTAAAAAATTGTCATTAGCCATGATGTCCTATTGGTCAGAGTTTGCTTACAACGGTGATCCAGGTTCTGGAAGGAATGGAGAATTGAAAAAATGGGAACCATGGAGCACCCTGGCCAATTCAAGTAAATTTTTAATTATTGACACCCCTAATGACGGAGGCTTAAGAATGGAAAAACAAGCATTGTCTTATGCCAGTTTGGCAGAAAAGCTTTTGTTGGATGATCGCATTCCTAATGATTCAATCAGATGCATGATGTTAGATAAAGCAATAGACGCTGATTGGGAAATAGATAAATCCATATTAAAAAGTGGTTTGTGTGATGGAATGAATTAAGTGCAGATCTAAGATCAATGGAAGTATATGATAAAACAAATGTTGCTTCATCCTTGCAATATGAATTATTGATTGAAGCCTTAAGAAAAGCTTTTAGTTCAAAAATATCTGCTCCAGAGAGAGTTCAGCATACCATTAAAAATAAAAACGGCAGTGATGCAACTTTACTTTTGATGCCTGCCTGGAAAATTGGCAAACACATAGGCATTAAGATAGTGTCAGTTTTTCCTGAAAACACCATCCAAAATAGGAGTGCCGTGCACGCTAATTATTTTTTAATGAATGCAAATGATGGGAGTCCAATCGCTGTAATTGATGGATCTGAACTTACTCTGAGAAGAACAGCTTGTGCATCAGCATTGGCTGCTGATTATTTAGTAAATAAAAATGCGAATACCTTGCTCATGATAGGAACAGGCAATCTTGCACCACATTTAATCAAGGCACATTGTGTAGTCAGAGATTATTCAAAAATCTTAATTTGGGGAAGAAATAAAGAGAAAGCACAAAAATTGGCTCACTCACTAGATATTAAGGGTAAAGAAATTTCGGTAATGGATGATTTAAAAGAGGCATTAAATGTTGCCGATGTAATTTCTTGTGCTACGCTAAGTGAAAGACCATTAATAATGGGTGATTGGATCAAATCTGGTCAACATTTGGATCTAGTGGGTGCGTTCACGCCTAATATGGCTGAGGTGGACAGCCAAACAATCGCCATGTCAAAGGTCGTGGTTGATACATATGAGGGAGCGTTATCAGAATCTGGAGAACTCATTACTGCATTAAAAGAGGGCTATATAAAGAAAAAACACATACTTTCTGATTTGAGAGAGTTGGTTCTGGAAGAAAAAAATATCCGTAATCATTTACGTGATATTACATTATTCAAATCTGTAGGAACCGCCCTTGAAGATTTGGCAGCAGCTGAATTAGTCATTGAAAAAAATATATAGGAGAACAGAATGGAGTCAAAGCAAGCAAAATTAGAATGGTCTTCCAGATTTGTTTTTATCATGGCTTGTGTTGGAGGTGCTGTTGGTCTTGGCAACATTTGGATGTTTCCTTATAAAGCTGGTTCGAATGGCGGGGGTGCCTTTGTATTAATCTATATCGCTGCTGTCTTTATTCTCGCTCTTCCTGTCTGTATAGCTGAGCTGATGATTGGAAGGAGAGGTGGTGGTGGACCGCCTAATGCGATTGCTAAAGTTGCACAAGAATCGGGTCAAACAAGAAATTGGCGATGGATGGGTATAATCCTTGCAGGCGTTGGTGCGATATTCACACTATCATTTTACTCTGTTGTTGGAGCCTGGACAGTCGCATTCGCTGCGAAGACTGTCTCAGGTCAGATGGCAAATATGCAACCAGAGCAAATTAAATCGACTTTTGATTTACTTAATACAAATACCAGTGAGCTCTTCTTTTGGTTCTGCATTTTTATTGGATTGACTGTCTATATATCATCCAGGGGATTACATAAAGGTCTTGAGCAAGCTGTAAGGTTGATGATGCCAGCACTGTTTTTCATGCTTGTTATTATGGTGTTATATGCAGCAATAAAAGGTGATTTTGCATCTGCCGTAAAATTTTTATTCAATCCAGACTTTAGCAAGCTTACCCCTGAAGTCATACTAACTGCCTTCGGACAAGCTTTCTTTTCAGTAAGTGTTGGACTAACAAATCTGGTCGCTTATGGCGCTTATCTGAGAAAAGAAGTAAATATCTCAAGAGATGCTTCAATTATAGTAGGAGCAGATAGTTTAGTTGCAATACTTGCGGGGCTGGCAGTCTTTCCAATAATATTCGCGAACAATATAGAACCCAGCTCAGGACCTGGACTTGTTTTTCAGGCATTGCCGATTGCTTTCTCACAAACTGCTGGTGGAATGATATTTGGTGCTGTCTTTTTCATTTTATTGTTTTTTGCCGCATTAACTTCATCAATTGCAATGATAGAAGCACCTGTTTCGTGGCTCTGTGACGAAACTCGGCTTTCTAGACGAATGTCTGCCGTAACAGTAGGTTTTGCAGGATTTCTTCTTGGATCTTTAGCCACATTATCATTCAATGTGCTTTCTGATATCAGACCAATAAGTGGTATTGAAATTTTTAGTGATAAAGGCTTTTTTGATCTATTCGCCTTTATTGCGAGTGATTTGATAATGCCTCTAGGTGGATTAATGATTGCAGTATTCTGTGGATGGGCAGTTAAAAGAAGGTTCAGCCTAGAAGAACTCTTTGAAGGAAAAGAAAACAGTTTTTATAAAACTTGGCTATTCTTAGTTCGATATGTTGTTCCAGTCTTGTTGATCTTACTTTTCTATCAAATCATTAGTGCGTAAATCATCACTCATGAGTAAAAAAGAATTGTCCTGGGAAAGAATGAGCATTGAAACTCTTGAAAGGGAGTATTCACCCAGTTCGTGTGTTACAAATTATTTAGAGTTGGTACAAAGTTATACATCTGAATCGAAAGAAATCTCCAAACTATTAAAATTTGAAAAAGACTTAATCTATGGTATTTCAATTGATGAAACATTGGATTTGTGTCTTGCCGAGGTTGATGACAGTCCTTTGGTAATATTCATTCATGGAGGTTATTGGCAGCTACTAAGTAAGAATGATTGTCTTTTCCCTGCAAAAGACTTTTTTGATGAAGGGATATCCTATTGCTCAATTGATTATACTCTTGCTCCTCATACAAATATAGATGAGATGATTGAGCAATGCATAAGAGCGGTGCAGTGGTTATATCAATCAGCAATTAAGTACGGTTATGATGAAAAAAAATTTTTTTTAATAGGTAGCTCAGCTGGTGCACATCTTGCAGCAATGACAATGTTAACAGATTGGGAAAATTATGATTTACCCGCTGATATAATCAAGGGATGTACTTTATTAAGTGGTGTTTACGATATTAGGCCAATCGTTAAGACATACATCAATGAACCACTCAATCTTGATATGCAGACTGCGAGCATGCTAAGTCCATTGTTCAAGGTTAGATCTCATACTGCCAATCTGATCATCTCCTGGGGGGAGAATGAAACTAATGAGTTTAAAAGGCAAAGTATTGAATTTGACAAAAAATGGAAAGCATGTGGAAATACAAGTCACTTATTAGAGGTGAAGGGCAATAATCATTTTGATATTGTGTTTAATATGATGAAAAAGGATTGTGCCCTTAGAGAACTTATCATTGAACAAATTATGAGGGTCTCATGAATTTTAAATACGTTATTCCCAAAATCGTAGACATAAACGAGGTTGACAATTCGCCACATCCAAGGCCAATGGAAATTGGCTCTGAAGAGGAACGACAACTTCAGGTGAAAGAGACAGACGGGCAACCAATCACAGAATTCAAAGGTAACGCAAATCCCTATATTGACTATCAAAGTGTCGACTTGTTGCTTAGTTTACAGCATCCAAGGTCAGAGGGTTATGATGAAATGCTTTTCATAGTGCAAGGTCAATGTAAAGAGATGCTTTTTAAGTCTGCCTATTATGAGCTTTATAATGCACGTCTGAGAATCATGGATGATGATCTTCCCAACGCTTCTCTAATTTTGGATCGATGCAAGGAGATCTTTATATTATTGACTCGATTCTGGGATGTTTTAGCCACGATCAAACCGGAGGGTTTTAAGCAGTTTAGAGATTATCTTAATGTTGCGTCAGGCCAGCAATCTTTTATGTTCAGACATGTCGAATTTATCTTAGGAAACAAAAATATTGCAATGGCTTCAGTGCATAAAAATGTTGATCATGTATACCCTGCAATACTAAAAAATCTAGAGACACCCAGTTTGTACGATGAGGTCATAAAATTGCTTCATAGAAGGGGATTCAATATCTCATCAAAGTGTTTAGATAGAGATTGGACAAAAAAATATCAACCACATGAAAGCATCGAAAAAGCTTGGTTAGAAATATATAAAACACCTGAACCAACTAACGATCTATATCTTTTTGGCGAATTATTAATTGAATTTGCCGATATTTTTGCTAGGTATAGATTTCAACATTTTACAACAGTTGAGAGAATTTTAGGATTGAAGCCAGGAACGGGAGGATCTGCCGGCGTAACTTGGCTCAAAACCATGGCTGGGCATCGATTTTTTCCTGAGCTCTGGTCCATAAGAACTGATTTGTGAGAGGCGGCTTAAAAGAAATGAAAAAATATATCCTTAGTTTTTCTACACTATTGTTTTTTTTGCTTACTGTTGGTTGTTCTCAACAAGATGGACCATCAATTCGACCAAATGTACTGATTATAGTGGTAGATGATCTTGGTTATACAGATTTGGGTATTTTTGGGGGCGAGATTGGGACACCTAACCTTGACACACTCGCAACCAATGGGATTGTATTTTCAAATTATTATGTTGCACCAACATGCTCGCCAACCAGAGCAATGCTTTTGTCTGGAGTTGATAATCATCTGGCTGGCATGGGAACAATGTATAACGAACAATCAGATAATCAAAAAGGTCAGCCAGGCTATGAGGGCTATTTAAATTTTAAGGTAGCCGCTCTTCCAAATATATTGAAAGATAATAATTATCACACTTATATGACCGGGAAATGGCACCTCGGGTACCAGGAGAATAACAGCCCCATGACAAGAGGTTTCGAGCAATCGTATGCGCTCTTATCCGGCGGAGCCGGTCACTTTAATAATATGTTGCCAATACTTGGATCTAATAAAGCCCCTTACAGGGAAAATGCCTCGATACTCGAATCGCTTCCCGATGATTTTTATTCTACGGAATTTTATACAGATAAAATGATTGAATATATTGATAGCAATCGAGATGAAAAACCTTTTTTCGCGTATCTTGCTTATACAGCTCCACATTGGCCTCTTCAGGCGCCACAAGAATCAATAGAAAAGCATGAAGGAAAGTATGACGATGGCTATGATGTTCTGTATCAAATGAGGATGAAAAAATTGACTCAGCTAGGAATTATTCCAGACAATATGCCTGCCTCGGAAAAGTTATTAAGTGATAGACCATGGAGCAGCTTGAATGAGGATGAAAAGCGATTTTCATCAAAATTAATGGAAATTTATGCAGCTATGGTCAGCGATATTGACCACCATGTCGGAAGATTAATCGACTATCTTGAAACCTCTGGAAAACTTGAAAATACAATTATTTTCTTTATGTCTGATAATGGTGCAGAAGGGCACCCCTTAGACCAGAGCTTTTCTGAATATGGCATTGAAAAACATGTTGATACATGTTGTGACAACAGTTATTCAAATATGGGGAAACCAGATTCTTATTTATGGTATGGACCAGAATGGGCTAGAGCAGGTGTGGGGCCATGGCGACGCTTTAAAGGATTTACTTCTGAGGGTGGAATAAGAGCGCCGGCATTTTTATATTTTTCTAAATTAAACAATAATTCTCATAATTCAACTTATTTGCATGTCAAAGATATCATGCCTACATTGTTGGATATATTAAATATTAAGCATCCTGAAAATAGTTATAAAGATCGAGAGATAATTCCCATGCAAGGCATATCAATATTGCCTGCCTTAAAGGATGATAGTGTCAGTGTGCGCGATCAAAATCATATTGAAGGCTGGGAAATGTTTGGAAAAACTGCAATTAGAAAAGGGGATTGGAAAATGATTCAAGAACCCGAAGATGACTATTTTTCATGGCAAACACCATTAGAGGATAACTATCGCTGGCAGTTATTTAATTTAGCAGAGGATCCATCAGAATTTTATGACGTATCAGAACAATATCCTGAAAAATTCGATGAAATGATTGAAGCATGGAATCAATATATGAAAGAAAATGGCGTAATCATTCCTGAAAGCGTGATGGGTTTTTGATCTAGTCTATCCTAGAATTAATAGCAATATGAAATCTACATCCATAGAAGCAGGAAGAGCTTTGCATAATGAGCAATCTATCGAAGCAGGATTCTTTTCAGCCCTTGTGGTGATATTCCTCGTAAATCTTATATGGGTGGCAACTTCAATGTTTTTTGATCGTTTCTTCCCTTGGATTTCAATTATACAAGGAATTATTTTAGGCAAATCTGTAAGGAAATATGGCTATGGAATCGATTGGCGCTTGCCTTTAATGTCTTTTTTTCTGGCACTATTTGCATCTATATCTGGAAGTTTTATTAGTGCTTTGTTCTTAACTGGAAGAGAATTTAACACTGGTGGCTTAGTGCTTATAAACGAAATATCATGGCATACGGTTTCTACATTCATGCTCAATAAATATGGAATAGTTGGCTGTATTTATGGAATATTTTCCGGTGTGTTGGCAGCTTTTTATTCTTTAAGAGAATTGAACAGAGACGAAGCTATTGCATATCGGAAATTCAAGAAAACTATTAATATTAGAGAGGATAGACGATAAAAATTATTTAAATATTAAATTGAGCAATCACAGGCGTATGATCAGATGGCCTTTCCCAGGCTCTTGGCTCACGATCAATAACACTTTTTACGCATTTCTTGCTTAGGGATTCGTTCGCAAGAATTAAATCTATTCTAACACCAGCATTTCTTCTAAAACTTGCTGCTCTATAGTCCCACCAACTAAAGGATTTTTCGTCTTGATCAAATAGACGAAATACGTCAACAAAACCTAGATCTGTCATTTTCGATAATGCTTGCCTTTCTTTGGGAGAACACAAAACTTCCTCTCCCCATTTCTCGGGATCATAAACATCTCTGTCTTCAGGTGCGATATTGAAGTCACCAAGAATGATTATGTCTTTATATTTTTCTTGCTCACCTTTAATGTGTTTAATCAGCGCTTTCAGCCAACTCAGTTTATAAATGTATTTGTCAGACTCAACACTTTGGCCATTGGGTATATACAGATTCATTATTCTCACATTCCCAATATCACTGATTAATATTCGTCTTTGAGAGTCATCATAATCGGAGAATTCAGTCAGAGTATTTTTTGGCTTTTGTTTTGATATTAACGCCACACCATTGTATGTTTTTTGGCCATTACTGATCGCATGGTAGCCTATTTCTTTGAAGGCATCTGCAGGGAACATATCATTGGTTTGTTTAATTTCTTGAAGCGCTAGGATATCTGGCTCAGCAGATTCCATCCATTCAAGAACATGTTCCAATCGGACAGTCAACGAGTTAACATTCCATGTTGCAATCTTCATGATTCTTAAACTGTTATTCCATTTTGTATTAATAGCGGGTCTAATGATGGAGCACGACCTCTGAAGTTTTTGAATCCCTGCATGAAATCTCTACTGCCTCCTATTTCAAGGATTTCTTTTCTGAATTTTGAGGCCAATTTTTTATCAAATATATCACCTTCCTCAAAAGCAGAAAATGCATCGGCAGCAAGAACTTCGGCCCATTTATAACTGTAATAGCCAGCAGCGTAACCACCTGCAAAAATATGAGAAAAACTCATCGGAAAGCGGTTGTAATCAGGCGACTCTAGAAGAGAAATCTGTGACTTAATTGAGGCCAGTATATTAAGAGTATCTCCATCTTTATCGGCTTCATAATTTGTATGGATACTCAGATCATACAGAGCAAACTCAAGCTGTCTTAACATAGCAAGACCTGACCCAAAATTCCTGGCTTTCTGTAATTTACGAAAGATACTTTTAGGAAAATATTGACCTGTAATATGATGTTTAGAGCAATCTTTTAATACCTGATAGTTCCATGCAAAATTTTCCATAAACTGACTCGGAAGTTCAACCCCATCCCAAGGAACACCATTTATTCCAGATATACTGGGAAGATCAACTTTCGTGAGGAGATGGTGCAGAATGTGTCCAAATTCATGAAACCAGGTAATTACATCATTGTGTGTTAAAAGAGATATTCCTCTTTCGTTAGGCGGAGTAAAGTTGCAAACAAGATATCCTATTGGAAGCATTTTGTTATCGTTTATATTCTTTCTGATAACGCATTCATCCATCCACGCACCACTTCTTTTTCCATTTCTAGCAAATAAATCTATGTAAAATCCACCAATGATTTCTCCATTAAGATTTTTGACTTCAACAAACTCAACACTTTCATGCCACACCGGGATATTGGGATTAATTTCTAAAGTAATATCAAATAACGATTTAGCAACATCAAATATTCCATTTTGTACAGTAGACTTTTGAAAATATTGTTTTAATTCATCGTCTGATACGGAGAAATTTTCTTGTTTGTATTTCTCAAGATAGTATGAAACATCCCATGGTTGCAGCTTCTGACCTGCAAACTGCTCAATCATTTCGATTTCATTTAATGCTGTAGATTTTGTTTTATTTGCCAAATCATAAAGAAATTCAAAAACATCTGCTGTTGTCTCGGCCATCTTTGTTGCCAGAGAATATTCCGCATAGTTATCGAAGCCAACCAGTTCAGATATCTCTTTTCTTATAGCTAAAATTTCTTTTATATTGTCTGAATTATCCCATTTTTTTTGATCTGCTTGATCCGACGCTCTTGTGGACCAAGCCTTATAAAATTTCTCTCTTAAGTTGCTGTTTTCAGCATGTGTCATTACTGCATGATAGGTTGGATAATCTAATGAGAATTGCCAGCCAGATTTATTTTCTTTATCCGCACGATCTTTTGCTTGCTGTAATATTTCACTTGTGATTCCGATGGTCTCAGATTCTTCTGCTGTAAAATATAACCATGAATCGGTTGAATCCTGAACATTCTGCCCAAACTTTGCTTGTTTAATACTAAGTTGTTTTTTTAAATCTTTAAATTTAGTTTTTTTATTTTGATCCAAATTGACTCCGTTGAGGGTGAAGCTTCTCAGCTCTTTTTCAAGAAGGCTGAATTCTGGACTGGATTTATCTTTTAATTTTTTTATTATTTTGCGATAAGCTGTTTCAAGATCAGGATCCTGAGATAGCTCAGTTCCATACTCAGTTAAGAGTGGAATACATGAATTGTAGGCTTCGCGCCAATCTGGATCATCCAGTACATTTTGTAAATGGCTGATTGGCGAAAATACCATGCTAAGTTTATGATGCATTTCTTCAATTTCAGATACCAATGATAAGTTTGGTTTTGTATCATCATTTAATAAGTTTTTAATTTTCTCTCTCTGTGCTTTTATTAGAGATGAAACATTTGATGAAATGTCTCTAGCACAAAGATCTGAAAAATCCGGTAATGTTTTTTGGTATTTCATAATTTGAATATATATATATTTTTGGATGTATTAATTTAAACATGATTTTAACAAAGACTAAGTTATCAAACACTAGTAATTTAGGAAGGAGCTGTTTTTGAAAAATGAATTTGATCTAATTGTTATCGGAGGCGGGAGCGGTGGTCTTGCTTCAGCACAGAGAGCAGCAGAATACGGTAAAAATGTTGCTCTAATTGAAAAAGCTCCTCTTGGAGGAACTTGTGTCAACGTTGGATGTGTGCCAAAAAAAATAATTTGGTATGCATCTCATTTGGCCCATCAAATGGAAATCGCTGAGGATTATGGTTTTAATTTCTCTCTAGTAACTCACGAGTGGAAGCCTTTAAAAAAGAGAAGAGACGAATATATCAAAAGACTGAATCTTATTTATGAAAATAATCTAAATAAACGTGAAATAACCTTAATAAAAGGAGAAGCTCGTTTAGAAGATAAACATACGGTGTGCGTGTCTGATGAGTCATTTAAAACCGAGCATATTATTATTGCCACTGGTGGACAACCTACAATTCCTGACATAACAGGAGCAAATTATGGAATTACATCTGATGGATTTTTTGAGCTTGAGGAAAAACCAAAAAATGTATGCATAGTTGGAAGTGGATACATTGCAGTTGAATTTGCAGGAATGCTCTCAGCCCTCGGTACAAATGTCACAATGAATATAAGGACTGATTCAATACTTCGTTCATTTGATTCAATGTTAAGCGAGAATTTAAAAGAGATTATGACGCATCATGATATCAAGATTCAGACTGGCAAAATTCCAGAATCCATTGAGAATGCCGGAAGTAAATTTATCCTAAAAACAACTGATGGCGAGGAATCCGAATTATACGATACGATAATTTGGGCAATTGGCAGATCTCCTTGCACAAAAAATTTGAATTTATCTTCCGCATCTGTTCAGACTGACAAATATGGGTATATTCCGGTAGATAAATTTCAAAAAACCAACATTGAAAATATTTTCGCAATAGGAGACGTGATAGGAAAAGAGCAATTGACTCCGGTTGCAATAGCGGCAGGTCGAAGATTGTCTGACCGTTTGTATGGTGGAATGAAAGAAAGATATTTGGATTATGAAATGATTCCCACTGTTGTTTTTAGCCATCCTACGATCGGAACTATCGGTATGACAGAAAAAGAGGCCAGAGAAAAATACAATAATGAAATTAAAATATACACTTCAGTTTTTAATCCGATGTTTTATGCGTTGAGTCAGGATGAAAAAAAAATCAAAACATCAATGAAACTGATAACACAAGGAGATGATGAGCGCATTATTGGATGTCATATCATTGGTGAGGGTGCCGATGAGATGCTTCAGGGCTTTGCAGTTGCCATAAAAAATGGCGCAACAAAAAAAGATTTCGATAACACCATTGCCATTCATCCAACTAGCGCTGAAGAACTTGTGACGATGCGGTGATTTCGAGTTGTTCTAATATGGAGGAGGTATCAGGTCTTATATTTTTCCATAGATAGTATGACTCTGCAGCTTGTTCCACTAACATGCCCCAGCCCTGGATCGCTTTTTTTGCGCCGTATTCCATGCTCCATTCCATAAATTTTGTTGGTAATGAGTCGTATGAAAGATCATAACAAATGGTTGAATCTGATATTACATTTTTTGGTAACTTTATTTCACTGTGATTCATATCAAAAGAGATTGCATTTATTATTAGATCATAGCTACCTTTCTTTTTTAGATCGTCTAATTCGCATACATTGATAGGCATATAGGAAGAAAAATCGCTGGCTAAATTTTTGGCATTCTTGAGAGTTCTGTTTGATACTTCAATATGAGATGGATTTTTTTTATTTAGAGGACCTAATATTCCTCGGACAGCTCCACCAGCACCCAGTATGAGAATCTTCTGACTTTCAATGTCAATATTGAAATTCTTTTCCAGATCATTAACTAAGCCAATGCCGTCCGTATTGTCACCAATCAATTTACCATCCTTGAAGATAATGGTATTTATTGCATTTGCATTAAGCGCATTTTTACTCACTTCGTCAACAAAGCTCATCGCTGTGACTTTATGAGGCAAAGTAATATTGAGACCTTTACCATTATTTCTATGAAACTCTATAATAAAGCGTTCAAGATTTTCTTTTTTTACATGATACTTTTCATATTCTATCTTTTCATTGCTTTGCATTGAGAAAAGCTTGTGGATTTCAGGTGAGCGACTATGACTTATGGGATCTCCAATCACCCCATACTTGTTTGATTTATGGTTACTCACTGAGCCATTGAGCGATATCTATAGCGCTGTATGTCAAAATTCCTGATGCACCAGATCTTTTGATTGATAATACTGATTCCATAACAGCATCTTTATGGTTCAAATAACCTGCGTCAGAAGCTGCTCGTATCATCGCGTATTCACCGCTCACTTGATAAGCAAAAACGGGTATAGAAAATTTGGATTTTATATTGGAAATAATATCTTGATACATCATCGCTGGCTTGATCATAACGATATCTGCACCCTCATTGATATCCATCGATACTTCCCTATAACTTTCATCTGTATTGCTTGGATCCATTTGATATGTTCGTTTATCACCGGAAGCCAGATTGTCTTTTGAATTTACCGCATCACGAAATGGATTATAGAAACATGAAGCATATTTAGCAGCATAGGATAAAATCATCGTATTATGGAATTGATTCCTTTCAAATTCTTCTCTGATTAAACCAATTCTTCCGTCCATCATGTCTGAGGGTGCGACTATGTCGGCACCAGCTTCAGCATGAGATAATGCTTGTTTTTTGAGTGCTTCATTGGTGAGGTCATTTAACACATAACTGTTTTCATCGATAATTCCATCCTGACCGTGTGTGGTGTATGGATCAAGTGCTACATCTGAAATTACAATCAGCTCAGGAAATTGAGATTTTAGTTTTGAAATGGTCTTTTGAGTAAGACCATTGGGGTTAAATGCCTCTTTTCCATCAACTGTCTTTTTTTCATTTTGAATGACTGGAAATAGAGCAATTGCCGGTATGTTTAATGACACTAATTTTTCAGCTAACTGCAGTAAATCATTCAAACACAATCTTTGAGTACCTGGCATTGACCCAATATCTTCACTTTCTTCACTTTCAGTTATGAATGCAGGATAAATTAAATCATGCGAGCTCAGTGAAGTTTCACTTACTAAATTACGGATAGCACTTGTTCTGCGTAATCTTCGCATTCTAGTATTTGGATAATGACTAAAATTTTCTTTCATGTCTTTTTAATGACTTATCAGTCTAATTTCGATCAATTAAGCATAATATTACAATAAATTTAATTTTATAGTGATATATCTAACGAAGAGTGCTCTATTTTAAAATTAATAGCCTCAAGTTCGGAAATTAGTTTTTTTGATTCATTTGGATGAAGCTCTTTGAGTGGAGGGCGAAGAATATTCCATTCGCTGTCTTCATGGAAGTGACTGACAATAGATTTTAAAGCAGGTATCAGCGGATACTTTTGCACGATATATCTGACCTTATCAATTTCCTCTTGCATATAAGACGCGTTGGATTTCTGCCAATTTTTATATACATTATATATATTCCTGGGATTGATATTGGCTGTTGCTGAAATGCATCCAGCTCCACCTTGTTGCATAGTCTTTAAAAGAAACGATTCACTACCAGCAAAAATACCAAAATCATCCCATTTTTCATCGAGCATTTGTTGGGTATTGTTCCAATCACCAGAACTGTCTTTGATTCCAGCTATGGTGTTTGGGAACTTTTTTAGTAGTGCCTCTATTAATTTTAAGCTGATCCCAACCATCGCAATGGGAGGAATATGGTATAGAAATATACGGAGTCTCTCATCATTCACAGACTCGATAATATTTGAAAAATATTTGAATAATCCGTCATCATCCACTGCTTTATAATAGAATGGCGGAAGCATCAGGACACCTGCGCAACCCACCTTAACTGCATGTTTAGTGAGATTAATTGTGTCTGTCATGGAACAGCAACCTGTTCCTGGCATGAGTTTTCCAGGATCTATTCCATAATCAATAACTTTATCTAGTAAGAATATCTTTTCATCAACAGATAAAGAATTTGCTTCACTATTCGTACCAAAAATAGCTAGACCAACTTCTTGCGATATTAGCCATTCACATTGATTGGCTAGTTTTTTATGATCAACAGTAAAATCTCGATTAAAAGGAGTTATTACTGGACTAAAAACACCTTGTAAATTTTCTTTTTTCATATTTTTATCTTTAATTTATCCGAGCCAATCGCGAGGTTTCAGATAATTATCGTATAGATCTTTTTCTAATGAATTTTCATTAGGTGTCCAATTATACTCCCATCTAACTTGTGGTGGTAATGACATTAAGATTGATTCTGTTCTACCGCCGGATTGCAAGCCAAAAAGTGTGCCTCTGTCGAATAGCAGATTAAATTCGACATATCTTCCCCTTCTGTACAACTGAAATTCTCTCTGTTCTTGACTGAAAGGATGATTCATTCTTTTTTTTACAATCGGAACATAAGCATTGAGAAATTGATCGCCAACTGACTGAATAAATTGAAGTGATTTTTCAAAACCAAGCTCATTAAAATCATCAAAAAATAGACCTCCAACACCCCTCGTTTCATTTCTGTGCTTAAGAAAAAAATATTCATCGCACCATGCCTTAAATTTTGGATAGTATGACTCGCTGAAACCTTTGCATGCCTCATAAGCATTGTTATGCCAAAAGACCACATCATCATGGAACGGATAGTAGGGTGTAAGATCAAATCCACCACCAAACCACCATACTGGCTCGTTGTCTCTGTCCTGAGCAGAAAAAAATCTTAAGTTTGCATGGGTTGTTGGGACAAAAGGGTTTTGTGGGTGAATAACTAAGGATAGTCCTGTTGCTTCATATTCTTTGTCAACGAGATCTGGCCTCGTTTTTATAGCTGATGGCGGAAGACTCTTTCCATGAACATGCGAGAAATTGACGCCAGCTTGTTCAAATATTTTGCCATTCCTTAGAATTTTACTTTCACCGCCTCCACCTTCATCTCTCTCCCATTTGTCACTCGTAAATTTAGCCCTATCATCAATATTTTCAATATTCTTGGTTACTCTTTTTTGTAAATTGAGAAGATATTCAATGACACTTTTTGTTTTGTGATTTTCTTTTAGCATTATTCAGGACGGACTATTTCATCATTTTCTAGAATCTTAATCATTGAAGATCCTTTTTTTAAATTGCATTTTCCAGGAACAATATAGTCTACTATGTTACCGAAATTATCGCGAAGCTCTGTTTCATCAACTGGTGGCTCTTCTCCTGATATATTTGCACTGGTTGATATTAAGGGTGAATTGGATGCTTCACATAGCGCGGATGCGATTGGATGTTTGGTTATTCTGATGGCAACAGAATTATGATTTCCGCTTACCCAATTTGGGACCTTATCGGTTTTGTTAACAATCCAAGTTACAATATCTGATTCATTTAGTATTCTCTCGGTCTCTTCTTTACTTATCTCTACCCACTCTGAAATTTGATCAAAATCTGAAGCAATTACAATAAGCCCAGCCGAAACATTTCTTTTTTTTATTTTGAGGATTCGATGAACCGCTTCAGAATTTAATGGGATACATCCAAGCCCGAAAACTCCCTCCGTCGGATAAGCAATCACTCCTCCATCAAGCATAATTTCACTCGCTTTTTTTATGTGTGTATTTTCTTGAGAGTTCAATTTTATTAATACAGATTGCTATGAAATTTAGATTTTAGTTTTTTAGCGCCTCTTGCCAGGAACCTTCTTTATATGTTGCTGTCCATTTCGTTTTTTTGCCATCCTTTTCTGAGGCTAGGTAATGTATGTCATCACTTTTGTTATATCTCACAATGTAAGGATTTCCATCTTTATCATATTCTGGTGCATTTATGAGATAATCATGCTTATTTTTGTCAGGAAGGAATTTGCAAGCCTCAGTAAGCTCATTTTGCAAATGATTTATTTCAGATACTTTTGGTGCTCTTGTTTCTCTATTTTTTGGGAATTTACTCGCAGCAAGAAATAATCCTTTCATACTATCTCTTAGAAGGAAATGATCTTCACATTTTTCACAAAGAAGACCGGGTATACTGATTGGTTCCATACTCAGAGGTTTTGGTTCCCCATTTCTCTGAAGTTGACGAGTAGTTCCACATTCTTCGTTTTGACAGTTGAAATATTTTCCAAACCGCCCAGTTTTGAGTTGCATTTCGGATGAGCATTTATGACACTGAATAGTGGGACCATCATACCCTCTAATCTTAAAAGCACCATTTTCAATTTTATAGCCATCACAATCTGGATTTTTTCCACAAACATGGAGCTTTCTATTTTCATCTATAAGAAAGTTATCCATACTCGTATTGCAAATATCACACCTTTTTTTAATAAGGAGGTTTTGTGCTTCATCATTATCATCGACACTGATTGCCTCATCACCTGAGATTAAATTTAATGTTTTTTTACATTTTTCTTCACCGAGATTGTTATAACCCGTGCAACCGAGAAACACACCATTTGATGAGTTTCTGATTACCATGTTTTGAAGATTGCAGTCTGGACATGTAATAGTTGTCTCAATAGCTCTATTTGGTTTCATGCCATTATTATCATCAGAAGCTGAGATTAAATCTTTTTGAAAGGCATTGTAAAAATTATTCAGCACATTCTTCCAGTCAAGTTCGCCATTGGCGACTTTATCAAGATTATTTTCAAAATTAGCGGTGAAATCGTAATTCATGATGTCATCAAAACTTTCAATTAATCTATGAGTTACAATGTGACCAATTTTATTTACGAAGAATCTTCTATTTTGAATTTCTACATATCCTCTATCTTGTATTGTGGATATTATTTGCGCATAGGTAGAAGGCCTTCCGATTCCCTTCTTTTCAAGCTCTCTCACTAGAGCGGCTTCTGAGAATCTGGCTGGAGGCTTTGTAAATTTCTTTTGTTTATTTATATCCTCTAATGTTAATTTTTCGTTTTCTGAAAGTGGGGGCAAAATATTTTCATCTTGATTCCTATTGGAAGGACTAGAAATTTTCGTGTATCCATCAAATACAACCTCTCTTCCTTTCGCGGTAAATGTATACTGGTTAAGTATGATTTTAGCTGAAGTAGAGAGATATTCCGCATCTTTCATCTGGCAGGCAATATACTGTTGCCATATCAATTCATATAATCTAACTTCCTCCTCTGAGGCTTTATCTAGGTCATTTGCGGTAACTGAAGCACTAGTCGGTCTAATTGCCTCATGTGCCTCTTGTGCATTCTCTGTACCTGAATAAATTCTTGGTGTTTGATGTAGATAATTTTCTCCAACAGATGAATTTATATAATTCCTCGCATCTTCAATAGATTCATTACTCAAGCTTGGTGCATCAGTTCTCATATAAGTTATATGTCCTGCTTCATAGAGTTTTTGTGCGACACGCATCGTTCTTTTTACATTGAAGCTTAATTTCGTAGATGCTGCTTGTTGTAATGTCGAGGTAATGAAAGGAGCTTTCGGTTTTACTCTAGTAGGTGTCTTAACTATCTCAGTAACGGATAAATTTGATGTTTCTATTAATTTTTCAATTTCTACTGCTTCTTCAGCATCTAATAAAGGTTCAGATTTTTTTCTAAATAATGAAAAATTAATTTTTTCATCTTTATTATTGAGGAGATTCATTGAGATCTCCCAATATTCTTTCGGTATAAACTCTTGAATCAATCTCTCTCTTTCGTCCAGTAGTCTCAATGCTACAGATTGAACTCTTCCAGCTGATAATCCCCTAGCTATTTTTTTCCATAGAAGTGGAGACAACTCAAATCCTACAACTCGATCAAGAAATCTTCGTGCTTGTTGCGCTTCAACTAAATTTGTATCTATCTCTTTAGGATCAGCAAAAGATTCAAGAATGGAGCTCTTCGTGATCTGATTAAATCTCACTCTTGAATACTTATATTTATTTGAACCTAGCGCTTCTTTGAGATGCCATGCAATGGCCTCTCCCTCTCTGTCTAAATCGGTTGCTAGATATATGTGATCGACATTTTTTGCTGCTTTTTTAAGCTCTTTAATGACTTTTTCTTTTTCAGGGATAATTTCATATTCAACTTTCCATTCGTTATCAGGGTCCACGCCCATTCTTCTTATTAATCTTCTTCTTTCATTATGAGCTTTGAGTTTAATTTTTTCTTCTTCAGATAGATCATTTGGAATTGAGGTTCTTTTCTGAGTTTTTCTTTTTTTACCCTTGGGCAGATCTCTCACATGTCCAACACTCGATTTCACAATAAACTCATCTCCAAGATATTTGGAGATGGTTTTTGCTTTTGCTGGCGATTCGACAATAACTAGATTATTCATTTTTACTCTGTTTTCATAAATTTAATGCAGCACACCTTCATTTGTCTCAAAGATTAAATCTTCCATCCTTGAGTATGCTTTTTCTTGATTAGGCTGGCTGAATAGAATCATAAGCACAATCCATTTGATTTGATCAATGTTGATATCATATGTATTCAGAGCAAGTAATCTATCAATTAGAAGCTCTCTTTGACGGAACGTTAATATATTTATTTGCTCAAGATATTCAATGAAACCACGACAACTTGAGCTGAGACGACTCATTTCAATCCTACTGTAGACTCTGTTTGAGGAGACATCAAACAGATCAGCAGTAATCGAATTTTCATGATTTAGTTTGTCTAGCCAATCAAAAGCTTTTTCAATTTCAATACTATTAAAGCCCGCTTCAGTTAGATCCAACCTCAGATCTTCGTGATCCATTTCAGTTTCATCTTGAGTTTCGATATAAGTCTCGAATAGGTACATAAGTACATCAAGAACATTTTCTCTCATTATTACCCTTTGTATTAATCTGTATTCGAAGTAGATGTTGTGATCTTATAATAATAATTCAACTATCAATTGTCTTTAGAATGGAGCATGAATCAAACTGTCATTGTCGTCAACGAATGTATGATATTTTTTTTTGAAAGTAAATAATTGTTCTCGCTGTTAAGCTGAATGGTATAGATATATAATTAAATCATAGATTATAGGGTGTAATGCAATGACCATACTTAATATTTTGCAATTTCCTGATCCAAAGCTCAGGATAACAGCTAAACCTATTGTTAATTTCGATGAGAAGTTGCAAATAAAAATCGATGATATGTTTGAAACGATGTATAACGCAAAAGGTATAGGATTAGCTGGCACACAGGTAGATTTTCATAAAAGCTTGTTGGTAACTGATGTTTCTCATGATAAGAATCAACCGCATGTGCTTATAAATCCGGAGATTTTAAGTACCAATGGTATAGTTGACTCTAATGAAGGATGCCTCTCTGTTCCAGGTTTTCAAGATGATGTCCGAAGAGCAGAAAATATAACAGTGAAGTATCTTGATCGTGAGGGCGCATCTAAAGAGTGTGAGATGACTGGATTGCTTGCCGTTTGTGTGCAACATGAAATAGATCATCTAAATGGTAAATTATTCATCGACTATTTATCAGAAGCCAAGAAACAAAAGATAAGAAAATTAATACGTAAACAAGAAAAAGACTAAGCAATTTCATAAACACAAAAATCAGAATTAAAAATAAATATTTTTTCTTACAATGGCTAATATAATTTTTGCAGGGACGCCAGAGTTTTCAGTTCACTCATTGATGGCCTTGACAGAAATAGACTCTCATCCCTCCCTAGTCATTACTCAGCCTGATCGAAGAGCAGGAAGAGGGAAAAAAATCAAGACAAGTCCAGTAAAAATAGCAGCTGAAAAACTCCAGATCCCAATTAGTCAGCCAGCTTCAATAAATGAATCTGAGTATTTAGAATACTTGAAACAAATCGATATCGAAATAATTGTAGTTGCAGCTTATGGAATGATTTTTTCTGAAGAGCTATTAGCTATTCCAAAATTGGGATGTGTCAATATTCATGCTTCACTTTTACCATCCTGGAGAGGAGCATCACCTGTTCAGGCAACAATATTGAATGGTGACGAGGAAACCGGTATCACACTCATGAAAATGACAAAAGGTCTAGACAGTGGGCCAATATATTCTCAGCATAAAATGAAATTAACACAGACTGAAAGTGGTGATGTTCTGATGGAAAGGCTCGGAAATCTCAGTGCCAAGGCAATAAGAAATGACTTCAAAAAAATTCTCAAACAAAATCTCAAAGCCGAATCTCAAAAAAATAGTGAGGTGTCTTATTCAAGTAAGATAGAAAAAAAAGATGCTGAACTAGATTGGTCGAAACCCGCTGAAATACTTGCACGAGAAGTTCGCGCCTTCAATTCAAATCCAGGCGCATATTTTATATATAAAAATGAGCCTATCAAGTGCTGGCAAGCTATACCAAATGATAAAGATAGCTCTCCTGGCAAAGTGATATCATCAGATAGAAATGGCATCGAGATTGGATGTGGAAGTGGTTCTTTAGTCATACTTGAGTTACAACGACCTGGTAAGAGAAAAATAACTGCGGGTGAATTTGCAGCACAAGTAGATATGAATAATAAAGAATTGCTGAGCTAATTATTGTGATTAATGATAAAGGTGTAATTGTTCGGGTTCAATCCTCATTGGTTTTAAATCAAGTAATTCATGGAAAACACTCACTGGACAGAGCCATTGAGCGAGCATATAAAGATATTGATGATAATGAAAAACCATTACTTACGAACATATGTTATGGAACTCTAAGATTTTATTGGGAGTTGAAGGCAAAGATTGATCAATTACTATCACAGCCATTAAAGAAAAAAGATAAGATTATTGAAAATTTACTTCAATCTGCAATATTTCAAATTGATAAAACTAGAATCCCAGATCATGCTGTAGTTTCTCAAACAGTTGAAGCATCGAGAAAACTAAATAAGGGGCATTTTTCATCTTTAATAAATGGCATATTGCGAACTTATTTACGATCTGATCGTGATATAGAAAAAATAACTGAAGAAATAAAATTCAATCACCCTAATTGGATGATTGAAAAAATAAAAAAAGATTGGCCATTAAATTGGGAACAAATATTAAAAAAAAATAATGATAGAGCTCCAATGTGGCTCAGGGTAAATCAAAAGAAAATTGAAACAAAAAAATATCTTAAACAGTTCCTTACAGATGAGTCTAATATTGAGGCTGATAATATGCAGTTGAATGATTATGCGATTTGTCTCAAAACTCCAATTTCTGTCAAATATCTACCTGGTTTTGAGGAAGGATATGTTTCAATACAGGATGGAGCGGCTCAACTTGCAGTTGATGTTTTACTGGAAAACAAGTCTGGTAGAATTCTGGATGCTTGTGCTGCTCCTGGAGGAAAAACTGCCCAATTAATTGAAAATATTGACAGCACATCAACAATGACCGCTATCGAGATAGATTCTGAGAGGGCGGAACTCATCAATGAAAATCTATTACGTCTTGGGCACTCTACAGAGGTTATAGTTGACGATGCCAGTGATATTGAATCATGGTGGGATTCAATTTTTTTTGATCTAATTCTATTGGATGCACCATGCTCATCATCAGGTGTAATTAGGAGGCATCCAGACATCAAGCACCTCAGAAGGAAAGATGATATTTATACTTTTCAAAAGAAACAATTGAAAATAATCAGTGCAATGTGGAAAATTTTAGCCCCTAAAGGAAGATTGCTCTATGTCACATGTTCAATTTTCAAGGAAGAAAATGACGAAGTTATGAATCAATTTTTAGAGAAACATGATAATGTTGCACTTCAGGATTTGTTGCTAAATAACAACATATTAGAAAAAATGATCAAAACAAGGTATGGATATCAATTGTTTCCGGGAACCATTAACACCGATGGTTTCTATTTCTCATGTCTCAAGAAGTTGTTTTAACAGATAGCATGCATAAAAAAATAATGAAAAACCTTAAATTTTTGATGTTGATTTCAATATTCTTTGCAATTAACGCCTCTGCTCAAATGAGACCAAATCATGAGGGATATTTCGATGTGAGATCAGCCAATTCAGTTCTTGTTGATAAGACACATGTATTAGATGCAAGGCTGCAGTTATTCTTGAGTGATGAGGCGCTAAATGCGCTAAATAGTGGAGTAGCACTTACTATCGAATTAAATGTTGAATTTATTAGAGTGCGACGTTTCTTGCCAGATGATAAGGAGATCGAGCTATCTTTTCAGTTTGAGTTGGAATATAAGCCATTGAGTCAAAGATATATAGTCAGAGATGCGGTTAACGGCGCACAAGATTCTTATGCAACACTATTCTCAGCATTGAATAGGCTTGGCAGAATTCAGAATTTGTTCTTAGTGAATGAAGATGAATTATCAAGCAACTCAGAGTACAGAATGAGACTCCAGGCTTTACTCGGCACTAAGCAGTATTCAGCACCACTGAGAATGTTATTTTTTTGGAGAAGCCAGTGGGATATAAAAAGTGAGTGGTACGAATGGCAACTCCAAAGATAAGATCATTTCTTTATTTAATGTTAAGCGCATTTGGCGTCGGACTAACATTTATTGCTTTATTACTATTGAGTCAAGCAGCACAAAATTCAGAAAATTTTGACCAACTTGCGAATTCTATTTTGTGGATAAATATTCTCTGCCTTTTTGTGCTGATAGTTTTGTTAGTGGGAAATTTGGGTAAATTATATCGCGACTATCGATATAATGTCCCTGGATCAAAGCTTAAGGCGAGAATGGTGGGTATGTTTGTAGGCTTGGCCATCATTCCATTATTGATTGTTTTCTATTTTTCCATGCAGTTTATCAACCGAGGTATCGATACTTGGTTCAACATTGAGGTTGAGTCTGGATTGGACGATGCACTTACGTTAAGCAGAAATGCCCTGGGTGTCCAGATGCGTGATCATCTTAGTTCAACAGTGGAGGCAGCAGATCAATTACAAGAAATACAGAGATCGCAAATTATCTATGAATTAGGATTCATAAGAGAATCAATAGGTGCTAATGAATTAACTTTGTTTGGACAAAATAGCCAAATATTAGCTACAAATTCAGACATATCTTCTAATTACGTACCTGCTGCATTGTCCAGTGAAATGATGATGCAAGTTAGACAAAACAGGCCATTTGTTAGTCTCGATCCTCTGTCTGATGGTGCTTATGAAATAAGAACGGCTGTCCCGTTAATTACTGAAAGAACAAATGAAATCGTTGGAATTATGAGAGCCCGTTTTCCTGTATCTCAGAGAGTTGGGCGCATGGTAAATAGTATTGACTCTTCCTACACGGACTATAAAAAGATAGTCTATTTACGTGAGCCATTAAAGAGGACTTTTAGTCTTACTCTAACAGTTGTGTTAATGATTTCACTCTTGTCATCAATTTTCGGTGCATTTGTTTTATCAAGAAGATTGGTGTCACCGATACAAAATCTTGTCGAAGGAACTAAGGCTGTCGCAAAGGGTGATTTTGATAAACGATTACCAATTCCTTCAAAAGATGAGATTGGTTTTCTTATTAACTCCTTTAACGAAATGACAAAGGGTCTCTCATCTGCCAGACAGCAAGCGAGCATAAGTCAAAATTTGGTTGAAGAAGAGAGAGCAAATTTAGAAATTATATTAGCGAGCTTATCTACAGGTGTGATATCTCTTGAATCTGACTTAAAAATTAAAACCGCTAATAAGGCCGCTGGCTCAATATTGAATGTAGATTTTTCAGAGAAAAAAGGAAAATCATTAGAAAAAGTAGCAAATAAAAATAGTGTTTTAAAAGAGTTGTTTGATGTTATAAACAAAAAAATGGAAGACGGGATTAGCGGATGGCAAGAACAAATTATTGTACATACAGAAACAGGAAGGAGAGTTCTGATGTGCTCATACTCAGATCTCTCAAGTGAAACTCAAGATGAAGTAGGATTTGTAATAGTTTTTGATGATATAACCATCCAGCTCCAATCACAACGTGATGCAGCATGGGGTGAGGTCGCCCGTCGTTTGGCTCATGAAATCAAGAACCCACTTACACCAATTCAACTTTCTGCTGAAAGGTTAAGAAGAAAATACTTAAAGAAAATGCCGAAAGAAGAGGGTGAAATACTAGATCGCTCAACACATATTATTGTTGAGCAAGTTGCAGCAATGAAAGAGATGGTAAACGCATTCAGCGATTATGCTCGATCACCAGATATGGAGATTTCTAAAATTAATGTTGCAACTCTAATGAGAGAAATCATAGACCTCTACAAAGAACAAGAAACAAACATCAATATTACATTTTTTATGGATTCTGATGATTTGATGTTTGATGTTGACCCAGGAAGAATCAGGCAAATTATGCATAACCTGATAAGAAATTCTATCGAAGCAATATCTGAAACAGAAAAAGGAAAAATCAATATTACTGTTAAACAAGTATATATTGATCAAATTACAATGATTGAAATAAGAGTTGAAGACAGTGGATGTGGTTTCAATAAAGAATCTCTAGGCCAAATATTTGATCCCTATGTTACATCAAAGTCCAAGGGAACAGGCTTAGGGTTAGCTATTGTAAAAAAGTTAGTTGAGGAGCATATGGGCACGATTGAGGCAGAAAATAATGAAGATAAAGGTGCCGCAATAATTATCTATCTTCCAGAAAATGAAATTATGAGAGAAAAAATTATAAAAAATCTAAAGCAAAATAAAGATAGAGGGGTGCAGGCTCGATGACTTCTTATAACGTTTTAGTGGTAGATGACGAATTGGATATCAGAGAGCTAATCCAAGAGATCTTAACTGAAGAAGGTTACAAAGTAACAGTTGCTTCGAGTGCCAGGGAAGCCAGAGAAGCGAGAAAAAATAGAGATTTTGATCTAATTTTGCTGGATATTTGGATGCCTGATACAGATGGTATATCACTTTTAAAAGAGTGGTCTGAAAATGATCAACTTAATTCCTCAGTAGTAATGATGTCTGGTCATGGAACTGTTGATACAGCCATAGAATCCACTCATCTTGGAGCCTCCAGCTTTATTGAGAAGCCTCTTTCAATCGCAAAATTACTCAGAACCGTAGAAGAAGCATTAGATGAAAAAAAATCGACAGTTAGTTCATCAAGGGTTTCTGAATTTTCATCATTCATAAATATTGGTCGCAGTAATTCCCTTAAATTATTGAGATCAGAGCTTAGAAATATTGCGAATATTAAGTCAAATGTCCTGATATTTGGCGAGGAAGGAACAGGCAGAGTTCAATATGCTAAATACTTGCATAATATAAGCAATAGATCTAATAATCCCTGTGTAATACTAGATTCTGTCACGATGTTCTCATCAAATGCAGAGACCCAAGTCTTCGGAGAAGAAATTCAAGACAAAGTAATACCTGGTCATTTGGATCAAGCCAATAATGGCACCCTAATTATAAAAAATCTTTCGCATTCAGATACCAGGGCACAATCTCTGTTGCAGACTGTTCTTGAGTCTGATCAATATAAAAGAGTGAATAGTGATACTAAAAATCAATTAAATATAAGATCAATTGGTATTGCAGGTGAAGATTATGTAGCAGCTATAAAAACAGGAAAATTAAGTCGAGAATTGATTTCAAGTTTGAATATTAAAACTATTCATATTCCCCCATTGAGAGAGCGTGCCGAAGATATTCCAGACTACATAAAATATTACGTTGATGAGCTTGTTGATACCCAAGATCTAGTTTTCCGTCGTTTTTCAGTAGCAGCTCAGAACAGATTGAGAAATTTTCCATGGCCAGGCAATCATATAGAGCTGAAAAATATTGTGCAAAGATTATTGATTAACGGATTGAGTGAAGACGTCACACTTGATGAGGTAGAGAGCGAATTGCAGAAAGAGCAAAATCAGGGAGAAAATTTTGTTCAAAAAGATCTTCTATCACTTCCTCTAAGAGAAGCACGAGAGCAATTTGAGAGAGCTTATCTTCAGCAACAATTAACTCTGTGTGATGGAAAAGTTGGTAAACTTGCGAAGAGGGTTGGAATGGAGAGAACGCATTTGTATAGAAAGTTGAAATCATTAGAGATAAATTTCATTAAAAAAGAAGTTTGAGAGATAACTTAAGGAGTGATTTAAATGAAAAATATTGTATCAGTTGAAAATTCCTTCGACCTGATAGTTGGTGTAATAGCCTTTATTGGATTTTTGGCTGTCATTGAAACATTCATTTTCGGAAAACACTACATTATTCCAACAGCAATTTTTTTTATGACAATCGTGCTTGCTAACCTCTCATTTTATGGGTTTAGAAAAAATAGGGTTGCAAAAAAGATAATGTTCTGGTTATTTTTTCTTCTTAATACACACTTATTTTTTGCCTTATTTTTCAGCGTCAAATACAGAACACTGTTAGGCAATTTTTTTGAGATTATTTGCAGTTTTTTATTATTAATATTGAGTTACATGCTGCTGAAGTATCAAAAACAGAATGAATTGTTTTAAGAAGACTTTTCACATCGAAGAGGGGCTTGAAACTCCCAGAAGACCGAGGCCCGTTGAAATGACCTTTTGAGTCGATATTGCAAGAGATATTCTCGCGTCTCTTAATGCATGATCGTCAACTAAAATAATCGATTCATTGTAATATGAATGAAAATCGTTAGCTAAATCTCTTAGATATTGCGCCAAGTTATGTGGTGCTTTATTTTTTGCAGATAGAAAAAGGATTTCAGAAAACCTTGAAATAGAAACCATCAATTCTCTTTCTTTTCTTGTAACGAGTAACTGAAGATTAGAAATACCACTTTTTTTATCATACTTAAGAGATTTTTCATTTAACTGGTTTATAACACTTGCTATACGAGCATGTGCGTACTGAATATAATAAACTGGATTTTCACTAGTTTTACTTTTAGCAAGGGCTAAATCAAAGTCAAGGTGCTGCTCATTTGAACGCATAATATAAAAAAATCTTGCTGCATCATTACCTACTTCCTCTCTTAGTTGTCTGAGAGTAATAAATTCTCCTGATCTAGTTGACATGGCTTGCTTGACTCCATTTTCGTAAAGGGAGACAAACTGAACTAATTGAACATCAAGATCATCAGGATTGTGACCCATTGCTTCTAAGCCAGCCTTTACTCTTGCGATATACCCATGATGATCTGAGCCAAGAATATCAATCAGTGTATCAAATCCTCTTTCTTTTTTATTATGGTGATAGACAATATCAGAAGTGAAATATGTTTTATTTTGATTTTTACGGATCACCACTCGATCTTTTTCATCACCAAGATCAGTTGCTTTGAACCATGTTGCTCCGTCTTTCTCATAGAGATAATCCTTGTTCTTTAATGATTGTATGGCTTTATCTAATTCGCCATTTTTATCCATTGACTCTTCTGAGAACCAAGAGTCAAACAAAACCCCAAATTCCAACAAATCATCCTGAATATCTTTCTTTATGAGATCTAGAGACTGATTTTTTATTTGATTGAATTTTTCTGTACCAATAATCCTTTTTGTGTTCTCAATTAAACAATCTATGTATTGATCTCGATTATCTTTATCAATTATTTTTGGCACGACCTCTTTTATTTTAATTTTATCTTCATTAAATTTTTGCTCAATGGCTTGTGATATTGTTTTAATATACTGACCTTGATAACCGGCTAATGGCATGGATATTTTTCGATTTTCTCCTTGTAATATATGAACAATCACACTAATACAGAGAATATCCATCTGCCTTCCTGAATCATTCACATAATATTCACTTTTTACATCATAACCGACCGCTTCGAGAATATTTCTAAGAGATGCACCAAATGCTGCATGCCTCCCATGTCCAACATGTAATGGACCTGTTGGATTTGCTGAAACAAACTCAAGAAGTAACTTTTGCTTTTTAAAGTCTTTGTTTTTTTCTACTAGGTCTTTATTCGATAAAATTCTCTCTATTTCAGTATGATAAGCTGAATCATCAAGATAGAAGTTCATAAATCCTGGTCCTGCAACTTCGATTTTCTCTATTGCATTATTTTTTGGGATGTAGTTGAAAATCTCATTTGCCAGTTCTCTTGGATTTCTTTTCAAAGATTTGGCGAGCCTTAGCGCAATGTTACTTGTAAAATCACCATGACTTGAATCTCTTGTTCTCTCAATTGTTTCAGAGAAGAAGCTGAGATCATATGCTTTATTTATTTTTGGTAGTTTTTTTATGCCAGCATGCAATGCATCTACTATGATTTTTTTCAATTTTTTCTCTATTTATGAATAAACTTAATTTAGAAAAGCTCTATCGGATCAACATCAATCGACCATTTTACACGTCGAACAAGTTTTTTTCTTTCAATCTCATCAATAAAAATCTTTAGACTTTGATTCAGTGATTTTCTTCCTGTTGATTGCAGTAATAATTGCCCTCTGTAGTGACTTGCCTTTCTTTCCATCGGTGCACTTACTGGGCCAAGTACAGAAAAATCTGGCTTTAGTGAGACTAGTATTCTCTTTGCCTCCTCTAGAAAGAACCAAGTATATTTTTTTCTATGTGATCGAGCTCTAATTAATACAATAAAAGAATAGGGTGGCCAATTTGCACTTTTTCTATCCAATAAAGTCATCTCAATTATTTCTTTATAACCGCCTTGGAATAATAAAGGCCAAAATGGATGATCAGGATACTCCGTTTGAATAATCACTTGTCCTCTCTTATTTTCTCTTCCAGCTCTTCCTGCTACTTGTATAATATTTTGTGCAAGTCTTTCACTGCCTCTAAAATCATTACTAAAGAGCCCCTGATCTGCATTCACAACTACTACCAGTGAAAGTGAAGAAAAATGATGTCCTTTAGATAACATCTGTGTACCCACTAATATTTTTGCTTGACCTTTCTTTGCTGTGTCAAGAGCTTCATTCAGAGAGCCTTTTTTTCGTGTAGAATCACTGTCAACTCTCAGGATTCGCTCATTCGGGAAATGTTTTTTCAGAGAATCTTCTATTCTCTGTGATCCTTGTCCAAGAGCCATCAATTCTGAATTACATTTTATGCAACTTTTTTTAAATTTTTCTTTGTATCCACAGTGATGACATAGAAGAGTTTTTTTTGAAAGATATAATGTCATTCTGGAATCGCATCTTGAACATTCAGCAATGGAGTTACAAGTTTTGCATATAAGTGTTGGTGCATATCCCCGTCTATTTATAAATACCAGTATTTGACCATCATTTTTTATGTGTTCATTTATTGTTTTAATGAGAAGTTTGCTTAATCCATCTTCAGAGTTACCATTATTTAAATCTATCAAATGCATAGATGGCAACTTTGCATTTCCTGCTCTTTTTTTGAGAGTAAGATATTTATATTTATTGTTAACATGCTGCTTAAAACTCTCTATTGATGGGGTTGCTGAACCAAGAATAATGGGGATATTAAAGTCTTTTGCCATCATGATCGCTAGATCTCTTGCTGAATACCGAAAACCCTCTTGCTGTTTATATGAAATATCATGTTCTTCATCGATAACAATCAATCCTAGATTTTTGAAAGGCGCGAAAATGGCAGATCTAGTTCCTAGAATAATTCTAGTTTTTGATTTTTGTATTTTTTTCCATGTAATGAATCTTTCGGTTTCAGTTAAGCCAGAGTGATATTGACTAGGCTTTATACCTAATCTCGCCTCTATTCTCCTATTTAGTTGATCGATCAACCCAATTTCTGGAACAAGTATCAGTGCATCCTGACCTCTCTCAATTACATCTGAAATTAAACTCAAATAGACTTCAGTTTTTCCACTTCCAGTTACACCATCCAATAAGAATGTATTAAATGTGGGTGAATTTTTAACATCAAGAATAGCTTTCTTTTGCTCTGAGTTAAGTTTTGGTCCTTTTGTGCTCTTATTTAATTTTTGGGGCTCTCTATAAGATTCAATAATCTGTTCAATTTTAATCCAATTTTTTTCAATTGGTCTCTTTGAGTATTTCTTCCATTCTGGAAAGATATTATTGAGAACATGAGAATCCAATGTATTTTTTTTCATCAAAATACTCATAAGTGCTGCTTGCTTAGGCGCACGTTTTTTAAGACTGACTAAATCAATATTTTTACCATTATCTGTAATTCCAACTGAATCAATAAACTTGGTTAATGACTTCCCCTTCCTCAGATTTCCTGGCATTGCTGCATATAAAACTCTTCCAAGAGGATATTGATAATAATTACTGGCAAAATTGATGAAATCCAGTTGTCTCTTTTCGAAGATTGGATTTTCATCTAGTATCAAGATGCATTCTTTTAGTTTTGATCTAGCAACAGATGATCGATTTGATATATCGATTATGACACCAACTTTTTTTTGTTTGCCGAAAGGAACCAGTACTCTTGAACCTATACTCGGTTTTATTGAGTTTTTTTTACTTAGCTGATAATCGAAAAGCTTATAAAGTGGAACATCAAGTGCTACTTTGAGTATAAGGTTATTTATAATTTCTCGTTCTTTAACTTCTAGATACCTTCGCTAGATTGATTTTACTGATTGTATTAGCTCTGATGCCATCTCTTGCCCATCTCCGTATAGCATGCGTGTTTGATCGAGGAAAAATAACGCATTTTCTATTCCTGAAAAACCAGCTCCTTGACCACGTTTTACGACTATAACATTTTTTGCGTAGTCTGCATTAAGAATTGGCATTCCATAGATCGGGCTTGATGGATCTGTTCTTGCAACTGGGTTGACAACATCGTTGGCACCAATTATCAGGGCAACATCGGTTGATTCAAATTCCGAGTTTATTTCATTTTCGTCGTAAATAATGTCATAAGGAACTCCAGCTTCAGCTAAAAGAACATTCATATGTCCTGGCATTCTTCCCGCAACAGGATGAATTGCAAATTTGACGTCTACATCACGCTCAATAAGAAGTTGGGTAAGTTCCCAAACTTTATGTTGTGCTTGAGCTACTGCCATCCCGTATCCTGGAACAATCAGTACTTTATTTGCAAATGCCATCATTACTCCAACATCAGTTGCATCTATGGGTTTCATTGACCCTGTAACTTCACTACTTTCAGTTGCAGCGTCACCAAATCCAGAAAATAAGACGTGTGCCAGCGATCTGTTCATTGCTTTAGCCATGAGTTGAGTTAAAAGAGAACCTGCCGCTCCCACGACAGTCCCAGCAATAATCATGGCTGGATTCTGTTGGACAAATCCCTCGAATGCCACTGCCAGCCCCGTGAATGCATTGTAAAGGGAAATGACAACTGGCATGTCTGCGCCACCAATTGGAACAGTCATAGTTACACCAAGCAACAAAGCTAGTACGAAAAATAAGGAAACAACATTGCCCGTGCTATGTTGAATAGTTATGTAAGCACCTAAAGCAGCTATAGCTATGAGAATGATTAGATTGACAAATTGTTGGCCAGGAAATCGAAGAGTTGTATTTTTGAATCCTTGCAGTTTTGCGAAGGCAACCAGACTTCCGCTGAACGACACTGCACCAATGAATCCCCCAAGAATAGCCAGTATTGCAAAAGTTAGACCATGATCTTTCCCTCCGAAAAGTTCAATAGCAGCAATAGCGGCTGCTGCTCCTCCTCCCATTCCATTATAAAGTGCAATCATTTGTGGCATATCAGTCATTTCGACTTTTTTGCCGCTAACCCAAGCAATAAGACTACCTGATAGGATCGCAGCAATCATGAGAGTGAAATTACTCATGCCTGGATATAAAAACGTCACTATTGTTGCCAGAACCATTCCAGCTCCAGCCCAGAGGATTCCGTTTCTTGCCGTCACAGGCGAGCTCATTCTTTGTAAACCTACAATAAAAAGTAATGCAGCTGTAAAATAGCTGGAATGAATGACTAGTTGCATCGTGTTAGCACTCATGATTTTTTATCCTTACTACTTTTGAACATTTCAAGCATTCTTTCGGTTACAACATATCCCCCAACTGCATTCCCGGCTCCAAGAAAAACACCAAAAAAACCAATTATCTTTTCTAATTGGGTGTCTGCTTGACCGAGTGCGATCATGGCACCCACCAGAACTATCCCGTGTATGAAGTTTGAACCGGACATCAGAGGCGTGTGAAGAATTGCTGGGACTTTACCAATGATCTCATAGCCAACAAATGCGGCCAGCATAAATATATACAATGCTATAAAACCATCAATTTGTAAGATTTGTTCTATCATTAAGATGCTCCTTCTAGGATCTCTTTAGAGGACTCATGTTTAATTTCACCTTCATGAGTGAGGTTAGATTGAGAAAATACCTCATCATCCCAATCAATGCTGAGCTCACCATCTTTGATAGCTGGAGAGAGAAAGTTGAATAAATTTCTGGCATACATTTCACTGGCATGTTTCCCAAGCGATGCTGCTAAATTGATCGGCCCCACTATTTTAACGTTACCAACGGATACAGTCTCACCTGCTTTTGTCAGCTCACAATTCCCTCCAGTCTCCGCCGCAAGATCTATTATTACAGCTCCTGGTTTCATGTTCTTCACTGCTTCTGATCTGATGATTCTGGGAGCAGGCTTTCCTGGAACCGCCGCAGTTGATATCAATACATCGCAATTTGCAATCTCGTCTTCTAGTATCTGCTGTTGTTTTGCCTTTTCTTCTTCTGTTAATTCTCTCGCATAGCCGCCTTCTCCATCAGCAGATACACCAGTATCAATAAATTTTGCCCCCAAAGATTCAATTTGCTCCTTTGTTGCATTTCTCACATCATATCCCTTAACAATTGCACCTAGTCTTTTTGCTGTTGCAATTGCCTGTAATCCAGCAACACCGGCACCAATAATAAGTACTTGTGCCGGTCTAATTGTTCCTGCTGCTGTAGTCAACATGGGAAAGAATTTATCCAGCGTGCTGGCAGCAATTAAGACCGCTTGGTAGCCAGAGGCAGCCGCTTGTGATGAGAGGACATCCATACTCTGAGCTCTTGAAATTCTTGGCATTAATTCCATCGCAAAACTGGTGTGTTTTCTATTAAGTAATGATTGCACAGTTTTTTTATTTAAGTGGCCAAATACCATACCGACAACATACGATGACTGGTGTAGTTCATTAGAGTCTTCCGAAGATATAGGTTGCACAGTTAATAATAAATCACATTTTTTGAGAACCTGATTTCTGTCTGTAAATTCAACTCCGTCATAGTCACCATCAATCTGATTCGATAGCTCTCCAGCACCTCTCTCCATAATCACATTAGCTTTAAGTGATATAAATTTTTTTGCTATTTCTGGTGTGAGTGCAACTCGTGTTTCGCCAGAGACTGTCTCTTTGAGGACGCCAATAGTCAGCGACATTTTTTTCTCCATGAATATTAAACTACGCAGAATTTAAATTGTGTTAAAAAAGCTTTTAAAAAAATGAATAGTGACACAACCATTAAGGAATCTAAACAACTTTTTCTCAGTTAATATATGATGGCAAGTTATTCTTTTAAAAGGCTAAAAATGCAATATTTGATAGACGCAAGCGTTTATGTATTCCGAGCCCATTATTCAATACCGGAAGACATGATGGATGGAGATGGAAATCCAATAAATGCATTTTATGGATTCTCAAGATTTGTTGGAGATTTCATAGAGAGAATAAATCCAGAACACATTGCTATTCTGTTCGATGAGAGCCTTGAAAGCTCATTTAGAAATGAGATATACCCTGAATATAAAGCCAATAGGGACCCAGCTCCTCCTGAATTAAAAAAACAATTTGTTCACTGTAAAAAATTTGTCGATTTGCTCGGCATAACAAACTGGAGCCATCCAAAATACGAAGCGGATGATTTAATAGGAACATTAACAAGGGTCGGAAGAGAGAGAGGCAGAGCTTCTACGATAATTTCCAGAGACAAAGATTTGGCTCAATTAATACAAAAGGGTGATATTTTTTGGGATTACACTGGTAAAGGAAAAATAGGTTATAAAGAAATACCAAATTTTTTTGGAGTAAAACCTGAGCAAATAGCTGACTTTTTGGCTCTTGCTGGAGACAGTGTAGATAATATACCTGGTGTCCCGGGAATTGGAAAAAAGACTGCCGCTGCTTTACTGGAGCATTTTGGTAATTTAAAAAACATATATCTAAATATTGATAACTTAAGTGATATTGATATTCGAGGGTCAAAAACACTTAGATCGAAGCTAGATAAGCATTCAGAAATACTGAAGGTCTCAAGAAAGCTCACGGCTATCTATTGTGACATTGATACCGAAAATATTGATTCTGAGCTAAATCTTAAAGCAGTTGACCTAGAGGGTATAAATAAATTATTTGATAGTTTGCAAATTGGAACAGCTCTCAGAAAGCAATCACAGAGAATATCTGAAAAAAGAAAATTGCCATAGTATTTATTTTTTAGCTCCTTTCTCCTGGGCTAGTTTACGAGACATATCCAATTTTTCAGCAGTCATTTGCGACCATTGTTCTGTTGATTCATGAATCCAGTCGGAAATATTTTTTTCGATTAGATTGATAAGAAAGCTGATATGTTTTTGTTGAGAATTCAGTGCAGGAATGTAACGAAGTTTTTTGCCTCCAGCCTCTTCATAGTATTCGGCATTTTCCATTGCAATCTCTTCTAATGTCTCAAGGCAATCCACTGAGAAACCGGGACATATAACATCTACAACACCACTTTTTTTCTCTCCCCAGCTTTTTAGTGTCTCATCAGTATATGGTTCAAGCCATTTTGTTGGACCTAAACGCGATTGAAAGCTGACAAACCAATCATCCTCAGAGAGTTCGAGTTTTTCAGAAACTAAGCGTGCCGTTTTGTAACATTGACAGTGGTATGGATCACCTTCCAATAACATTTTTTTCGGCAGACCATGAAATGAAAAAAGCAATCTGTCGGATGTTCCATTTGATTTCCAAAATTCTTTTATGCTCTTAGAGATCGTTTCAATATAGGCTTTATTATCATGATATTGATTTATATGTCTGAACTCTGGTATCCATCGCTGTTTTGAAAGTACTTTTGTGACATTTTCAAACACAGAACCAGTGGTAGTGCTCGAGTATTGCGGATACATTGGCAATAACAGAATTCTTCTCACATTTTTTTTTCGCAATTTGTTTAATGAATTCTCTATTGAAGGTTTGCCATAAGACATAGCTAGTTCAACATGAAAATCATCTTTAAGTTCACGCCCATTGAAGGATTTTTGAATTTTTTTAGTAATTTCCTCCGAATAGAGAAGAAGAGGCGAACCTTCTTTTGTCCATATCTCTTTGTATGCTTCTGCTGATTTTGAGGGTCTAAAGGGAAGAATAAAAAGGTTTAGAACAAACCACCATATTACTTTTGGGACTTCTATAACTCTGGGATCAGATAAAAATTGTCTGAGATATCTTCTAACTGATGATGTCTTGGTGTTATCAGGCGTGCCCAAGTTAACAAGTAAGATACCCACGGAGTTTGGTGTTCCGTGAGAAAAATCTTTTTCGGATATTAATTTAGGCATTTTTGATATGTTGTTACGTTAATTTAAATTTCAATGATAATTATCCTATAGCTTCTTTAGTCTTATTGAATTCTTTCACTCTTTATGTAGTCTTTATATGCATTTATTGCTCGATAACCAAATATCCAACATATTGGGAGGTTAGCGTAAACAATTATACCAAGCCCGATACCACTTAAATTATCAAGATCGATACTCGTCTCTATAAGACCCAAAGTTGCAATGAATATGAGAGAGCAGTAAATTATTCTATATGTGAATACACTATTTTCTCCTAAAAGGTAAATTAATCCCTGCTCACCATAGTATCCCCAGGCCATAATGGTAGAAATTGCAAAAAACCAAGATGCTATTGTAATAAGCCATTTACCAAGTCCAGCAATCACAGAATCGAATGATTTTGCTGTTAGAGTGGCACCAACATAATCAAAATAGTAGCCCTTGCCATGGATTTTGGGTGTTTGCGAAGATCTAAAATTTTCCCACTTAATTTCCAACGAATTATTATTTGAAACAATTTGTCCGGGAACTTTATGAATGTATTGCCCTGTGATTTCATTATAATTCGCTATGATATGCATAATGACAGGATCACCTTCTTTACCAGATTTATCTCTGTGTGTAGTATCTGAGAATGACCAAATTTCTCCTTGATTTGTGATTATCGGTGGAGCAGAAAATTGAACATCCTCATTTCTGTCCCATATACCTGTCGAGAGAATAATCAATGCCGTAAAAGTGCAGACAACTATGGTGTCAATTAATGGCTCTATACCAGCAATTATTCCTTCTCTTGCAGGTTCATTAGTCTTGACTGCAGCATGGACAATTGGAGATGAGCCCTGCCCAGCCTCATTGGAAAATATCGCCCTCTTCGTTCCATACATAAATGCAGTACCAACACTTCCACCGATAAATGCACCACTTGCTTCGCTTGTAGTAAAAGCGGACGACACAATAAGACGAAACATTTCTGGTATATCATTAAATTTAACACCCAAAACATAAATTCCAGCTAACATGTATAAAGTTACCATTATTGGAACTATCATCGCAGTTACTTTAGCTATTCTTTTGATTCCTCCTAAAATAACAGCGGCTACGATAACAGACATAAGCAAGCCAGAAATCCATCCTTCTACACCGAAGTACTCATAAGTAACATCAGCAACACTCCAAGCTTGAAACATATTTCCACCTGTCACGGAAGATGTAATTATGCTGACTGAGAACATGATTGCGATTATTTTTCCTAACTTTGAATATCGGGGAAATAATTTTTTAAAACCAATATCAGCGACCCACATTGGTCCACCATGTGGATTATCTGGATTATCTATATTTCGATATAACATGGAGAGTGTCACCTCAATGAGTTTTATTGACATTCCAAATATAGCAATAATCCACATCCAAAAGATTGCGCCAGGTCCACCAAGTGTTATTGCAAGAGCAACTCCACTGATGTTTCCGAGTCCGACTGTTCCTGATAAGGCAGTTGTAAGTGCTTGGAAGTGGTTGATAATGCCACTGTCATCTTGATTGTTATGGTCACCACGAAGAATTTTTGGTGCGTGACGGATAATTTTATACTGGGAAAAACCCGACCAAATTGTAAAGATTAGACCAGTCAGTGCTATTACTATGATCCAATATTCATTCCATAGAAATGAATTAATGTCTGAAATTATGCTACGGAAAGTATTAATAATGATTGTCGCTTTTAATTTATCTTTCCATTATCGCTGTTACACCCATACCACCAGCTGTGCAGATAGAAATTAATCCTCTTCCATTGCCTTTTTCTCGGAGCAGTTTTGACATGGTCGCTACAACCCTAGCTCCGGTAGCTGCAAATGGATGACCAATAGCAAGACTTCCACCTTTAATATTTAGTTTTTTTTGATCAAGGCTTCCCATTGCTTTATTTCTACCTAGTTTTGTTTGACAGAATTCCTTGGACTCCCATGCCCCAATTGTTGCAAGTGTTTGTGCGGCAAATGCTTCATGAATCTCATAAAAGTCAAAATCTTGTAACTCTAAATCTGCTTTTTTCAACATCTCAGAAACAGCATATGCAGGCGCCATGAGTAAACCTTCTTCATCTATGTAGTCTACCGCGGATATTTCAAAATTTGAGATATACGATTCAATTTCTAAGTCATTCATCCTGGCCCAAACATCATTGGTTAATAAGACTGCTGCTGAGCCATCTGTCAATGAGGTACTGTTACCTGGTGTCATGGATGCATCAGGCCCTTTATCAAAAACTGTTTCAAGCGAGCTTAATTTCTCAATTGTTGAATCTGAGCGAATAATATTATCTTTACTTACTCCTTCAAAGGGAATCACCAGTTCATCATAAAAACCTGCATCATATGCCTTGCTTGCATTGTTGTGACTATTAAGCGCAAGAAGATCCTGAGATTCTCGCGATATGTTATATTCTTTAGCAATAATTTCAGTGCTTTCACCCATTGATAACCCTGTTCTTGGCTCTACAACTCCTGGCAATTTTGGTTTGAGAAAACTTGGCCTAAAACTCAACCAAGGTCTGAATTTTTGACTTATTGATCTTCCATAAAAACTTTTGAGAAGTATCTTTCTTAAATTATCACTATAAACAATTGGAGCATCACTTATGGAGTCAACACCTCCACCTATACCAGAATCGATTTGGCCTAATGATATTTTGTTTGCAATATTCATTATTGTCTCCAATCCAGTACCACAGGCACGTTGCATATCAACACCCGGTGTTTTTAAAGATAGACCTGAATCGATGACACATTCTCTTGCAAGATTCCAGTCACTTGAATGTTTTATGACAGCGCCAAGTGCAACATCACCTAAGACTTTATCTTGTAAGTTATATCTTTCTACAATTGCTTTGAGTGAAGCGGTCATCATCTTTTGATTTGTCGAATTCCTGTAAGCGGTATTTGCTCTGCAGAATGGTATTCTTGATCCGCCAATCACCCCTACTTTCTTTGCTTTTGCTTCATTTAACATTGGATCTATCCTAAATCAGTAAAAATTATTCATAATAAAAGCTATCATTATTATACGATAATATTCATCAGTCTTATGATGTAATATTAAATATCCTGCCTCCTTAGTATGAAAACATGCAATCAATAAAATTTAAGAATATATCCTCATTACTGAAATTAGCGGCACCGCTAATTGCAAATAACCTAGCCATTGCAGGCATCCAAGTTACAGATGCCCTGATGTCAAGCCAGATCGGCTCAAAAGAACTTGCTGCGGTTGCCGTAGGAGGAAGTATTTGGTTCCTAATTTTTCAGGCATACAATGGTCTGATGATGGCACTTTCACCGATAGTATCTAGAATATTTGGAGAGAAAAAAGAAAGAATAATTGGTAGGTACACTCGACAAGCATGTTTAATGAGTCTGTTTTTTGGTGTAACAATTGTAATTATTATCAAGCTCTCACTTCCACTACTTTTAGAGATTGTGGGTATAGACATCGAATTTAGATATTTAGTCATCGAATTCTTAGATACAATTATTTATGGAGCACCAGGTATATTCTTGTTTCTTGTCTTTCGTTACACTACTGAAGGCATAGGTTTTACAAGGCCAGTGATGTATTCATCGATAATTGCCCTTATTCTCAATATTCTTCTAAATTACATACTCATTTTCGGTAATTTTGGGGCACCAAAATTAGGAGTGCTTGGCTGCGGTTTGGCAAGCGCTATATCTATGTGGCTGGTCTTTCTCTATCTTTCTTCGTATTTCTATCTAAATAAACGTTATAAAAAACTTATGATATTTGAACGAGCATCCGCCTTTCGCGTCAACATAATGCGTGAAATTCTGAAGCTTGGGATACCAATATCAATTTCTGTAACTGCTGAAGCAGGCTTATTCTCAGCAGTGTCCATAATGATAGGAACTTTAGGGGCAATCATTACAAGCGCTAATCAGATTGCATTGAATGTAATTACCGTAACATTTATGATCCCACTCGCAGTAAGTGCTGCTACTACAGTAAAAGTAGGCCAATCTCTTGGAGAAGAAAATAGGCTAAAGGCCCAGGATTATGCTCTAACTGGCGTATTTATATGCGGTTTATTCATGTTGATCTCATCATGTATATTGCTTCTATTAAGAGGCAGTATCATAGATATATACACGGGAAATATTGAGATTAAAGATCTAGCAATGAATCTTCTATTAGTTGCTGCAATATTTCAGATTGTTGATGGTATTCAAATTGGAGCTGCGGGTGCGCTGAGAGGTTATAAAGATACTAAAATTCCTATGATTATTAATTTGTTTTCATATTGGGTTTTAGCATTTCCACTCTCGTATGTTCTCGGAATCGTATATCGTTTACCTCCAAGCTACATATGGTTAGGCTTCGTTCTGGGGTTATCTGTTGCAGCAATTCTTCTCACAAGAAGACTAAGAAATGTATCTCAAGTTTTATAATTCATTTATCAAAGTTAAAGATATAATATTTTTCTTTATGAATGCTACCCAATAATTTGGAAAAAAAATGTCAGCTCAACAAGCTCGTCTCACAAAAGGACCCGTCGGAAAACATCTAATTGATATGACAATACCAGTTTTTTTTGGTGTTTTTACTATGATGTTGCAAGGATTTGCCGATGCTTTTTTTATTGGAATGGTGGGTGACTGGGAACTAGCAGCCCTGAGCTTCGCCTATCCGATCTTGATGATAGTCATGAGTGTTGCAATAGGATTGGGGGCAGGAACTTCTTCTGTTGTCGCTAGAGCTATTGGCGCGAACGACTCAACTAGAGCCGCGAGATTAGCTACAGACAGTTTGCTGCTCTCTTTTATTATTACAGGAAGTATCAGCTTTCTCGGAATATTAACGATTGACAGTTTGTTTTTATCCCTCGGCGCACCAAAAGAAATGATCCCTCTAATAAGAGGATACATGGAGATATTGTATTTAGGTGTACCTTTTGTAGTTGTGGGAATGGTTGGAATGAGTAGCATGAGAGCAACTGGAGACACACGTCTTCCGAGTTTATTGATGATCATTGCATCGATTGCGAATATCGTTATTGATCCGATAATGATTTTTGGTCTAGGGCCCATTCCTGCCATGGGTTTGAAGGGAGCAGCTATGGCAGCTCTGATTGCAAGGGGCGCTATATTTCTTGGAACAATATATTTTATGAATCAACGTTTGAATATGTTGAGTTATGAAAAACCGACTCTCTCTGATATGAAATCATCATGGACAGACATTCTCCATGTTGGAATACCCGCAGCAGCGACCAATACGATTATCCCAATTGCGACAGCAATTATTACGGCAATGCTTGCAAGATATGGACCAGAGACTGTTGCTGGATTTGGTGTTGCTAGCAGGATAGAGTCAGTGGTATTAGTTATGTTTTATTCTCTCTCTGCGATAATTGGTCCATTTGTGGGTCAGAATTTATCAGCAAAAAAATCAGAAAGGATATATTTGGCATTAAAGCAATGTTCGGTCTTCTGCTTGATTTTCGGATTAATATTTTCTTATTTTCTTATCGCTTTCAGGAATTCCCTCCCATTACTTTTTAGTCAAAACGTAACTGTTATCGAGTCAGCTTCTTTATTTTTATTAATAGCGCCGATGAGTTATGGTGCATATGGTGTTGTGATGACCATGAATGCTGCATTTAATGGCATGGGAAAACCAGTTCCTGCTGTCGCGATAAGCCTCATCAGAATGATAGTCATTTATATCCCTATGGCATATTTTTTGCAGTATTTTTTGGGTATAAGTGGTATTTATCTCTCTTATGCGATCGCCAACATTCTTTCAGGAGTAGTTGCCTATAAATGGGCCAAACATTCAGTTGCTGGTCAAATTGAGAGAGTGTGATATTCTAATTATTGAGGAGCGATCGATTCCGCATGGCGAGCAATAAAAGAGCAAACCACATAATGTTTCTCAATGAGAAAAAGCGATGAAGTTAGTTCTTTTATAAAATAGATACATACTAACACCTCTACTTATCATAAAGACTGTAAATGCTAACCATAAACCATGATTACCAAGGGGCTGCAGTAGGAACCAACTCGGTAAAAAAACAACAAACAGAGACCCCAACATCGCATCTCTCATCTCTTTTGATCTTGTTGCCCCTATAAAAACACCATCATACAAAAAAGACCACACTGAAATAATTGGAGAAATTATCATCCATGGCAAATATTCAATTGCAGCTTCTTTAATATTCTCGTGTTGGATCATTATTTGAAGAATATTTTTACCGAAGATTAAATAGAAAATACTCATAAATACAGCGATATAAATTGACCATCTTAAGCAAACATTAATAGCATTTTGAAGAAGCCTCTGATCTTTCCTTCCAATAGCCTTTCCAACCATTGCCTCAGCCGCATGCGCAAATCCATCCAGAACATATGCTAATAAATTTTGCAGATTCATCAATATTGCATTTGCTCCCAAGATAACCGGTCCAAATCTTGCACCTTGAGCTGTTATGAATGCAAATGTGAATATTAATGATATGGTTCTTATGAATAGACTTAAATTGATACTTAAGATTTTCCTATAAGAATGAAAATCAAGGATTTCCCTGAGTATTGTGATGTCCTTATATTTTTGTAGTTCTGTTTTCACGTGTATCAGGCCAACTAACATGCCAATGATTTCAGCAAAAACTGATGCAAGTGCAATTCCATTTATTTGCATTTTGAAAGCCAAAACAAATAGCAAGCTCAGTATGATATTTGATAAATTTGTCGCAATTACCATTTTGAGTGGTGTTTTTGCATCCTGCATTCCAATGAACCATCCAATTAATACAAAATTAACCAGTGTTGCAGGTATACCCCAAATTCTTATATGAAAATATTCGCTAGCGAAGTATTTAACACTTTCATTTGCACCAATCAATAATTGGCCGAAGGCATTTATTTGGATTTGAAACAATAAGATTATTAGGGAAAAAGCAATTGCCAGAATAAGGGCTTGATATAAGACTACTTTTGATCCATTAAAATTTCCTTCGCCAAATCTCTGTGCTGTAATACCTGTGGTTCCCATTCTAAGGAAGTTCATACTGGCTATAAAAAAACCAATGATTGCAGATGCTACTGCAATACTTGCAATAAATTCAGAATTATCAAGATATCCAGTAATAATTGTGTCTGTTATTCCCACCAGCGGGATAGATATATTGGAGATAATCATAGGCGCTGCGATGCGCCACATATCTCTATTTAAGCTTTGGATACTGATCTACTTGACTTAGAACGCATTCATACCAGTTAGCTCTTTACCAACAACTAACTGATGTACTGTTTCAGTGCCTTCATAGGTAATGACACTCTCAAGATTAAGCATATGACGAATGGGAACATATTCAGCACTGATACCACTTCCACCTAATATATCTCTGGCATCTCTGGCAACATCTAATGCCATTCTGCAGTTATTCCATTTTGCCACTGAGATTTGTGATGGTGTCAACTTGCCCACATCTTTGAGTTTGCCTAACTTATATGACAAAAGCTGAGCGGTTGTTATCCTTCTGGACATGTCTGCGAGTCTGATTTGAATGGTTTGTGTATGTGAAACAGGCTTATTAAATAAGATACGTTCATTTGAATAGTTGAGAGCTTCTTCTAGACAAGCCTGTGCCGCTCCAATTACCCCCCATGAAATACCGTATCTTGCTTGACTGAGACAACTCAATGGACCCTTCATACCTACTATTCCTGGTAGAACATTTGAGCTAGGTATTCTTACATTATCAAAAAATAAGGCGGCTGTTATAGAAGCTCTTAGAGAGAATTTATTGTGAATCTCTTGAGCATCAAATCCAGGCATGTCTTTTTCAACCAAAAATCCTTTAACACCCTCATCCGTCATTGCCCAAACAACACATACATCTGCTATAGACCCATTAGTGATCCACATTTTTGATCCATTTAAAATCCAGTCATCACCATCTTTTTTAGCATGCGTTTTCATATTTGTTGGATCCGACCCCCCATGAGATTCGGTTAAACCAAAACATCCAACTTTTTTACCTTTTGCTAATTGAGGCAACCATTTTTCCTTCTGTTCATCAGATCCATATGCGTGTATTGGGAACATAACCAGACTGCTCTGAACGGATACAAAACTCCTCAGCGCACTATCACCTCTTTCAAGTTCTTGGCAGATGAGCCCGTAACAAATACTATTCAAACCGGCACACTCGTAACCCTCGATAGAGCTACCGAAAAGACCTAGTTCGGCTATATCACTTACTAACTCATTTGCGAATGTATGATTCTCAAATGATTCTCTTATAATTGGTAGGACTTTGTCATCAACAAATCGTGATACGGAATCTTTTACCATAGTTTCTTCTTCAGTAAGATCGCTTCTGATATCAAGAAGATCTAATGGATCATGAGGCTGTTTTTTATTTTCTGACTTTTTCATTGATATTACCTAGTTAGTTTTTATTTGTGGGGTCAAAAACATTGATTCCAAGCTTTATATATATTTTTGAGAGCAACAACAAGGGCGCAATAATTACCATTTGAAGATCGTCAATAACACTACTTGGGTTGTTCTGTATTTTTCTGCCTCGATACATGCCATATAAACTGAGAATAAGGCCGTAAACAGAGATATACATTATAGAATAATCTAAATTTTCAAGCCAAAGAAATAGTATTATTGTTGATATAAATATAGGAATCAAACCAATAGCCAGGACGAATGAAATCAAAAAACAATAAACTGTCATTACCATTAAAAATAGTGTGCCCCAGTTTAAAATAGTCGAAACATATGAAAAATGAGTCGGTGTTTCAAATGACCACATTATTCCTATAACACTCAAAAGAAGAATCATCACTGAGGGCCAATAGATTAGCGGATGACTAACGTCCTCATGATTATTACTATAACCAATGAGAAGTTCTTTCATCTTATGAAGTTTTATCTAAGTATTGCTTGAGCGTGAGATAGTTCGAAGGTGATGTCTACCATCAAATTAGATCATTGAAAGACGAAGCTTCTTGATTGCATTTGCTTCGATCTGACGGATTCTCTCTGCTGATACATTATATCTGTCAGCTAACTCATGAAGTGTTTCTTTCTTTTCGGTCAACCATCGACTACTTATGATATCTTTGCTTCTTTCATCTAGATGACTGAGAGATTCTTGCATTTTTTGTATAGTAGAGTTTCTCCATTGATCTTTTTCAACAGCTTCAGCAGGATCACTATCTGGACTTGGAAGGTAAGCTGAAGGTGAGAATGCTTTATCATCGTCATCAGTGGATAGGTCAAACATCATGTCATGTGAACTCAGCCGTTTCTCCATCTCATTGACTTCTTTTTCCGTAACTCCAAGATCATCAGCCACTGCTTTCGTTTCAGATGCAGATAACCAGCTAAGACTTTTTTTATGTTTGCGAAGATTAAAAAAGAGTTTACGTTGTGCTTTTGTAGTTGCAATTTTTACAACTCTCCAGTTTCTCAGTACATATTCGTGTATTTCTGCTCTTATCCAATGAACAGCAAATGAAACAAGTCTTACTCCGAAGTCTGAGTCAAACCTTTTTACCGCTTTCATAAGGCCAACGTTGCCTTCTTGTATCAGATCCTCGAGAGGAAGACCATATCCTGTGTAGCCTTTTGCAATATGGATGACAAATCTTAGATGTGCCATAACAAGCTCACGCGCTGCTTCGAGATCTTCTTCATTATTGTATCTTTCTGCAAGCTTCAACTCGGCTTCTTTAGTTAGAACAGGGATAGCACCAACGCCCTGAATATAGGCATCAAGACTCCCTACAGGCCCTGCCTGTATTAAATCATAATTAACTTTTGAAATAGCTGCTTCCATATTATTTGCTGAATTTTAAATTAAACGGACGCTGATTTTAGCAGTCTCCTAATAGGAGTGCTAATTCTATTAATTAAATTTTATATTTAATACAAAAAATAACTAATTAAAACAACGATTTAAATGAATAATAGGTTTTTTTTACATATACAAAATATAGGGAATTTTCGATTGATTTTGCGTAAATTTTCTCTAATTATTTTGATATTCTATGTGTCGCTGTAGTTCAGAAGTGCATTCACATATTGATATCGATCAAATTTTTGCATGTCGTTGGCTTTCTCGCCGATACCTATATATCGAATAGGTATATTTAGTTCGTTCGCAATACTCAAAATTATGCCACCTTTAGCGCTTCCATCCAGCTTTGTAATAATTAGCCCTGTGATACCAAGGACCTCATTAAACTTTATTGCTTGAACTAACGCGTTTTGACCTAGACTGGCATCTATCACAAGCATTATCTCATGAGGCGAATCACTCGCTTGCTTATTTAGTATCCTTTTGATTTTTACGAGCTCATCCATTAATCCTCTCTGTGTGTGTAATCTGCCGGCAGTATCAACCATCAAGATGTCTATATTTTTCGACTGAGCTGAAGCAAATGCGTCAAAAGAGACAGCTCCAGGATCTGCTCCTGTTTCTTGTGAAATAATTTCTAATCGATTTCTGTTAGCCCAAATCTCAAGCTGTTCAACAGCAGCAGCTCGAAATGTGTCAGCAGCTGCTAACATAACCTTGTAATTCTGTTCGCTGAGTAATCCTGATAATTTCCCAATCGAAGTTGTTTTGCCGGAACCGTTGACTCCAACCATTAAAATAACAAAGGGTTTTTGGTTACTGTTTACTTCAAAAGGTATATCTACTGGCTCAAGAATTGTTAGCATGATTTCTTTAATATATTCTTTGAGATCTTTAATTGTTTTGATTTTTTTATCTGACTCTTTCTTCAGTCGATCAATAATCATTTCAGTTGTCTCTATACCAACATCAGACATTATTAAATGATTTTCAATATCATCAATGAGTTCTTCATCAATTTTATTCTTCCCAATAAAGTCAAAAAAATTACTTGTTACTTTCGTGCTGGCCCCAGAAACTGATTCCTTGAGTTTGGAGAAAAAACTTCTTGAAGTATTTTTATTGGTTTCTTTGTCACTCATTTTGTATTCTCATGTTTAATTTTTCTATTATATTAAAAATAAATACATATTTATGGTAACAGGAAGAAATAATTCAAAAAATCGAGGAAAAGTCAGAATTACCTCTGGTGAATGGAAAAACAGAAATCTTCAGGTTCCAGGTATCGATGGATTACGACCTACTTCTGAAAGGGTTCGCGAGACATTATTTAACTGGTTAATGCCTTCAATTCAGAAGTCAGTATGTCTTGATTTGTTTGCAGGTTCAGGATCACTCGGTTTTGAAGCACTATCGAGAGGTGCAAAACATTGCACTTTTGTAGAAAAATCAAAATTAGCTTTCAGGCAAATAAGAACAACAAGAACAAGTCTCAGTGCATTTAATTCAGAGGTATATAACTGTGATGCAATTGATTTTTTAAGTTCAGTTCGTAATCATAATTTCAATCTTGTATTTCTTGATCCACCATTTTCGGATGATTATTTAATAAGTTCTATAGAATCAATTGATAAATATCAACTTGTTTCCAGAGGTGGATATATTTATATTGAATTTAATAAAAATAATGATTTATTTGATTTACCTGACAATTGGTCTGTGATTAGAAAAAAAATATATGGTAACGTTTGTTTTAATCTTATCGAGATTGTTTGATGTATTTAACTAATGAGGTTTTGTGATGTCAGTAAAAGCAATGTATCCAGGCACATTTGACCCAATGACACTTGGCCATAAAGAGCTTGCATCTCGTGCTGCAAAAATATTTGATTCTGTTGTGGTCGCCATAGCTGCAAATCCAGAAAAAAATCCTATGTTTTCATTACAAGAACGTGTTTCAATGGCAAAAGAGGTATTGTCTGATATATCAAATATCAAAGTTGCCGAATATTCTGGTTTAACGGTGGATTTTGCCATCGAAAATGATATCGGTGTCATTGTCAGAGGAATAAGAGCAGCGTCGGATTTCGAATATGAATTGCAATTGGCTAATATGAATCGATACCTTGCAAAAAAAATAGAGACAGCTTTCCTCACTCCAACCGAATATGCTTTTGTAACATCAAGCTTAGTAAGAGAAATAGCCACGATGGGTGGAAATGTAAGTAGTTTTGTGTCACCTGCAGTTGAAAAAGCAATGGCCAATCATTTTAAAAACAAATAACCCAAGTTAGATGTTAGATTTGACAAATACGGCAATAAAAAGTTGATCTTTGTCCAAGTATTTTTATTGAAATTGGTTCACCACATTTAACACAAGGTTCTTTGTCCCTGCCGTAAACTTTCAGCTTTTGTTTAAAATATCCTGGATTTCCGTCACTCATATAAAAGTCTTGTAATGTTGTTCCGCCTGATTTTATTGCTTGAGTAAGTATTTTTTTAATTGCTTCCACCAGTTTTTTCATTCGTTTTCTGGATAATCTTCCGGTTTTAATTGATGGTCTGATGCCAGCAAGAAAGAGACTCTCTGATGCATAAATATTCCCAACACCCACAACGACTTGGGAATTCATAATAAATTGCTTGATTGTCACTTTTCTATTTCTCGATTTTTTCCATAAATAATTTTCGGAGAATTCATCACTCAGTGGCTCGGGTCCAAGTCTCTGGAAAAGCGGGTGTAATGGGGGATTGTGACTCCAAAAGAAAGCACCAAATTTTCTCGGGTCGCGATATCTAAGCGAGATGCCATTTTTGAACACTATGTCAAAATGATCATGTTTCATTGGAGGCTCATCACTTTTAATGATTCTCAGGCTTCCTGACATGCCAAGATGGATAATTGCTGAACCATGATCCATTTCTAGTAATATGTATTTTGCACGTCTTTTTACTGATTGGACAACTCTGCCAAGAGATTTTTGCTTTACATCAGATTCTATCATCCAGCGGAGTTTCGGCTCTCTGATGATCAAATTTTCTATTGTATTTCCGGTAACCCAGGGAGATATCCCGTTTTTCGTTGTCTCAACTTCAGGTAACTCGGGCATCTGAATATGGTATCCGATCTTTAGGTATATTGATAAATAGATTTATCAATATGGTTGATCATTTTGCACAAAATCAAATCTTATTTGATTTTTGCTTCCTTGTATAAGACGTGCTTACGAATTGTAGGATCATATTTCTTGGTTTCCATCTTTTCAGGATGCACACGTTTATTTTTGTCAGTAGTGTAGAAATGCCCTGTTCCTGCGCTTGAAACCAATCGTATTTTTTCTCTCATTTGAAACGTCCTATTTTAGATAGTCTGACCATTCTGTTTGATATCACTCAGAACTTTTTCAAGTCCGTGCTTATCGATTATGCGAAGGCCTTTTTTCGAAACTCTTAGCTTAATGTATCGGTTCTCTTTCTCCAGCCAGAACCTCTTATACTGGAGATTGGGCAGGAAACGACGCCTCGTTTTATTATGAGCGTGCGAAACATTGTTTCCACTCATTGGGCGTTTTCCAGTAACTTGACAGACTCTCGACATCATTTATCTCTTTGTATCAATGAATATTAGAAAATAATATAAACAGCGCAACTTTATACCAGTCTAGAACATTCATATCAAGACTCTTTAATAAAATTTGCATGTTTTTTTATTTTTAGTTGTTGGATTATACAAAATTTAAACATAAATTAGTAAATTACTAATTTTACGAGATATTTTACTGGCAATTTATACCAACAAACATATATGCTTTCGTACAAATAATTAAAATTAAAATAATTTATGAAAAATATTCTTTTAGGAGTAACTGGCAGTATTGCGGCTTACAAATCACCAGAAATAGTGAGAAATTTAAGATCGCAAGGTTTCACTGTTAGAGTGGTATTAAGTGAGAGTGCTAGAGAGTTTGTGACAGAGACAACACTCCAAGCGGTCTCATCTTACCCTGTTAGATCATCACTCTGGGACACTGAAGCCGAGGCTGCGATGAGTCATATTGAATTGGCCAGATGGGCAGATTGCATTTTGATAGCTCCAGCGACAGCAAACTTTCTATCACAGTTAGCATATGGTTCCGCGAATGACTTATTGACAACATTGTGTTTAGCAACACAATCTAAAATTTTTGTCTCCCCAGCAATGAATTCTGTAATGTGGGAAAACAAGGCAGTACAAGAAAATAAGTCGACATTAGTTTCACGCGGAATAAATATTATTGAGCCTGACTATGGCGATCAAGCATGTGGGGAAGTTGGTATGGGAAGAATGCCTGATCCTGATACTATAGCAGGAATTATTAAAGAAAAATTTCTAGAAAATCCTTCCCCGCTCGGAGGTAAGAAGGTATTAATAACAGCAGGACCAACGAGAGAGCCAATTGATCCAATAAGATTTATTTCTAACAGAAGCTCCGGAAAAATGGGCTATGCATTAGCATCAGCATTCAATACTGCAGGCTGTAACGTGAAGATAATCAGTGGGCCATCATCTTTGCCTTTACCAGATGCATGCGATGTAGTTAAGATTGAAACTGCCAAAGAAATGCACGATGAGGTTCACAAAAGTCTCAAAGGTATAGATATTTTTGTATCGGCGGCGGCAGTCTCAGACTATTCCAGTGAGAAAATAGAGAAGCATAAAATAAAAAAGAATGATGACACAATGTCATTACGTTTAATTAAATCACTAGATATTTTGTCTTCTGTTACCAGCTTGCGATCACACCCATTCTGTGTTGGATTTGCAGCTGAGACAGACAATATAAAAGTCTATGCCAAAGAAAAACTCATAAATAAAGAATTGGATATGATTATTGCCAATAAAGTAGGATCAAATTTAGGCTTTGATTCAGATGAGAATTCAGTTCTTGTTCTTTGGAATGGCGGGAGTAAACGTTATAAGAAACAGCTAAAAATTAGCCTCGCCAAACAATTGGTTCAATTGATTTCGAAGAGATATCTATCAAATAGTGAAATAAATGATAAACCATCAAATGTTAGCTCTATTTATCAATCGTAAGTGAAAGTTTTGAGATCCATCGAACTAAAAATATTAGATCCCAAGATTGGAGAATCTATTCCTCTGCCACAAATTGCCACAGAAGGTTCAGCGGGAATGGATATGCGTGCTTGTATTGACTCGGAATTAATAGTTTCTTCTGGCGATACCGTACTGGTCCCAACTGGCATAGCCATTCATATCGCTGATAATAATCTTGCAGCTGTTCTGTTACCAAGATCTGGTCTTGGTCATAAACACGGACTTGTCCTCGGTAATTTAACGGGTTTAATCGATTCGGATTATCAGGGACAAATATTCATATCTTGTTGGAATAGAGGAGAAAAAGCATACAAGATCAATCCCGGAGACCGTATTGCTCAGATGGTTTTTATTCCAGTGGAGCAAGTTAAGTTTGAAGTAGTGGATGACTTTAAAGAGAGTGACAGAGGGGAAGGTGGGTTCGGTCACTCAGGTAAATCGTAAAAAAATCCTCAAATTAGAGTGAACTGTATTTAGATCGATACTCAATCAAGTCAGGTAAATGAGATTTGAGATCCTCATCTTCTTTTATGAAAAAAATTAGATCCTCAAGATTGGCAATAGATATAACAGGAGAACTTAACTCTTGTTCTAGTTCACTGATAGCCGAGTTTCTTGATTTACCTCTTTCTTGTCTGTCCATCGAGATAACCAGACCCGCAACTGATGCATTCTCAGAAATAATCAGTTCATAAGCCTCTCTAACTGCTGTACCCGCGGTTATTACGTCATCAATTATCAGTACTTTACCCTTTAAATTGGCACCTACTACACAACCACCTTCGCCATGAGCCTTCGATTCTTTTCGGTTAAACGCAAAAGGTTTATCTATATCGTATTTATCTGAAAGCGCTGATGCTGTTGCCGATGCCAACGTGATTCCCTTGTATGCGGGTCCAAAGAGCATATCAAATTCTATGTTTGATGATACGATGGTATCAGCATAATGGCGACCGAGTTTTGCTATTGCTCTACCTGTATTGAATAAACCCGCATTGAAAAAATAAGGACTTTTTCTGCCAGACTTTAGTGTGAACTCACCAAATTGAAGTACTTTTGAATCTATAGCTAGTCTTAGAAAGTTTGTTTTTGTTTCTTTCATTTCAATTAGACTATTATAAAAATTTTGATTTGAACACTAAATATACACCACTATCATATATTTATTTTTTTCGTGTTGTTAGCATGACCTATAATAAATTAAAAAAGGAACACTCTTGTTGAAAATTATAAGTTTAAATGCAAACGGGATAAGGGCGGCGGCGAGAAAAGGCTTATATGACTGGCTAAAACAAAAAAATGCAGATGTTGTTTGCATTCAAGAAACAAAAGCACAAGAACATCAATTGCTTGATGATTGTTTTCGTCCAGAAGGTTATTTTTGCTACTACAATGATGCGCAAAAAAAAGGTTACAGTGGCGTCGCTATTTACACCCGATTTAAGCCAAAAAAAATTATTTATGGTATAGGCTTAAAAGATTTTGATGATGAAGGAAGATACCTTGAGGTTCGACTAGATCACATAAATGTTGTATCCGTATACCTGCCATCAGGATCTTCGGGAGACATTAGGCAAGATTTCAAAATGCGATGTCTAAAAAAATTTGAAGGGCATTTAAAAAAATCAAGAAGACGTCATTCTGAATATATCCTCTGTGGAGATTGGAATATTGCTCATCATGAGATTGATCTGAAGAATTGGCGTGCTAATAGGAAGCACTCTGGATTTTTGCCAGAGGAGAGAGAATGGCTCACTCATATATTCAATGATTTGAATTTTTCAGACGCCTTCAGACTTGATAATAAAGAATCTGATCAATATACCTGGTGGTCAAATAGAGGACGAGCATGGGACAACAACGTCGGTTGGCGGATTGATTATCAGATAATAACACCAGGACTCAGTAATAAGGTGCTTTCATCTGAGATATATAAGGACGAGCGTTTTTCAGATCATGCGCCTCTCATAATTAATTATGATTGGAAAAAATAATTCAATATCTAAAAAAATACAATAGAATTTTGGTTATTCAGCGAGATAGATATATAGGAAGATATGAAAACTAAACTTTTAAGCATTTGTCTTCTTGGCTTTACGTCAGGACTGCCATATATGTTAGTTTTTGTAACTTTAGGGACTTGGCTGGCCGTACTTGATATTGATATAGCAACTATAGGTTTCTTTGCATGGATTGTATTAACTTATTCATTAAAATTTTTATGGGCGCCTCTGGTTGATAATTTCTCTATTCCAGGTCTAAGAAGATACGGAAGCAGAAAAAGTTGGATTGCCTCAATGCAAATATTAATAATTGTATTTTTATTTGTTTTATCGAAAACAGATCCTTTAACTAATATAGGTTTATTTGCCTTTTTTGCATTTCTCATTGCGTTTTTTGGGTCCATTCAAGATATTGCAATAGATGCCTTTAGAATTGAATTAGTAGAGATAGAAGAGCAGGGTAATTTAGCTGCGAGTTATCAATTTGGCTATAGAATGGCAATACTCGTTGCATCCTCAGGAGCACTGATCTTAGCCTCAAGAACGAGTTGGACTTTCGTTTACCAATTAATGTCTCTATTTATGTTTCTTGGACTTTTAGGTCTATCTTTTGTTTCGGAAAATATAAATACATCCTTGATAAAGTTAACCTTAAATGATTCTTTCTGGAGGCCGTTAAGAGACTTTGCATCCAGATTTGGATTATATGCATCCGCCCTTCTTTTGGGAATCATAAGTACATATAGATTGACAGACATAATGACAGGGCAAATCATCAATCCTTTTTATATCGAAATGGGATTTTCACTTAATGAAATAGGGTTTGTTGTAAAAACAGTTGCATTAGCGGCATCAATTTTTGGGTTCTTTATTGGCGGAAGATTAATCAAATTATTAGGTGTTAATAAATCTTTAATTCTGGGTGCTTTTCTTGTAATGGTAACTAATTTATTTTTTGCATATATTGCAATTTCGGATAAGTCTCTTTCATTGCTTTCAATTGTAGTTGCTCTTGATAGTATGGCGGCAGGAATTGTAGGAACAGTAAATATAACTTTTTTAACAAGCCTTGTATCCAAGGAATATACAGCTGTTCAATATGCGTTGTTTACATCTTTTATGATGTTACCCGGAAAGATTCTTGCAGGGTTTTCTGGTGTTTTAATTGCAAATTTAGGACTAATTTTTGGAGATCATTATGGATGGATGATCTTTTTTATTATTACTTCTTGCCTAACTTTACCTTCAATATTATTAATTTTTTTCTATAAAATTAAATATGATAGTTAGCAGTGGTGGTTAAATATTTTCTTGTTAAGTTTCTAGGCTGTAACAGAGTGCACAAAAAAATGAAAAAAATAATTTTGTTCATATTGACGTAATAACATTTTCTGATACAGAGGATAATAGATGAGGAGAATTTAGTTACGGAGAGGCGACATTGCTAGGCCGCGCCCTGGATACAGGCTAAAAAAACTTAGGTATTTTCAGAGTTATCAAAGAGTAATTGTTAGAATTCCAGCACATTATCTTTAGGAAATCTTCGTTAAGATCCAATCCCAGATAAAATGTCCTTTTTTCAGGCCTTTTTTCTCAAATTTTGTGGTAGGTCTTTCTAGTTTGATTTTCCCGTTATGTTTAAGATGAGTACTGACTATAAAATTAGTATTTTTTTCTATTATCTCAATAATATGTTCTGCGTAGTTATTCCAGTCTGTCGCAATGTGAAGTTGACCAGTTTTTTTTAATTTACTCGCGCATAGGCGAAGAAAATCTTCTTGAATAAGCCTGCGTTTATGGTGTCTTTTTTTTGGCCATGGGTCTGGAAAGTATATGTTGATTCTCTCAAGTGATTTATCAGCTATTTGAACCTCTAACACATCACGAGCATCTCCAGAGCAAATTTTTATATTGTTGATTTGCTTCTTCTTTACTTTACTTAGACAACTACCAATACCCGAATCATACACTTCTATACCAAGGTAGTTTTTATTAGCATTGGATTCAGCACTAGCAATTAAGGCTTCACCATTACCGAACCCAATTTCAAGTTGAACAGGAAAATTGTTGCGATATAGTGAGCAGAAATTTAATTTTTTTTTTGAAAAATTCACTCCATACTCAGACCATAATTGATTTATGGCAGAATGTTGTCCGGAAGTTTTTCTAACAGTTCTTCTTACGAAACTCTTTATTGTTCTCAATTATTTTAACCAGGCTTTAATAAAACCTATCATTGCTATGGTTGATAAAGTGATTCCTATTGTGGTGTTCGGGCTAAATAAAGTGACAAGTATTCCGGACATAAATAAAGTAGCTCCAATTGCCAAAAAGAAAAATTGTTCTTTTTGTCGAATAAATTGTTTTTTTAATTCGGCAATATTTTGTCTGTTCTCATTCTCTATTTCAGCTTGAGATGAAAATCGCTTTATTATTTTTGGAAAATCTCTCGCAGTTTGCCTGAACAACGGAAGATTTTTTTTGAAGTCAGAAGCTACTGATTTAAATCCAATTTGTTCATTCATCCAAACTTTCAATACTGGATATGCTGTTTTCCATAAATCCAATTCTGGATATAACTGACGACCAAGACCTTCGATATTGAATAATGTTTTTTGAAGTAATATAAGTTGAGGTTGAACCTCCATATTAAATTGCCTGGCTGTGTTGAACAGACTGATTAAAACATTAGCAAAAGATATATCTGAGAGGGGTTTATTGAAGATTGGTTCACAAACAGTTCTTATAGCAATCTCAAATTCATCAACCCTCGTCTCACTTGGAACCCATCCAGAATCTATATGTAATTGAGCGATTTTATTATAATCCCCTTCAAAAAAAGCCAGAAAATTCTCAGCGAGATAATACTGATCATCTTTAGTGAGTGTTCCTATTATGCCGAAGTCAACAGCAGCATATTTGGGGAAGTCTGGATCCTTAATTTGAACAAATATATTACCTGGATGCATATCAGCATGAAAAAAATTGTGCCTAAAAACTTGTGTAAAAAATATTTCAACACCATTTTCAGCAAGAGCTTTAATATTGGTTTTTTGTTTTTTTAAAGTATCAATATCTCTAATGGATGTTCCGTATATTCTTTCTTGAACAAGAATATTTGTTCTGCAATAGTCCCAGTATATTTCTGGAACATATAGCATTTCAGATTTTGAGAAGTTTTTCTTCAATCTCGCTGCATTGGCTGCTTCTCTTTTGAGATCAAGTTCATTGATTATAGTTTTTTCGTACTCTTTCACTATTTCAGTTGGCTTGACTTGTTCACTCTCACTCCAAAAGTTTTCAAGTGATCGAGCGATAATATAAAGCGCGGAAATGTCTTTTACGATTTGAGTTTGAATGTTTGGCCTAAGAATTTTTATGATGACATCCTTGCCATCAGAAAGTTTTGCGCTATGTACCTGAGCTATTGATGCAGCGGCTAATGGCTCATCATCGATTTTTTCAAATATTTGATCAATAGATTTATCATACGCTGTATCTAATATCTCTAGTGCTTGTGATTTTGAAAATGGTGTTACTTGGTCTTGAAGTTTGGCAAGTTCATTTGCAATCTCTTCTGGGAGAAGATCGCGGCGAGTTGATACGACTTGACCAAACTTAACAAAGATAGGACCTAATTCTTCTAATGCCTTTCGAATTCGTTCTCCAAGAGAAGAATTCTTACTAATTTTCCTCGGCAGTAATATAAAAAAATATTTAAATGATTTTAGAACTGGTACTTTGTCTAAAAGTTCATCGAGACGGTAACCAACTAGGATTCTCTGAATGGTTATTAGTCTCAAAATATTTTTACTGGTTGACATAATCTTATTCTATCTTTGAAATTCATTTATTTTTTTTTCAAGACGTTCGATATCATCTCGAATTTTTGATACTTCTTTTGAGAAAAAATTAAATTCATATTTGCTGGGCATCAACTTAATTTCCTCTTGAAGATACTCCTTGATGTTTTCTTGAAGAATATCTCTGGTGTTCAACATCCAGTCACCAGTTTTTTTTGAGAATTTGACAATATTATTCGCCATTACATCTCCGACAACATGAGATAACTCCTCCTCAATATCAGGCTTTATCATTTCGAAGAGTTTTTGAAACTTTTGTGCAACTGCTACATCTCCATTGATACCAATACTTCCATCTCTCAGAGCATCAGAAGAATTGTCTCTAAGAAGATTGGTAAAGCTAATTAGCGACCCTGATATCTGAACGTCGAAATTTTCCTTGTTTGTATGAAGATTAAGTTCATTTGAAATCATAATGACATTAAAAAAGTGAGAGGTATTTTTAATTTGAATAGACAGTATTTTTCCTTCGAGCTCCTGACTTATTTTTTTTGCCGATGTTCTTGTTGTTATCTGACTATTTATTTTAGAAAGAATGCCTTTCGAGATTTTTAATTTATCAATCATCAGAACTTATAGCCTTCATGTAAGGCTACGATTCCTCCAGTTAAATTTGTATATCGACATCTTTCAAATTTTGCTTTTTCCATCATATTTATCAGTGTTTTTTGGTCAGGATGAACTCTTATTGATTCTGCTAAATATTTATAGCTATCCTCGTCTTTGGCAACCATTTTCCCTAAAAACGGAAGCACCTTAAATGAATACAAATCATATGTGGGTTTCAAAAAATTCATTGGCTTAGAAAACTCAAGGATCAGTAATTTACCACCTGGTTTTAAGGTTCGGTATATAGATTTAAGGGCTCTTTTTTTATCGGTAATGTTTCGAAGTCCAAAAGCAATTGTAACAATGTCGAATGTATTCTCATTAAATGATAAATTTTCACCGTCTAATTGAATGATTGATAAATTATTTGAGACACCATAATTTACCAATCTTGCTCTCCCTTCATTTAGCATTGAAAAATTTATGTCAGCCAATATTACTTGACCGTCATCACCAACTTGAGAAGAAAAAATTTTAGCAAGGTCGCCAGTTCCACCTGCCAAATCGAGTACATTATGCCCATATTTAACTGATGCTCTCTCTATGGTGAACTTCTTCCATAATCTATGCATGCCCATTGACATGAGATCATTCATCAAGTCATATCGACTTGAAACAGAGTCGAAAACGTCTTTTACGTAATCTGCCTTTTTCTCTTTAGGTACTTTTTTATAACCAAAATGAGTTTCTTTATTATTCATATCAATACTAATTTTTATTATTCTGGAGTATATCCAGAAGCTTTGACTTGGTCGAGGTAAGTCTGCCAATATTTATTTTTATTTTGACCTAACTCATTAAGATATTTCCAAGTATAAATTCCAGAATTGTGGCCGTCATCGAATATTAGTTTAATTGCATAATTTCCGACAGGCTTAACTTCATTGATCATGACATTTTCTTTATTAAGTTGGAGTGTTGATTGACTCGATCCATGGCCTTTAACTTCAGCAGATCGAGAGTGCACCCTCAGAAACTCAAAAGAAAACTCGTATTTTGTATTATCAGGATAGACTAGTAATAGTGCTCGATTTTTCCTGCGAATCGTTATTTCGGAGGGAACCTTATCCATATCTAACTGTCGTATTATTAGAGTATGTAACGACTTAAATCTTCATTTTTTGAGAGTTCAACCAGATGATCATCTACATACTTTTTATCAATTTTTATACTACTTCCATCAATTTCAGATGCTTCGAATGAAACTGTTTCTAATAATCGCTCCATGACAGTGTGCAGTCTTCTAGCACCAATATTTTCTGTATTTTCATTGACATGATATGCAACTTCAGCGAGTCTTTGAACACCATCCTTTGTAAATTTAAGATTCACTCCTTCAGTTTTTATCAGAGCAGTGTATTGAGTTGTAAGAGAAGCATTTGGCTCGGTGAGAATTTTAACAAAATCGTCAGTTGTAAGTGATTTAAGTTCAACCCTTATTGGGAACCGACCTTGCAATTCTGGGATAAGATCTGATGGTTTTGAGACATGAAAAGCTCCTGATGCAATAAAAAGTATGTGGTCTGTTTTAACCATACCGTATTTAGTATTGACTGTTGAACCTTCTATGAGCGGAAGAAGGTCTCTCTGAACTCCTTCTCTGGATACATCTGCACCGATACTTTCAGATCTTCTTGCGATTTTGTCAATTTCGTCAAGGAAAACGATTCCTTGTTGCTCAACTGCATCTATTGCCTGAGATTTAAGCTTTTCCTCATCAAGCATCTTAGCTGCTTCCTCATTGGTGAGCATTTTCATTGCATCTTGGACTTTCAGTTTGCGAGTTTTTGTTTTGTTATTTGATAGATTTTGAAACATTCCTTGTAGCTGATTGGTCATTTCTTCCATGCCTGGAGGCGCCATTATCTCTATTCCAACTGGAGTTGCCTGTATCTCTAATTCAATCTCTTTTTCATCAAGTTTTCCTTCTCTCAACATCTTTCGAAATTTTTGGCGTGTTTCATTCATAGATGAATCATTTTGCCCATTATTACTCTCCGCTCCCGGTGATGGAGGAAGCAATGCATCAAGAACCCTCTCTTCTGCAGCATCTTCAGCACGATGTTTTACTTTTTCCATCTCAGCTTCACGGGTAATTTTTACTGACACATCAACGAGGTCTCTTATTATGCTATCAACCTCTCTACCCACATAGCCAACCTCGGTGAACTTTGTTGCTTCCACCTTTATAAATGGTGCTTTCGCTAATCTAGCGAGCCTTCTGGAGATCTCTGTTTTTCCGATTCCTGTTGCTCCTATCATAAGTATATTTTTTGGAGTGATTTCTCCTCTGAGAGGATCAGCCACATTTGATCTTCTCCATCTGTTTCTCAAAGCAATCGCAACAGCACGTTTGGCTTCGTCTTGACCAATTATATGATTATCAAGTTCCTGAACAATTTCTCTTGGTGTCATCTGAGACATAGTTTTTCCACCTACTTATTTTTTTGCTAACTCTTCAATGATGATGTTGTTATTTGTGTAAACACAGATTTCACTGGCGATATTGAGTGCTTCTATCGCAATAGTTTTCGCATCTAATTTCGTATTTTTCATAAGAGCAAGAGCTGAAGCTTGAGCAAAAGCACCACCAGATCCAATTGCCATAATGTCATTTTCTGGTTCTATAACATCTCCATTACCAGATATTATTAACGATGAGTCTTGATCTGCGACACATAACAATGCTTCCAGTCTTCTCAGTCGACGATCTGTTCTCCATTCTTTTGCAAGTTCGATCGCTGCTCTTGTAAGATTTCCATATTGTTCTATTTTTCCTTCAAATAACTCAAATAAGGTAAAAGCATCGGCCGTGCCTCCTGCAAAACCAGCTATGACCTTTCCTGATGCGAGGGTTCTCACTTTTTTGGCATTCCCTTTCATTACAGTATTACCAAGACTGACTTGGCCGTCACCAGCAATTGCGACTTTATTATTTCTTCTTACAGATACAATTGTTGTGCCTCTGTATTGTTCCATTACACTCCTCAATCGATAGAATCTCTATCGTCTTTTCAATTTACCCTTTTCGTTTATTTTTAGCCCTAGGGTGTGTTTTATCGTATATTTGGGCTAGGTGTTGAAAATCAAGGTGTGTGTAAATCTGGGTAGTGCTTATATTTGCATGACCAAGTAATTCTTGGACACCTCTGAGGTCTTGACTGGATTCAAGAAGATGAGTCGCGAATGAATGCCTTAGCATGTGAGGGTATACTTTTACTGATAGGTTTTGTTTTTTTGCCCAGTAACTCAGTCTTGATTGGATAGACCTGGCTTTGAGCCTCTCGCCACGTTTGCTTATGAAGAGTGCTTTGCTTTTAGGCTTGATCTCATTATTTCTTGATCTTAACCATGACTTGATTGCATCTACTGCAAATTTTCCGACTGGAATAATCCTCTGCTTATTGCCTTTTCCGGTAACAATTACAGTGGCATCACTCAGATCGATATCAATCGTATTGAGATTAACAAGCTCTGAAAGCCTCAATCCAGATGAGTACATTAACTCTAAAATCGCCCTATCTCTGTCTGGGATAAAACCGATTTCCTTAATATCGAGTAACCTCATCATCATATCTGTATCTAGATTCTCCGGTAACCTAGTTTTGGCTCTAGGTGCCCGAACATTTTGAGCGGGATTATTTTTGATCTTTTTTTCTTTGATTAAATAGCGAAAAAAAGACCTTAATGATGATAAGTTTCTTTGAATAGATTTAGGACTAACACCAGATCTGAATCGTGAAGCACTATAAGAACGAATATGCTCGCTATCTATGTTATCCCAGGAAGATATTTTATTTTCCTTACAAAAAGAAATAAATATATTCAGGTCCTTTTGATAATTTTTACATGTATATTCAGATAGTCTCCTTTCTACTTCGAGATATCTTATATATCGATCAATCCACTCCTTTTGTTCACCTGAAAGCATAGATATTAAATTGACTTTAATTGATAAGATTTAAGAGATTGGGATATTAGCTGCCCGATAACTTTGAGATAATCCATGCTCATATCAGGATTGAATCGATTTTCATCATCACTGCTTATTGCTAGGAAGCCCAATTTTTTTTGTATGCCCAGAGGAATGAGTGCGCAAGATTTAACATTATTTGGCTGCTTGAATAGTAATTTAAGTTGCTCGCTTTTTAACTTGTTGCAACGGGGTAAATTGTTATCAATAAATGACTTGAATGGCTTCAATGAATCATGAGAATTTTCATAGAATAGAATATCTTTATTTTTTAATTTGACATCATTAAAGAATAAGAAAGTACACTCCAAGACATCAAATTCTTCAATTAAATTCTTACAGGAAATGTTGATCGTATCTTCAAAATTTTTGGAATGAATAAGCTTGTATGCAAATTCATAAATCTTATGTATTAGATTGTGGTTTAGTGACGCATTTTGTATAAATTCATTAAGCTTATCCTTTAAGTCTTTATTTTCTTTTCTGAGTATATCAATTTGCCGTTCAACAAGAGATACGCTTCCTTTTTTTGAGTGAGGTATTTCTAAATTTGCCAATATATCAGGTTTATCAAGGAAGAAATCTAGGTTCTTTTGTAAATATTCTCTTACGTTTTTTTCACTTATTGTATCTCTCTTTGACATCTATCTTTCTTAGCTCCTGAAATTAATCAATGGAAAATTTTTCTTCCTTGAGACTATCAATTATGCCATTTCTGGGATCCGAGTATTTGAGCTCATCAAGTAATTCATTATTCATCTTGGCTGAATCAAGGCGTCTTGATTCTCTCATGAAAGACAGTCTTGTTTCCTCCCATGTTCTTGTTGCTTCTGAGACTTTTATCTCTCTGGGCATATTGATACCAGAATATTCACAAACAGACTTATAAAACCATGTTTGACTATTGTGACACCCGTCCGAAATGTTATAAATTTTACTTAGGTTTTTCTTTCTCAGCGCATTAATACAGCAATTTACAAGGTCTGAAATATGAATTCGATTTCCTGGTTTGGCCTCTGATTCACTAATGACAGTAAAATTTTTATTCAATCTATTCGTGCCTAATCTGTTCGGTCCATAGATGCCAGAAACTCTGAGTATTACAAGTCTTACATTGTTTTTCTTGCACCATTTTTCAAGAAAGAGTTCTGCCTCAACTCTTCTTTTTGCCCTCTGGGTTTGGGGATTTGTCTCTATTGACTCATCAGTGAGTTTACCTGATCTGTCTCCGTATACTCCACTGGTACTCAAATAGACAAATCTAACTGGTCTAGTATTCAGACTATTTGTAAAATTTTGCAATCTAAGATCTAAAGTTTTTTCTTTATTTGGTGGAATGGTGTAAAGAACAGAAAAAGGATCAACAGTTTTTATCTTATTACTATCAGAATCTAAATTTATTTTTTGGATTTTAAATTGTGTATCATGATCGAAATTGCGACTTACAAGACAAATGTCACTTTTTGGAAGTTTTTCAGCAACCCTCAGTCCTGTGTAACCAGCTCCAGCAATTATAAAATTCATTAATTATCCTTAGTCGTCTTCTCTTGATTTTGCTCTGATAGATTTCCTGTAGGTTTCACACGCAGAATCGACCTTGCCAAAATGGAAAAGAATTTCACCTAAAATAAAATAATTTCTGGAATCAGGGCTTATTTCGATCGCTTTTTCAATGCATTCTTTTGCTTCTTCCCACCTTTGATCCTTCATTAAGACTTCGGCATGTATTCTCATTAATTTCGAATTATTTTCATATCGTTTTTGCCACTGCGATATTTTTTTTATAACTTTGTCAGATTGATCTTGGTTGAGACTTATGTAGGTATATACGAGAATTTCATCGAATGTTTTCTTCAAAAAATTTAATATTATTTTTTCAGCGATTTCATTTTCATTCAATTCTCTTAATTTTTTGCAATAGGTATCTACAAGATAAGAATTCTCTCTCACTGAGCTTGATGCTCCTTTCCAAGTTTTCTTGAGAACATCAGAGGTTTTTGCATCCCTAATAAGCTCAGTGATTGATACTAACTCTAATTCAAAAAGTTTTTCTTCTTCAGTGCGATTTAAGGATTTGAGCAAAGCAAGATTATTTTCAAGTTGCTTCCATTCTGAGAACTTTATCTGTAAGTCCGCGAGGAGTTCCGCCGCGATTGTATTATCTGGTTCAATTTTATTTATTTTTTCAAGCGTTACTTTCGCACTCTCGTAATTCGATGACTTCAATTGTGTATTGGCTTGTATTAAGAGGATATGTGTTTCTGCATGAATGAGTTTTTCGTAAGCTTTTTTTATCCACTCGTCTCTCTCTTTGTACTTATTCTGTGAATCATAAGCTTGAATTATTTGAGTGTATGCAAGAATTGGATTATCACAAGATGGTAAAGCTTTTAGAGCATTTCTTTGGGCAATGTGATAGTCACCTTTAGACATTGATAAAATGCTATTCTCAAGGAGTTTGTTCGATTTATCGCGTTTCGAATTTTTGGCTTTATTTAAAAGAAAGCTTGGAGCACCGAGAACCTTGGACAATATGTAGATAGAAACTAAAAATATACTTAAACACAATAAAAAGAATACTAAAGATATATCTACAACGAAATCTTTATAATAAATTGATATATGTCCGGGAAAATCAATCAAATTTTGAGCCAGTAAAGCGCCCAAAAGTATTGTTAAAATAATATAGAATCCAAATTTCATTTAATGTTTCGCTCTTTCTTCAAGAAGTAGCTGATAATCTTCGATCATATTAATTATTTCTGGCAGGTTCTTTATCTGACTCGTCCTATAAACTAATTGTTCTTTAAGCTTCTCTAGGATTGAAGTGACTTCTGTATCTTCATTGTCATAATAATTTTCAAGCCATTTTATAGCTTGATCAATTGAGGTCTCAAATAAGATCCAACGATTAATCTCTAATGATTGTTTAGCATCAAATAGTAATTGCTGAAGATGACGGGAGACAATTTCATCTGTAATTTTTTTATTCTGGTCATATTGATCCAATTTCTGAACAGAAATCATCTCATTTAATGAAGCAGATAACGATTTCAATATCTCTTTATAAATTGATGTTGATTGATCATCATCATTCATGGATGACTGCTGCGGCAATTTTCTTTGCAGAAAAACAGCATCGTCAATAAATTTATTTATGTCTGCAATTAATTGATCTTTATTTTTTATTGATCTTGCTTTCTGGTTTTCAATTTCAGATGCCATTAATTTTTTTATTTTCAGAGCATCTTGGTCATTAAATTCCACCATAAGATCAAGTGCTTGTTGAAGCGTTCCAATAATGAAAAAATGATCCATGGTAAATTGATCATGTAAATTTGCTATTCTCAGTAGATATCTAACTTCATTGACTAACCATATTTCTGTTCTGTTATTGGAGCTTGATGAGCGATCAAGATTTTTTATTGAGGTAATTTCTCGTTCTATAAACGATTGCTTCTTTTCAACATCCTCAAGTCTTTTGTTTAACTCATTTTCAATGACGCTCAAATTCTCGATATTCGTGTTCAGAAGATTTTCATATTTAGCTTTTATTTCACCCTCGATATCATCATGAAATATGAAGTTTTCCTGAAAATAGATGTAGAGGATAACTGCACTTACGATAGATAAAAAAGAAGATACAGCAATAATTACTGGAAGCCTTGACGTATTCTTTTTCTTCTCTTTATGTTCAGCCTCTTCTTCCAATTTAATTTCCTTTAACTAGTGCATCCAATATTGCTTGGTTCCTCGGATCAAATGTAACTATGCATCTCGCATTACTTATCTTACTCCTTATCGCATCAGCTATTCTCTGGCTAGGGATAACAAATGTTGGCAGCTTGTTCATATTGACATCATGCTCTATCATAATTGAGAAGAAATTTTCGAATACCTCACAGCTTAATATTACGATATAAGCAAAACTATTTTGTTTAAATTTCTGTTTTATTTCTAAAATCTTTCTATTGCTGTGCTTAGTCCTGATTTTCTGATAAACCATAAGATTTTGAATTTTTGCTCCTCTATCATGAAGCTCCAATTCAAGTTTATTCCTTCCAGTCTTTCCACGAATTATGGTGATGCATTTATTTTCAACATTCTGTAAGAGTTCGTCTTTCAGGAGGCCTTCACTACTGAATTCTTTCGATGGTGAGAGATCTACTTTGAGACCTAATTTTTCAATACATGATCTCGTGGTAGGTCCAATTGCAACAATTTTTGATTCTTTGAGATTTATGTATTCATGACTAATCTCAACAGCATTTTTGCTGATGAAGATAAATATGTCACTTTTTGATAACGCCGATACATTTCGTTTTAATTTATCTGAGGAGAAAGGTGATATTTCCAGTATTGGAAATACGTATGGAGTTTTATTCAGTGCTCTTAATATCTCAATTAACTTGCTGTCATATTTTTCTGAGCGTGTTAATAGTATTTCTTGTTGGTTTAATTTTGGTGGAGTCATTTATCTGGCTAATTTTAATATCTCTATCGCGCCTATTTGTTTCAGACGATCTGCAAGCTCTAATCCGAGTTCTTCAGCATTATTTGCACTACCGGTTACCGAATCTCTAGCCTCGAGAGAACCATCAGGAGAAATAACAATACTCTCTAAACTGCATTTTCCATTTTCATAAGTAGCGTATGATCCAATTGGAGATTGACAATCAGCAAGCAACGCGCTATTGATTGACCGCTCACAAGTAGTAGTAACTTCAGTTTCAAAATGATTGAGCTTGCTGACTATGTCTATGATCCCTGCTTTTCTCTTGAGGCATTCTATACCAATAACTCCCTGAGCAGCAGCTGGAAGCATCTCCACCGTTGAAAAAGTTTGAGAAATCTTGTTTGATAATTCAAGTCTATCCAATCCTGCTTTTGCAAGAATGATGGCATCGTAATCACCAGATTCCAATTTATCGATTCTTGTGTTCACATTGCCTCTTAAATTTTTTACCCTTAGATCAGGACGAATTTTTAATATTTGTGATTGTCTTCTCACACTCGAGCTACCAACCAAGGATCCCGATTTCAGTTCCGCTAGTTTTGATTTTTTTTTAGATAAGAGACAATCAAATGGCGATTCGCGTTTAAGCACCGCTGCTATGAAAAATTCTTCTTGCAAAAGAACTGGCAAATCTTTCATCGAATGAACTGCAATATCTGCTTTGTTTTGAAGAATTGCATATTCGAGTTCTTTTATAAATAGACCTTTTCCTCCAATTTTTCGAAGATTTTTATTAAGAATTTGGTCACCTTTTGTACTAAGAGGGAGTAACTCAACACCTTCTATTTCTGGGAGTTTTTTTAGCAAATTAGAAACATGATTGGCTTGCCATAGAGCAAGCTTACTCTTTCTCGTTGCAATGCGAATTATCAATCTGGCCTCCAAAAAAAACCATATTACTTAATAATATTGCTTTTCCGATAGTTATTAAAAATGCCAATTTTTTTAAGTTTATGTATTCTTACTTTGAGTTATCAAGCAAATTAATGATTTCAGTGTCTCTAATTATTTTTATCCAATTGTTTTTGAAGCTCTTCTAGTTTCTCTCGAGTTCTTTTTAGTACTTGTTCTTGCACTTCAAATTCCTCTCTAGTTACAAGATCAAGATTTTTGATTTGAGATTCTATAAGTGACTGAATATTCTGCTGGAAATCACCTTTGATGGCTTCTAGATCATCCGGTAAATTTTCAGTAATTTTCTTCTTTATATTTTTTAAATAATTTTGCATGTCTTTGTCCTCTTATTAGAAAACATTATTAAAAATATTATTCTACTAGATTTTTTAGGCTATGACTGATTATTCAGAGCTGAGATAAATAGGAATCGAGCCTATCTGAATTCATTGCAAAATTCTTTTTTAGATTTTCAGAGTTTTTCTTTATTTCTTCGAGGTTAACTGCATCTCCAACCTGAATAATTCCAACCATAGCCATCATTAAATGCGGATCACATTGGTATACATATATACCTTCTGCATCAAGAGTGACACTGAAATTCTGATTCATTTGTCCAACCCAGCCCTTAGATCCAGAAGGTATCATATTTGCGATTGAGGTTGAGTTGTGGGCCATATCTGTGACTTCAAAGTTAAGAGTATCTCCAGGAGACACCTTTATCACAGCTGGGTCAAAAACCATTGTCCCTGTAGGGCCGACATTCAGCATCCTGATAGTATGTTCAGGTCCGGCAGAAAGTTCAACTTTCATGGCTGGTGCTGAAACTTTGTCCTCTTTTTGCTCTGGGATATCCGGTTGTTCGATATTTTTTACTGACAATGTTTCTTCAGATGTAACTAGGTTGATTCGACCAAATGGTTCCAGCCTTTCTTCGACTGTTACAATTTTTCTGACAGCTCTTTTTTTTACCATGTCCTTTGTTAGTTGAAGCACGAACACAGTCATGAATGTAATGAAAAGAGAAGCCACTATAATCCATATCCACGGTCTATAGTCTGATTTATTATTGTTATCTGACAAAATTTATACCAATTATAAAATTACTTTTTTGATCGTCTCAAATTGCGCGTGCAATATATCAAGAAATTAGTCAGAGTTAAACCAGTTAGGACTTAAAAATTTATAAAAAATAAAATTGTTGGTTTCTTTTTTATGCTATTTTTTTATGCTATTTTTATTTTTTATAATTTTTTATTGAGGTAATAATAATGAAGAAATTGTCTTTCTTTGTTGTCATAAGTACATTACTCGCTGTTCTTGGCTGTACCGATAATTCTGGTAAAACAGAAACAGGAGCAGAAAATAAATATGCCGATCTTGTGTTAAAAAATGGATTTATAGCTACTGTTGATCCTAAATTAGGCAATGTGACGGCAATTGCAATCAACGATTACTTAATCTCTGCAGCCGGTGATGATCAAAAAATTGATGAATATATTGGTGCCAACACAGAAGTTATTGATCTTGATGGACGTTTTGTTATGCCAGGCTTTATTGAGGGTCATGGTCATTTTATGAGTTTAGGTAGATCGAAACAAATTCTAGATTTGAATGATGTTGAAGGATGGGAAGAAATCGTATCAAAAGTTGCTGTAGAGGTCGATAAGTCTAAGCCAGGAGAATGGATTTTTGGTAGGGGTTGGCATCAAGACAAATGGGATAGCCTGCCAGATAATGCAATAGATGGTGTGCCCATCAATGATACTTTAAGCAAGGTATCTCCACAAAATCCTGTGGTGCTCGGTCATGCAAGTGGTCATGCAGCATTTTGGAATGATACCGCTCTCGAAATTGCTGGAGTGAATGATGATACGCCAGATCCCGATGGCGGTACAATCGTGAGGGATCTTACAGGCAAAGCAACTGGTTTAATGAGAGAGACAGCACAAAGACTGATAAGCAAAGCTCGAAATGAGTACGAAGGCAGGCTTACCCCTCAGGAGACTGAATTAGATAATCGTGAGCGTGCAAAAATGGCTGCAAATGAAGCATTAAAATTCGGCGTCACCTCTTTTCATGATGCTGGTGCGAGCTTTGAAACAATTGATTTTTTTAAACAACTAGAGAGTGAAGGGGAATTAGACGTTCGTCTTTACGTCATGGTAAGAAGAGAATCTAATAAAATTATGGATGCTGCACTACCTCAGTATAAAATGCTTCCTGAGGGTAATGACTTTCTTACGGTTAGATCGATAAAGCGACAAATAGATGGAGCATTAGGAGCCCATGGAGCATGGTTATTAGAACCTTATCTCGATCTTCCCGAGACTACCGGCCTGGTGCTAGAAACAGTTGAGGATATTACTGGCACAGCTGAGGTCGCCGTTAAACATGGATTTCAAGTGAATACACATGCAATAGGCGATAGAGCTAACAGAGAAGTGCTGGATATTTATGAAGACGTTTGGAAGGATATGGGAGTAGATGGAAAGGATTTGCGTTGGAGAATAGAGCATGCGCAACACATTCATCCTGATGATATTCCAAGATTTGGTGAGTTAGGGGTAATTGCTTCTGTGCAGGCGGTTCATGGTACATCTGATGGACCCTGGATACCCAGTCGACTCGGAGATGAGAGAGCGAAGGATACCTCTCAGCCATGGAGAACACTTTTTGAAACGGGTGCGATCATTACAAACGGTACTGATGTTCCAGTTGAAAGAATAGATCCCATTGCATCATATTATTCATCCGTAACAAGAAGAATGAATAATGGGGATGCTTTTTATCCCGAGCACATAATGACAAGGCAAGAAGCACTTGAGACCTATACTATTAATGGCGCTTATTCAGCTTTTGAAGAAGAAATCAAAGGCAGCTTAACGCCAGGGAAATATGCAGATTTTGTAGTTATATCAAAGAATCTATTAACTGTAGACTACGAAGAGATTCCATCAGCTGAAGTTGAAATGACATTTGTTGGTGGTGAATTGAAATACAAAAAATAAACTACCACGTAAACATCTATAATAATTTTGAGCCAATTAATATACAAAAATTACATTTCAGGCGAATTTAAATCTTCTGATAATTTGTTTGATGACACAAGTCCTTATGATGGATCATTAGTTGCGAGAGTTTCGGAAGCCAATGAGGCTGATGTTGACCTGGCAGTTGAATCTGCAAGGAAAGCTCTCAATGGAGTATGGTCAAGGATGAATCTAGATTCAAGATGCGCTCTAATAAGTAGAGTTGCAGATGAAATTGACAATAGGTTTGATGATTTTGTAAATGCGGAAATTGCTGATACTGGAAAACCATTAAAACAAGCAATAACGATCGACATACCAAGAGGTGCGGAGAATTTTCGTTTTTTTTCGAATTATATTAAATCAATGGGTAATGAACTCTATGAATCACAAACTCATGATGGGGAAAAAATATTAAATTATTCGATCAGGAAACCTAGAGGCGTGATCGCTGTTATCGCCCCTTGGAATTTACCTCTTTTGTTGTTGACATGGAAACTCGCGCCCGCGCTTGTTGCAGGTAATTGTGTCATCGCAAAACCTTCTGAGGAAACACCGGGAAGTGCGACATTATTAGCAGAAGTTTTTGACAAAGTAGGGCTTCCTCCGGGAGTTTTTAATCTATTGCATGGATTTGGGCCAGCTTCGGTTGGTGAGTATTTGACCAAACACTCAGGAATAGACGCAATTACTTTTACAGGCGAATCATCTACGGGTTCAGAAATCATGAAATCTGCCGCACCAGGTGTCAAAGCACTGTCCTTTGAGTTAGGTGGAAAAAATCCAGCAATTATCTTTGATGATGCAGACCTAGACGCAGCAGTGCATGGGACAATTAAATCTGTATTCTCCAATTGCGGACAAGTTTGCTTATGTACAGAGCGAGTTTATGTGCAAAGCCAATTATATGAGAGATTCATGGAAAAATTTACATCAGAAGCAGAAAAGTTGATTGTGAATTGGCCTGAAGGAGATGCTAGTAATTTTGGCCCTCTAATTTCAGAAGATCACAGAAAAAAAGTATTATATGCTTTTTCTAAGGCCTCTTCAGATGGTGGAAATTTGATAACGGGTGGGTCGGTTCCAAAATTTTTAGATAAAAGAAAGTCTGGATTCTGGGTAGAGCCAACAATATTCACAGGACTTGATGAAGATTCTGAATTCATGAAAAATGAAATATTTGGACCTGTCTGTCATGTGAGAAAATTTAATTCAGAAGATGAAGCTCTTCAAATGGCTAATGACACAGATTATGGCTTAGCTGCGGTTGTTTGGACAAAAGACTTAAAAAGAGCTCACTCTTTTTCAGCCAAGCTTGATGTTGGTATTGTTTGGATCAATTCGTGGTACTTGAGGGATTTAAGAACTCCTTTTGGTGGCACCAAATTATCAGGTATCGGCAGGGAGGGTGGCTATCACTCTATAGACTTCTATACTGAAACAACAAATATTTGTCTTAAACTATAACGTCTTGTTCTCACTCTATTCTGATATACTCGTTTCATGATTTCTACTCCTGATATTAATGATAAATATCCTGACACTGAGGTAATTACTGATTTTAACCACTTCGGTGCGGTGTCTTCGTTCTTTGGGCAGATATCAACTGTTGACTGCTTTGAGGATAATTCTCTCGTAAAGGAGAAGTTATCAGAAAAAAGTGATGGCGGAGTCCTTGTGGTATCCGGAAAGAAGTCAAAAAAAGTTGCACTATTGGGCGATATGATTGCCTCAATGGCTTTAAAAAATGGATGGTCAGGTATTATTATCGACGGATATGTCAGAGATATTGAGATATTGAGGAATATAGACATAGGAATAATGGCTTTGGGTTCTTGTCCAAGAAGAAGTAGGAAAGAAGGCAAGGGTGAAGTCGATGGAATTATAGTGATAGATGATATAGCAATTAAACCAAGACAATGGTTATATGCAGATATTAACGGGATAGTCATATCTAAAAAATCATTGAAATTTTGACTATTAAGTGCTTTTTTAAGTGCTTTCTCGATATGCTCTTTTTTTGAATCTACTTCCATGTTTTAAGTAGACTTCTTTAGCGATCTTCTTAAAATCTTTATTTGATCTGACAGACCAAATGGATTCACGTGCTTTTTTTGCAGTTTCTTTGATATCCACAATCGGATCTCTATATGAATTTAATAATTCAAGATTATGGATTGAAGAGGGATTTATATCTTCTAACTCAGGTATCTGTGACTTTATGAATATCGCATCTGGATCTTGATCAATACTTTGTTTGGTCACGGAATAAATTCGAGGTAGATTAATTCCTGTTACACCGCTTTGCATTTGAACCTGACTGATATGGATACCGGGCTCATAATCTACAAAGAGTTCTGCCAACAGAGGCGAAGTTTTTTGCCACGGTTGCCATAAATTATATGATGCGAATGACATTATCATCGCCCTCATTCTAAAATTTATCCACCCATGATTTCTAAGATATATAATGCATGCGTCAAGGAAGGGAAAACCAGTCTCACCATTTATCCACTTTTGAATTAGCTCCGGGTTACTCCCCGGTCTCAGATCATCACACATAGAATGCATTGATTTGAATTCAAGTTCAGGTTCTGTTTGGAGTTTTTGTATGAAATGGCAGTGCCAATGAAGACGTTTTTTAAATGAGTATAAGTCTCTTTTGTGATTAGTTTTATCAATCTCACTCAATAATTTTTGATACACGAATTTTAATGAAATTGATCCGTGAGTAATATGTGGAGAGAGTCTCGAGCACGATTCAATTGCTTCAATAGGACTCGACATTTTTTTTGAATATCCTTCAGCTCTGCCATCTAAGAATGATCTGAGTAATTTATGTGCTTCTTTTTCACCTCCTTTTTGAGGACTGAAATTAGATGGTAATATTTTTTTGATGTCCTCAGAGAACTCTCGATATGTTGGAAGAGGCAATTTCAATTCATGCTTATTTCGCTGAGGCAATTCTGTTAATGAGCTATTCATAATTTTTGCCCAACATTTTGACCAAGACTCTCTATTATAATCTCTGGTTTGAATACCAAAATTTTCGTAACAATTTATTCTGTTTTGTTCATGGAAATATCTTTTTAGATGAAACATTGATTTCCTGAAATACATAACATCAGAGCTTTGATTAATAAAGATTTGAGAATTTGGATAATGTGATTCAATCCATGCCATTAGATCAGAGATCCCACCCGTATATATATGTATTTTTGACTTTAATTTCTCCAAGTTATGATTCAATTCTCTCAGGCAATCATTTACAAATGTAAATTGCCTGAGAGAGTAACCATTTGATGACCAATAATTCTGATCAAACAGATAAATGACAATATATTGCCCATTGAGCGAGGCATTATAGAGTGCAGGGTTATCTCTTATCCGTAAGTCTTTGTGAGCGAGAAAAATATTCATGATCTAATAGGATACCAAAGCCTATAGCTATGGGCAGAAACTAATTGTTCAATATACTAATAATATGAAATTTAAGTATGAAGGTGAGATATTGTGTTTTAGGTTTTAATGGAAATATACTTCTCCAATAACTCCTGTTTGCCTGATCTAATCTTTGGTTCATTGAAATTTTCAACTATGTCTTCCAGTGAGAATTTTCCAGAGAGCATATCTTGTGATTCTTTGTTATTCCATGCTTTATATCTCTCATTTTTAAATGATTCTAAAAATTTATCTTCAATTATATGTGACGCATTTATCAATGCTTTTGCAAGGACATCTAATCCACCGATATGTGCAATAAAAAGATCCTCGACATCAATACTTTGTCGTCTTAACTTAGCGTCAAAGTTAAAACCTCCACTCTTGAAGCCCCCATCCATGAGTATATGAGTGAGGATCAGAGTCATTTCTTTGTAATCATTATTAAATTGATCCGTATCCCACCCATTTTGTGGATCGCCCCTATTGATATCGATTGAGCCAAAGACATCATAAGCTATCGCATTTGCAACTTCATGTTCGAAGGACAAGCCTGCCAGTGTTGCATGATTAGCCTCAATGTTTAGCTTGATTGAGTCAATAAGATCATATTTCTCAAGGAAAGCTATAACTGTTGATACATCACGATCATATTGATGTTTAGTTGGCTCGCATGGTTTTGGCTCTATTAGAAGCTGACCTTTGAAGCCGATTTTCTCCTTGTGATCAATGATTAGGCTTAAAAATCTGGCATATTGATCTAACTCCTGCTTAATATCGGTGTTTAGAAGTGTATCGTAGCCTTCTCTTCCTCCCCAAAGAACATAATTCTTTCCGTCTAATTGATGAGTAAGTTCAAGCATATTTTTAACTTGATATGCGGCGCACTTGAATACTTCAGGATCTGGATTGGTTGCTGCGCCCGCCATGTATCTGGGGTGACTGAAGAGGTTTGCTGTACCCCATAATAATTGAATATTATTTTCTTTCATTTTTTCTATGAGTGGATCAGAAATTTTTTTTAAATTTTCAGATAATTCTCCAACTGTGTCTGCTTTTGCAGCTATATCTACATCATGGAAACAGAAAAAAGGTGCCCCCAACTTGTTAAAAAAATCAAAAGCCGCATCAAGTTTTTCAAGCGCAGCTTGATGCGATTTCGGGTTTGATAACCATGGTCTATTGAATGCTCCTTCGCCAAACACATCATTTCCAACCCAATTAAAGGAATGCCAATAACATATTGCAAATCTGAGATGTTCCTTAAGGCTTTTTCCTAGAATAATTCTTTCTGCGTCGTACCAGTTATATGCCAAAGGATTATCGTTATCTTCTCCTCGGTATTCTATGGCCGGGATATGCTTAAATATTTTGTGCGTCATTCTGATCTCATCAATTTAATTGAATTTTTTTGTTGCATGATAAAGCTTTCGCCATGTATTAATTCTTTCTTTGTATTTCTGAACATAATTATTCTCTGGTTCGATGACTTCAATGATCGGAGCAGCCTCACTTACGTTTTCAATATTATTTTGATTTATTCCACATTGAGCCAGTAAAGCAGCACCCTTTGCTGGACCAATATCAGAACCATCTCTGTATATGAGTGTTTTATCTAAACAATTAGCGATAATTTTACCCCAATATCTTGAGCGAGATCCCCCGCCAATCACTGTTATTGTATCGCATTTTCCTCCAGCATCTATTAACGCATCAAATCCATCCTTAAGGGCAAACGCAACACCTTCCATACCTGCATGAATAATCGCGGCTCTGTCTGTGGTTGATTTTAGGCCCTGCAACATGGACTTAGCGTAGGGATTATTATGTGGTGTCCTCTCGCCATTAAGATAAGGCAGAAAGAATACACCATCTGAGTGACCTTTCTTCTCTGCCGCATCATAAGCTTGCTTTGGTGAATCAAATCCAGTGAGATTTGCGCACCAGTCAATTGCGGATGCCGCAGAAAGTATGACTGCCATCTGATGCCAAGTATTTGGAACAGCATGACAGAAAGCATGTATACCTCGCTTAGGGTTAGGTAAAAAACCCTCTGTTACAATAAAAACTACACCTGACGTGCCAAGTACAAGAGATGCATCATTCACATTAATCACCGATGAGCCAATAGCACCTGCAGCTTGGTCACCAGCACCAGCAACAAGGGGAATAATCGGTATGCCTAACTTTATAGAGATCGATTTTGAAATCACGCCAGTTATTTCGTGGCTCTCAAAAACTTTTGGTAATTGTTCAATTGATATGTCTGTCGCAGCGACTGCGTTTTCACTCCATGACCGTTTTTTTATATCTAACCACATGGTTCCAGAGGCATCAGAAACATCAGTTGAATAGTCGCCGCACCATGCAAATCTGAGATAATCTTTTGGAAGTAAAATTTTATTTATTTTGGAAAAATTTGTTCTTTCATTTTTCTTCAGCCAACTAATTTTTGGGGACGTAAATCCAGGCATAATTTGATTGCCAATTATTGGTTTTAGTTCAGGAAAATTCTTTTCTAGCTCCTGGCATTCTTGATGAGATCGACCATCATTCCAGAGAATAGCGGGTCTGATAAGTTGATTTTGATTGTCTAATAAAACTGCGCCATGCATTTGTCCAGATAGACCGATACCTTTAATCTCTGAACGAATTTTTTTTGGAATGGATAAAATGGCTTTTTCCGCCGCTTCCAGCCAATCAAGGGGATTTTGCTCTGACCACAAAGATCGTGGGCTAGATGTTTTAATTGGTTGACTGGTTTCTGATATTTTTTCATCAGCATCATCAATGACAATGGTCTTGATAGATGAGGTTCCAAGATCAATACCTAGATACATAGCCAGATTTTATTGGGCAACCTGATCATTGAATATTGAGCATAGATCAGTTTCAGTTGATCTGATAGTTTCAATATCATTTCCAAATTTTTGCACGAGTTTTCTACTTTCATTGAAGGTGGGCCATTCAGGTGTATTAAGTCCGTTAGGATTTCCAGTTTTTGCGAAGTTAGTCCAGTAATTGGTGAGGATTTCTGTAATCTCCATATCTATATCACTGGTTGTCATCCATTCATCATGAGTATTAAAGACATAGGGTAGTTCCGCACCATGATAAGCTCTAATCATTGGATGCTTAGCTGATTCACCTTCTCTTATCCTGCTGAAATAATAGACCCAGCTATTTCCGCTTTCTTTATTAATTTTGCTTGCGAGATACTCAGAGGGACAGAGCATACCTTCTGCTGTATAAAGCCTATCTAAAGCATTTCTTGGATCTTTTTCGTTTTGCAGAGCTCTCATCGCTATATGACTGGATGAATCAAATAACTGTTTTGATATTGATTTAATCATCTCATCATCAGTATTTTCTGGTGTATTTGCATAATATTCGTCTGCATTCGTACCTATGATTACCTTCATTGATGAGAGATCACTATTTTGAATATCCAGCCAAGTTGGTTTCTCAATCAAATAACCATCGACCGCTGGTGAATGGTAATAGTCAGGAAAAGTTTTTTGGTATACATCAAGAATCTTCTGTGCTGGTAAAGCTCTTAATTCTTCTAAAGATAATGGTTTACCTTCAGATCCGATAATTTTGCCAAGTTTACTGCCTCGATCTTGCTCATTTTGTATACTTGATCTTACATGCCCATTACCACGGGTTTCTTCTGGTAGACCAAAACCAGCATTACTTTGGAGTATTGCTTTATTGAAAAGGCCATTAGCAGGCTTAGCAAACATCAGTGCCAATATATCCTGAGCACCAGCTGATTCTCCAAATGCGGTTATATTTTCTGGGTTCCCACCAAAATTTTTTATATTTTTCTTAATCCACTCAAGTGCCGTTACTTGATCCCATAATCCAAAATTGGCTTTTATCTCCCTCTCATTAATGTCTGGGTGCGAAAGGAAACCAAATACACCGAGTCTGTATGCAATACTGACAACAACAACATCTTTTTCTGCTAATGCATAACCATGATAGTTTGGCTCAAATGA
>TARA_B100001057_G_scaffold125703_1_pt1 | contig 82642 bp, 89 predicted proteins | sample TARA_B100001057 | Tara Oceans TARA_B100001057 (sample SAMEA2621839) | marine metagenome | biome: marine biome (ENVO:00000447); feature: surface water layer (ENVO:00002042); material: "saline water (ENVO:00002010), including plankton (ENVO:xxxxxxxx)" | depth 5 m | reverse complement strand
ATTATGAAAAAAGATATACATCCTGAATACCGTGAAGTTTTATTCCATGATATTAGTGTAGACGAATATTTCATAATTAATTCAACACTTAAAACAGATAAAACCAAAGAATGGGAAGATGGAAAAACTTATCCCTATTATACTGTTGAAATTTCCTCTGCTTCACACCCCTTCTATACTGGTAAACAAAAAATTATTGATACCGGCGGTAGGGTTCAAAAATTTGAAGAAAGATTTGGAAAAAAGAGTTAGTATAATTAATTAATTCCAGAGCTCCCAAATCCTTTATCCCCTCTTGACGATACTTTAAATTCTTCGACTATCTCAAATTCCGCTTGTAATATTGGAACTATTATCATTTGAGCTATTCTGTCACCTGGTTTTATTTCAAATTTACTATCAGATCTATTCCAAGCTGGCACCATAAGTTCACCTTGATAGTCTGAATCAATTAAACCAACGAGATTACCAAGAACTATTCCATATTTTGATCCCAAACCAGATCTAGGAATAACAAGCGCAGATAGATTATTATCCTCGAGATACATAGCAAAGCCAATTGTTATCATTTCTGTTTTTCCTGGTTCTAAAGTAAGTTTATTTTCAATGCATGCGCGAAGGTCAAGTCCTGCTGATCCAACTGTTTCATATTTTGGTAGTGGTATCTCTTTTCCTATTAATGGGCTTATTATTTTTATTTTTACGTTTATCAAAGTTTTATTTCCTTGGGTTTTATTATTAATTCTAACTTACATTCACCCTCACTAAGATTCTTCCAATTATTATTAAAATTAATTATTGCCATGTTGCAAGTTGCAAATTTATGAATATGTTCTTTTGTTAGAGTTTCTATAAGAAAATGAAGGGTAGGATTGTGTCCAATAATTAAGATGCTTTTCGTTTCTTCATCAATTTTTCTTAGGTAACCTAATATTTTATCTAGACCTTTAAAATATAAATCATCAGTGTATCTAGCATCTGAAATTTCAAATTCAATACCGTCTGAAATTATATCGAGTGTTTCTTTTGTTCTAGTCGCATTGCTGCATAAAACTTTATCCACTGAAAAACTATTTTTACTAAGATAGTCACACATTGTATTAGCATCATTAATACCTCGCTTTGCAAGTGGTCTTTCAAAATCAGAGAGGTTTATGTTATTCCATGAGGACTTTGCATGCCTCAAAATAAAAATTTCTTTCATATATTATTGATTATAGTATTGATAAGTGTTGTTCTGTTCTATAAAATCGCGATTCTATGAGTAAAAAATGTCAAGTTACAGGAAAAATACCACAATCTGGGAATAATGTTTCTCATGCTAAGAACAGGACTAAACGTAAGTTTTTTCCTAACCTTCATACCCATAAGTTTTGGGTTGAATCTGAGAACAGATTTGTTAACTTAAAGGTTTCTGCTAAGGGCATGCGAATCATTGATAAAAAAGGCATCAGTCAAGTTTTAAAAGAAATTAGAGGTCGAGGCGAAAAAGTATAGGGTTATTTGTATCCAGCCTCTTGTGCTAAAAAAACTGCTTCCTTTTGAAGAGATCCAAGTTTACTTACATTTATATTATCCTCAACAAAAGTGCCCCAACTTATAATAGCTTCATTAATTTTGGAGCCATCAACCACTGGGTATTCTTTTACAGCAGAAGCATAAAATTCCTGTGCTTTTTTGGATGAAAAGTATTCAAGCAACTTAATAGCATTCTCCTTATTGTTAGAAGTCTTTACAATTCCTGCTCCAGAAATGTTTACATGAACCCCTCTGTTTTTTTGGTTAGCCCAAAAAAGTCTCAGATTATCATATTGAGGATCATCCAATAATCTTGCTAAATAATATGTATTTACGATTGTTACTCCGCATTGACCGCTTGATACCGCTTTCAGAGCGCTAGTATCATTTGAAAAGACCTCAGTGGCTAGATTTGAAACCCAACCTGATACTACAGATTTAGTTTTTTCAAAACCATATGAATCAATCATACTTGCTATAAGTGATCTGTTATAAACTTTTTTTGAAGTTCTTAAGCATAATTTACCTTTCCATTTGGGGTCTGATAAATCCTCATAAGTAGAAAAGTCTGATGCGGAATATTGATCATCTGAGAACACTATTGTTCTTGCTCTTTTTGAAAAACCGAACCACTGATTATTAGCATCTCTTAAATAATCAGGAATATTTGTATTTAAAATACTTGAATCAACTTCGCTAAAAATATTTCTTTCGGCTGCCTGCCACAGAACTCCAGCATCAACTGTCATAAATATATCTGCCTTTGAATCTTTTCCCTCTACAGATATTCTTTCCATTAAAACCTGAGCATTTCCGGACAGCAAACTCACCTTTATGCCTGTATCTTGATAGAATTCCTCAAGTATTGGTTCAAGAAGTTGTGGTTGCCTAGAAGTAAATATAGTAAGTTCATCTTCTGACTTTTTAGCACACGAAATTAAAATAAATAGAGATAGTATTATCGAAAGTTTTTTCATTTTTAACCTCAGTAAATTAAGATTTTAAGGTGTGCAAGAAAATTATATCTTATTATTGCCAGCTGCGTGATTGATAAACAATCTTTTAAGAAAATTATTTTTATTGACTGAAGATAGTCCAATATTTCTTATAAGCTTTGTATAAAGATTATTTGAGTTAAATGTATTCACAAATAAATCCATAGATTTGAGCATTGCAAGATTGAGGCTTTTTCTTTTAATTTCATACTTTTTGAGAACAAGTTTTTGATCTGGTTCATGACTTCTTTCGAATCCTTTTATAATTTCTTCACAAAAAACTTGAGCATCCGCAAATCCTAAATTAATGCCTTGACCAGCCAATGGATGAATTGAATGAGCTGCGTCTCCAATTAGTACCATTGAGTCAGATACATAGTTTTGATAATGATGATTAATAAGATTGAAGCTAAGGATTTTTGAAAAAATTTTTATTTTAGTGCCTAGTTTATTTTCAAAGTAATTAATATTATCAATAACATAACTTTCAATATCAGTATCCTTTAATCTTTTATTATCTATTGACCAAACAACAGTATGTGTTAATTTTCCTGAGCATTTTGGTACTGGCATAATGGCAAATATACCCTTCTCAGAAAAAATTTGATACGCACTCGTTTTTTCTAGATCACTTGCAGTTACCGTAAAGGTTGCAGCCGTTTGATTGTAGGAATTATTAATCTCTTTGAATTTTCCAATCTTTGCAACCTTTGAGTTTCTTCCATCACAACCTGCTACGAACTTAGTTAAAATGCTTTGGTTATTTGAGAGAATAACCTCGGAGTTTTTAAGAGATTCGCCACTAATAATTTTTTTTATTTCATTTTCAAATATAGTTCTTTCCAAGGTCTTTTGTTGCAATGCTTGCTGAAGATCATTAAAAAAAACTACATAAGATAAATTATCACTGCCTATTTCATCAGATGAAAAATTTATTTTTCCAGAACCTTCTCCATCATTAACAAAGATTTGTTTGATTTCGGCACAATTAACATTTATACCTATTTCATCCAATAATTTCTTTGATGCCTGATTTAGAGTAAGAGTTCTTATATTTTCTTTTACTTGATTAGATTTATTAAGCTTTTCTATTACAAGCGAATCAATGTTGTGGCTGTGCAACTTGGATGAAATATAATTTCCAATTATCCCCCCTCCAGAAATAGTAACTATTGTTTTCACAATATTAAGACATTAATGACTCAATCTCTTTAGGATCAGATGGAACTTTTTTTGTAAGGTTTTCATTTCCATCTTTGGTTACAAGAATATCATCTTCAATCCTGACCCCAATACCTTTCCACTTATCATCAACATCCATTGAGCTACTGATGTATATACCTGGTTCAATTGTTGTAATCATGCCAGGTTTAAATTTCATAAAGTCATCGCCCTCTACATAATCACCTGCATCATGAACGTCGAGTCCCAACCAATGACCAATTTTATGCATATAAAAATCTTTATATGCACCAGATGCATGAAGTTCATCTACATCTCCTTCTAATAAACCAAGTTTTGTTAATCCTTTTGTAATAACTTTTTCTGAAGCCTCTTGAGGTCTCATTACACTGTTTCCTTCCTTTACTTCATCAATTGCAGCATTCATTGCTTCTAAGACAACTTCATAAATCTTTAGCTGTTCATCAGAAAATTTACCGCTAATTGGAAATGTTCTTGTTATATCAGCAGCATACATTTCAAATTCACAGCCAGCATCGACAAGAATTAAATCAGAATTATTTAGATCCTTATTGTTCTCAACATAATGTAATACGCAAGCATTTTCACCACCAGCAACAATTGGATTGTAAGCAGGATATCTTGCACCCTTTTTTGAAAACTCATGAATATATAAGCTTTCAATTGATTGTTCATTATCTCCACCCTTAACGTTTTTCATCGCGTGAATATGGGCATCTGCAGATATATCACAGGCTTTTCTTATAAGTTCAATTTCATGATTATCTTTTATTAATCTTAAATTGCCGATCATTGAGCTAGCATCAAAGATATTTATAGACTTGCTATGCCTATCTTTTGAACTTGCCTCAGTGGTCCAATCTATAACTTTTTGATCAAATCCAGCTTTCTTTCCAATAGGGTACATAACTTGTTTTGAACCACTTAGGATATCTGGCAGCATTGAATCAATCTGATTATTGTCAAAAGCCTTATCAAATAAGTAGTCTTTAACTGCTCCAATCGGTCCTGCTCTATAGCCATCCCAAATTTCTTTTAGCTTATCCTTTGGAGGTACAAAAATTATTGAATTTATCTTGTTCTGATTTTTTACAATTGCAATTAGAGAAGAAGACTCACAAAATCCTGAAAAATAATAAAAACTACTATCTTGTCTAAAAGGATAACTAGAATCTGCATTTCTGTATTGCAAATCTGCGCCGGGTATTAAAAGAACTGAGTTATTTTCCATTAATTCACTTAACCCATCTCTTCTATTTTTGTAAATTGTATTTTCCATCGTCGTATTTTACTTTTATTAAACAAACTTTCCAATTAAGCAAACAAGAATTAAACTATAAAAATGCCTGAATCCGAAAAAAAGTTATCTAAAGAATTTGAAAAAAAATTAGATTTGCTTATAAAAAGATTTAATGAACAAAAAGGAATAATTGACTTTTACATTAAAAGAGAGCGCGAATGGAAAAAAGATAAAGTGCTTCATAAAAAAGAAATTAAAAGTTTGCTTAAAGAGATAAGAAAATCTAATGACAGCTAAAACAGAAACATTATCACTAAGAATCTTTGGAAGAGATCTCACAATTTCATGTCCTCCAAAAGAAAAAAATAATCTTATTAAGGCTGCTGAACTATTGAATAATGAACTTGAGGGTATTAAAGATAAAAATAATGCTCTAATAATTGCTGGATTGACTCTTGCAAATAAACAACTTAGCTCAAAAGAAGATTCTGGAAAGTCTGATACAGTTGATTATTCTAAGCTTATTAACAAGATAGAAAAGGCCTTCTCAAAATAAGCTTTATATTGCTTATGATCTCATTTATACTTTTATGACATTCTGGTTCATTCGCTAATGTATTTATAAATTTGAACCGATACTATTTTTAAGGTGATATTCCACTATCATTGTTGAGCAATACCTAATAAGGGAAGCCTGATCTGATAAGATATTCACCACCTGAACTTTCGGTTCAGGTAAAATACATAGCGGTGATCTGGTTTGTATTCAAATTGAGGTTATGAAAAATAAATTAAGAAAATCTTATCTTTCTGCCTCAAAGAAACTCAAAAAAAATTTTATACTTGACTCTAGCTCATTAATTCAAAATACCTTAACGGAAGAGCTAAGCTTTCTTAACTTGAAAAATGTTCTTGTTTACAGTCCATATAAATTTGAGATAAATCTAGATATTGTAGTGAAAGAACTAAAAAAAAAGAGCATTGATTTATATCTTCCTAAAATTTTTCCTAATAAAAAAATGGCCTTTAATGATTTCAATGAGAAACATAATCTATTACCAAATAAATATGGTATTTTGGAATCAGACAGCAACAACTATCTCCATTTAGATCAATTTGATTTACTTATTATTCCTTTTTTGAATGTTGATAAAGATGGTTTTAGGCTTGGTTATGGTGGCGGATATTTTGATCGAGCATTAGAAAAGGTTTTTGAAAAACCAATAATCATTGGCATTGGGTATGAGTATCAAATATATACTGAAAGCTTTGGTGAACCGCATGATATAAAATATGATTGTGTTATTACTGAAGAACGTATACATAGGTTTTAGTACCATATAAAATGCGCCTCAACTATATGCTTAAATATCCATTTTTATATCTAATTTCATTCTCTCTTTTGGGCGGATCTATAATTATTGATGGGGATCTAAGCGAGCCTGAGTGGCAGGATGCGCACACCATTGATGAATTCTATGAAACACAACCATTCACATTAAAAAAATACAAAGGTGAAACAATTGCCTATATTTTTTCAAATGAAGAAGGTATTTATGTGGGTTTTAAAAATTTTCAAGATCCATTAACTATGCGATCACGAAAAGCCATGAGAGATGAAATGACATCTTTGAGTGAAAAAAATTCAATTAACATTGACTTTGATGGAGATGGTCAAAAGGCATTTATCATTGCAGTCACTCTGGGAGATTCACTTTTTGATGCAATTAAAATTCAATCTGGAGCTTTTAAAAAAGACTGGGATGGAGACTGGATAGCTAAAACAAAAAAATATGATACTTATTGGGTTTCTGAATTTTATCTGCCCTGGAACCTTACCTTGATGAAAAATGTTGAAGGAGGGAAAAGGAAAATTAACTATACAGCTCTTAGATACAGAGCAAATGAAAAATCATGGACAAGTTCTGCAGGAACGATGGCAATGAGATCAAATTATTTTGAAAATCTAGATAGCTTGGAAATAGACAATTATACAAAATCTAAACTTAACTTCTTTCCATATCTTGCTGCAAATAATAATACTATTACTGATCTTGAAGAAAGCAACATCGGTGCAGAACTCTTTTATAACTCTGGTAAAGGAAGTCAAATTAATATGACTTTAAATCCTGATTTTGGTCAGGCTGAAAGTGATGATGTAATCATTAACTTTTCTGCTCAAGAGACTTTTTATTCTGAAAAAAGAGCTTTCTTTAATGAAAATCAGTCTTTATTTAATATAAGTAATTATGATAGATACAGTGTCATTAATACAAGAAGAATTGGCTCATCTCCAAGTTATGATTGTGAGGCTCAAGAAAATACAGATGATTGTAATAATTCAAAGAGAAGTTTTACTGACATAGATTTTGCTCTTAGATTCACACAAAAAATAGATACGCTTGAACTAGGTGTTTTTTCTGCTAAAGAATCAGACGAAGATTATTCAATAGGAAGAGAGTTTACCGCATTGAGATCAAAGAAAAAAAATGTGAATCAAACTTTTGGGCACATGATTACTCATGTAAATGATGAGGCTAAAAACTCCAAAAGTACTGTAAATGTAATTGACTATTTAAACCAAGTTTCAAGTAAATTAAGAGTGCTTACAGATATTCTTATTTCAGAGAAAGATGGAGTAAATGGAAAAGGTATTAGATCTCAATACATATATAAGCCAGACTCATTATCAAGAAATACTGCAAGCATTTTATATTTTGATGAAGATTTTAATTTAAATGATTTTGGATATCTCCAGAGAAGCGACTGGTTCCATATTGGAATTGGGCATAATATTCAAAAGGTAGATTTTAAAAATAATTCAAAATATGACCTTATTGATTTTGGAATTGATATTAACTATGACGCAGATACAAATGGCAATTCAAACCCAATAAGCTTTGAACAAAAAAATGAAATTACATTTAAAGATACGTCTAAATTCAAATTGAATTTTAAACACATAACTTCTGGTAAAAATACTACAATTACCAGAAAGAATACCTTATATCCATTTGTAAAAATAAGAGATAAAACAAGTATCACATTAGACAGTGAAGCAATAAATTATAAATACTGGACATATGATTGGAGAATGACTCTTGAGGAAGGTGGAGCATATAAAAATTGGGACTCGAAAGGTTTGTCAAAGAAATTTTTTAAACTTGCTGGATCTGTTTTTCCTAATGATAATCTATTGTTTAAGTTAGAACTAAGATATAAAAAAGAGGACGAGTGGTTGAAATGGCAAAGTGAAAATAAACTTGCTGCATATGACTTGGGTCAAAAAACAGTATCTATCAATATGAATTGGTTTAGAGGTAATAAACATGAAATTAGATTAAAAAGCCAATTCGTTGCACTAAAAGCAAAAAATCCAATAAGCCTTAAGGTTGACTCAGGTGGATATCTGTTTAAAAACGAAGAAGAGGTCTCACCTTTTCTGAGGGGTGTGGCATCTTTCCAAATAAGATATAAATATGAAATTGCACCACTTTCAAATATTTATCTTGTTTATACTAAAGGTGGTGATATGTATGAGGATGATGATCAAATAAATATGTCAGATATCTTTCAACAGCCTTGGGAAAACCCTAGTAATGAAATTTTTTCTTTAAAATTTAGATTGAAATATTAAATTATTTTAAAAAGTCTAAATATGCTTTATTGTTACTTTCTTCTTTAAAAATAGTTCCACATTTTGATAAATGCTTTATCAAAAGAGATTTGTTTTTATTATGATCTTCGATTCCTATTAGAATATTTCCGTATGCTGAGCCTATATTTCGGTAATGAAATAACGAAATATTCCATTTATTACCAAAGCTTTTAAGGAAATCAAGCAATGCCCCTGGTTTTTCTGGAAACTCGCCGTTAAATATTCTTTCGAAATTTGTTGAATCATGTGAATTATTTACTCTGCCTCCCACCATGTGTCTTAAATGATCGTTAGATATTTTGTTATTGGTATAGTCGGAAAATTTATAGTTAAGCTTTTTTAATTTCTTCTTAAGGGATATAAAACTTTTTTCAGATGAAGTTCTAATCCCTACCAAAACATATGCATCTTTATCACCTGATTTACGATAATTGAACTCTGTTACAGATAATTTGCCAAATACCTTTGAAAGTTTTAAAAAGCTCCCTGGAGATTCCGGAATCCTTATACTCAGTATTTTTTCTCTATTTTCACCAAGTTCGGATCTCTCAACAATGTATCCCAACTTTTGGAAGTTTACATTTGATCCTGAGCTTATCGCTAATAAGTTTTTATTTTTTAGTCTCTTAGCTGCTATTTTAAGACCCGCTAAAGCAACTGCACCTGATGGTTCTGATAAAACTCTTGTATCCTCAAAAATATCTTTTACAGCTGCGCATACTTCATCAATTGTCACTGTCATTACTTCATCAACGCATTCTTTTATGACATCAAAATTATTTTTACCTACCCTTGAAACGGCAACGCCATCAGCAAACAATCCAACTTTTTTTAGAAGAACGCGCTTATTAGACTTCAATGCTTCTGTCAGACATGCAGAGTCATCTACTTCAACTCCAATAATCTTAATATTTTTTTTATTTTGTCTAATCCAAGCAGATATCCCAGCAAGAAGACCGCCCCCTCCAACCGGTATAAATAAAGCATCATAATTTATATCATCTTCTAAAATTTCTTTTCCAATTGTTCCTTGTCCAGCGATTGTGTATGGGTCATCAAATGGATGAACAAAAGTGTAATTATTTTTTTTACATAAGACACTAGCTTTAATCAATGCTTCAGATAAGTTTTCACCGTAAAGAGTTAGTTTTGCTCCTAACCTTTTAACAGCATTTATTTTATTTTCAGCAGCAGTAATAGGCATGACAATGTTACATTTAATTTTTAGTTTTCTACAAGCCAATGCAACACCTTGGGCATGATTCCCTGCTGAGGCAGCAATTATCCCTTGAGATTTTTGTTTATCTGAAAGATTTGCAATTTTGTTGTAAGCTCCCCTATTCTTAAAAGAAAAAATAGGTTGGAGGTCTTCTCTCTTTAAATAAATATTATTTTTTTCTTTAAATGATAGATTTGCTGCGTGAGTTGTTGGCGAGTCTATTGCCACATCATAAACTTTTGCGTTTTCAATAAGCTTTAAATACTTTTTTGAGTATCTAAAATTTCCAGTTTTTTTTATTTTTTGTCTCAATTTAAATTGCATTCATTATTTTTCTAGTATTATAACTGTATGAGCGCCTCAAAGATAAGTGTTGCAAAAAAAGCAATGTCACTTATCAAAAATAAACTAACAAACAATATGGTTCTTGGAATAGGAACAGGCTCAACTGTGAATTATTTCATAGATGAATTGGCTGATTACAAAAATTATTTCTATGGCGCTGTTTCAAGCTCTGAAGCAACATCTAAATTATTGATTGAAAATTCAATACGAGTTTTAAATTTAAATGATGTGAATGAAATTGAGTTTTATATTGATGGAGCAGATGAAGTTTCAGATGAGCAATTTCTTATAAAAGGCGGTGGTGGCGCTCACACTCGAGAAAAAATTGTTGCATCCGCTGCAAATGAGTTTATATGTATTGTCGACAAATCTAAATTGGTGGCTGAGCTTGGTGATTTCCCTCTTCCAGTTGAGGTCATTCCAGAAAGCAGAAGTTTGGTATCAAGGAAGCTATTAGCTATGGGTGGTATACCTAAATATAGAGAAAATTTTATTACGGACCAAGGTAATCAAATAATTGACATTCATTCATTAAAGATAACTAATCCAGTTGATTTAGAAAAAAATATAAACTCTATTGCTGGAGTTGTTGACAATGGAATTTTTGCTATTAATAAACCTGACGTGATTTTGGTTTCTGACTAGAAAATTATAAAAGTTTTTCTATTTCATTAATAAGCTCATCTGAGTCTGGTTTCACTGAGGAACCAAATGATGAGACAAATTTGCCATCTTTGGATAATAAATACTTATTAAAGTTCCAGGAAGGATATTGACCGCTTTCAGCATATAACTTTTTATATAAAGGGCTTGCTTTTTTGCCTCTTACTTTCGACGTCGCAAACATAGGAAAATTTACACCATACTCTGTTGAGCAAAACTCTGCTACATCAGTTTCATCTGAATATTCTTGCATGAAATCTCTTGAAGGAACTCCTAAGATAACAAATCCTTCTTCACGATATTTTTCATACAATGATTGAAGGGATGCATATTGATATGTATATCCACATCTGCTTGCAACATTAACAATTAAAACTACTTTATCGTCATATTCACATAAGTTAATTTCATCTGCAGAATCTAAGATTCTCATGTTTGTATTAAGTAAATCTGAACAAGCAACACTGTGTCCAGTAAACAAAAAAAGTAAGCAAAACAGAAATTTTTTCATGGGAGCTATTATAACTTAAGTAATAGGAGTAATTGCGGAAAGTGAAGTTACAAAAACTGATATTAAAAAGAGTACTTCAAAACTATCTTTAAATGTCTTCATAATCAACTTAGTAAGAGATGGAGGGTATTAACCCTCCATATTTTCCAGAGTGTCAGCAGTATATTTAATAGGGGAGAGGAGTGCTGACAAGAAATATTATATATACTTATAATTAATTATCAATACAATTTATAAAATAATTGCAATTTTTTTATGTATAATGAATTTTCAATTACAAATAACGGAGAAATGCTTTGAAAGGTACAGTTTTATACGAAATAAAGGAAAATATTGCGATACTTACTGTTGATAACCCGCCAGTTAATCCATTAAGTGATGGTATCAGAACAGGAGTATATGAAAGTATCATAAAAGCACAGGAAGATGATTCAGTCATAGGTGTTGTTCTTACTGGAAATGGACGAGCATTTATAGCAGGTGCTGATATTTCTGAATTTGGCGGTCAAATTGAAGGAAAAACATTAAATGAAATGTTTAAAAAGCTTGAGTTCTGCACTAAACCAGTAGTTGCAGCAATAAATGGTCTAGCGCTGGGTGGAGGTTTAGAAACAGCATTATGTTGTAATTATAGAATAGCTGATTCTCAGGCTATTGTTGGCTTACCTGAGGTAAATTTAGGCCTTTTGCCAGGTGGTGGAGGAACTCAAAGACTTCCAAGGCTGGCTGGACCTGCTGAGGCACTCAAAATGATGCTTTCAGGCATGCATATATCGGCCAAAAAAGCTTTAGATATGGGAATTATTGACAAAATTTCAGAGAATATTGTTGATGATTCTATAGAATTTATAAAAGAAGTATCAAAAAACACTGAACACCATCCAAAAGTTAGAGATTTCAATGAAAAAGTTATCAATGCAAGAGGAAGCGATAACATATTGTTGGAAGCTCAGGCAATGGCAGCCAAAACAAGAAAGGGACAATTTGCACCAGGACAAATAATTAAGTGTGTTGAATCTGCAATAAATATTGATGATTTTGACGAGGGATTAAGGAAAGAAAGTGAATATTTTCTTGAGTGCTTAATGCATCCACAAAGAGAGGCAATGATACATATTTTCTTTGGTGAAAGAGCAGCATCTAAAATTTCAGATCTGCCCAAAGAAACAAAAATAATGGATATTAAAAAAGCTGGAATTATTGGTTCAGGTACGATGGGTGGGGGAATATCAATGTGTTTTGCAAATGCAGGTATCCCAGTTCACATAATTGATCAAGATGAGGAAAACATCAAAAGAGGACTTTCAGTTATCGAAAAAAATTATGACTTTATGGTTAATAGAGGAAAATTAACTGCTGAACAAAAAGATAAAGTGTTTGGATTGATTTCCTCAAGTTTGGATTATAAAGATCTATCAGATTGCGACATTGTTATAGAGGCTGTATATGAAAATCTAGAGTTAAAACATAAGATTTTTAAGTCTCTCGATGAACATGTAAAAGAAGGGGCGATACTTGCTAGTAATACTTCTGGTTTGGATATAGATTCGATTGCATCAGTTACAAATAGGCCTGATCTAGTAGTAGGTACTCACTTTTTTAGTCCTGCTAATATTATGAGATTATTAGAAGTAGTTAGAGGAGCACAAACATCTGATGAAACTCTAGCAACAGTAATGGCTATTGGTAAAAAGCTTAAGAAGGCTGCAGTTGTTTCTTTAAATGCTCCGGGTTTTATAGGAAACAGAATGTTGTTTAGATATACAGCTCAAGCTAATATGTTACTTTTGGAAGGCGCCCTTCCCCATCAAATTGATCAAGCTTTAGAATCTTTTGGATTAAACATGGGTCCATTTAGGATGATGGACTTAGTTGGTTTGGACTTGGGATGGAGAGCTAGAAAACTTGGTGGAAAAGAATCTCCATTACACGCTAAGATTGGTGATGAATTATGTGAACAAGATAGGTACGGGCAAAAAAGTTCAGCGGGCTACTATAATTATTCAGAAGGATCTAGAGCACCAAATCCAGCTCCTGAAAATGAAGCTATTTATGAAAAAATCTCTTCTGAAAATGGTTTTACACGAAGAGAAATATCAGATGAAGAAATTATTGATAGATGTACATTAGCATTAATTAACGAAGGAGCAGATATATTATCAGAGGGAGTAGCACAAAGAGCCGCCGATATAGATGTTGTCTACATTAATGGTTATGGTTTCCCTATATGGAGAGGTGGTCCAATGCACCATGCTAATGCAATAGGATTAGATAAAGTTTTAGAAAAGCTAAATAAATATAAGGAAATTACCGGTAATGATGCCTATAATCCAAGTGAACTGCTTATTAAATTAGCAAAAAATGGAGAACAGTTAGGCGAAGCACCAAAAAAAGAAGACCGGAAAGAAAAATTAGACTTTGAAATGTCCTCAGTTGCTAATAATTTTTAAAATAAAGTAAACTTAGGCTCTTATATAGACTTTTGTTCCTTTTTCTACAATATCGTATAGATACACAATGTCATTATTAAACATTCTTATGCATCCATGAGATGCTTTTTGTCCAATGAGACCTTCTTCATGTGTACCGTGAATGTATATATATCTCGAGTATGAGTCAACACCTGAACCATTATTAATGCCACTCTCAAGGCCATTGAGCCATAAAATTCTTGACGTGACATGGTCACTTTCTGTATTTATAGGGTTTTTAATAATATTTGCTACTTTTCCAGTATTATTTCTTGCCACAAATATAGTATTTACAAGCACATTATCACCTATTTTCTCTTTGATCTCATGGGAGCCTAAAGGAGTTTTAAATGAATTTTCAGTGCTGCCCTCCCCATATTTTGAAGTTGAAATCGGAAAACTTTCCACAACCTTAGAGAATTGCTTAAGATATAGTCTTTGCTCAGAAACATCGATAACAATTTCATAGCTATTTGAATAAATCTGTGTGCAAAACAAGGTCACTAACGAAAGAAATGTTATCTTTTTTATAATTTTAACCATAAGAACCTAATTATAATTGAAGAAATTAAAATTAATAATATTAAATAAGAAAAAATATAACCAATTTTATTATAAAAACTACTTTTATTTATCAAATCAATATAGCCCTCAAGTATATTTGAATCACCTTTTTCTAATTTATCAACAATTGTTCCTTTATTTGAAATTATTGCTGAGAATCCATTATTTGTAGCTCTTAAAGTCCATCTATTATTTTCAATAGATCTTATTCTAGCAATACTTAAGTGATGATATGGTCCAATCGATTCTCCAAACCAAGTATCGTTTGAAATATTTATCATAAAAAGTGAACTTTTGTTCATTAATCGAACTGTTCTTGGAAAAGCTATGTCAAAACATATAGGTGTAGACACTTCTAGACCATTCAAAACAGTTATTTTATTTTGATTTTTTGAACCATGATCTACATTTGACATAGGTAAATTAAAAAAATCGATTAAACCTCTTAATGATTTAAAAAATGGAATATATTCGCCAAATGGCACTAAATGTATTTTTTTGTAGACTTTATCACTTTTTACATTCAAAAAAGCATTAAAAAGTTTATTTTCATCATAATGCCATGTTCCAAGCAATAATTTTTCTTTATTATTAATTTTTGATATAAAACTATTAAATTTCTCAGACTTATCATGATAGGGCAGTTCAGCCTCAGGAAGAACAATTAATTTTGAACTTTGAGAACTTTGGTTGATTAATGTTAGTAAATTTTTCTCGATCTTTTGATAATAATCTTTTTTATACTTTAAAAAAGGATTTGATGAGGGCTGGATTGCAGTAACAAAAATACCATTATTAATAATGATATTACTATTTTGAGGTATCAAAGAAATAAATAAAAAACCTAATGCTATGGCAGTAATTTTGCTTTTATTATATTGAACTATGATTGAGCAAATTAAATAAATTAGTAATGAAGCAAAAGATACACCAAATACAGAATAAGTACTTTGAGTAATAGTATCTAGAAATATATTCCCAGGAATTAGCCATGGAACACCATTTAAAAAGAAGTATCTTGAGAATTCTATAAGAAGAAATATTCCAGATACCAATATTGTTTTCGTTAGTTTTGCTTTAATTTTTAAACTTGATATTAAAATATTAGTTAGCAAAAGAGGAATAGTAAATACAAAAGTTAGTAATATGACTAATAAACTAAAAATGAGTAATGATACTATTAAATGAACTTCTCCATAATAGTAAATACTCACTATTAACCATGACATTCCAAAACCCCAATGTCCTAAACCCCAACAAAATAGTTTTGTTAATGCGTTTCTCTCTTTATAAAGTATGACCTTAATTAAATAGATGTAAGATATGAATATAAGAAACTTAATTGAGAAGGGTGAAAAAGCAAATATACCTATGAGTCCAAAAAGAAATGGATACAAGGTATTACTTAATTTCATTTATTTTTTGTAACGGCTAATTTCTTTATTCTTCTATTATCTGTATCTGAAACTTCTATACTCAGTTTTTCAAGTTTTATTTTGTCACCAATTTTTGGAAGCACTCCAAATTTAGAGATGAATAAACCACCTAAAGTTTCAGCATCTATAGTGAGTGGATCTGTTTTAAGTTTGAAGAAGCTTATAAACTCTTCTAATTCGATCTTTGAGTCAACAATATAACTATCATTAGAAATCTCAATTATTTCTTCCTCTTCAAAGTCATGTTCATCTTCAATTTCTCCTACTAACTCTTCTAAAATATCTTCAATAGTTATTAATCCAGATATTTCACCGTATTCATCAATCACAACTGCCATATGTGATCTATCTTTCTTAAACTCCTCTAATAAAGAATCAGCTTTTTTTGTCTCAGGAACTACGTTTGGATCTCTGAGCATTTCATTTAAGTTAAAATCCAAGGATTCTTTAAATAGCTTTGGCAAAATATCTTTTGCTAACAATATGCCTTCAACTTCATTTCTTTCATTGCCAAGAACTGGATATCTTGAGTGTCCAGAATCAATAATCTTATTTATTATTTCAGTAGAATTTTCTGCAATTTGAATTGTGACCATGTCAACTTTTGGAATCATGATTTCTTTCACAGTTATGTTACCTAATCTTATTGCTTTACTTGCGATTGACTCAGCCTCTCTATCAATAATATTTTGATCTGCAGCATCTTTAAGAAAATCTGTTACCTCAGAAATACTTTGTGTTTTTATAAAAAAAGGATTTCTAAAGTATTTTTTTAATTTATTTAAAATTTTCGAGGGAGGTTTAGATTCTTCGTTATTTAGTTTTTGATTCATTAATATGGATTTTTAATATTTAATTCTTTTAGCAATTCTATTTCTTTATTCTCCATTTTATTAGCGGTTGCATCATTTTCATGATCAAGACCTAATATATGATATACGCCATGAATTAACATGTGAATAATATGATCATCAAAATTTTTATTTAATTGTTTTGACTCTTCTTCTAAAAATTCATAGCTAACTGCAATGTCACCAAGATTTCCTGTAAGAGACTTTGAAATATCTTCATTTGTAAAAGATAGCACATTAGTAGATTTATTTTTTTTTCTAAATTTTTTATTCAATTTTGTCATTTCGTTATCATTTAAAATTCTTAAATTGATAGAGGAATTAGAAATTTCTTCTTTGGAACATAAATATTCAAAAGCTCTGATTAATTTATTTTCTAAATTTTTATCTAAGCAGTAACTATTTGACATTGAAATGTTCAAACTCACTTAGCAACCCATTTATCTTGATAGAATTTGTAAGCATCTATTATTTTTTTTACAAGAGGGTGTCTTACGACATCAACTGATTCAAATGTAGTAAATCCTATACCATCAGTGCCATTAATGACTTCTATGGCATGAGATAAACCTGATTTAATGTTTTTTGATAAATCTACTTGAGTCAAATCTCCATTGATAACAAGATTTGAACCAAATCCCATTCTTGTTAAAATCATTTTCATTTGCTCTTTTGTAGTATTTTGACTTTCATCAACAATAATAAAGGAATTATTAAGTGTTCTTCCTCTCATATAAGCTAAAGGAGCAATTTCTATTATTCCTCTAATTAAAAATTTTTCTGTTTTTTCTATGCCAAGCATTTCATACAAGGCGTCGTAGAGAGGGCGTAAATATGGATCAACTTTCTGCGAAAGATCTCCAGGTAAAAAACCAAGTTTTTCTCCCGCTTCAACAGCTGGTCTTATAAGAATAATCCTATCAACTTTTTCTTTGAGAAGTGCATCAACTGCTGCTGCCACAGCTAGATAGGTTTTGCCTGTTCCTGCAGGCCCAATTCCAAAGTTTATTTCATTCTCAGTAATATTATTTAAAAATATTTTTTGGTTTCTACTTCTCGGAATAATGCTTTTTTTTGGTGTTTTAATAACTATCTCATGACTATCTTTTTCCATATTTAAATCCTGAATACAAAGATGAAGTGTTTCTTTTGTTATTTCTATACCTTGGCCAGCTGTAGCATATAGTCTTTTTAAAGCATCTTCTGAAAGAGTAATATCTCTTTTTGATCCTTTAATTTTAACCTGATTCCCGTTTTGGAAAATTTTTACATTGAAAGTTTTTTCAATAAATTTAAGGTTCTCATTTAACTCGCCAACAAATCTAACCATTATGTTTGCATCTGGTGGATTTAATTCAAAGTTGGTTAAAGCAGAATTTTTTGACATTAATTATGTATGTTGCCTCTTAAACAATTAGGTAAAGCTTCTTTTATATTAATATTAATCAATCGACCTACTAAATCAATATCATTTGAAGGAAAGTTGACAATTCTATTGCAAATTGTTCTTCCTTGAAGTTGTCCTGGATCTCTTTTTGACTGTCCATACACAAGACAATTTTGTATAGAGCCAACTTTTTTTCTACTAAAGCCAAATGACAATTGATTTAGCCTATCTTGAAGGATGTTAAGTCTTTTTTTCTTTTCGTCCTTTGTAACATCATCAGCCATATCTGATGCGGTTGTATTAGGTCTTGGACTATAAATAAAACTAAATGATTCATCAAACTTTACTTCATTTATAAGTTCCATTGTTTTTTGAAAATCTACATCAGTTTCACCAGGGAATCCTACTATGAAGTCAGATGAGAAACTCATGCTAGGTCTAACATCTCTAATTCTCTCTACCAAATTGAGATATTTTTCAATGTTATATCTTCGTCTCATTAATTTTAAAATTCTATCTGACCCACTTTGAACAGGAAGATGAACATGACTTACAAGTTGCGGAACTTTGTCATAAACCTCAACTAAGTCATCTTTAAATTCATGAGGATGACTGGTTGTATATCTTATTCTCTCAATATTTTCTATCTTGGCTGTCAGTTCAATAAGTCTAGCCAAAGATGATTTTTCCCCTTTGAAAGTTCCTTTGAAATTATTTACATTCTGCCCTAGCAGATGAATTTCTCTTGTTCCATTGTCTGCAAGCACTGATATTTCATTCAATATGTCTTCAATAGTTCTTGAAACCTCATGTCCTCTAGTTTTTGGTACAACGCAGAATGAGCAATATTTATTACATCCTTCTATTATAGAGACAAAAGCGGAGGGCTCTCCTGTTCCTTGAACTGGTATATGACTAAATTTTTCTAGTTTGGGAAAGGAAATATCAATTTGATTCAAATTAGTTTTTTCTTTTTTGTTGTATAACTCTGGTAACTTGTGGAGAGTCTGAGGACCAAAAACTATATCAACTGCTGGAGCTCTTTTAATGATTTTTTCTCCTTCCTGAGATGCGACACAGCCTCCTATTGCTATCTTCAAATTTGGATTTTTTTCTTTTATTTTTCTCCACCTACCAATTTGATGGAATACCTTTTCTTGAGCTTTTTCTCTTATTGAGCATGTATTTAATATCAATAAATCAGCCTCATCCTCAGATTTCGCTAATTCAAAATTTTCTTTTTCCTCAAGCAAGTCAAACATTTTTGCAGAATCATACTCATTCATCTGACATCCGTGAGTTTTGATAAATAATTTTTTTGTCATCTTAATATGTTTATATAACTTTTATTCTCACATTTAGTTCCCATATAATAAGTATCATGAAATCAAAAAGTGTTTACAAGATAATTTTCATTCAACTTGGGGAAATTTATGAAGTTTTTGCTAAACAAATTTATCAAAGCGATATGTATGGTTTCATCGAGGTGGAAGAGTATATCTTCAATAAAGACAAACAGCTAGTAGTCGATCCTAGTTCTGAAAAATTAAAGAATGAGTTCTCAAAAGTTGATAGAAGCTATATACCTATTAATTCAATTATTCGTATTGATGAGGTTAATGAGACTGGAGAAGCAAGAATTAAAGAAAATAAAGGGCAGGTAACTCAATTTCCATTAAACATTCAACCCTCGAATAGCAAAGATTGATTTAATCTGGCATAAAAATTTTTTTATAAAATCTTAATTCCTCAACTGATTCTAAAATATCTCCTAAAGCTCTATGTGATCCCTTTTTTTCATAAACTTGTGCTTCATTCATCCATCTGACAGCAACTTCTTTGAAAGAAGAAACATCAATATGTCTGTAGTTAAAATATGCTTCAAGCCTCGGCATATATTTTGATAAAAACCTTCTATCGTGAGACACAGTATTTCCGCACATTGGAGATACTTTTTCTCCAACATATTTAGAAATAAATTCTAATGTTTCAATCTCTGCTATTTGTTCAGTTATATCGCTTTTTTTTACTTGTTCCGTTAATCCAGAAGACCCATGTTGTTTTTGATTCCATTCATCCATACCATCTAATAGTTCATTGGACTGAGAAATAATTAAATTAGGTCCTTCAGCAATAATATTTAAATCAGAATCAGTTATCAATGTAGCAATTTCAATAATTTTTTCATTATTCGGATCTAGGCCAGTCATCTCAAGATCAATCCAAATTAAATTATCTCTTGATTGTAATGTTTTCATCTCTTCTTATATTTACCTGTTTAGTGTATTTTGTTCTTATTATGAAAAAAGTTCAAACTGGGCAAGTGACAAAGTTTTACTCAAATAGTTGTTTAGTAAAGACACATGCATTTGAATTAGAGTGTTTAGCAATAAAGAATGTTGTTGTTGGTGATAATGTCGAAGTAGAAATAATCCAAGATAGTAAAAAATTACTCGGAAAAATTTTAAAGATTAAGACAAGATCCACTGTTTTATCAAAGAAGTATCGTAATAAAGAAAATTTTTTTGCAGCCAATATTACGCATGTTGGATTATTAATGTCACCTAAACCAAATACATCTTCAGAATTTATAGATAAATGGATTCTAAAGACAAAACTCTCAAATATTAAATCGTTTATTGTGAATAATAAAAATGATATGGGGTGTGACAGTGCCTACATAGAAAAAATAAATATCTATAAGAAAATTAATATGAAGATAATTAACATCTCAGCTAAATATGAGGATAATCTTGAGGAGTTAAAAAATTATATTAAAAATAAATCTGTACTTTTTGTCGGTAATTCTGGAGCCGGTAAATCAACGCTTACTTCAAAAATAATAGGCGAGAATCTTAAAACTAATAACTTATCTAATGATCAGGGTGTTCATACCACTTCAGTTTCGTCTTTATATGAGATATCAGGTGATACAAAAATCATTGACTCACCAGGCATGCGTGACATTGAGATACTTGAATATCCTGCAAAAAAAATTATATATGGGTTTAAAGAAATTTTAGAATTATCCAAAGGTTGTAAATTTAATAATTGTAATCATATTAATAACGAAGGTTGTAATGTAATCAAAGGCTTAGAAGATGGCGTTCTAAGCAAAAGTAGATACAATAATTTTATAAAATTTAGAGACGAGTAAAGAATGAATAAAAAAACTCATTTTGGATTTAAAGAAGTCCAAGAGTCAGAAAAGAGTAAATTTGTTGGAGAGGTATTTACTTCTGTTTCAGAAAATTATGACTTAATGAATGATGCAATGTCTTTTGGTATGCATAGACTTTGGAAAAGAATATTAGTTGAACTCGCTGCAATCGGAAAAAATGATGTAATTCTTGATATAGCAAGTGGAACTGGAGATATACCTAAGCTTATTTCTAAAGAATATCCAGAAACAACTATTTTTATGACTGATATTAACTACGATATGTTGAACGAAGGTAGAAATAGAGCGATTAATGAGAGTTTCAGTTCTAGTTGTAAATTTTGCCAATTAAATGGCGAGCAATTACCTTTCAAAAATAAAGCATTTGATCTCATTACCATAGGTTTTGGTTTAAGAAATTTTACTAATAAAGAAAAGGGTATTAAAGAAATGAGAAGGAGCTTAAAAAAAAATGGTAAATTGTTAGTGCTTGAGTTTTCTAAACCCGTTAATCCATTTTTTTCAAAAGTTTATGATTGGTATTCTTTTAATATACTTCCTAAACTAGGGTCACTTCTTGCAAATGATTCCGATAGTTATCAATATTTAGCTGAGTCAATAAGAATGCATCCAGATCAAGAACTTCTAAAAAATATGATTATAGAATCAGGCTTTAAAGATTGTAAATTTTATAACTTGCTTAATGGTGTAGTATCAATTCATGTCGCATACAATGATTAACATCAAAAAAAGTTTTGATAAACTTTTCAAAAGTATAGAAGAATCCTCTCCGAATTTAAAAAAAACGCTTCGTGAGATATCACCATTGACTTTTTTTTTAAACATCAAGGGACATCAAGATATCTATATAACTATAAATGGTGAAAATTCTTATATTAATTTTAATGAAAATATTTATGATTTTGAAATTAAAGCATCTCTTATAGATTTATTTAAAATATTTGCTACTGGAAAAATAAATAAAAACATAATATTTGGAAACACAGAAATTGCTATTGTGCTTTTTAATGCTTTGTATAAATCTGATGTTGATTTAATCTATCTCATCGATAAATATTTTGGTAATTTACCAGCCATATTTACTTTTGCTATTGTGAAAAGACTTTATAGCTCCAATGAGGTATACCAAGATGTTAAACATAGAGAAATACGAAAGCAACTCAGAGATATATCTATAAGGATTGATAGGCTAGAGGTATATAACAGTCAATGAATTTTTTAATTATTTTATTTGAGTTATTAAGAATGTCTCTTATAGGTGTTCAAAAAGGCATATTTTTCAAACCTAACGGAAAGAAATTAGCAGTATATTTAGAGTCTCTTGGTCCTATCTTTACAAAATTTGGACAATTGCTTTCAACAAGGACTGATATATTAGACTTTAAAACTGCTAAAGAGTTAGAAAGCCTTACTGATAGCTGTAAACCATTTAAGGTTTCAGTGTTTAAGCAAATTGTTGAAAAAGAGCTTGGAGATAGAATAGAAAATATTTTTGATTCATTTGACGAAAAACCTTTGGCTGCCGCTTCGTTGGCACAAGTTCACACAGCAAAATTAAAAAATGGAACCGAGGTAGTAATTAAGGTTCTACGACCAAATATCCGAAGAAAAGTAAAAAGAAATCTTCGTCTTCTAAAAGCTTCAGCAAAGGTATTTTCCTATCTTTATAAGGATAGTTACAGATTAAAACCAAACGAAGTAATAAGAGATTATGAGGCTACTATTATTAAAGAATTAGATTTAAGACTTGAGGCATCTAATACAAATCTAACAAGAAAGAATTTTCTTCATTCAAATGAGCTATACATACCTGAAGTATATTGGGATTTTACTACTTCAAATATTATGGTGCTTGAAAAGATTGATGGAATTCCATGTACAGATATAAAACAAATCGAACACTATGGCATCAATAAAAAGTTGTTAGCAGAAAATGGTGTAATGATTTTTCTCAATCAAGTATTCAGGGATAATTTCTTTCATGCTGATATGCATCCTGGTAATATTTTTGTTTCAAAAAAAAACCCAGAGAACCCTGGATATATTGCAATTGATTGTGCTATCTGTGGCTCACTTTCAAACGATGAAAGATATATCTTAGCAAGAATGTTGCAAGCAGTTTTAAAACAAAATTATAAATCTCTAGCTAACTTGTTTATATCCTCTAATTGGGTAAATCCAGATACTAACACTATTGAGCTTGAAAATACGCTCAGGGCTTGCTGTGAGCCAATATTTGAAAGACCGTTATCAGAAATTGAATTTGGTAAACTACTTCTTTACCTTTTTCAAAGCACCAGAGAGTATGGATTGTCACTTCAAACCTCTTTAGTATTACTTCAAAAAACTCTCATTCATATCGAAGGCATGGGCCGTCAGATTTATCCAGAATTAGATTTCTGGGGAATTGCAGAGCCATATCTGGATAGCTGGTTAGCAGAACAATTTAATCCTCTCAAATTGAAAGATTACATAATTGAGAATAAAGAGGACTTATTATTTAAGGCCTCTGAAGTTCCAGGGATTGTATATGATGCTTTAGATGAAATAAGGAGTTATTCTAAAAATAGGCAAGTTGACAGCAATAAGATTAAAAGCTTAGAGGATCAATTATCTAATCAAAAATATCTCATTAGAGTAATTGGTATTGTTATAATAATTTCTGTGGCTGTTTTAATAATGATTTCATAGGAGAAATTATGGGCTTTGGTGGTATAAGTATTTGGCAATTACTAATAATCTTAGTTGTTGTTTTGTTAATCTTTGGGAGTGGCAAGTTAAGATCTTTAGGTTCTGATATAGGATCTGCTATTAAAAGCTTTAAAAAATCAGTCAAAGACGAAAAATCTGAAGAAAAAGAAGACTAAAATTGTTTCAAATCGGCTTTCTTGAAATTCTAATTATTTTTATATTAGGGATCATCATAATTGGTCCCAAAAGATTACCTGAGCTAATAAAAAAAATACTTAAAACTTATAAGAGAATAGAAGCTAAACTTATAAATTTCAAAAAAGATATTGAGAATGATATTGGTGCAGATGAAATAAAAAAAGATGTTTTTAATGAAATTAAGATGGAAGAGTTAGAAAAAAATAAAAAATGACTAAGGACACAGTTATCAGTCACTTTTTAGAACTAAGAGCAAGATTGTTAAAGGCTATTATTCTCTTTGTTTTTTTGTCTATTTTAGGTATTCCCTTTTCAACAGAGATATATTCATTTGTAGCAGCGCCACTAATAAACCTTCTTCCTGATGGAGCAACAATGATAGCTACTGAAGTGGCTTCTCCATTTATGGCACCAATAAAACTTACTTTATATGTGGCTATGTTATTTTCTATGCCATGGCTGTTCTATCAAATATGGATGTTTATATCACCAGGCCTTTATAGCAATGAAAGAACTTTCACAGGACCTCTCTTATTTTCAACAATTATTCTTTTCTTTAGTGGCGCTAGCTTTGCTTTTTTCATTGTTTGTCCAATAATTTTTAAATTTTTTATTGGGATGGCTCCAGAATCTATAATAATTATGACTGATATAAGTCAATACCTCAGTTTTATTTTTAAACTTGTTTTTGCTTTTGGAGTTGCTTTTGAAATTCCAGTTGCAACTATTTTATTAGTTAAAAGTGGTTTTGCTACTAGAAATAATTTAATTAAAGCAAGGCCTTATTTGGTTATTTTATTCTTAATAATTGGAATGTTATTAACCCCTCCTGATATTTTTTCTCAATTATTTTTAGCGATCCCTATGTGGGTCTTATTTGAAATTGGTATTATTTTTGCAAAAAAATAGATTACAATCGATTTAGATTTATAAGAGTTCTATAAATAAACCAGGGCAGGATCATCCATGGAATCTGAGTTTGGAGCATGATAGTTCGACTATTAAATTCAAATAATAAAGGATTAAAGTACGATCCAAAAGGAGATAGCGGAGCCCATGATAATGACTTATCTTCTGCTAATTGATCATGATAGAGAAACATTTCAACTAAGACATTTTGACCGATACACCAAATCATTAGAATACAAAATGCACTCCAATTCCATTGTGTAAAAACTTTGGAGTTTTTTTTATGAGAAATCCACATTAGCCAAACACCTCCTATTAAAACGGTTCCAGCATCTGCCATTGAATTCAATAGCCAATTAATATTTTTTGGTAACCAGTTGTTTAAAAATTCTGATCTTCTGTTATCTACAGGATCTCCATCAATCCATCCATATGTAAACCACAACTCCCATCCTAAAGCACAAACAATAACTCCTACAATATAGAAGGATGGAACCCAGTCTGGAATTTTGTTTTTATTTAAAATATATATTATTAAAGGTGCTAGTACAGCTACATATACAACAGCAACTACGCGAAATTCTTCAGCAATCAAAGTTTATAATCCTAGCCTTTCTTTCCAATTTTCGTCTTCAGGCCTTCGATGATTTACAATCATATTAACTAATTCTTCTGGTGAATCGCTTACTAATAGCTCTTTTAAGTTTGCAGAAGAAATAAACCCCTCGTCTACTGCTTTGTTAAACCATTTTAGTAGATCATCGTAATAACCGTTTGTATTTAATATTCCGAGTGGTTTATTTATAATCCCTAATTGATTATTTGCCATTATTTCTGCTAGCTCATCAAGAGAGCCTACTCCTCCAGGCAAAACAATAAACGCATCTGATCTCAACATAAATTGTTCCTTTCGATCTAGCAAGGTATCAGCAATATGAATTTTTTCTAATCTTGGATTTGCAAGCTCTAATGAGTGTAATGATTTTAGTGATATTCCTAAAACCTCAACACCATGATCAAGGGCTGTATCAGAGATGACTTTCATTAATCCAACATTACCGCCACCGAAAACCACATTTATCCCTTTTTTTGCAATACACTCTGCAACATTTTTGGCAGCTTCTGTATATTGAGGATCCTTGCCTCTATGAGCACCACAAAAAATTGAAATATTTTTCATGTTATTAAGTCTTAAAATTAAAAGTCACTGGTCCTTTGTTGGTAATACTGATGTCCATGTACGCTCCAAACTTACCTGTTTTCACTCTAGAAAATAATTTACTAAATGTTGTAACAAATTCATCATACAGCAATTTAGCTTCACTAGGTTTTGCAGCCTTATGGAAACTTGGCTTATTACCACCATCAGTTATGGCTGCTAATGTAAATTGACTGACAATTAAAACTTCCTCACTAGATTCTTTTAAAGATCTTGATATTGCTCCTTTTGGTCCTTCAAGCATTCTAAAATTAATGATTCTACTAACCATTTCTTTTACAGCGGTTGAATTATCATTTTGCTCAATACATACAAATATTAAGATGCCTTTTTTTATAGAGGAAAAACTATTGCCTTCAATAAGCACTTCAGCTTTTGAAACTATTTGAATGGTAGCTAGCAAATTTTATACATCTTCTAGTTCTTCTTGCCACTGACCAAGAGAAGCAAGCTTATTCATTTTTGCTCTGTGAGATAGTTCATCTTGAGAAATAAAAACATTCTCTGGTTTTCCTCCCCAAGCTTTTAATGCTGGTGCTTGAAGAGCTCTCCCATATGAAAAACTTAATTTCCAAGAAAAACCACCAATCTTATTCATCAAATCTAAATGCGCTGTAGCTAAAATATCTGACTGTCCACCTGATAAAAATGTAACGCCAGGAAGTTCATCAGGAACATTAGAAGTTAAACATTCTAAGGTTTTCTTAGCAACCTCTTCAATTCCAGCTTGATTTGCACAATTCTTTCCAGACGTGACCATATTTGGTTTTAATAAGGTACCTTTTATATTTACTCCTCCTTTTTGTAGATAAGTAAATAAAGATCTTAAAGAACGATCGGTAGCTTTGTAGCAATCATCAATAGTATGATCGCCATCCATTAATACTTCAGGCTCGACAATAGGAACCATTCCATTTTGTTGAGCACAATATGCATAATCAGTAAGAGCTTGCATATTCGCATCAATACATTTGTCTGTAGGAATATCTTCTCCAATGTTGATAACAGCTCTCCATTTTGTAAATTTAGCTCCCATTTTTGAATATTCTTTTAATCTTTCATCTAAACCATCTAATCCAACCGTAACAGTTTCACCTGGACAGTCTTCAATTGGCTGAAGCCCTTTATCCACCTTGATTCCTGGAAGGGCACCTTGATTAGAGATAACGTCTCTGAGCAAAGTTCCATCTACTGCTTGTTGCCTTATAGTTTCATCAAATAAAATTACTCCTCCGATATTTTCTTTCATTCCTTTTGCTCTAAAAAGCATCTCTCTATAGTCTCTTCTATTTTCTTCTGTTGAATCAACATCTATAGAATCAAATCTTTTGCCACATGTAGGGTTGCTTTCATCTGCAGCCAAAATGCCTTTTCCATCAGCAACAATAAATTTTGCTATTTCTTCAATATTATTAAATTCCATTTCTAACTCCCAATTTCTTTTGAATTTAAAACTTTAATTGAGGGTAAAACCTTACCCTCCATAAATTCTAAAAATGCCCCTCCACCTGTTGAACAATATGATACATCATCTGAATTTATATATTTATTAATTGCGGTGAGTGTCTCGCCTCCTCCGGCTAACGAGAACGCTTTTGCTTTTGCTATTGCTCTTGACAAATCCTTTGTTCCTTTTTCAAAAAAATTATTTTCAAAAACGCCCATTGGTCCATTCCAAAGAATTGTCTTTGACTTATTTATTAAAGAAAGGGTATCTTGATCTATATCTAAATCCAAGATCATTTCATCTTTAGTTATTTCAAGAATTGATTTTCCACTTATATTTTCACCCTCAAATGATGAAGATGTGACAACATTTTTAGGTAAGACTATTTTTTCAGATTCTAATATTTCTTTAGCAATGCTTATCATAGAGTCTTCAAATAAAGATTTACCAATATTGAATCCTGCAGCCTTTAGAAAAGTATTTGCGATACCTCCACCAACAATAATATGATCTGCAACTGAATTAATATGTTTTAATAATTTAAGCTTTGAAGAAACTTTAGCCCCGCCAACAACAGCAATAAATGGCTTATCAAAATTATTTAAAGCCTGTGTTAAATATTTATTTTCTTTTTCTAATAATAGGCCTGCACAAGCATTTGAGGCTTTTTCAATTGCTGCATAAGTGGAAGCTTGTTTTCTGTGCGCAGTTCCAAATGCATCAAATACATATAAATCACCTAAATTTGCCAGTTTAGAACCCAAATCAGGGCAGTTATCTTTCTCGCCTTTAAAAAATCTTATATTCTCAAGAACTTGAAGATTAGATTTGCCTTTAAAAATATCCTTTGCTTCGAGATTTTCGATTAGCTCACAAGACAAATTAATAATTTTACTTAAAGATTCTGCTACGGGTTTGAGTGAAAGTTTTTCTTCAAATTTCCCTTCAATTGGTCGACCTAAATGACTAATCAGCAATACTTTTGCATTTTTTTTGAGAGCATAGTTAATTGTGGGTAAACATGCTTTTATTCTCGTTGAATCTAATATAACACCGTCTTTAATGGGTACATTCATATCCACTCTTATAACTAAATTTTTATTGTTTATATTTAAAGATGATAAATTAATCATTAATTAATGATTTTGCTTTCTCAACAACATTCTGCTTTGTAAATCCAAAATGCTCAAGAAGTTCATTGCCTGGAGCAGATTCTCCAAAACTTTCTATTCCAATAACCTTATCGTTTCTATTTAAAATCCTGAACCATGAATTTGGATGGCCGCATTCCACAACAAGAACTGGCTTATTTGGATCAATGATTTTGTTTTTATATTCCTCACTTTGTTCTAAAAAAATATCCAAAGACGGCATTGATACTACATTTGTACTAATTGAGCTATTATTAAGTTCTTCTGCAGCATCTAAGGCTAGCTGTACCTCACTTCCAGAAGCAACAATAGTTATTTTATGATCATTATCCTCTTCCAGTAAATATCCACCAAATTGAATCGAAGATATATGCTCCTGTGTTCGTTGAATTGCTGAAGTTCCCTGTCTACTAAAAATTAAACAGGTTGGTGTTGTTTTTGAATCAACTGCATTTTTCCAAGCAATGGCTGTCTCAACAAGATCGGCTGGTCTCCAGTTGTTTAGGTTTGGCGTCGATCTCAAGGTTACCATATGTTCAATTGGTTGATGAGTTGGTCCATCTTCTCCAAGTGCGACTGAATCATGAGTGTACACAAAAATATTTGGTAGTCCCATTAGAGCGGATAGTCTTACAGCATTTCTAGCATAATCAGTGAAAACCAAAAAGGTCGCTCCATATGGCTTTATCCCACCATGCAAAACCATTCCATTCATAATTGCAGACATGCCAAACTCTCTAACTCCATAATTAATATGGTTACCTGAGGGGTTCTCATTTGAGAATGTTTTGCTAGACGCAGAGAAGGTATTATTTGATGGTGTTAGATCTGCTGATCCACCAATCAGTTCTGGCATTTCTTTTACAAAGAAATCTAGGCATACTTTAGAGGCTTTTCTTGTAGCCATTGAAGAATCATTTAAGTTGCATTCATCTAAAAATTCTTTGAAAATTGTTTCAAAATTATTCGGAGCATCTCCATTAATTCTTCGATGTAATTCTGATGCTTCTTTAGGATATTTTTCTGTATAACTTTCAATAAGATTATCCCATTTTGAGTTAACATCAGCGCCTGTATCTTTCGAATCCCAAAACTTATAAATATCGTTTGATACTTCAAAAGGAGGGTATTTCCAATCAAGAGCCTCTCTAGTGTTTTTAATTTCATCTTCACCAAGGGGAGCACCGTGAACATCAGCTGTTCCTGATTTATTAGGTGCACCAAAACCAATCGTTGTCTTACAAAAAATCATTGTAGGTTTATTAAGTTCTTCTTTTGCTTTATAAATTGCATCATTGACTTCTTCAATATTGTGCCCATCTACACAAATTGTTTGCCAACCATAGCTATCAAATCTTTTTACAGATTCATCTGTAAACCAATTATGTATTTCTCCATCTATAGAAATTCCATTTTGGTCATAGAAACAAATTAATTTGCCAAGATTATGTGTGCCTGCAAATGAACAAGCTTCATGTGAAACTCCTTCCATTAAACAACCGTCTCCAAGAAAAGCATAGGTAAAATGATCAATAGGTTTTATATCATCTTTGTTAAACTGTGCTGATAATATTTTTTCAGATATTGCCATCCCAACTGCATTTGCAATGCCTTGACCTAACGGGCCTGTAGTTGTTTCAACTCCAATATCTATGTCATATTCAGGATGGCCAGGTGTTTTTGATTTAAGCTGCCTAAAATTCTTTATATCTTCAATTGACAATTTATAACCTGTTAAATGAAGCAAACTATATAAAAGCATCGATCCATGCCCATTAGATAGAACGAACCTATCTCTATTAAACCAAGTTGGATTTAAGGGGTTGTGTTTAAGATGATTTTTCCATAAAGCAGTAGCTATTTCTGCCATACCCATTGGCATACCTGGATGTCCACTGTTTGCTTTTTGAACTGCATCGATTGACAAAAATCTTAGTGCGTTTATAGGATCTGATTGATGCAAATTAATTTTCCCCAATTGCTTTTTAGGATAATAATGTTTTTGTGGGCAAAAGCATAGATAAAAAATCATTTTTTGATATAGAATGGTAGAGCGTGCAAAGCATTAAACTTAAGTCAACACGGTACAAATTTCGGGGAGAAGAATTATGAGTTACATTTTTACATCAGAGTCAGTATCTGCAGGACATCCAGATAAGGTTTGTGATCAAATTTCAGATGCTGTTTTAGATGCATATCTGACAGAAGATCCAAATAGCAGGGTTGCATGTGAAACAATGATTAAAAATAATATGGTTTACATAGCGGGTGAGATAACATCTCTTGGAAGTCCAGATCTTGAGCCAGTTGTCAGAAAAACAATTAACGATATTGGCTACAACACTGATGAATATGGTTTTAATGGTGACACATGCGAATTCACAAATTTAGTTTTTGAACAATCACCAGATATTTCTCAAGGTGTAACTGAGGGAGAAGGCGAAAATCTTGAACAAGGAGCAGGAGATCAAGGGCTAATGTTTGGTTACGCATGTACTGAAACTGACTCATTGATGCCACTTCCTATTGATCTCTCTCATAGATTGGTAAAAAAGCAGTCTGATGTAATGAAAAGTAATGAGTTAACTTGGCTGCGACCAGATGCAAAGAGTCAAGTAAGTGCAATTTATTCTGATGATGGTAAAACAATAGAAGGTTTATCAGCAATTGTTTTATCTACACAACATGATGAAGATGTTAGCCAAGATGAAATTAAGCATGAAATTATGGAAAAGGTCATAAAGCCAATTGTTCCAGAGGAATGGATCTTGGACTCAACAAAAATTTATATAAATCCGACAGGAAAATTTGTAATTGGAGGTCCAGTCGGAGATTGTGGACTAACAGGTCGAAAAATTATTGTTGATACTTATGGAGGCATGGCTAGACATGGTGGTGGTGCTTTTTCGGGCAAAGATCCATCAAAAGTAGATAGATCTGCAGCTTATGCAGCTAGATATGTAGCAAAGAACATTGTTGCAGCTGGTTTAGCAGATTATTGCGAAATTCAAGTATCATATGCAATTGGAGTTGCTAAGCCAACGTCAATAAATGTAAATACTTTTAATAGTGAGAAAATATCCAAAGAAGCTATTGAAAAAATTGTTGAAGATAAATTTGATCTTAGACCCAAAAGTCTTATTAATATGCTTGATCTTAAGAGACCAATTTACCTTCCAACAGCAGCGTATGGACATTTTGGAAGGACAGATATAGATCTTTCATGGGAAAAAACTGATAAAGCTTCAGAAATTTCACAATAAAACTTTAAAAATAAGGAAATAATATGGAAAACGACTATAAAGTAGCTGATATTAATTTAGCAGAATTTGGTAGAAGAGAAATTTCTCTTGCTGAGAATGAAATGCCTGCACTTATGGCATTAAGAGAAAAATATAGATCTGAGCAACCTTTAGCCAGTGCTAAAATCATGGGTTGTATTCATATGACAATTCAAACTGCTGTTTTAATGGAAACTTTGGTAGATCTTGGAGCAGAGTTAAGATGGTCTTCATGCAATATCTTCTCAACTCAAGATCATGCTGCTGCTGCAATGGCAGCTAAAGGCATTCCAACATTTGCTTGGAAAGGTGAGACAGATGAAGAGTATGAATGGTGTATTGAACAAACTATATGCAAAGATGGTGCACCATGGGATGCAAATATGATACTTGATGATGGAAGCGACCTTACGTCTATGGTCCATGAAAAATTTCCAGATATGCTAGAAACAATTCATGGTGTTTCTGAAGAAACAACAACTGGTGTTCATAGACTTAAAGAAATGCTTGAAAAAGGAGAATTAAAAATACCAGCGATCAATGTAAATGATTCAGTAACAAAAGCTAAAAATGATAATAAGTATGGTTGTAGGCACAGTCTCAATGATGCTCTTAAAAGAGGTACTGATATGTTGTTATCTGGAAAAAAAGGTCTTGTAATCGGTTACGGTGACGTTGGCAAAGGTTCGGCTGCAAGTCTTGCACAAGAAGGTATGATTGTAAGTGTCGTTGAGTCTGATCCAATTTGTGCTATGCAAGCATGCATGGATGGTTTTTCAGTTGTATCTTGTTATAAAGATGGAGTAGTAACTAGAAATCCTGATGATATTAATCTGGCTGTGATGGGTGATACTGATTTAATAGTTACAACAACTGGTAATGTAAATGTCTGTGATTCTGCAATGTTAAGTACTGTCAAAAATACAGCTGTCGTGTGCAACATTGGTCATTTTGATAATGAAATTGATACAGCATACATGCGTGAAAATTTCTACTGGGATGAGATCAAACCTCAAGTTCACAGAGTATTCAGAGATACCTCTCCTGATGGAACTCCTGACCTGTCCAGCAAAGATTATATAATTCTCTTAGCTGAAGGTAGATTGGTAAATCTAGGAAATGCCACAGGTCATCCAAGTAGAATTATGGATGGATCATTTGCAAATCAGGTACTTGCTCAAATTCATTTATTCAAGCAAGGGTTTGCAAATATAAATGATGCGGATAAAAGATCTGAAATGATAACTGTAGAAGTTCTTCCAAAAAAACTTGATGAAGAAGTTGCTAGTCTCATGGTTGCTGGTTTTGGTGGAATGGTAACAAAGCTTACCAAAGATCAAGCAGACTACATAAATGTTCCTCAAGACGGTCCATTTAAAGAAGAAAGTTATAAATATTAAACTTTAAAAGTTCAAATTATGGGTGTTATTGCCCATAATATGCCCTGTGAATAACGTAAATATATTTTTAAGCCTTTTTTTACTCATATTCTTAATTGGTTGTGGAGTGAAGGGACCTTTAATTTTTTAAAAAATCTAAAATGGATTGTTTCTCATATAAAAATTCTTCTCTATTTTGTGAAGACGTTAATCTGCAAGACATTGCTAATGAGTATGGAACTCCTACATACGTTTACTCAAGAAGAACGCTTGAACAAAATATTGATTTATATCAACAGTCTTTTAAAAATAAAAATAGCCTCATTTGCTTTTCAGTAAAATCATTGAATAACTTAGCAATACTCAAAATTTTAAATGATAAAGAGTGTGGGTTTGATATTGTTTCATATGGAGAACTGATGAGAGTTCTTCATGTTGGTGCAGATCCTAACAAAATTATCTTTTCAGGTGTTGGAAAGTCTGAAACAGAAATTATCGAAGGAATTAATAATGGAATATTATCTTTTAATATTGAATCAGAATCAGAACTTCATAGAATAGAAAGTATTGCATCTAATCTTAAGAAAAAAGTTAGTGTTGCAATAAGATTTAATCCAGAAATTGATTCAGGTGGCCATGACTATATTACAACTGGCAGAAAAGGTGACAAATTTGGAATATCTTCTGAAAATTTTGTACTCAAGTTATGTGACTTTATAAATAATTCTAGTAACTTAAATTTAATTGGCCTTGCTTGTCATATTGGTTCTCAAGTACTTGATATTGAAAATTATAAGTTAACTGCCAGAGCTATTATTAATCTAGCAGACAAAATCAATAAAACGGGTATTGATTTAGAGTTTTTAGATTTAGGCGGCGGCCTAGGCATTACATATATAGATGATATTGTTCCATCTGCAGCAAACTTAATCTCGTTAATCGAAGATGAATTTAAAGATAGGGATGAAAAAATTATACTTGAACCTGGAAGAAGTATATCTGGAAATGCTGGTGTGCTATTAACTAAAGTTGAATATATCAAAGATGATTTCTTAATAGTCGATGCTGCAATGAACGATTTATTGAGGCCTTCTTTATATAAAGCAAAACATGATGTCTGGAATGTTAGTCAAACTCAAAATGAGGAAAAAAACTGGACTATAGTTGGTCCTGTTTGTGAATCATCTGACATAATCATAAAAGATCATAAAATTTATGCCTCAGAAAATGATTTTTTGGCAATTAAAACAGCAGGTGCTTATGGATTTGTTATGTCATCAAACTATAACTCTAGAATGAGATGTGCTGAAGTTTTAGTAAATGGGAATAAACATTGTGTGATTCGGAAAAGAGAATCGTTTGATGATCTCATTAAAAATGAAATCATAAATAATGATTAATTTTGAAAAATGGCATGGAAATGGAAACGACTTTGTTTTAATTAACTCTATAGAAAATCCTTTAAAGATTACTAAGACTTTTATACAAAAAATATCTAATAGAAATCAGGGTATTGGTTTTGATCAATTAATTTATATTGGATTACCTACAAAAGGCGAATATGATTTTTATGTTAAATTCTTTAATTGCGATGGGTCAGAGGCAGGGATGTGTCTCAATGGAATAAGATGTGCTGCTTCATACATTTGGAAGAATAAATTTTTTCCTAATTCACAGATCAACCTTCAAACTAAATTTAAAAGTATTTTATGCTCGCCCGAAGATAGTAATGACGTTTCTGTAATAATAGACAGGCCCAATGAACTTAATAACAAAGTTATATCTAATAAAATACAAAAAAAAATTGGTCCAGATTTCTTTTTATCAAATATTGGCAATAATCACATTCTTATTGATATGGGATCAATCAAGAGAACTGATTTAAATGATCTATATGACAATCTTAAAAATATTATTAAAAAAGAATCTATGAACCTTTCCATATTTGAAATAACTAAAAATAACCTTTTTCAAATAAGGACATATGAAAATGGTGTCGGTGAGACTTTGTCATGTGGTTCTGCTGCGTTATGTTTAGCAAATAATTTTTTAGAAGGTAAGAAGAAATTAAAGGTAAAATCTCATGGTGGTGTACTTGAGTTTAAGAATATGGATAAATATATTTTAATGCAAGGGCCTTCTGAATTTATATATCAGGGAAATATAATTGAATAAAAATTTAGATCCTAAGGAAGTTGAACTATTTCTACTAGATAATCTTGATTTTTTTGAATCAAGAGAATCACTTGTCAGTGAATTAAAATTTAAAGATACTTCAAGCAGCGCATCTTCCATCCTTGAGAGACAAGTTAAAAAACTCCGAGTTGAGCATAACAATTTAATTGATCTCATATCATCTTTTATGGAAACGGCATCAGTAAATGAAGATTTATTTAATAAATCAAAAAAGCTTATATTAAAAATTTTGAGTTCAGATACAAAAGACAAGATTATTAATACAGTAACCGAGACATTTCGAGATGAATTTAAGATTGATAGTTGTGCTTTAGAATTTTACAAAAATAAAGAAATAGACGAACTAGAGAATAGTACGCAACTAACCTTCCATAAGGGCTCAATCCATTGTGGTTCCTTTTCAAAAGAAAAAATTAAATTTCTTTTTGAAGAAAAAAAAATAGAGTCTATTGTTGTTGCTACGGTAGTTCTAAAAGATGAGATAGGCCTTTTAAAACTAGGAAGTTTTGATAGAACAAGATATCTTGGGGATGAAGATACAACTTTTATTGAATATATAAGGGATATCTTAGAGAGAAAACTTGCAATCTAGAATATGAATAAAAAAGGTTTTGTCATTAACGACATTAACGAATACATTAACTTTATTTCACAAGTCAAAAATCTTTCAAATAATACTGCTAACTCATATCTAAGAGATTTAAAAAAATTTTCTGATTTCGTTGAGAGACTAAATATATCCAAATACTCTGAAATAACTGATGATATATGTTCGGCTTGGATTGGTGATCTCTTTACTAAAAATATCAATCCTAGGAGCATACAAAGACATATATCCTCTGCAAAAGGCTTCTTTAAATTCTTAAAAAAAAATAATGTTGTAAATTCATCTCCATTTGAACTTATAACCGCTCCAAAAATACCAAATAATTTACCAGAAGTTTTATCCCCTGAAGATGTTGAACAACTTTTGAAGTTCAAGCCTACATCTGTAATTGATATTAGAGATCTTGCCATTATTGAACTTATTTATTCCTCGGGTTTGAGAGTTTCTGAGACAATAAATATAAACTTGAATGACTTTGAAGAAGATATGAGTTTTTTAAGAATCCTTGGTAAAGGTGCAAAAACTAGGCTTGTTCCAGTTGGCAAATATGCCAAAAGTGCAATAAACGAATGGCTGATTGAAAGAAATAAAATTATTAACAGTACCGATGCTTTATTTTTAAATTTAAGAGGAAAACGAATAAGCATAAGAAGCGTTCAATTGCGTTTAAGAAAAATGGCTCTTAAACAAGGTTTGGCACCAATACACCCTCATATGCTAAGGCATAGCTTTGCAACTCATATGCTTGAATCAAGTGGTGACTTAAGAACAATTCAAGAATTGCTCGGACACAGCTCTCTTTCAACAACTCAAATTTATACTAAACTTGATTATCAACACTTAGTAAAAATATATGATCAATCTCATCCCAGAGCAAAAAAATGAATAAGATAAAAATGATCACTTTTGATTTGGATGATACCCTTTGGGATAATCGTCCTACCATCATTAATGCAGAAATAGAAACAAGAAAGTGGATAGAAGAAAGAGTTGGAAAAATTAAATGGGGAGATCTAAATGACTTCCTGAATCTCAGAAAAGAATTAATAAAAAAAGATGAGAGCATTGAATGGGATATTGGAAAGCTCAGAAAAGAAATCTTTAAAGAAAAATTAAAGCATATAAGACCAAGCAGCTTAAGAAATCAAATTGTAAATGATGCATTTGAAATTTTTATTGATAAAAGACATCTAATAAAACTTTATGACGGTGTTGAAGATTCGCTAAAGATTCTTTCAAAAAAATATGAATTAGGTGTTCTTACTAATGGGAATGCTGACATTTATAAATTTGAAATTGGTAGGTACTTTAAATTTTCAATTAGTTCACTTGAGGCAAAAGATAACAAGCCTAATCGAAGTCACTTTGATGAGGCATCTAAAAAGTTAGGGGGAATAAAATTTGATGAAATGCTTCACATTGGAGACCATCAAATCAATGATATTATTGGAGCAAATAATCTTGGAATTAATACTTTATGGTTTAATAACAACAATAACGAATGGGAACAGGATTCTAAGAAACCAGATGAATTCAGTTCATGGAAAAGGCTTCCTGAGATAATAGAGAAATACTATGGATGATAAAGATTTATCAAAGATAATTAAAAATATTATTGAAAAAGAATTGAAGGGTCTATCAAAGATGATGCCAAGTGACCTTTTTACAAATCTAGATAAAAAAATCCAGCCCCACATAAATGAGCTTATTGAGAAAGGTGGTTACATTAAAAAATCTAAATATGAAAATTTAGAAAGGATTATTAAAGATTTAGAAAATAGACTTTCAAAAATTGAAAAGGATCAAAGTTGATTCAAATAATCATCAATCCTATTTGTATTCATAATAAAAGATGACTTATAACTATTTGATGCCTGTTTGATGTCATCCATATTTGTTGCTTCTCCAACCTGAATCACACCTATCATTGCCATCATCGCATGTGGATCACATTGATATACATATATTCCTTCAGTATCCAATGTTACAGATATATCAGTATTCATTGCACCTGACCAAGCTGCTGCTCCGTCAGGAAGCATCCCATCGATAGATGCAGAGTTATGAGACATATCTGTAGCCTTAAAATGTATAGTGTCGCCTTTGGAAACTTTCAAAACTGCTGGTTCAAATATCATTTGCCCACCATCTCCTGAATTAAGCATCTTGACAATGTGCTCAGAACCCTCTGAAAGTTCAACTTTTAGGACATCACTTGAGGTCGCCATGGTCATATTAGTTGCCATACCTGTTGATTGTGAGCTGCTTCCACAGTCTTCTCCCTCTAAACATATGTTTACAATTAGTGATAATCTTTCCTTTACCGCTTCGTCATATTTTTTTCCGTTGAAAGTAAATGCAAAGATTAACGGAAGAATAATTAAAAAATATTTATTTTTCATAAGCTACTAAGTAGACGGTTTTTGAAGTTTAACAACATGATCAACCACTTTAAGCATGTCGGCATATGAACCTTTCGATTCTATAATATATTTTCCATCAACAATTATCATTGGAACTGCAGATATTTTGAGTTGTCTACCATATTTCATACCGCGATTAACTCTCTGTTTTACTGTGAATGAATTTAAATATTGAATTGAGACCTCTGGAGCAACACCAAATTTTTCTAAAAAATCTTGAATAGCTTTTGGATTTGAAAGGAAATTTCCTTCTTTATGAATGGCAACAAATACTGCAGTGTGGGTCGATTTGTCGAGATTTAAAGCCTCAATGGTATAAAAAAGAGAAGCATGCAGTTGATGAATACCTCCCCAGGTTATCGGAATTTTAATCAACTTTACGTCATTATTTTGTTTGGCAGCCCATGCATTAATAGATGGTTCAAATGAATAACAAGCTTTGCATCCATACCAAAAAGATTCTGTAACTTCTACAATTCCATCTCTTTTTACTGGCATAGGATTATCGACGATTTTATAGTCAACTCCTAATCTATATTCAGCAGAGGTATCTAAAGCAAACATAGCTAGTAATAGTATTACAAGATTTTGTCTTAAAAAATATTTCATTTGTATAATCCGTGCATATAGTTTGCTAAAGCCTCAATTTCATAATCAGATAGATTCTCAGAAATAGACTGCATTATTAATGATGATTCACCAGCATTTCTTTCCTTTGATCTATATGCTTTAAGAGATGATGTTAAGTATCCAATTTGTTGGCCAGCAACAGATGGATATCCTGCAAGGCTATTTCCTTGTCCATATACAGCATGGCAGGCTGTACATGCTGGTATTTGTTTCTTCATATTGCCAAATCTATATAATTGAGTTCCAAGCTCAAGCAGTTCTTCATCATTTTTTGCTTGTCCAACAGAAATTGAATATTGTTCAAAAAAAGCTGCGATATCTAGCAAATCCTCATCCTCTAAAGATTGCAAATACGGTGTAACCGACATCATTAAAGCGTTCATCCTATCGCCATCTCTGAAATACTTAAGTTGTTCATATAGATATCTTTGATTTTGGCCTGCTAATTTAGGCCAGTCACTGCTTATGCTTACTCCATTTTGGCCATGACATGCCGCGCATGAGTCAACAAGCTGAGAACCTTTTTCTGGATCACCGGGAACGAAAGTTTTTGGCATTTTTATTTCTTTTGAGCCAACCTCGGCTGCAAAACTAGCATTTGTAAAGCTAAAAGATATAAATAATATTAAAAAATACTTCATTGATAAAATAAGTGTGTCTAATGGCCTGTATTATATAAATGCTGATATAAGTTGTATACAAATTAACCTATAAAATTAATTAAAATTTAGTTGCTTAGAAATTTCTCAACGGCTTTTTTGACTTGATCTTGGTAGCATTCAATTTCTGGACCCATATGACCACAATCACCATCAATACTCAGAACATCAAAACCTACACTTTTTGCAAAACTTATATTAGGTTGAGGCAGAACCATTAGATCAGATGTAAAAATTATAGAAAATATATCAAGATCTTTAAAGAGATTTATCTGATCTTGAGTAAGAACACCACCTTGTCTAATATCATGAGAAATTAAGGCATCGTTTTGACTTTTCCTATTAACAAGATAGTCCCTTGTATTGCCTCTCTTCTGAAGTGTATTAAACCAGTCATCAAATCCTAAATTTCCATATTCTCTTTCAACATAATCAGGGGTCCAAAGCATCAGGCCGTCCAATGCTGTTATAGTTTTAGTAGCCTTTAGAATTTCACTATTTTTACTAAAATCTCCGTTCAATGCATTTTCTCTAGCTACGTAAAGCAACATATCATAATTTGTGTGCCAGGGTGCCCCTTCAATTGGTAAAAATTTTGAAGCAAAGTCTGGATACTCCGTCATCCATTCATAAGTAATATGTCCTCCCATAGAAACTCCAACAATTGCATGAACGTTATCAATATTAAATTCCTCTTTTAAAAGCCTATATTGAAATGTCACGATATCTTTTATAGAAAATTCAGGAAAGTCTTCAGAATTTGATGGAGATGAAGATATACCATTTCCAAAAGACTCAATAGCAATTACCAGATAATCATCAGAATCAACAATTCCATCAGAACCAATATACCCATATTTATATAAGCTCTCTGTTGTGCCATTATGCCAAGTTGGAAAAACTATTATATTAGAAGCATCTGAGTTTAATTTTCCCCAAATTCTATAGCCAATCCTGCACTTATTGATTATTTCTGTATTATCTAATTTACAAGTTTCAAAATTTTTAAAATATAAATCTCCTTCATTAAATTTTATATTTTCTTTAAATAAGAAATTCTCAAATGCGAAAAGTTGAGACGAGATTAAGAAAATAATAATTAGATAGCGCATAAAATTTATTTAGTGATTACTAATTATTATTATAAACTTATCCATCTATTAAGCAGTAATGATGAAAAATATATTCAAAAAAACAGAGTTTTTATTTGGGATTACTAATTATTCTAAACTTCCTGAAGATATTGGGAATGAAGTTCTCCTTGCTGGAAGATCAAATGCTGGCAAATCAAGTGCTTTAAATGCACTATCTGAAAATCCAAAACTTGCAAGGATAAGCAAGACTCCTGGAAGAACAACAGAAATTAACTTTTTTAAAGTAAATGATGAATTAATGTTACTTGACCTTCCTGGTTATGGATTCGCAAAATCTAGCAAGTCTAAGAAAAAAGATTGGGGGCCGCTTTTGGGAGAATATTTTCAAAAAAGAAAGGCTTTAGCCGCTGTAATAATATTCATGGATATTAGACATCCATTAAAAGAGATTGATATAGAAATGGTAAATCTTTGTAGAAATTTCAAAGTTCCTTTTTTGCCAGTGCTTACTAAGAGCGATAAGTTTTCAAATAATAATATTGCTAAAGCAAAATCTTTCATAAAAAAACAAATACCTGAATCAGATCCTGTTGCTGTTTCTTCTAAAGATATTATTGGTTTTGACAAGCTTTCTAGAGAAATACTAAACTTTATTAAATAATGTTGGAATATCAAGATCAAAATTGTAGCTTGACCTTGCAAGAGGGGTTAAATTGTTACTATAAAGCCTTCCCAGAAACTACAGAAATTTTTGAAGATAATGCTGGCTCAGGGACTCTTCTTAGAGATCACGATTGTACTCATGTAATTTTTGGACTCGATATTTCTATCGAACAAGAGTCTATTCTTGATACATGGGTACTCTGGGGCACTAAGTTTGAGTGGAGATACTTAATGGGATATCAAAAACTGCCTCAAATTAAAAAACTCTATAAGAACTTGTATAAAGAATTTGGTATCTTAGGTTTTCTTAAGATTTTTTGGAAACTTGGAAGCATTAAAAGAAAAACAATATTCAAAGCTTTAAAGATGAAAAAGAAATGGCCTTTTAAGATGCCAGAAAAATATCTTTCAATGAAAATTTTAGATCTAAGAGAAGAATATGGTATAAAAATTCTGCTTCCAGAAGAAATGCAATATGTCCCAATTAATAGAACTATTTCCAAACTTAATTAGTGAGCCTCATTCCAATTTAAACCAATTGCTGCATCAGCAATTAAAGGTATCTCTAATTTAACTGTTTTTTCCATGGTCTCCTTAGTTTTTTCCATAACAGTTTCAGCATTGTCTTTTGGACATTCAAAAACCAATTCGTCATGAACTTGCATAATCATTTTGACATCTGGCATCTCATTTAGAATGAGATCATCAATGTCTAACATAGCTTTTTTAATAATATCTGCTGCCGATCCTTGGAGCGGAGCATTAATAGCAGCTCTCTCAGCTGCTTGACGTCTTAAGCCATTTGCAGCATTAATTTCGTTTAGATAGAGACGTCTTGCCATTATTGTTTCAACATACTTATCTTCTTTTGCTTTAGCCTTAATATTATCCATATAATCTCTAACTCCAGTATATCTTGCAAAATAAGCATCGAGATACTCTTGTGCCTCTCCTCTTGGGATGCCTAGCTGCCTTGTTAATCCAAAAGCAGACATGCCGTACATCAAACCAAAATTGATTGCCTTGGCACTTCTTCTTTGATCTTGAGTAACATCATCGATAGAGACACCAAACACTTCTGCAGCTGTCGAAGAGTGAACATCTATATTATTATTAAAAGCATGAGTCAAATTTTTATCTTTAGATAAATGAGCCATTATTCTTAATTCAATTTGAGAATAATCTGCAGATATTAAAACATTGCCCTTTTCAGGAACAAAAGCTTCTCTAATTCTTCTTCCTTCAGCAGTTTTAATTGGAATGTTTTGTAAGTTTGGTTCAGTAGAAGATAGCCTGCCAGTTGAGGTTATTGCTTGTTGGTATGAAGTATGGATTCGTTGAGTTTTCGGATTTTCTATATTTATTAAACTATCTGTATATGTAGATTTTAATTTTGCCAGTGTTCTATATTGAAGAATGATTTTTGGTAATTCATATTCTTCTGAAAGTCTTTTAAGTGTGTCTTCATTGGTAGATGGTTGTCCTTTTGGTGTTTTCTTAAGAATTGGTAAGCCTTGTTTTTCATAAAGAATTTCAAGTAACTGTTTTGGTGAGTCAAGATTGAATTCCTCTCCAGCAATTTTATAAGCCTTAGATGATAAATCATTGATGGTTTCTCCAAGCTCTTTTGAATGTTCAGCTAACTTTTTTTTATCTATTTTTGCTCCATTTTGTTCTACTCTTGATAGAACGTTAACTAGAGGATATTCAATATCATGTAATAATTTTTCTTGTAGTGGCTTTTCTTTTAAAAGTTGCTTAAGAACGTTATAAAGCCTTAGAGTGATATCAGCATCTTCTGCAGCATAGTTAGTTGCAATGTCTAACCTAACTTCTGAAAAACTTATTTGTTTTGATGCCGTCCCGGTAACATCGCTATATTTTGTTGTCGAGTAATTTAAATAATAATCTGCAAGTCTGTCCATTCCGTGACGAGTTGCCGTGCTGTTTAATACATAAGACATTAACATTGTGTCTGCATGAAATTTAGTGATCTTAATTCCATGTCTTTCTAATATAGGGATATCGAATTTAAGGTTTTGCCCTATTGCTTTCTCTTGATTTTTTTCAATGACTGGTCCAAGATTTTTTACAATATAATCAATACCTAGCTGGTTTGGACAATCTTCGTAATCATGTGCGATTGGAATATAACATCCTTCTTTTTCAGTTACAGCAAGAGATATTCCTATTAAATTTGCAGAAACCGTATTTACAGAGTCAGTTTCGGTGTCAATTGCAAAGGTTTCACAGTTGTTAATCTTAGATATCCAACCTTTAAGACTTTTTTGATCTAATATTGTTTCGTAATTAGATTTTTCCTTTGGGATTTCTTTTTCTTTTTTACTATCAAGCGCCTTAAACTCTAACTCAGAAAAAATTTCTTCTAATTTCTCATCGTCTGGTGAGAAAACTAAAAGATCCTCAAATTTCATACTTAAGTCAACATTTTGCTTCAGAGATACTAACTCAATATTCCTATCGAGATCATTGATAGTATTTCTCAAATTTTCACCAACAACACCTTTTATTGATTCAGCATTTTTTTTAATATTTTCAAGATTTCCATATTCTGCAAGCCATTTAGCTGCAGTTTTTTGTCCTACTTTTGGAATTCCAGGAATATTATCCGAGGCATCACCGACAAGAGCTAACATATCTCGAATTTGACTAGGTTTTACTCCAAATTTCTCAAATACACCCTCCTCATTGAAGATTTTGTGTTTCATAGTGTCCATCATGGTTATATGTGGATCTTCAACAAGCTGCATTAAATCCTTGTCTAGTGAAGAAATAACACACTTATACTTAGCTTTTTTAGCAAGTAATGCGATTGTTGAAATTACATCATCCGCCTCAACTCCTTCTATCTCAATAAGAGGAAATCCTATAGCTTTGCAAATGGATTTAACAGGTTTAAGCTGCTCTCTTAACTCCTCAGGCATAGGGGGTCTGTTTGCTTTATATTCAGAATAAATCTCATTCCTAAATGTTTTCCCTTTTGCATCAAAAACTATAATGATCGGCGATCCCTCACTATCTTTTTTAAGATTTATGAGCATGTTTGTAACTCCTTTGACAGCGCCAGTTGGTTTTCCGCTTGAGGTAGTCAGTGAGGGCATAGCATGAAAAGCTCTATATAGATATGAGGACCCGTCTATTACAAATATTCTATCTTTCATCTTTGTCTTTTATATAATGTATTATGACTCTTGTTTTTCTATAATGGAAAAAAATAAAAAAAAATGTATAAAAATATTAAAAACTTCCTATGGAAAATTTATATTAATCACTTTGAATTAGCTATTGCTATTTCATCTGTTTCAATTGTCCTGCTTGCAGTCATTATGGATAAGTTCATGTATTTACAAGCTTGTCCAATGTGTATTTTAACAAGATATATTTTTGGGCTAGTTGCTTTATCAGCAACTTTTGGAGTTTTCTTTAAACATAAAGTATTTGGAAATCTGCTGATAATAATTTCTTCGGTATTTGGAGCATTGCTTACTTCAAGACAAATATATATTCAAAATATGCCTGTTGAAGGTCTTTCAAGTTTGTCTGGATGCGGCATGCCATTGAGCACACAAATTGAATATTTTGGTATTGTCGAAGCTTTAAAAAAAACAATAAGTGGGGGCCCAAGTTGTGCAGAAGATGGTTGGAGGTTTTTGCTAAATTTTGCTGAGTGGGGCTTATTATTTTTTCTAATATTTATTTTATTATCGTTCTCAAGAATAATTAGCGTTAAGTTTTTATAATAACTGTAGTAAAACTACTAATAAAAAAGTTAATTTAAACCACTTTTTCATTAATATTGACAAATTTATTACATTATTATTTACTACGCTACATTAATATACTTAAATAATTAAATATATTTCAGATATAAGTAAAATAATAATACTTCCTTTATATATAAAAACTCACCCCAAATACCTATAATATCCTTTAAATAAATGAGCGATCAAACATATACATCACTAGTTCTAGAGTTAAGTAACGAAGAGCTTATAAAAACTGCACTTGATAACAATGAAGGGGTAATCGCTAGTAATGGTGCGTTCTCAACCTCAACTGGTCAAAGAACAGGGAGAAGCCCTAATGACAGATTCATTGTTCAAGAAGCAAGCACTGATCATCTGATTGATTGGGGTGAAATCAATAAACCTTTTAGTGAAGATAAATTTGATTTACTTTGGAACAAGGTTGAAACTTATTTAGCTGAAAAAAATAGCTATATTTCCAAAGTACACGTTGGTTCACATGTTGAGCATTATCTCCCAGTCAAGGTCACTACAGAGACAGCGTGGCACTCATTATTTGCAAGGCTTATATTTGTATGCACAGATGATTTCAATCCATCATCAAAACAAGAGTGGCAAATTATTAGTGCTGCAAACTATGAATGTATTCCTGAAGAAGATGGAACTAATTCTGAAAGTTGTGTAATTATAAATTTTGCAAAGAGAAAGGTAATAATCGCGGGAATGAAGTACGCTGGTGAAATGAAAAAATCTATGTTTTCTGTTCAAAATTTCTTACTTCCAGAGAAAAATGTTCTACCAATGCATTGCTCAGCAAATGTAAACAAAAATAATGAAGTTGCACTGTTTTTTGGTCTTTCCGGGACTGGAAAAACAACTTTATCTGCTGATCCTAGTTGTTCTTTAATAGGTGATGATGAGCATGGCTGGAGTAATGACTCTGTCTTTAATTTTGAGGGTGGATGTTATGCAAAAACTATTAACCTTACTGAGGAAAATGAACCAGTCATATTCAAAGCAATTAAAAATGGAAGTGTAATAGAAAATGTTTTTTTAGATGAGAATAATAATCCTGATTATTCAAATACCTCATTATCTGAAAATGGTAGATGCTGTTACCCTAGATCACATATTGATTCAGCAATAAAAGATAATGCTTCAGGCCAACCAAAAACAGTAATTTTTTTAACTTGTGATCTTACAGGCATTATTCCACCAGTCTCAATTTTATCCAAGGAAGCTGCTGCTTATCATTTTTTAAGTGGTTACACTGCAAAAGTTGGATCTACTGAAGTTGGGTCCGGATCAGATATTGAATCAACTTTCTCGACGTGTTTTGGAGCACCATTTTTTCCAAGGCCTGCAAATGTTTATGCTGATTTATTAATTAAAAGAATTGAGGGATATAATTCAAAAGTCTTTCTTGTTAATACAGGCTGGACTGGTGGTCCGTATGGCAAAGGCTCAAGATTTGAAATTCCAACCACCAGAAGGATTGTAAATGCCATTCAAGATGGTGAATTAGATAGTGCTGAAACATTAAAAATACCAGGACTCAATCTTTTTGTACCAACTAATATTAATGGTGTTGACGCAAAACTTCTAAATCCTATAGATACTTGGGAGGATAAAGAGTCATATAACGAACATCTAAATGCATTGGTTGTAAAATTTAATGAGAATTTTGAAAAGTTTAATGTTAGACCCGAAATAATTAAAGCTGGGCCAGGGTTTAATGACTAATGCAATACTAAATAAAAAACTTAATGATTTAAAAAATGTTGGATTTTTTGATAACCTAATAATTGAAAGAGGTATTGAAAAAGAGTTTTTTAGAATTGATACTAAAGGAAACATATCAAAAAAGTCGCATCCAAACTCTCTTGGGTCTGCCTTAACAAATAAATTCATAACAACCGACTTTGCAGAAGCTCAATTAGAACTTGTTACTCCAACTTTTGAAGACATAGATGAGCTTTATGACTTTCTATATTCACTGCATGTATTTTCTGCTAAAAATTTAGAAAATGATGAAATGCTTTGGCCCTTTTCAATGCCTCCAGTAATCAAAAATGAATCTGAAATTAATCTTGGTTATTACCATCAAAGTAATATTGGGCTTCTTAAGCATGTATACAGAAGAGGCTTAAAAATAAGATATGGATCTACAATGCAATGCGTTTCTGGAATGCATTACAACTTTTCTTTAAAAAAAGAATCTCTCCAAAAATTAGTTAATGATAATGATCAGAGCGCGATTGATGATGCTTATCTGGGCTTGATAAGAAATTTCAAAAGAATATTTTGGTTCGTTTTGACTCAATTTGGTCAAACGAATGTTGTTGATAAATCCTTTGTAAAAGGTCGAAATCATAATCTCAAGAATTTAAATGATACTGATTTATATAGTGAATTTGCTACATCCTTAAGAATGAGTGATATTGGTTATCAAAGTAAGGCTCAACAAAGCTTAGATATTAAATATAATTCTTTGAGCTCTTTTCTTGAAAAAATAAAGTTTGCTATTACCTCTCCATATCCTGAGTTTGAGGGTATGGGTTTAAAAAATAATAGTGGAGATTATCATCAAATATCTTCAGGAATTATTCAAATAGAAAATGAGTTCTATGATTCGATAAGGCCAAAACGACCTTCTGTTGATGGTGTAAGACCCTATGAAATGTTGAAAAAATTAGGAATAGAATATTTAGAAATTAGAGGAGTAGATATTTCACCATTTGATATTGTAGGAATATCAAAAGATCAAATAAGATTTTTAGATCTTATTTTAATATATTGCTTAGTTATGCCTAGTCCGGCTATTGCCTCAGAAGAAAAAAAACTAATTGATGAGAATGATAAAAAAGCTTTATACAATGGTCGAGATGAAAATACTTCCATAGTTGTGAATAATAAAAAGGTGAGCATTAGATCTGCAGCAAAATCCATAATTAATGATCTTAAAGATTTGGCAACTTTTTTTGTGAACTGTGATGAAATGACATCATCAATTATTAGCATTATTAAAATGAAAAAAAGTCTGCTACCAGAAAGTGGTTTTCATAATGATTCCCTTGTAAAAGCAAAACAAAATATGAGTGAACTTGTATCCTCTGATTGTAAATATTTTGATATTATAAAAAAGGAATCAGAGTCATCATTAGAGGAGTTTACTAAGATGCCAACAAATACAGAAACTGAAATGAATGATTTTGTTAAGAACTATAATAAAAACCTTTGAGGTAATTGAATGAAATCATTACAGTGCGTTGAGCTAGGCCCACCAGATAAGCTTCAAATAAAAGAAGTTTCAGATCCGCAAATCATCTCTGATCATGTAATTATTGAAAATAAAGCAGCAAGTGTTAATTTTCCTGATGTTTTAATGATACAAGGCTTATATCAATTTCAGCCTGAATTACCTTTCTCACCAGGAGGAGAATGTTCAGGAACCATTGTCTCTATTGGTGAAAATGTCGAAGATTTGAAGGTTGGCGATAGAGTCTTTGCAATGACAGGTTTAGGTGCATTTTCAGAAAAAATACTAGCCCCAAAAAACTCAGTTGTAAAAATTCCTGATTCAATGAGTTTTGAAACAGCTGCCGCTCTCCCAATGACATACGGAACATCATTATATGCTCTTAAACAAAGAGCTGATCTTAAGGAAGGTGAAACTCTTCTAGTTCTTGGTGCAGCAGGTGGAGTTGGTCTTGCAACTGTAGAATTAGGAAAAGCGATGGGTGCAAAAGTTATAGCTGCCGCTTCAACTCAAGAAAAGGTTGATCTATGTTTAAAGCATGGAGCCGATGAAGGTTTTATATATCCCACTGGCGATCTTAACAGAGATCAACAAAAGGAATTATCTTCTAAAATTAAAGAATTAACAGGTGGTTTAGGAGCAAATGTTGTTTATGATCCTGTTGGTGATAAATACTCTGAGCCATGTATTCGTGCAACAGCATGGGATGGGAGATATCTTGTAATAGGTTTTGCAGCTGGAGAAATACCAAAAATACCAATCAATCTTGCCTTGCTTAAAGGGATGAAGATTGTGGGAGTGTTTTGGGGTGCATGGGTTGGTATGTTTCCAGAAGAAAACAAAAAAAACTTTCTAGAGCTTTTTGACCTTCATTCCCAAGAAAAAATTAAACCAGAAGTTTCTGACTCTTTCCCGCTTGAAGAAGGTGCAAAAGCGATTGCTCATTTAAAAGATAGAAAGGCAAAGGGAAAAGTAATAATAAAAATATGATTAATGAAAAGAATTGGGTACCGTGGACCATAAATATATGCCTTGTAGTTTTTGTTATTGCCCTTTTATATAACGAATCATCATTTAAAGATAAAAGAGAAATTGAAAAAGTTTACAAGGCTTATATCGAAGACTTTATAGAAAACGATTTTGAGGGAATTGCATCACATTTTAAGCCGCCAACAAATTTCAAAAATTTTGGCATCATTGCTGAAGATAAATTACAAATTATATTAGTTTATAAAGACATTAAAGATAATATACAAGCCGGTTATGCATATAGCACCATTGACTCGCTTAAGATTTTTAAGAAAGAAAATTATTATATTGCTGATGTTGTTTATTCAAGATTTAATATAAATGATGAAAATTTATTCACAGGTAATACCCTATACGAATTTAAAAAAACTGATGATGGCTGGAAGATGTTTTCACTTGAAGGTATTACAGACTTTGAGTCTTAATTCTGGGTAACTGATTGATATGTCAAAGATAATCTTGATATGTCAAATGGAGGCCTAAAAATACCAGCAAAATCACCCTCTGGATTTAAAAGAATAATATTATTAACATGATTATCGAGATGAGTGTAATCCATATTATTGCTGCTTGGCATAACATTATTAACTGACAATTGAGATGCAAGGTTTAGCAACATTGGTCGTACATTAGAAACTCCCAAAAAAGCGTCGTCAAAACCTTTAGCATATTTATTAATATCACTAGGGGTATCTCTTTCAGGATCAATGGTAACTAATATCCATTGCTTATCTTCTAGTGGGAATTCTTTTTCCCTTAGCACTTTTACTAATTTAGACATTTGATACATTGTCGTTGGGCACTCATCAGGGCATTTTGTAAAACCAAAGTACATTAAGGTCCATTTACCAAGAAGATCAGATTTAGTAAATTCGTCACCATTTTCTTTAAAAAAACTAAAGTTAGATATCTCTTTTGGGCTCTCAAACAAAAAAAGTCCATTAATAAGAAGTTCATTTGTACTTAATACCCTTGGAGTGGTTAATTTATTAATGAATAATGTCAAAACAACCAAAATAAATATTGCAATTATTAATAGATTCTTTTTTATAGTCATTAGATTGAGATTATGTAGTGATCTATTAACAAAGCCAAAAAAAGTAAGAAGATATAATAGATAGAAAATTGAAAAGTTTTCATAGCATCTTCAATATCTGAACTGTAATAGAGATTAATTGAATAATATAAAAATATGCTACTTAAAATTAAAGCCGAAAAAAGATAGATTTCTCCAGACATTAAAACTACATAAGGTAATAAGCTTACTATATACAAAATAATCGTATATAAAACTATCTGCAACTTTGTAAATACTACTCCATGAGTTACAGGTAGCATTGGAATAGACTCTTTTGCGTACTCATCCTTTCGATATATTGCAAGCGCCCAAAAATGTGGCGGAGTCCAAACAAATATTATTAATACAAGTAATAACGCATATGGATCAATGGAGTTTGTTATCGATGCCCAGCCCAACAATGGTGGTGCTGCTCCTGCTAAACCACCAATGACTATATTTTGGGGAGTTGCCCTTTTTAAATAAACCGTATAAATAAAAGCATAACCAATTAAAGATGCTAATGTTAGGGCCATAGTTAAAATATTTACATATAAAAATAAAATCGTAGCTCCCAATACACCTATTGTTAAAGCGAATATAGAAGCATGTGTGACTGAAAGCTCACCTTGAGGTAAGGGCCTTTGATCAGTTCTGGTCATAGATGCATCAGTCTTCCTATCTATGACTTGATTTATAGCTGCAGCAGATGCTGCACAAAAAGCAATACCTGTTAACGCAACTAATAAGTAGCTAAAAGATTTAACTGATTCTTCGGCTAAAAGCATCCCTACAAAAGCGCAGATAAGCATCATGTAAACAACATTTGGCTTACAAAGCTCATAGTAGCTTTTAAGAAGGGTCATCTTTTCCAGGCTAAATAATTTATCGTGAAAGTTGCAAGAACCAAACAGGCAGCTACCAAATTATGAGTAATTGCAACATATAAAGGAAGCACATAGATTACGTTTATTATTCCAAGTGTTATTTGAGTTAATAATAATACGCCAAGGGTTGAGGCCAATGGAGCTGCATTAGAAAACCATAGTCTAGACATCAGTATGAGAAAAATAAATGTGACTAACAACGCAGAAACTCGATGACTATAATGAATTGCAACTCTAGCAGGATTATCCAACAGTCCATAAAGATAATTAGGACCAACTTCTTGATTCAAATTAAACCCGTTTTTAAAGTCCATTTCAGGCAAATAAGTACCCTGACAAGTAGGAAAATCAGCACAAGCTAAAGATGCATAATTTGTGCTCGTCCAAACACCGAGAAAAATTTGAAAAACTAAAACAACAAATGCGAGAGCTGATATCATTTTTAAATTTGAAATATTTATCTGACTAAAGATTTGAAAGTTTTTCGATTTGAGGTAGATAAAATAAAGCAAAGTAAGTGTGGTGAAGCCTCCAAAAAGATGAGCGGTGACTATGATGGGGAGTAATTTTAAGCTTACAGTCAAATAACCAAACAATCCTTGGCAGCATATAAAAAATAATAAAAATAAAGACCATCCTCTTATTGATTTATCAGTTGTTTTTTTAAAAGCGAAGTAAACTAAAAAAATTGCTAATAATCCCAATCCGGCTGCAAAGTACCTATGAACAACTTCAGGTATAGCTTTATTAATATCATATGGAAATAATGGATAACGGCTTTCTGCAATTGCAATTTCAGCTTCATTTGTCGGAAAAACAATAAAACCATAGCAACCAGGCCAGTCAGGACATCCGAGTCCGGCATCTACAAGTCTTGTCCATGCTCCAAGAGCAATAACCACAAACGCCATACATATTCCAATAAACGATAAGTTTTTTATACTATTCATTAAATTAACACCTTTAAGTCTTTTAAAATTAGTTTTGGGTCTGTTCCAGGATCAAAATACATTACAGCCCTTCCATATGGATCAATTACAAATATAGGGTTCTCATTATTAAAATTCAAACTTGAATTTCTTTGGAGAACATTAAGTAATACTCCATTTTTATCTTCGATAAGTTCAATTCTTGAATATTCTTTTTTAACATCATCAAGATAATCCTCTAAAAGTTTGTTCGAATAAAAAACAACACGTTTTAGTTTATTTATATCTCTATTGAGAGCAACGTTAAGCTGTCTCATTAAATATATAGATTCCTTGCTTTTTTCTTCATTTGTAACATACACAGATAGAATCCATTTACCATCTTCAAAGCTAATTAGGTCAGTTTCACCCTCATTATTTTTAAATTGATTGAAATCAAAGTAGCTCTTAAAGAAAGAACCATTATTTCTTGTTCCATCGGGTGACAAACCCATAACAAAATAGAGTGAGGAGAAAGTTACTACCAATATGGGAGTTAATAATATTGCAGCAAGAAAGATTTTATTTCGCATTTCTACTTAATCCATACCAGATATACATAAAACATAAAACTATAAACATTAAAAACCATTGTGATGAATATCCATAATGTTTAATTGGCGTCATGTTTGTTGGAGTAATTTTAATATATTCTAGACTATTTTTAAGCAAAGGATCTGCCAATAAGATCATTGGGAATATCTCCTCTGTATAAGCTTTTGAAATTACTTCAACATTTTTTGTTTGTGAAATTTTTGGCCAATTATTTGAAATAAGCTCGTCTGACAAAACTAGGCCTAGCTCTGGTTGCTCTAATGTGCCAATTACACTTTCAAAATCCTCAGGTATTTGAATATCAGGTAATTGGTCTCTAAATGTATTTTGTTTAATCCATCCTCTATCAATAAGAATAAGTTTGTTTGTTTCATTAATTCTCAGAGGTGTAAGAACTTTATAACCAGCTATTCCTTGATGAATTACATTATCGATTAATAATTGTCTTTTATTTTCCCATTTTCCGCTTACTGATACCCTATCCCATTTCTTAGATTCAGCATTTAAATAAAAGGGGTCTTTGGTTAATTTATTTTCAAATTCACTCATTATTTGTGTTTTTGCTTGTCCTCTTTCTATTTGCCATATACCCAAAGAAAAAAATAAAACAGCAAATATGATAAAGAAAATGGTAATTCTAACTCCTGGTTTAAATTTTTTTCTTTTCATATCTATTCAAGTATATATGCATTAAAATTCAGTAATGATCACTACACTCATTTATATAGTAATACCATTGTTGCTTTTATCACTAGCAGGTGGTCTTTTTTTTCTACTGGTCGACAAAGGTGACACTGGTAGAAAAAGGACAGTATATTTTTTAGGTCTTAGAGTCTTTTTTGCAGCTTTGTTAATCATACTTGTGGTAATTGGCCTCTATACGGGTGAGCTAGGGAATAGCGTGCCGTGGGAAGGCTCTTAATTATAAGATATAGACAAACAAAAATAACATTACCCAAACAACATCAACAAAGTGCCAATACCATGATGCTGCTTCAAAACCAAAATGATCATGATCTTCAAAGTGTCCTGCGAAAACAGATCTAGCCAACATTATTGCTAGCATAATACCACCCATTAAAACGTGAAAGCCGTGAAACCCTGTTAACATAAAAAATGTTGATCCATAGATACCTGAATTTAGTGTAAGGCCATAATGAGCGTATGCCTCATAATATTCTGCTGCTTGAAGACCAACAAAAATTAAAGCCAAGAAGACTGTCACGCCCAGTAAAACATTAAATTTCTTTCTATTACCACTTTTAAGACCGAGATGAGCAAAATGAACGGTTACGCTTGAGCTAAGTAAAACAATTGTGTTCCACATAGGTAGCCACTTTAAAGCATGATCCCATCCTGGCCATGCCATGCTCTTTTCAGCTAATTCATATTCAACTCCATTATCTGGTGTTGTTATTACTGGCCAGGTTGATTCAAAGGCAGGCCATAGTTCTATAGCAGTAATAGCTGCTCCCTTGGAGCCTTCTCCTGCAAGCCATGGTACAGCCAATGTTCTAACATAGAATAATGCCCCGAAGAAAGCTGCAAAAAACATTACCTCAGAGAAAATAAACCATGCCATTCCATAAACATAAGACTGTTTTAATTGATTAGAATCCAGTCCTGCTAAGTGCTCTTTTATAACCTGTCTAAACCAAAAGAATAGTGTTAGAAACAAGGATGCGAAACCAAGGTATAAGATGTATGCAGAGTTACTGTTAGGGTCGTCTAAGTTATTTATTGTACTAGAGGCTCCCATAACAAGAAGGAACAACGAGAAGGCCATAAATATAGGAAATCTGCTTTGATCTGGAACATAATAACTTCCTCCGCTCACAATTTTTTACTCCATTACCATTTGGTTACTGGCTAATTCAATATCGTTATAGTCAGTGATATCGAAAATTGTATAGGATAATATTACGTTCTTGATATTTGACGGTAGTTCATTTGATACAAGCAATTTAACAGGGAGTAGCGCTTCCTCACCAGGCATTAATTCCTGTTTCTCAAAACAAAAACATTCAAGTTTCTTTAAATGGGCTGCTGCATTTGAGGGCGCAACACTCGGCACTGCCTGGGCTGTCATCTTTCTGTTAGTGGTATTTTTAACAGAGAAGGTCGCAGTATAATATTTACCTGTTTCGATCTTTAGTACTTTTTTAGATGGCTCAAACTTCCATGGCATATTTTCATTATTGGTAGATATAAATTGGAGAGAAAGTGGCCTACCTTGTTCTGCTATTAAGTCATCAGAATGTTCCGATTGAAAAACCTTACCGTTAAGTCCAGTTACTTCACAAAATACATCATACAAAGGTACCAAAGCAAAACCAAATGCAAACATTAAAGGAACAGCAACAACTAATTTTATAAGAGTCTTTTTTGCTCCTTTATTCATTAGTCAACCTTAGGTGGTGTTGAAAAAGTATGATAAGGAGCAGGTGATGCGACTGTCCACTCTAGCCCTCTTGCTCCATCCCAAACTTGGCTTGTGGCTTTTTTACCACCCATAACTGTTTTCAAAACAATAAATAAAAATAGTAGCTGAGAAAAACCAAACAAGAACGCTCCAACACTTGAAACCATGTTCCAGTCTGCAAATTGAAGTGAGTAGTCAGGGTACCTTCTTGGCATTCCTGCTAGGCCAATAAAATGTTGTGGGAAGAATGTAACATTCACTCCGACAAATGATAACCAGAAATGAAGTTTTCCAAGTCTTTCATCGTACATGTTTCCAGACCATTTAGGTATCCAGTAATATACTGCAGCCATGATTGAAAATATTGCTCCTGGAACTAATACATAATGAAAGTGAGCAACAACAAAATAAGTATCATGGTATTGGAAATCAGCTGGGACTATTGCAAGCATTAGACCTGATAAGCCGCCAATGGTGAATAAAACAACAAATGCTATTGCAAAAAGCATTGGGGTTTCAAATGTGAGTGATCCTCTAAACATTGTCGCAACCCAATTAAAAACTTTAACTCCTGTTGGAACAGCAATCAGCATAGTTGCCCACATGAAGAAAATTTCAGCAGCCAAAGGCAGTCCTACTGTAAACATGTGATGTGCCCAAACAACGAATGAGAGTATCGCAATTGATAGCATTGCCCAAACCATTGATGAATAACCAAATAATTGTTTCCTTGAAAAGGTTTCAATGATATGAGAAACGATACCAAATGCAGGAAGTATCATTATATAAACTTCTGGATGTCCGAAAAACCAAAATATATGTTGAAATAATACCGGATCTCCGCCTCCAGCAGCGTTGAAAAAACTAGTTCCAAAATGGATATCCATCAACATCATTGTTACAGCTCCAGCTAAAACAGGCATGACAGCAATTAATAAGTATGCTGTTATTAACCACGACCACACAAATAGTGGCATCTTCATAAGCCCAACACCGGGAGCTCTCATATTCATTATTGTTACAACAACGTTAATGGCGCCCATAATCGATGAGGCTCCCATTATGTGAACTGAGAATATGAAGAAGGTTACGCTTGGTGGTGCATATGTAGTTGAGAGTGGAGCATAGAAGGTCCATCCAAAATTAGGTGCGCCTCCTTCCATAAATAAAGAAGAAAGTAATATTAAAAATGCAAATGGTAAAATCCAGAAACTTAAATTATTCATTCTTGGTAAGGCCATATCTGGTGCCCCAATCATCATTGGCACTAACCAATTTGCAAGTCCAACGAAAGCAGGCATTACTCCACCAAATATCATTATCAAACCGTGCAGTGTTATCATTTGATTATAGAACTCAGGTTCTACTATTTGCATACCAGGCTGAAATAATTCAGCTCTTATAATCATTGCCATTGCACCACCAATAAGGAACATTGCAAAACTAAACCATAAATATAGAGTACCTATATCTTTGTGATTTGTTGTATACAGCCATCTAGTGATGCCTTTTGCTGGTCCATGATCATGATCTTCATGATGATTTTCTATAACTGCACTCATAATATATTCCTATTTTATATTTTTGGTTCTTTGTAATCTACTATATCTTTTGGTATTACAATCTCTCCGTCACCCTTCTCAGCGTTACCCCAAGATTGTCTGGTATATGTAATAACAGATGCTAGCTCAACCTCAGATAAGTAGCTAAATGAATTCATGGCTGCTCCCTGAACACCTTCCATTAGTATTTCAATATTTCTTTCTTTGTCATTCATCACTATGTCACTTCCTGCTAAAGCTGGAAATATTCCTGTGATTCCTTGTCCAGAGACTTGATGACAAGCTACACAGTTTACGTCATAGATTTCTTGACCTCTTGAAACCAACTCCTGAGCAGTCCAATCTTTAGTTGTGAGTTCTGCAAGCTTCATAGCCTCGTTTCTTTTATTCATTACCCATTCGTCATAATCATCTTGCTCAACTACTTTAACAACAATGGGCATAAAACCATGGTTTTTACCACATAGTTCTGTGCACCTGCCTCTGTAGATTCCTGGCTCTTCGACAATGGTCCACGCGGTGTTAACAAATCCAGGAATTGCATCCTGCTTAATTGCGAATGCAGGTAACCACCATGAGTGAATAACATCATTAGCAGTAATTAGAAAACGTATTTTCTTACCAGCAGGAATAACGACCATTTCATCAACTTCCTGTAAATAGTTTTCACCTTTTGGAACAAGGTTATAAATCTCGTCTAAGTCTGTTGATAAATTAGCAAAAAAACTAATATCATCCTCAAGATACTGATATTGCCATTTCCACTGATAGCCAGTGACTTGAATGTTAATGTCTCCTGCTGTGTCATCATATATCTTTACTAATGTTTTAGATGCTGGAACTGCCATTGCAATTAAGATTAAGAATGGAATAATCGTCCAAGCTATTTCAAGCTTATGATTTTCATGAAATTTTGCAGGTACTGGATTTTTCTTTTTAGTGTGTGCGTACATAGAGTAAAACATGACACTAAATACAGCCACGCCAATAGCTACGCAAATCCAAAATATAAGCATATGAAGTTCAAACACCTCATTACTTATATCAGTAATACCTCTTGTCATATTCAGAGCAAACCAATCAGCTCTAGCCGAAGGAGCTACAAAAGTTAGCAAGCAAATATAGAAAATATTGTGCATATTTTTAAGACATTTGTACAAATCTAATCCCTCTAAATTAATGTGCTGTTAATGATAAAAAATAACTATAATGCATTATAAGCTATTTATATAAATACAACAAAAAATATTCGTTTTTTTTGGAAACTCATAATACTTGCTAGAAGCTTGAATTTCTATGAGTTTTTTACTTATTTTTATAATCTTCTATGTTAACAACCTTTATTTCACTTTTACTAATGTTGGTTACTTCTTCAGGTCTATTGTCTTTAAAATCGCACTTTACGCAATAAATCTGATCATTCTTTTTATTTATAGCGATCGTATCTATTTGTTTGCATTCTGGACAAACTGCTCCTGCAATAAACTGAACAAAGCGTTTCATTCTCTTATACTCTCGATGTCTTTAATAACTTTTTTAGTATCAGGGAATAAATCAAACCAAATCTTAAATGAATGAGCAGCTTGATAAACAAGCATTCCCATTCCGTCATGAACATTTGGAGATTGATTCATAGCCCATTTACAAAAAGGAGTTAAGGTTAAGGAATAATTAAGATCATAGAAGAAAGCATCTGAATTAAATTTAAGATTGTCAATTGGATTGAACTTTCCTGTTAAGCCTGCAGAGCTTCCATTAATGATTAAGTCAAATTCACAATCAGAATTAGCATCAAGAGATATTGGAACAATACTACTATATTTTCTTTGAAGCTTTTCAGATTTCTCTTTAGTTCTATTTAAAATAGTTATCGCATTAACTTTACTTTTAGCAACCTTGTATAGAACGCTCTCTGAAGCTGCTCCTGCACCAATGATTAGGATTTTTTTATTTTCTAAATCAAACTTTTTAGAATTTATATCATCAATAAAGCCAATGCCATCTGTTGAGTCCAAAGAAAGTTTATTTTTATTATTAGTTATCGTATTAACAGCATTAATATATTTAGCCTCTTTTGATATGTCTCCATTTATTTTAGCTGCTTTCTTTTTATATGGGAGAGTTACATTCAAGCCTTTTGCATGTTTGTCTGAAAAGAATTCTTTAACAAATTTATTAAAGTCAGATTCATTGATCTTATAAGGTAAATATTCAAGACTTATATTTTCATACCTTGCGAATCTTGAATGAATAAAAGGTGACATTGAATGTTCTATCGGGTTTCCAATCACTCCTAATTTGTATAATTTAGACATTCCAATCCTTGTTTATAACATCTAATAGCTTGTTCTCTAAGACGTTGTATTCTTTATCTTTTTTATATTGCCACTTTACATCAGCTGGTAAAGAAGAAAGAATTGATTCAATTCTTCCTTTAGATTGAAGGCCAAAAGCAGTTCCTCTGTCATAAATTAAATTAAATTCTGCGTATCTTCCTCTTCTTATAAGTTGGAAATTCTTTTCACTTTCATTGAATTCATAATTTTTTCTATTTGTTGCAATTTTTAAATACGAATTTAAATAACATTCTGCAATTGACTTCAGAAAAATCATACTTTTTTCAATATCAAAATCTCTAAAATTATCAAAAAAGATGCCGCCAACCCCTCTTCTTTCACTTCTATGTGGTATTTGAAAGTAATTATTACAATTTTCAGAAAAAACTTTGTAATATTCTTCGTCGTAACCATCTAAAAGTTGTTTTGCAGAGCTATGCCACTCAATTATATCCTCTCTAAATGGAAGAAAAGGCGTCAAGTCATAGCCTCCACCTATCCACCAGTCAACAAAATTATCATTTTTACCTAAAATTCCAAAAAATCTCACATTCATGTGGCTTGTTGGAACATATGGATTATTTGGATGAGAAATGACTGAAACGCCCATAGCCTGATAACCATTTGATGAGCTTACATTTGTTTTAGTCGATAGAGCAGCCTTTGGAAGTTCTTTTCCATAAATTGATGAAAAATTTACTGCGCAGTTGCTAAAAAAATTACCATTATCAAGAACAAAAGTATTACCCCCACCGCCCTCTGGTCTTTCCCAGACATCATCATAAATATTTACATTATTTTTTTCTTCTAACTCAGTAAAAGAGTTTTTTATTTTTGTATGGATATTTTTAAAATTAGATTCTAAGTTTTTAATCATATTTAATCTCTTATGATTTCTTTTGATTCAAGATCTACGATAGTTGATGGTTTGTTCAATGATCCTAGGTCAGCATCATAATATGCAAGATCCTTATAATCAAAAAAGTTTAATACTTCATTAGGGTCATTAATATTTTTTGCTCCAGATAAATTAGCTGAAGTTGATACAAAAAAATTATCAAGCCCTCTAAACAAGAGTTTTATAGGTAAGTGATCACTTACTCTTATTGCTATTTTGCCTGTTCTGTTTTGCAAATGCTTTGGTAAATTTTTGCTGTAATTGAAAAGAAAAGTGTAAGGTCCTGGCCAGTATTTATTTAAAAAATCTTTATCATCTTTACTTAAATCATGTACATACTTTTCAATGAATTCAACAGAAGAGGCTAATAAAATAAAGTTTTTTTTATTGTTCCTTTTTTTTAAATTAAATAAATTTTCAACAGCATCTTCGTTAAAAGCGTCGCAGCCTAGACCCCAAATTGATTCAGTTGGGTGTGCTAATATTTTACCAGATCTTACCCACTCGATAGATGCATTTAAATCAAGTGAATATGTATTCAATTAAGAATTTAAATTTTTATCTTTTTCAAGAACTTCATCTCTCATGTTCTTTTTGTAATCTTTTAACTTTTGAGATAGTTCTTCATCTGCAGTAGCCAAGATTTGAACAGCTAGTATTGCACTATTTTTAGCACCACTTTTTCCAACTGCTACTGTGGCAACTGGAACACCTGGAGGCATCATTGCGGTTGATAGTAATGAATCTATACCTCCCATTCCACCCGATTCAATAGGAATACCAATAACAGGCTTTATAGAATGTGCAGCGACAGCTCCCGCTAAGTGCGCAGCCATACCCGCAGCAGCAATAAAAACCTTACAGCCATTTTTTTCACTATTTCTTATTAATTCCATTACGTCGTGTGGAGTTCTGTGTGCAGACATTACATTTTTAGTGAATTTAACACCAAAAGAGTCTAAAATTGGGAAAATTGCCTCTACTACAGGCAAATCAGAGTCAGAACCCATTATTATTGCAACATCAATGCTTTCATTTGTCATATTTATATACTCTTAAATTATTAACTGGATTATAATCACGCAATTATAATAAAAAAAACAGATTTATGCCCGAAAAATTGAAAATTTTAATATTTCCAGACCCTAGATTAAGAAAAGTCGCCAAAAAAGTAACTAAATTCGACAAAAGTCTAAAAAAACTTGCTGAAGCAATGCTTCATACTATGTATGATGCAAATGGAATAGGTCTAGCGGCAACACAAGTTGATCGACATTTGAGGTTAATTGTAATGGATTTATCAGAAAATAAGGATGATCCTAGGGTATTCATTAATCCTACCTATAAAATCTTAGATAATCATAGCCTTTATGAGTTTGAAGAAGGTTGTTTATCAATACCCGGCTTTAACGAACTTATTTCGAGACCAGATAAAATAGACTTAAAATGGCAAGATTTGGACGGAAATGAGCATAATGACGAGCCAGAGGGCCTTTTAACTGTATGTATTCAGCACGAAATTGATCATTTAGAGGGGAAACTTATGGTTGATTATATTAGCTCTTTGAAAAGAGACAGAATTAGAAAAAAGATTATAAAAGATTATAACAGAAAATAAGAGAATTTAATTAATATTATGAATATCTTATTTGCCGGATCGCCATCAACATCTGCTGAAATATTAGAGCATCTTGTTCAAAATAAACATTTAAATGTATGTACTGTTTTAACGCAACCAAACAAAAGAAGTAAGAGAGGGACTGAAAAACATGAAACTCCAGTATCAAGAGTTGCCAAGAAACACTCAATAAAAACACTAAAACCAAAGACCATTGATAAAGCCTTTATTAGCAAAGAACTTGACAGATCAAATATAGATTTAATATTGGTTGTAGCATATGGTCATATTCTTCCAAAAGAAATGTTAAAAATACCAAAAATAATGTCTATGAATATTCATTTTTCATTATTACCAAAATATAGAGGTGCCTCACCTATTCAGTCAGCAATTATTAACGGAGATAAAAAGACTGGTATTTCATTTATGAAAATTATTGAAAGAATGGATGCTGGAGAATTGATATATAAAGCAGATGTCAAAATTGATAATGAGGATACAAAAACATTGTTAGAAAATAAGTTAACATCTCTTGCTTTAAGTAAAATAGATGGAGTTTTAAATAGTCTTCAAAAAAACGATTATAAGTTAATTAAACAAAACGAAAGTGATGCATCCTATTGTTCGAAGATTGTTAAAAAAGATTCGTTGGTGGATTTTAAAGATACTAGCTTAGATATATTTAACAAATTTAGAGCTCTAGAAGAGTGGCCCGGAACATCTTTTGTACATAATAATAAAGTAATAAAGATACATGATATGTATATATCTAATAGTAAGAGTGAGGGAAATCCAGGAGAGATATTTAAAATTGATCCTTCTGGTATAACATTAAATACAATAGATTACATGATAGTAATTACTAACTTACAGTTTCCAAACAAGAAAATTATTTCATCACAAGATGCTTTTAACTCATACTTTGATTTTTTTGTAAAAAAATAAATTCAACATAACTCTTGAATTATTCTAAAAGAGGTTTAATTTACACACTATGAAAGTACTTATATTAGGTGCTGGGCGTGTTGGGGCTAGTCTTGCAAGAGCACTTATTAGCAATGGCTATGATATTGCTATTATTGATCAAGATAAAAGTTCGTTATCAGAGCTTGAAGAAAGACTAGACATTATGACTGTTCATGGTCATGCTTCCGATCCAAAAATAATTAAAAAATCTGGAGCAGATAAAAATACTATTGTTATTGCTGTTACTTCAAATGATGAAGTTAATATTATTGCCTGTCAGATTGCTAAAAAACAATTTAAAGTAAATAAAACTATTTGCAGACTTAATAACTCTTCTTACTCTAAGGATCTGAATGTTTTTGGTGAAAATATTATTGATATTGTCATAAGTCCCGAAAATGAAGTAATGAGTCATCTTAAAGAACTCATTATCCATCCCGGAGCCCAGCAAATAGAAAATTTTGCAGATGGTAAGGTAAATCTAGTTTGCGTAAAAGCTAAAAAGAAAGGAAAGCTTGTAGGAAGAGAACTTAAGGGCATAAAAGATGATATGCCTGAGACAAACGCCTTTGTTGCTTCGATTTATAGAAAAGGTAAACCATTTGTTCCTGACGGTGATACTGTAATAAGGGAAAGCGATGAGGTCTACTTTATCTCTTCATCTGACAACATTGATCAAATAGTTAATGAGTTTCGTGAAGATGAAAAAGAATATTCCAGAATAATGATAATTGGTGGCGGAAAGATTGGATTTTCTCTTGCAAAGGACTTAGAAAATACTTATAAAACCAAACTTATTGATTCTGATAAATCAAGGTGTACCGAATTAGCCAAAAAATTAGATAAAACTATTGTCTTAAATGGTTCTGCTACCGACGAGGAACTTCTTAAAAGTGAAAATATTGCAAATGTAGATGTTTTTTGCGCTCTTACTGATGATGATGAAACGAATTTAATGTCTTCACTTCTTGCTAAGAAAATGGGTGCAAAGAAAACAATGATAATTTTAAATAATCCTTCTTACTTAGGATTAGTTCCAGGTTTTATTGATATATATCTTGCGCCATATAGATTAACTGTTTCATCTGTACTTCAAGATTTAAGAGAAAGCGATGTTACTCAAGATGTTTTATTGAAAATGGATACTGGTGCAGAAGCAATAGAGGGAGTTGTTCATGCAAATGAATTTACCTCATCTTTGTTTGGGAAGCCATTAAAGGATATTCCATTACCAGAAGGTGTTTCAATTGGAGCAGTTATAAGACATGGTGAATTAATAATGCCAAACTCTAAAGTTGAATTATGTATTAATGACAACCTTATAGTTTTTCTTGCAGACAAAGAAATGATGTCTGAAGTTGAGATTTTATTTAAATCTAAATAATGAACTTTAAATCAATAGTAAATCTATTTAGCATACTAATTCTTTTTTTTAGTATTTCTTATGTTTTTCCAATAATTGTTTCATATATATATAAGGATGGTGCTATAAGCCTTTTTCTTTCTACTTTATCAATTGTAAGTTTAATTGGAATTGTTGGTGTATTTCTGACAAGAGGTGAAGACAATGATCTTTCACAGAAAGATGGCTTCGTGATAATAGTATTATTTTGGATTGTTTTATCTTTTGCAGGCTCAGTTCCTTTTTATTTAAGTGGAATGACTTTTATTGACTCAATATTTGAGTCTACTTCTGGTATAACAACTACAGGAGCCACCGTAATATCTAATATTGATGCTCTGCCAGAGTCATTGTTATTTTATAGGCAGCTACTTCAGTGGATGGGAGGAATGGGTTTAATTGTTCTTGCAATTGCGGTTATGCCACTTCTTGGCATTGGTGGAGGACAAATATATAAAACTGAGGTACCTGGAGCAATGGGTGAACAAAGGCTGACGCCAAGAATTAAAGAGACAGCTCAGGCTCTATGGCTAATATATCTTGGTCTTACAATTGCTTGTGCAGTTTTATATTATTTCAATGGGATGTCAGTATTTGATTCAATTTCACATTCGATGTCTACTGTGGCGATTGGGGGATTTTCCACACATAATGAGAGTATTGGCTTTTTTGATAGCATATCGATAGAACTAATATGTATGGTGTTCATGTTATTGTCATCATTTAGCTTTGCCTTACATTACTTCGCTATTTATAAAAGTAAGCCGTTAAAGTACTTTTATGACCCAGAGCTTCGTTTTTTTGCTTCAATTTTATTACTAATTTTTATTATTGCTCTGATTATAAATTTTTTCTCTGATATGTCTGGAGCAAATATTAGACAAATTGCATTTCATAGCGTTTCAATGATTACAACGACTGGCTTTTCAATATCTGATACGAGTAGTTGGCCATTTTCTATAAGTTTTTTGCTTTTAATTGGTGCATTTGTTGGTGCTTGTTCGGGTTCAGTAGGGGGCGGAGTTAAATCTTGGCGAGTTTTAATAATGATAAATCACGCTTATAAGAATATTATGACAATAATACATCCAAACTCAGTGATTTCTTTAAAAATTGGAACCAAAAATGTAGATGATCAGGTAGCAACTTCAGTCTGGGGGTTTTTTTCTATTTACATTATTTCTTTTGTTATTTTGTTGTTAGGAATTCTAATAAGTGGTTTGGACTTTGAATCTGCGTTTTCAGCAGTCGGTGCTTGCCTTAACAATCTTGGACCTGGACTTGGTGCTGTTTCTGAGAACTACTCACAAATTACATCCTTCTCTAAGGGAATATTAGCTTTTGCTATGTTATTAGGAAGATTAGAAATTTTCACACTTTTAGTTTTACTTACACCAATGTTTTGGGAAAAGTAATTAAATATCTTTATATGGATCAGAGCTTACTGTTTTACTTTTTTTAAATCTTTTATACTCCCAAGAATAATCTATCGGCCTCTGACTAATTATATTCTCTATATCTTTATTAATTAATAGTATGTGCTTACTATTGTTATATATATTATCATTACAATGTTCTATCTTAACCTCAAGAAAATTAAGTTTGTTAGAATTCATATAGAAATATATAACTGGTAGCAAAGTCTTTGAAGCTAATGATTGAACTAAAGTTGTAGTATATGCCTCTTTTCCAAAAAATTTAATATATTCACCATAACCTCTTTGTGGAACTTGGTCGGCTGCAAAACACACTATTTGTTTGTTTTTAAGAGCCTCATATATTCTTCTAACACCAGCAATATTTGTTTCATAACATTTTGATTTTCCAGATTCTCTTTGTTTAATTACAAAATTATTTAATAATTTAAGCTTTATCTTTTTATATAAGCTAACTGTGGTTGTTTGAGAGTTTATCCATTTAAGAAGCATGTCAACGCTTCTATTGTGAATAGCTACCGCAATAAGACCACTATCGGATAAAGATTTATATAAAAAATTATTTTCTATTTTGAATATATATTTATTGGATCGAAAATCTTTATTGCCCCAAGCAATCATTGTTTCAAATCCTGAAATAAGAGTTTCTCGATAGCTAAGCTTTGATATAAAATTTATCTCTTTAAGAGAAGTGTCAGGAAATGCAATCTGCAAATTAATTTTTGTAATTTTGTATAATTTAGTAAGTTTAAAAAAACCTGTAGCTATGTACAAATCAATTAAATATTCAAAGAAGCTCTTTGGAAAGAGAGTAATCGAATAAAAAAGTAATTTCATCGCACTAATTATAACAACCTTGATATAATCAATTATTATAGTTTATATTTAATTTTAATTTTATATGTATGCATATATTATATATAAGTAAACATTTGTTTCTTTTTACACTTGGAGTAAGACTTTGACAGCAAAAACCATGGATGAATTAGTTGCATTGTGCAAGAGAAGAGGATTTATTTATCAATCAAGTGATATTTATGGGGGTCTTCAAGGCGTATATGATTTTGGACCACTTGGAGTAGAGTTAAAAAATAATATTAAAAGGGCTTGGTGGGAGTCCATGGTATATGAAAATGACGATATTGAAGGGCTTGATTCTTCAATTCTTACAAACCCTTTAGTTTTAAAATACTCAGGACATGAAGATACTTTCTCAGATCCAATGGTTGATTGTAAATCTTGTGGTCTCAGATTTAGGGCAGATCAGGTGCCTGATATGTGCAAAAAAGATGATTTAACAGAGCCTAGACAATTTAACCTAATGTTTAAGACAAATGTGGGTCCGATCGATGATAGTGAATCTTTTGCATACTTAAGACCTGAAACAGCTCAACAAATATTTACTAACTTTAAAAACGTATTGGATTCAACCTCAAGGGCACTTCCATTTGGTATTGCTCAAATGGGTAAAGCTTTTAGAAATGAGATAACACCTAGAAATTTTATTTTTAGAGTAAGAGAGTTTGAACAAATGGAGTTAGAGTACTTTGTTAAGCCGGGAACAGATGAGGATATTCATAGTTCATGGGTACAAAAAAGACTTAGTTGGTGGAGTGATCAGGGTGTACCCATGGAGAGTATTGAGCTTTATGATGTGCCTAATGACGAATTAGCACATTATTCAAAAAAAACTATTGATATTATGTATAAATTTCCTCATGGATTAGAGGAACTTGAGGGAATAGCAAATAGAACTGATTTTGATCTTGGATCACATTCAAAAAAACAGGATGAGTTAAATATCAAGTCTAAAGTAATTAAGAATAAAGACTCGAATAGTAAATTAGCCATTCAAAATGATAACGGCGACTGGGAGATTCCTTATGTTATTGAGCCATCTGCAGGTGTTGAAAGGGGCTTTTTGGCAATACTCAATGAAGCATATAAAATCGAGGATTTAGATGATGGTAAAACTAGAGTAGTTCTTAGTTTAAGGCCGCATCTTTCGCCTGTAAAAATTGCAGTTATACCTCTAAAGAAGAATAATTATGATATCGTTATGCTATCAAAAAATATTAAAAATAACTTACAAAAATTAGGTATGGGTAGAGTTATTTTAGAAAATACGGGTAATATTGGAAAAAGCTATAGAAAACATGATGAAATTGGTACACCAATGTGCATTACTGTTGACTTTGATTCACTAGAAAATAGTGATGTTACTTTAAGAGATAGAGATACTATGAAGCAAATTAGAATTAAAATTGATGAACTGTCAAACTTTTGTGTTGATAAAATAAAGTCTTGATATTACAAACATTAAGAAGTCTTTTATTTAACTGCATTCTCTATATTAGTCTTATCCCAACTTCGTTAGTTGTTGTTTTTTTATTTCCATTTATATCAACCTCTCAACTTCAGAAAATTACTTCAATTTGGGTGCTTTTTATAATGCATAGTTTAAAAATAATATGTGGTGTCAATTGGAAAGTTGAAGGCTCTGAAAATTTGCCAAAGACTCCTTGTATTTTGGCTTCTAATCATCAGGGTGCATGGGAATCATTTTTTTTACAAACCCTGTGTATTCCGACAACAAGTATTATAAAGAAAGAGTTGCTTTACATACCCTTTTTTGGATGGGCTTTAGCATGTTTAAAACCAATTCACTTAAAAAGATCACAAAAAGTGTCAAGTCTTAAAAAAGTAGTAAAAGATAGTGCTAAAAAGCTTAAAAATGGAACTTCTTTAATAATATTTCCAGAAGGTACAAGAGCAAGACCTGAAAAAGGATTAAAAAAATTTACAAATAGCTGTGGATTAATATCTGTTCAAAATAATGTACCAATAGTTCCTATATGCCATAATTCTGGATTATTTTGGAAAAATAAAAAGTTTACCAAAGAAAAAGGAACTGTTATTTTAAGAATTGGTGCTCCTATTTATGGAAAAGAGCCAAAAAAGGTAACACAAGAGGTATTTGAATGGATAAATTTAAATTTTAATGAAATAAATTAAATATCTAATTCTTTAACAGAGAGTGCGTTTGCATCAATAAATTCTCTTCTTGGTTCAACATCATCGCCCATGAGAATTTCAAAAGACTCATCAGCGTCACGTGCATCTTTAACATCTACTCTCATCATACGCCTGTTTAAGGGATCCATTGTTGTTGTCCATAATTGTTCTGGATTCATTTCACCTAAACCTTTATATCTTTGAACTTCTAAGCCTCTAGTTCCTGATTTTGAAAGGGTTTTTATAGCCTCATCCTTTTCTTTTTCATCAGATGCGTATATAAATTCTTTGCCTTTAGTAATTTTGTATAGTGGTGGAAGTGCGATATATATATGCCCTTTATCGACAATATCATACATCTGTCTATAGAAAAAAGTTAATAATAGAGTTCTGATGTGAGATCCATCAACATCTGCGTCAGTCATTATTATGATTCTATGATATCTAAGATTGTTTATATCAAAATCGTCCTTACCAATTCCACAACCTAACGCTTTTATAAGTGTTCCAACCTCTTGTGATCCTAGCACTTTATCAATTCTTGCTTTTTCAACATTAATAATCTTTCCTTTTAAGGGTAGTATTGCCTGATTTTTTCTATTTCTTCCTTGTTTCGCAGATCCTCCCGCAGAATCTCCCTCAACAATATATATTTCAGACTCTTTGGGATCTTTTTCTTGGCAATCTGCTAATTTTCCAGGCAACCCAGCTATTTCTAGAACACCCTTTCTTCTTGTCATTTCTCGAGCTTTTCTTGCAGCCTCTCTTGCAAGGGCTGCTTCAGATACCTTAGACACGATACTCATTGCATCTTTTGGGTTTTCTAGCAAAAAATCATTAAAATATTTACTAAAAACCGTGCTCACAACTGATTCAACCTCTGAAGATACCAATTTTTCTTTAGTTTGAGATGAAAATTTAGGATCTGGTACTTTTACAGATATAATTGCTATTAATCCCTCTCTTACATCTTCTCCTAAAAGATCAGTTGGAGTCTTCTTTGCATTTTCTTTTTTTATAAACGCTTTAAGAACTCTGGTTAGACTCCCTCTAAAGCCAGCTAAATGAGTTCCACCATCTTTTTGAGGAATGTTGTTGGTATAACATAAAACACTTTCAGAGTAAGAATCAGCCCATTGCATGGCAATCTCAACTCCTACATCACTTTCTTTTGCTGAGCATTCAAAAATTTCTGAAACTACTTGTTTTCTTCCTTTTAGGTGTGTTACATAGCTTGACAGGCCTCCGTTGTTCTTAAATTTTTTGCTTTTTCCACTTCTTTTGTCCTCAACATTAATTGAAACACCAGCATTAAGAAATGAAAGTTCCTGAATTCTTTTATAAATTTTTTCTATTTCAAAATTAGTTGAAGCAAAAATTTCTTTTGATGGATAGAAAGTTATCTTGGTCCCAGTCTTACTTGAGCTCTTTATTTTTTTTAGTTTTGCTTTTGGTTTTCCTTCTACATATTCTTGAAAAAATTTTCCTCCATCTCTGTGAACTTCGAGCATAAGTTTTTTAGATAAGGCATTAACTACTGACACTCCAACGCCATGAAGTCCACCTGAGACTTTATAACTATTGTCATCAAATTTTCCACCTGAATGAAGAGTTGTCAAAATTAGTTGCGCAGCAGAAACACCTTCTTTCTTATGAACATCAACAGGAATTCCTCTTCCGTTATCTTCAATAGTTACTGACTGATCTTTATTAATAACAACACTTATATCAGAGCAATGGCCAGCCATTGCTTCATCAATACAATTATCGAGAACCTCAAAAACCATGTGATGTAATCCTGAGCCATCATCTGTATCACCAATGTACATCCCTGGTCTTTTTTTAACAGCCTCCAGTCCTTTTAGAACTTGAATATTGGAAGAATCGTATTTGGCCTTATCAGATTTTTTTGCCATTATTTGTATATTAATTGTTCCACGTGGAACTTTTTAAAATTATTGAAATCATGTTCTATTTTACTACTAAAACAATTTTCTATACAGGAAAATATAACTTGATTATCATTTGCCTTAAGTAGTTCTATAAGTAAATTAAATGTCTTATCATCAAGCTCAGACTTAATATCATCTATGAGCAGGGTAGCTTTAATATCGTAGTGTTTCTTTAGAACTTCATGCTGAGAGCAGCACCATAAAATTGAAAAAAATTTTTGCTCACCTCTTGATAATATTTGTCTCGCATCAAGTTTATTTATTAAAAAGTTTATGTCTGCTTTATGAGGTCCTTGTGTTGTAGTTTTCCGAAGAATATCTTTTTCTTTGTTATCATTTAATATTTCAGAAAGCTTTTTGTGATTGTCCCAGCCTTTGGAGAATTCAATTAAGATTGAATCAAAAAAGTTAAAAACACTTAATGGTCTCAAGGTTTCAATTATTCTGTTGAACTCTTCAAGAGTTTTATTAAAGAATGAGGCTCTGTAATTATTTAGAATGTCTCCTTCTTCTGAAACTTTTACATCCCACGCATAAATATCTGATATACGGTTGTTTTTTATCAGGTTATTTCTCTGTTTTAATGATCTATAGAAAGAAAACCAGGTTTTTGAAAATCCTTCCTCAGCAATAAAAATTGATCGGTCTAAAATTTTTCTTCTAAAATCTGGAGATGCATTTGCAAAGGAAAATGTGTTGTTGTGAATTGCCATGCATGGGAATTCTCTTACTAAATTACTAGTTGTTATTTTTTTATTATTAAGTTTGATTGATATCGGTCCATCTGATGACTTTTTAATACTGGAGATATATCCTCTACTGTTGTCGTAAATTTCAAGCAAAAATTTATTATGGTTATAGTTGATAAGTGATTTTAAGTTAGTGCTTTTGAATGACTTGCCGCTGGAAAAAATATAGATAGATTCTAATAAACTAGTTTTACCAGATCCATTTGCTCCGTAAAAAAAATTTATACCAGGTGAAAGTTCTATTTGAAGATTTTCAAAACACCTAAAATGTTTAATTGATAAATTTGTAAATGGCAATTTATATCAGCAAGGGCATAACAACATATTTTATTTTGTCATTGTCAGGCTCTGTGATCAAACAACTTTTATCAGCCCCAAAGAAATTAATTTCAACCTTCTCTGTATTAATTGTAGACAAAATTTCTTGAAGATAATTTACATTAAATGCTATATCAATCTCTTCCCCGCCATATTCACAAGATATATTCTCTTCGCCCTGTTCTTTTTCTGGATTATTTGCTGAAATGTTAATTAAATTATTTTTTACTACAATCCTGACTCCTTTATATTTCTCGCTTGACAAAACACTTACCCTGCTTAAGCTATCCGAAAATATTTTTTTTTCAAGTATAAGTAGAGAGCTTTCTCCTGATGGAATAACTTGCTCATAATCAGGGAACTTTCCCTCAATGAGTTTGCTTATAAATTTTGTTCCAGAAACATCAACCATTATTGAAGAAGGGCCAAGTTTTATGACTACGTTTTCAGACTCATCATTTACAAGTTTCAAAATTTCATTAATTGATTTCCTAGGAACAATTCCATTTATACTTTCAGAAGAAGCTTCATTTAAAACAGAGTCAGCCAAAGCCAATCGATGAGCATCAGTTGCAACAGAGGTTATTGTTTTGTCATCAATCAAAAGAAATAAACCGTTTAAATAATGTCTCCAATCTTGGTTGCCCATCGCAAAAGCAGTTCTTGAAATCAAAGATCCAAGATTTTTTGATGAAATATTAATCTGAGATTGACTTTCTTCTGATTCAAAAACAGGAAAATCTTCACTTGGCAGTGTTGAGAGGTTGTATTTTCCAGAATCTGTCTCAATTTTAAGGTCATCACCATCCATAAATAAATGAATTTCACTCAAATCTGGTAAAAGTCTGCATAAATCATTAAGTTTTTTAGCGGGTGCGGTGGTTTTTCCTCCACTCTTAAAGCTAGATATAGTTGATGTGGTTGAAATTTCACTCTCAAGATCTGTTGCTGTTAGTTTTAGTGATGACTCATCCACCTCCAAAAGCACATTTGATAAAATTGGAAGGGTTTGTCTCTTTTCAACAACACCAAGTGTGAGATTTAAAGATTTTACAATCTCTTCTTTTGATATATAGAAATCCATTAATTAGTAAGCGCCCTATTTAAATTTCTATAGTCTTCTTCATGTGACGGATTTTCTTTTCTAAGTTCTGAAATTTTTTTACATGCATGAATAACGGTTGTATGATCTCTTCCATTAAAAGACTCTCCTATTTCTGGCAGACTATGATTTGTTAGCTCTTTTGTTAGGGCCATTGCCATTTGCCTTGGTCTGGTTATGGACCTACTTCTTCTTTTTGACAATAAGTCTGAAAGCCTAATATTGTAATATTCTGCAACTGTTTTTTGAATGTTTTCAATACTTACCATTTTTGCAGATATTACAAATAAATCCTTTAAAGCATCTTTTACAAGAGCCAAATCAACATCCTGGTTAGTGAATCTTGCATTGGCAACAACTCTTTTTAATGCGCCCTCAAGCTCTCTTATATTGGATCTAATTCTTTGTGCAATATAAATTGCACAGTCATTTGGAAGAGGAACTCCCATTGAGTATGCTTTTTTGAGCAAGACTGCTGCTCTTGTCTCAAGTTCTGGAGGGTCGATAACCACAGGCAATCCCCAACCCAGCCTTGATTTTAGTCTTTCTTCTAAACCATCAATTTCTTTGGGATATTTGTCGCATGTAAGAATCATTTGGTTATTTCTATCTAAAAGAGCATTAAATGTATGAAAAAACTCCTCTTGAGACTGTTCTTTGCCTGCAAAAAATTGAATGTCATCTATTAATAAAGCATCAGCATTTCTGTAGAAAGATTTAAACTCATTCATCGCACCCAATTGAAGGGCTTTAACCATGTCTGACACAAATTTTTCTGAGTGAACGTAAACTATTCTTTTTTTTGGCTCGTTTTTTAAAATTTCATTGCCCACAGCGTGCATTAAATGTGTCTTGCCAAGCCCAACACCCCCATAAATAAACAAAGGGTTATAATCACCCTTTGGGTTTGCAGCGACCTGTTTAGCTGCTGCTAAGGCTAAATGATTAGATTTGCCCTCTACAAAGTTATCAAAAATATATGTTTCAACCAGCTTTATATCTTTATTTGAGGATTTATTCTTATATTTATCAACAAATGTTTCTTTTGTTAGAGTTTTAAATACCAAACTAATGTCTCTTTTTTCTTGGTTTTGAAGTATTTCTTTTATTTCATTTGCAAAGTTCTTTTCTATATAATCTAAAATGAAGTTGTTGGGAGCAACAACCTCCAAGGTGTCTTGATCAATGTTTGCTCTTAAAGGTCTAATCCAGGTATTAAAGTCGTCTTGTGAGAGTGATTTTTCAAGTTTTTCCGAGCACTTGTTCCAAAGTTCCAAAGTAATTTTCTCCTATTAATTTGATAGTCTATTAAAAAACTAACAAGATATCTACAGAATAAATGCAAGAATTTATTGTGGATAAGTTGTAGATAAAAAAATGTTTAAAAATCTTATGATTTTTCTGGTTTTAGATAAGGATTCGGATATAATTCTCACCAATTTAAACATTTAATATTATGAAACGAACATTTCAACCAAGCAATCTCAAACGCAAAAGAACTCATGGGTTTCGCGCAAGGATGTCCACCAAGGCTGGAAGGGCCGTTTTATCCAACAGAAGAAAAAAAGGCAGAAAAGTTTTAAGCGCATAACTTTAATTTGTTCGACCTAGAATACAGCGTATGAAGTGTGTCTATTCCTCAAGATATTTTAGAATTTTTTTAAAAAATTCTGTCTCAAAAAATATAGAGATATCAATCTCAAAAAAAAATTTTAATCTTTCAGTTGACAGAAATAGTGTTAAAAGAAGGATAAGAGAAATTTACAGGACTGATGATGTCCTCACTAAGTTTTCTGGCGATATAGTTTTTTCTGTATTTAGGCCATTTGGGGAGTTATCATATGTGCAAGCTAAAAATGAAATAAAAAAGGGCATGGCTTTCTTTTTAAAAAAAACAAATGAGCAATGAATATTAGAGGAATATACATATCAGTAATTGTCTTGCTTTCGATGGTTTTGCTATACGAGTGGAACCTTGAACAACGATCAAGGGTTATTTCAGACCATCTTCAGGTTGCGGAAGCTTCAAGGTTGGGTTTGGGTGAGGGTCTTGTTCAAATAGAAAATGACAAGCTTTCTGTTGTTGTTAATGCTAATACTGGCGCTATTATTGAAACTAGGTTATTAGAGCATCCAGTTGAAAATGTTAAGGGGTCGCTTGGTTTTAGGGTGTTTGGTTTCTCGAATAGCTCGTCATTTAGTTATTATTTTAAAAGTGGTTTTACTGGCGCCCCATCAAGCTATAGCCTCTTAAGTCAGGGTGCAGATTTTGTAAAGCTTGTAGACAGAGAAACTGGGCATGAAAAAACTATATCTTTTTTACCTGAAGCCTATGAGCTTTCTATTGAGGACTTCAATCCAAACGGGCTAAGGGGCAAACCTTATGCTGGCTTATATAGAACCGCTGGAAGAGCCTTGGATTTAAAAACAAATTGGTTGGATGGTGGAGCTATGAATAATAGTTCTTATGAGGGTGTGGCTGTTAGTACCGAGAATGAAGCCTATGCGAGCGCTCGATTAAGAGGCGTTGATGAGCCTCAAGAAACTCTTTCAAGGTCTGGTTGGATTGCGTTTGTTCAGAAGTATTTTTTTGCAGCACTTTTAGGTTCTGAAGATTATATTTATAACTACTATGTTCTTCCTGAAAATTCTGGGGTTTTTAGAATGGGTTATACCGTAGAATCCTCTGCTGATGGGGGCGTGGTTTATGGTCACAAGCATAGGCTTTTTGTTGGTCCAAAGGTGAGAAAAGATTTAATGCAAAGGTCTGAAAATTTAGAGCTAGCGATTGATATGGGTTGGTTTTGGTTTTTGTCCCAACCTATGGTTTCTTTTATGGACTGGTTGAATGGTTATTTAAATAGCTGGGGGTTAACAATTGTTGTTTTTACTTTGTTGATTAAGTTTGTTTTTTGGCCTGTTACAGCCAAAAGTTTTAAGTCTATGGCTGCTTTAAGAAAAATTACCCCAGAGCTTAATGAAATCAAAGAAAGATATAAAAATGATAAACAGCAACAGGGCCAAGAAACTATGAAGCTTATGAGAGAAAAAGGTGCCAACCCATTGGGTGGATGTTTGCCAATGGCACTTCAGATACCGTTTTTTATTGGTTTCTTTTTTGCCTTACGAGAAATGGTTGAGCTTAGGCACACACCTTTAGGTTTTTGGACTGATCTGTCGGCACCCGATCCTTATTTTATTATGCCAGTTCTGTTTGGTCTTATAATGCTTATGACTCAACGGTTGAATCCGCAGCCTGTTGGGATGGACCCTACCCAGGCACAGGTTATGAAGTTTATGCCGGTAATGTTTTCTGTTATGTTTGTTTTCTTTCCGGCAGGCCTATGTCTTTATACTGTTGTTAACAGTGGTGTTCAGTTGATACAGCAATATTTGTTATATAGAAAACATGGTGCTGCTGGGGGCTCATCAACCCCAAGCATGTAGGGGTTTGTTTTAGAAGCTCATGTCGGTTGTTTTTGCTCTTGCTACTCCTCCAGCAAAGTCTGCTATAGGTATTTTAAGAATCACTGGTGATGGGTGTTTTGAAATAGTTAATAGTTGTCTTGGTTTTGGTGTTTGTAAGGCTGGTCGTTTTTATTTAAAAGATTTGGTTTACAAAGAAGAGTTTATTGATAGGGTTGGTTTGATTTATTTTAAAGGCCCTAAGAGTTATACCGGTGAAGATTCTCTAGAAATTCATTTTCATGGTGGGCTAGCAATTATTTCTAAGTTAGTAGGGGTTATGAGGCAAATTGGTCTTGATGAGGCATCACCAGGTGAGTTTACGAAAAGGGCGTTTTTAAATAATAAGCTTAGTCTTAATGAGGCAGAGGCTGTTGCTGATCTGATTGACTTAACTGATGAGCGAGGTGTTTCCTTGTTAAGCTCTTCTGTCATGGGAAGCCTTACCTCTTCTGTTTGTGAGTTCGCGGTTGCGATAGATAAAATAAGAATGAGAGTTGAAGGAGAAATTGATTTTAATGATGAAGACGAGGATTTTATAGATAAAGATTTATATAAGGGTTTGGAGTTGTTGTTGGATAGATTTAAAAACTTTACTGACAGTTGTATAAATATTAAAAGGGGTACAGGTAAAAATAGGGTGTTGTTTGTTGGTCCAGTGAATTCTGGTAAATCATCTTTGTTTAATTTGTTGGTTGGTTATGACAGGGCGATTGTTTCTCATTCCCCTGGAACAACAAGAGATATTATTGAGTCAGAGGTATTTTTTAATTCGAATGTTTTTTCTGTTTTTGATTCTGCTGGTATTAGAGATGCGGGTGAGGAAATTGAAAAAAAGGGTATAGAGTTATCATTTGAGGAAATTAAAAAAGCCGATTTGGTTGTTGGTGTTTTTGAAAGAAAGGATCTTGATAGGGTTTCTTTTTTTGAAAATTTGGTAGGTTCTGGTTGTTTTGTAAAAATACAAAATAAAATAGATGTTGATGATATAGATTCTAATAACTTTGATTGTTGTGTATCAGCAAAAACTGGAGAAGGTTTAGAAAATTTTAAAAATTTAATAAATTCCAGGGTTGAAAGTGATATCTATAAAAAGGGATTACATTATATGGTTCGAGATCGTCATGAAAACCTATTTAATGAAACTTTGGTTTGTTTGAAAAAGAGCTTAATTAATATTAAAAAACAAGATACTTTTGAACTTGCGGCTGAGGATCTAAAACTTGCCAGGTCTTGTTTAGATCAATTAGTTGGGAAAAAGTATTCTGATTCTTTATTAGGTGACATTTTTAGTTCTTTTTGTATTGGTAAATAGTTTGTATATTGTAGATATCTTGTTGTTTAAAAAATTTTTTCTTTTATATAAACACCTTATGCAGTGTTTTTTAAATGGTTAGTTATTGGTTTTTACATAAGTTAAAGTTGTTCTTTTTTTATACTAATAAAAGCTTTTAAGCACTTATCAACAAATTTAGGTATAACTAATAGAAATAACAGAAAGTATATAATATAGATATTATAAATTAATTTATTATGGATAAATTTGATGTAATTGTCGTAGGTGGAGGCCATGCTGGGGTAGAAGCAGCTTATGCTGTTGAAAGAATGGGTTGCTCTTGTGCTTTGATAACTTTTAAAAAAGAAACAATTGGGCAAATGTCTTGTAATCCAGCAATAGGTGGCTTAGGCAAATCTCACATGGTGAGAGAGATTGATGCAATGGGAGGCCTCATGCCAATCGCTACAGACATGTCCGGTATTCAGTATAGGACTTTAAACACAAGAAAAGGGGATGCAGTTCAAGCTTTAAGGGTTCAGTGTGATAGAGATTTGTATAAAAAAGCAATACAAAAAATTCTAAAGGGTACAAAAATAAAAATTTTTGAAAGTGAGGTTCTTGACCTTATTGTAAAGTCTAATTCTGTGATAGGTGTAAAGACTTATTCAGGAGACCACTATTCAAAAAAAGTCATTTTAACAACGGGAACTTTTCTAAATGGGAAAATGTTCACGGGGGAAGATATAACGCAAGGGGGAAGGTCGGGAGAAAACTCCTCAATACCCCTATCAAGAAGACTTTATAAAATGCAACTACCAATGGGACGCTTAAAAACTGGTACACCAGCAAGATTGAAACTATCATCAATTAAAACAGAACTAATGGAAGAGCAACCAGGAGAAAAGCCAACACCATGGATGTCCTTATATAACCATCCTTCAAAACACCAAAAACAATTATCTTGTTTCATAACACGAACAAATAAAAATACTCATAAAATAATAAAAGATAACACTCACTTATCAGCAATGTACTCTGGAAATATTTCAGGAATAGGACCTAGGTACTGCCCATCAATCGAGGACAAGGTTAATAAATTTAAAGACAAAGAAAGCCATCAAATTTTCATAGAACCAGAAGGTATAAACAAAGATCTTGTTTACCCAAACGGCATATCAACAAGCCTTCCCCAAAAAGCACAAAAAGAATTTATAACCTCAATTAAAGGGCTAGAAGAAGCAACAATAGAAGAATATGGTTACGCAGTTGAATATGATTTTATAGACCCAAGATCCCTCAAAACAACACTTGAAACAAAATTTCTAAAAGGGTTTTATCTTGCTGGACAAATTAACGGAACCACGGGCTATGAAGAAGCCGCTGCTCAAGGGCTGGTTGCTGGTATAAATTGTTGTTTATCTATTGCCAAAAAAGAAAACTTTGTCTTAGAGAGAAACGAGGCCTATATAGGGGTTTTAATTAGCGACCTTACCAATCTTGGCGTTACAGAACCATATAGAATGTTTACAAGTCGAGCAGAACACAGGTTAATGCTCTCTCAAAACAACGCAGAACAAAGGCTTTTATCTAAAGCTTACAACCTCGGCTTAGTAAAAAAGAAAAGACACGACGATTTTTTAAACAAGGAAAAAAAATATTACAAATTTGTTCAAGAGGTATTAAAAAAAACAAAAACCAAAACATTTACAAATTTAAAGAACAATAAAACCATTCTTAAAGAAAAAAAAGACCTGATTTATTTATTAAAAAGAGATGACGTAGATAAAGAAAAAATTTTTAAAACAAACAAATCTAACTCAGAGCTTTTTAATAGAGCAAAAACAGAAATAAAGTATGAGGGCTATATAAAAAAGCAACACAGAGAAATTGAAAAAACAAAAAAACACAATGCAAAAAAAATACCCAAAGATCTAAATTTTGAAGAAATATCAGGACTTTCGAATGAAGTAGTAGAGAGGCTTAATAAATCTAAACCGGAAACAATTGGATCAGCCAAACAGATAGAAGGCGTAACACCGGCAGCCATAGACCTGGTCCTTATTCAAATAAAAAAGAAAGAGCTTAAAAAACAAAACGCTTAGTGATAGAACTACCCGACATAACAAAAAAACAAAAAAAACAAATACAAACGTTTATTGAAGAAGCATTAGAGTTCAACAAAACTCATAATATTTTTGTAAGAAAATCAAAAGAAGATGTTTATGAGAGGGATGTTATAGATTGTTTTCCATTAGTGAAAAAAATAACACCCAACAAAACAGTGCTTGACCTTGGAAGTGGTGGAGGGTTTCCTGGAATCCTTTTAGCAATAATAAAACAAAAAAATAAAATTTTTTTACTAGAGAGAAACAAGAAAAAAGCTTATTTCTTAAAAAAAACTATAAAAAAGCTTTTATTAAACAATGCGTTTGTTATCAACAAAAACATAACCAAAAACAACACCCTTGGAAAATTTGACTTAATAGCCGCTAGAGCCTTCTCAGATATTGAGAACATCTTAAAGCTAACAAAACCAAACACAAAAAAATCAACAAGCTTTCTGCTTTTAAAAGGCAGAGATGAAAAAATTAAAAAAGAAATAAAACTATTAAACAAAAACAAATACTTGTGTGAAATAATCAATCTTAGAAATGACATTATAGAAAGAAACATGGTAATTATAAAAATGAGATGAATAAGATAATTGCTATTGCAAACCAAAAAGGCGGGGTGGGCAAAACAACCACAGCTGTGAACCTTGCAGCAAGCCTAGCTGCTACAAAAAGAAAAATTTTATTAATAGATTTAGATCCACAGGGTAACGCATCAACTGCTGCTGGCATTACTCAGGACAATTTAAATACTTTATACAATCATTATTTTGAAGGTGTTGATTTAAAAAATTGTATATATAAATCCAAAGATCAGTATGAAGTTATACCTGGGGGCGAGGAGCTAATAGCCCTTGAGGTAGCTATTAGAAATGATAACAATCAGGGTTTTTTGCTAAAAAGCATTAATGAGTCTAATCTTCAGTTTGACTATACAATTATTGACACACCACCAACCCTTAACCAACTAACAATTGAAGGGCTTTTCAGCGCCTCAGGAACACTTATACCCCTTCAATGTGAATATTATTCTTTAGAAGGAGTTACTGGTTTAATGCAAACCATTCAAACCATTTCAAACAAAAATATGTCATCCAATAGAGTAATTGGTATTATTAGAACAATGGTTGATATGCGAAACAATCTTGCAAAAGAAGTGTCAGACGAGCTTGAAAAACATTTTTCATCTCTTGTTTTTAATACTCTTATACCTAGAAATGTGAAATTGGCTGAGGCACCAAGTCATGGAATGTCGGGTATAAAATATAAACCAGATTCTTATGGGGCGAAAGCATACCTATCTTTGGCAGGAGAACTAATTAGAAAAATAGAATATGCCTGATAAAGATAAAACCCTAAACAAAGGTCTTGATGCTCTTCTTGGTAACACCAATACAAAACAAAAAATAGTTAAGGAGATTCAGCTGGACAAAATAAAGCCTGGGCGCTTTCAACCAAGATCCAACTTTAACAATGAAAAACTTATTGAGCTAACAAACTCAATTAAAAATCAAGGTGTTCTATCACCAATTTTAGTCAGAGAGCTTGGTTTAAATGAGTTTGAGGTTATAGCAGGGGAAAGAAGGTTAAGAGCATCAATTAATGCAGGCCTCAAAACAATTCCATGTTTGGTTGATCAGAAACAAGACCAAGACGCACTCATTTCAGCCCTTATAGAAAATCTACAAAGAGAAGACCTTAACGCAGTTGAGGAGGCGAGGGGTTTTGATAGATTAAAGCGAGAGTTTGGTTTAACACAAGAAGATGTTGCCAAATCAACCGGAAAAGGAAGAAGCACTATAGCAAACTCATTAAGAATACTCTCACTACCATATTTGGTTCTTGATATGCTTTCAGAGGGTAGGATAGATAGGGGTCATGCCAAGCTTTTAGCATCCCTTGATCCAGCTGAAGCAGATGCCTTAGCAAAGAAAATTAGTGAAAATGGAATTTCTGTTAAAGACCTTAGCAACTTAATCAAACCAAAATCAAAAAATAAAAAAACTTATAAAGAAAAAGATAGAGATACTTTAAATATTGAGGTTGAAATGTCCGAGAGTTTTGGTCATAAAATTCAAATAGATACAAAAAATAAAAAAGCAGGCAAAGTCTCTATTTTTTATAAAACCCTGGATGAACTGGATTCCATAATCCAGAAGCTAAAAAATAAACAATAAACAACTTGTTAATAAATAGATAAATTTCTATAATTTCCGCCAATACTTTTAATTAACTAACCCTATAGCTGGAAGTGTGAAAAACACCATTCAAAAACTTAACCCAATCTTTCTGCTAAACACTACAGTTTTTATAATTGGAACTGTGGCGAACATATATTTTGCTCTCTTGGCAGCGGGTTATATGGTTACTATCTTGTGCGTGTATTTAATTGGAAGCAAAATTAAGGACCATGTAATTAAAATCGGATACATTTGGGTAGCTAAATGGTTGGTGTTTGTAGCCTTTTTAATGCTATCTGGCATTTATTTACCAGAGGTTTTCTTATATTCTTTAGCTATGTTTGTTATTTTTAACCTATCTGTGAATCCATCTAATCCGATGTCAAAAAAAGAGGCTCAACTATAAATGGCATCAGAGCTAACAACACAATCATATATAACTCACCATCTAACAAATTTGACCTGTGGAAAAACACCAAGTGGCTGGACCTGTGATCCTTACAAAGTAGAACAAATGGGC
>TARA_B100001057_G_scaffold132505_2_pt1 | contig 85009 bp, 90 predicted proteins | sample TARA_B100001057 | Tara Oceans TARA_B100001057 (sample SAMEA2621839) | marine metagenome | biome: marine biome (ENVO:00000447); feature: surface water layer (ENVO:00002042); material: "saline water (ENVO:00002010), including plankton (ENVO:xxxxxxxx)" | depth 5 m | reverse complement strand
AACTTATTAACTGTATTAATTACTTGAAAGTTTTGTCTTGAGCAGCTTGGACAAGCGACGATTTTTACACCTCTCGACCTAAGTTTCAAAGACTTTAGCATTTCCCATGCAACATTTACTTCATCTATTGGATCTGAAGCAAGTGAAACTCGAACTGTATCTCCGATCCCTTTCATCAAAAGTGAGCCAAGACCTATTGATGACTTTACTGTACCTGTTTTGAGAGATCCCGATTCAGTGATCCCAAGATGAAGTGGCTGTTCTATTAAATCAGAGATTTTTTCATAACTTTCAACTGCCATAAATATATCTGAAGACTTTATGCTTAATTTAAAATTTTCATAGTTATTCTTTTTTAAAATTTCTACATGTCTCATTGCAGATTCGACAAGAGCATCAGCATTTGGCTCCCCATATTTTTTTTGTAAATCTTTTTCCAGTGATCCTGCATTAACTCCTATTCTAATAGGTATGTCTTTTTCTTTTGCTGCATTAATTACTTCTTTAATTTTCGTTTCATTTCCAATGTTTCCAGGATTAATCCTTACACAATCCACTCCATATTCCATTACTTTAAGGGCTATTTTGTAATCAAAATGTATATCTGAAACTAATGGAATATTTGTTTTTAATTTAATGTCTTTAAATGCTTCTGCAGCTTCTAAAGATGGAACAGAAACCCTGACAATATCTGCACCAGCATCTTCAAGATCATTTATTTGTTTTACAGTAGCATCAACATCAGTGGTTTGAGTGTTAGTCATTGATTGAACAGAAATTGGTGAGTTTCCACCAACAGGCACATCCCCAACCCAGATTTTTTTAGTTTTCTTTCTTATTACAGGTTGTTCGTTCAATTTGTTAGCCAACTATTTCTGAGGATTCAAAAAAATACTCTATTTCTCTTGCAGCACTAGTTGTTGAATCTGAGCCATGAACAGCATTCGCATCAATTGATTCAGCAAAATCAGCTCTTATTGTTCCGGTTTCAGCTTCTTGAGGGTTTGTATTTCCCATAAGCTCACGATTAAGTTTTACAGCATTTTCTCCAGATAAGACTTGAACAACAATTGGGCCTGAAGTCATAAACTCAACTAGCGCATCAAAAAATGGTTTTCCATCGTGCTCAGCATAAAAACCTTTCGCTTGTTTCTGATCTAGTTGAATCATTTTGCAAGCAACTATTTTAAGGCCTGCATCTTCAAACCTTTTTTGAATGCTTCCAATAACATTTTTTTTGACGGCATCCGGCTTAATTATTGATAGTGTTTTTTCCATTTCAATCTCGCTCCTCTATCCAGTTTTGTTGTATTGATTCTAAAATCCTTTCATTAACTTTTTCAGGAATATCATCGAAATCATCTAATTTCATTACTAGGTTTCGTAATTCTACAAAATTAATCCACTGAGGATCGATTTCTGGATATTTCTCTGATAATTCAATCGCAATATCTAACGTATCAACCCATTTTAGCATGTTATGTTAACTCAGAAACTTGGTTAATTGTATATTTTGGTATTTCTATGATCGTCACTTCATCTGCAGGGTAAACTTGGCAGCTTAATCTCGAATTTGCCTCTAAACCCCAGGCTTTATCAAGAAGGTCTTCTTCTTCATCACTAGCATCATCTAAGTTGTCAAACCCTTCTTTAACTATTATGTGACAAGTGGTACACGCGCAAGCTTTTTCACAAGCGTGTTCAAGATTTATTCCATTTCTTAAACAAGCATCAAGAATGGTTTCATTTGGCTCAAGATCTATGGTCATGCCATCAGGACAAATCACCTCATGCGGCAAAATTTTTAATTTTTTTTTTGTATTTTGCTGGTTTCAGTAGTGTTAGCTTCATCCTCCCTTACTGTGAAGCTTTCACCACAACCGCAAACTGCACTTGCATTTGGATTAATGAATTTGACACCTTGGTTTAAACCTTCGATTGTAAAATCTACCTGGCTTCCTCGGATAATATTGATCGAATCAGATGGGATGCAGAATTCTATGTCATCCACAAGCAATTTGTGGTCTGATTTATTTATTCTACTTGTGAATTCAAAGAAGTATGAATAACCATTACAACCCATTTTCTTTACACCTAACTTAACTTTATTTTCCTTACCCTGCATAGATACCATATGCTTGAAGTGAGCAAGTGCTTTGGTTGTGAAGTTTAGAACTTCTGGTTTATGCTTTTTTGGATTCATAATCTGCTATTGCTTTTTTTATGCTGTCTTCAGCTAAAACACTGCAGTGAATCTTAATTGAAGGCAACTCTAGTAATTCTGCTATCTCTCTATCTTTGATCTTTTTCGCTTCTTCGAGTGTTTTGCCTTTAAGCATTTCAATCATTTGTAAACTTGAAGCAATTGCTGAGCCGCAACCATAAGTCTTAAATTTACAATCTGTAATGATATTTTCATCATTTACTTCAATCTGAAGCCTCATGACATCGCCACAGGCTGGAGCGCCTACCATACCTGTTCCAACATGTTTGGAATTAGGATCTAATCTTCCAACATTATGTAGTTGAGGATTATTTAGTGTGTCCTCAAATTTTTTTATTACCTTTCTAGAATAAGCCATATCTAATTAATGGTGTACCCACTCCACTTTTTCAAGATCTACACCATCTAAATACATATCCCATAGTGGTGACAGCTCTCTCAACTGCTTAACAACTTTCTTTGCTGTTTGTGCGACCATTTTAACCTCATCTACGGTGGTAAATCTACCAAAAGAGAAACGTATTGAACTGTGTGCAAGCTCATCTGGTCTGCCGAGAGCCCTTAAAACGTACGATGGTTCTAAGCTGGCTGATGTGCAAGCTGAACCAGAAGATACAGCAACATCCTTCAAAGCCATTATCAGTGATTCACCCTCAATGTAAGCAAAACTGACATTTGTGATATTTGGAACTTTATTTTTAAAGCTACCATTTAAGACAATCTCTTCAATGTCTGATATCTCTTGCCAAAATATTTCTGTTAATTCTTTTATTTTTTTATTATCTGAATCCATTTCTTCAGCGGCAATTTTAAATGCTTCACCCATACCCACAATTTGGTGGGTAGGTAACGTGCCAGCCCTAAATCCTCTTTCGTGGCCACCGCCATGGAGAAGTGCTTCAAGCCTTACTCTTGGCTTTCTTCTTACATACAAGGCGCCTATTCCTTTTGGGCCATATGTTTTGTGGCCTGAGAAAGACATCAAGTCTACTTCTAAATTTGATAAATCTATTGGTAATTTTCCGGTGCTTTGTGCAGCATCAACATGGAATATTATCTTATTTTCTCGTGTGAATTTTCCTATCTCTTCAATATCATTTACTGCCCCAAGCTCATTATTAATGTGCATTATTGATATAAGAATAGTGGAATCTTTCACGTGTTTCTTGATATTTTCGAGGGAAATCACACCATCTTCATCTGGATCAAGATAAGTTATTTCAAATCCCTCTCTTTCAAGTTGTCTGCATGGGTCTAGTACAGCCTTATGCTCTATTTTTGAGGTAATTATGTGGTTTCCTCTGTCTTTATAGAATCTTGCTGCTCCTTTTATTGCTAAATTGTCTGATTCTGTAGCTCCTGAAGTCCAAACAATCTCTCTTGAATCAGCATTTACAAGGTTTGCAACTTGCAATCTTGCTTTTTCAACTGCTTCATCTGCTTTCCATCCAAATTCATGTGATCTGGATGCTGGATTACCGAAATTTCCGTCTAGCAGAAGGCATTCATGCATTTTATCTGCAACTCTTGGATCAACAGGAGTTGTAGATGCATAGTCGAAATATACTGTTTTATTCTTCATATTCTTTAATTATAAAATAATGTAGTGTCTTAGACTAATATTTAAATACTAATTCCAAGTTTGTGGGCCACAATTTGATAAGATTCTACAACATTTCCAAGATCTTTTCTAAATCGATCTTTATCAAGGCTTACGCCTGTTGCTTTGTCCCAAATTCTGCAACCATCAGGAGTGAATTCATCACCGAGCACAATATTGTGATCGCTTCGACCAAATTCGACTTTATAATCAACTAAGATAAGGCCAACTCTATCAAAAATTTCATATAACAAATCATTAATAACTAATGTTTTTTCTTTCATGATTTTAATTTCTTTTTCTGTTCCCCAACCAAAAGCAATAATGTGATTATCATTGATCAATGGATCGCCAAGATCATCATCTTTTAAGAAAAATTCAAATAGTGGTTGATCAAACTCTAAGCCTTGCTCAACACCTAGTCTTCTGCAAATTGAACCAGTTGCTATATTTCGAACTACGCATTCTACCGGCAACATATCCAAACGCTTAACCAAGCTCTCTGTTTCATTTACTGTTTCTATAAAATGTGTATCTATTCCATTTTCAGAGAGGTATTGCATGATGTGTGCATTAAATTTGTTGTTTATTTCACCTTTGCCTTTAAGAGCCTCTTTCTTCTTACCATCAAAAGCAGATGTATCATCTCTATAAACCATTAGCAGCTCATCATTCTTTGATGTCTCGTACAATGATTTTGCTTTTCCTTCTGCTAATAAATTTTTCTTATCGATCATGATAATGACTCATTAATAATATCAACTAGCTCATCAACTGAAAATTCTATATCAGATAGCTTTTTAAACTCTAGGATGGTGTTATCACCTGATTCTGTAAATATTAATTCGTAATCAGCTTCAACATCTTCACTCACATTATTATTAAAAGGATTCTGGCCTCTAAATAAATCGACAAAGAAACCTTCTTGCTGCTCTTCAAGTTTAATTTGAATATACTTAAGCTCTCTGTTTCTGTCAGCAACTACCAATCCTGCTTTGTCTACAGCTCTTGAAAGAGCTGACCATGTTCTGTCATAAGGCAATCTAAATTCAATACCAATTTCTTTTTTTACATAGACGATTCTTGCTTTTTTATTGAGATTTAGGCCTTGAGCGGCAATTGAATTTCCTTCATAACCGGGAAGATTCAATGAAATGTAAGCTGCTAATTCTTCAAAAGACTCTAGTTCTAGACTTTTATTATCATCATCTAGTAGATAAATTTCAGAACTATTATTTTTTATTCCATGCTCAAGAGTGATATCAAAAAAGTTGTTCTTTTCTGCCCTAATTTTACCTATTGATGGGTCTTCATTAACTAAATTATAGTTTGATTGTGCGAGATAATCTTTGATTAACGGCCAAGACTTTGAAGGCAAAGCTTCAACATAAATCCAATAAATTTCTCCTAACCTTCGAACTTCAACATTTTCTGAGCCAGTAGATGAAAAGATTTTCTTTGGACGAGGAAGTTCTCCCTCTTTTAAAAAGCTTTGTCCTTCTGCTGGAATTGGGAATTCGTTAACTACCTCAAGAGAATCCAACTCGTTTCCAGTATTTAGTTCTTCGCCTTCCTCTACATACCTCTCATTCGGATTTGGTCTCCCCTCCAATAAGCAGCCATTTTCTGGACAATAAGGTTTTCTACTTTCAGGAATAGTGCAATTTTGCAGCACTAAGACACTAACTAAGATTATGCTAAATATTTTTATAAACTTCATAAATTTTTTCTCTATATTCCTCAGACAATGGGTGCAAAGGTAGTCTTAAATTATTCTCTAGTAAAGACATTTTTTCAAGCAGGTATTTACATGGACTTGGACTGGCTTCAACAAATAAGAGTTCAAACAACTTTGAATATCTTTTTTGTAAAGTCTCTGCTTCATCAAATTTATGGTTTAAGCATAAATCGGATAAATATTTCATTTCCTTTGGCATTACATTAGCTGCAACAGAAATAATTCCATCACCTTCGTATTTCATAAAATTAACAAAGGTTGGGTCATCTCCTGATAGTAAAATGAAATCAGTTCTATTCTGTTTAACTTTTTTTAGTTCCATAAATCTTTCTGAAGTGTTAACTGCTTCTTTTATACCTGTAATATTTTTATTTTCAGCAAGTTTTGATGTGGTATTAGGCAATAAATCTACACCTGTTCTACCTGGCACATTATATAAAGTTATTTTTGCCTCAGTTTCACAAAGTGCATTGAAATGAAGCTCAAGTCCTTTTTGTGAAGGTTTATTGTAATAGGGAGTAACAGCGAGACAGTCTTTGATGTTGTGATTTAATGCTAATTCTATTAGCTCTATTGATTCTAATGTAGATGAACTTCCAACCCCAGCCATCAAAGGTAATGTTGTCTCAGTAGAGCAGAATGAAAATATTTCATTTCGCTCCTCTTTTTTCAAAGTAGCAGACTCACCTGTAGTGCCAACTAGCACTAGTCCATCTGTTCCTGATTCTTCGTGAAATAAAAGTAAATTCTTAAATGAATCAAAATCTACATCACCATTTGATTTCATAGGTGTAACTATTGCAGCTATACTTCCTTTCAAAATATTTTTTCCTATAATCTAAACATGAATGATAAAACAAAAGCACCAAATTTTTTAGGTTTAGTAGATGAAAATGAGTATTTAAGTCTGGATGATCTTAAGGGCAGTTATGTAATAATTTACTTTTATCCGAAAGATAAAACTTCAGGCTGTACTATTGAGAGCCAAAACTTCAGAGATTTTAAATCAAAATTTGCCAAGAAAAATTGCAAAATAGTTGGAGTATCAAGAGATTCAATCAAGTCGCATAAAAGCTTTATTGAAAAAGAGGCATTAAATTTTCCACTGATATCAGATCCTGAGGAAGAGATGTGTAATGCATATAGTGTTATGAAAGAAAAGTCTATGTATGGAAGGAAGTATATGGGTATTGAAAGAAGCACATTTTTAATTGATCCTCAAGGTATGCTCATAAAAGAATGGAGAGGTGTAAAAGTTCCAGGTCATGTAGAGGAAGTCTACAAATTCTTATCTGAATTATAAGTTTAAGAGTCGACGTATTTCCAGTTGTCCATCAATGATTTGATGAAACTCGCAAGAGGAACTGCAAAAAATACTCCCCATATGCCGAATATTGCCCCAAATAAAAATACCGATAACAGCACTACTACTGCAGGAAGTTTAACAACTCCTGACATTAGAAATGGCAGAAAAATATTGCCATCAATGTTTTGAAGCATCGCATAGCAGAAAAGTATGAACAGAACATAAGGATCAAGACCAAATTGAGCAAGACTTACTATTGCAACTGGAAAAGTCATAAAAACTGGTCCAAAGAAAGGTATCAGTTGGCTTAATCCAAAAGTAACTCCTAATAAAACTGGGCTATTTACACCTAAGAGCCAAAACATTAAGCTCCCGAAAACTGCCACAACAAATACCTCGATAAATTTAGCTTTGAAATAACTTTGAAAATTTTGATTTGTCTCTGTCCAAACTTTAGCTAAAAATTTTCTTTTTTTGGGCACAAGTTTTGAGAAACCTGAGGACAAAGTATCAGTATCCCATAACCAAAAAAATAGAAAAATCGGTACCAAAATGATGCTCAGAAATAAATTTGCTGTGTCCTGTAATCGTGAAATTCCGAAAGATACTGCATCAGAAGCAAATCCACTTATATCACTTAGAAAGCTTTGGGCACCTTCTATTGATTCATTTGGTGCATTAACTTCGCCAAGAAAAGAGATTATTGGTTCAGAGATTATGCTCAAGCTTGGCAACTCACTAAGATATCTATTAGCTTCGTTTATAAATAATGGTATGAAAATTAATAAAAACAGTGTTGCCAATAAAACAGCAATTAAAAAAGTTACAAACACACTCAATCTTTCTGGAATGCCAATTTTTGTGAAATAAACATGCATTGGTCTAAATAGAAATGCTAGAACAATACTGGTGAGAATCGGAGCTGATAAGTCTCCAACTACCCACAGGGCAAAAAATCCAACAAGCATCACGGATACCAAAAACATTATTTGTTGATTTTTGATTAAATTATTTAATCTCATTTTTTATTGAATCTTCTTATAAAATACCTATCAAATAATTATAGTTAACTCTTATGATTAAAAAAACAATTGTTTCTCTTCTCGCTTTGTTGTTGGGATTAAATAATTTTGCTCAAGAAAGTAGTATTGAACTCCCATTAATAGGTGATAGATTGAGTGGTGCAGTATCTCAAACTGAAGAGGAAGCACTTGGCCGTCAATTCTTGAGGGATCTAAAAAGACAAACAGCCATACTATATGATCCAATTGTACAGGAGTGGACAGAGCTATTTATCTATAAAATTGGAGAGCAAAGCAAAGTAAGCAAAAAAGCTTTCGAGGTAATATTAATTGAGGATAACTCACTGAATGCTTTTGCTGCACCAGGAGGCATCATAGGTGTTAATGCTGGGTTATTTAAATATGCAGAAAATGAGGCACAGTTTGCTTCAGTAATATCACATGAGCTAGCTCACATTAGTCAAAGACACTTTGCAAGACAAGTACTGGAAGGCAGTGACAGAAGCAATGCAAATCTAGCAACAATCCTTGCTTCAATCGTTGTGGCAGTAGCATCAAGCAGTCCTGCAGCCATCATTGGTGGTCAGGGGATCCTGGCAACTCAACAATTGAGATTTTCAAGATTATATGAAACTGAAGCAGATCGAGAGGGTTATGTAACACTTCAAAAAGCTGGATACGATACTGTCCAAATGTCTGAAATGTTTAAAAATATGCAAGAAGTTAGAAGATTATCAGGCGACAATATTCCAGAATTTCTTCTGACTCACCCTATTACAACTAGGAGAATTACTGAAACCAGAGAGAGAGCAAGAGAATTTCCAAGTCCAGGCATCATTGATAGTCTAAATTTTAAATTAATTAAAAAAAGAGTTAGATACCTGATGACTGACAATTTGTCTATACGATCTATTGAAAAGGAAATTGGAAATAAAGATGAGGATATCTACTTTCGTGCACTTATTGAAATGAAAAAATTAAATTTTTCCAAATCAATAGAACTTTTGACTAATCTTGAAGAAAAGTATCCAGATAATTTAATAATTAAAACAACTATAGCTGAAATTTATACAGAATCTGGAAATGTCAGAAAAAGTAAAGATTATACAAACAAACTGCTTTCAGTTTCTTTAGGAAACTATCCTTTAAGCTATAACCTTGCAAATGCTTATATGCTTGAGGAAGATTTTATTGCAGCTGAACAGATACTAGAAGATATTAAATTTTATCGTCCAGTAGATATAAACCTGCTGAGAGATTTGAGTGAAGTACAAAAAAGAAGTAATAACTTATTAGGCTACCACTTAACTAATAGCGAGTTTTTGTTTTATTCAGGAAGATATGAAGAAGCATTAAGAGATCTTCAAGAAGCCAGGAGAATAGCTCAGAATAATTTCAAAATAAGGGAAATTATTACTGAGAGAATTCTTATTCTACAATCTTATGTCCAACCGCAAAGAAGAAGGTCTTAACTATTCTGAGAATAAAATTTACTTATACTTTCAAAGACTTTTTGTCTTTCTAGTTCTTGAAAGGGTTCATGTCTCATATTCTTAAAAACCCTTAATTCTGATTTAAAACCTGTTTGAATTAAAAGATTGTGTATTTCCTCTGCTTGTTTGCCATGTGCATTCACAGCATCTTTGTCTCCGGTCAATAAATAAAAAGGAATATTTTCATCCATCATTCCAAAAGACTTTTTAGTCCATAAATTAATGAATCCGTTTGCCAAATCCTGCCACATTTGAGTAGTTTTCTTGAATCCACATAAAGGGTCAGCAATATACTCATCGACTGACTTTTGATCTGATGAAAGATAATCATGTGTCGTTCTGTTGGGTTCAAACTCAGCATTTTGTTTGATTGTTGTTAATTTTTCCATTTCATTACTTAATCCTCTTTTTCCTTTAATAATATACTCAGGCCAAATCAATAATTTATTTAGGTACATAAGAAAGGGATTTATGCTTAATGCCGCACTAAGGACCACTCCATTAAAAAAAATATTTCGTTTTAAAAGAGATATTATCAAAGCAGTGCCTAGACTATGACTTATTACATAATGATTAAGAGTAGGATGATTCTTTCTGATTTCACTATTCATTTCTGCTAATTGATCTATTACGGCCTCATAACCATTTTCTTCAAGAAAGAATCCTCTGAGCTTACCGTCCGTTATGTGTAGGCCATGGCCTAAGTGATCTGAGCAATAAACTATATAGCCTCTTTCATTAAAATATTTTGCAGTTTCATGATATCTTCCATGATATTCAACAAGACCATGGATTATTTGAATAGTGCCAATGGGATTGTCTACATCATCCCAAACCATTCCTCTTAAATTGCCATGTTCGCTTGGCAAAGAGATTTCTTTCATTCTTTTAAAATTTTTGTATAGCTTTCAAAATCTTCTCTATTTGTTCTAAAGCTATTTGCTGGATCTTTACTATCTTCATATCCAAGAGCAATTCCACACCAAAGAATCTCATCGTCTCCGTAACCAACATGCTTCTTTATTAACGAAGGAAATCCTGCCCATGCTTCTTGTAAGCATGTAGCAAGACCGGCATCTACAGCAGCTAAACAGATATTTTGTATAAAATGTCCAACGTGGCCCCAGCCGTTCGGCCCAACACACTCATTAACTGTAATGAATATCCCAACAGGTGCACCGAAAAATTCATAATTTTTTCTTCCTTGTTTCATTCTTTTTTCTGTATCTTCTCTTTTTATATCAAGAGCATCATAAAGTGCGAAGCCGGCACCTCTTTGTCTTGCTTTATACCAGTCTGGTCTTTCGGATGGGTAAACTTGATAAACTTCCTTTTCAATCTCACCTTTGTCAAAAAGCTCGCATGCTTCTTTAACTAAGTTATCTCTTGCTTTATCACATAATACGTATACCTTCCATGGTTGCGAATTAACTCCTGATGGCGCTCTCTTTGCTAATTCAAGAATTTGTTTAACTGTTTCAATATCTACTTTTTTTTCCAAATAAGCCCTTGATGAGTATCTTTTTAGAATCGCATCTTTAAGTTCCATAACTTCCTCTATGATTGACTGTTGATTATAACCCCATTAATTAAAAAAATTTTACGGCTATTGAGTTTTAAGATTTCTGATAATTTGTCTATGAGTTTTTCTGTCAATTTCATATTTAAAAAAAATGGTTACAGGAATTAAGAATAATAAAAATACTAAAGGTCCTTGAAAAAGAGCGAGCAGTTCTGTTTGTGCATTTGAAGGCTCAATATTTCCCTCTGGAAAGCCTATTAACCATAAGGCAAACATTGAGAAAAACTGACCTAAACCTGTCATACATTTAGCACAAAAAGATGTAACTGAGCTAATTGTTGCATCTTGCCTTAATGATGAATTGCTTTGCACTTGATCAATTATATCTGGAACCATAGATTCTCTTATCATCAGGCTCAATAAAGAAAAAGTACCTGTAACAAAGATAAAAAATGATAAAAATATCACCAAACTTTCAGAACCTAGATCAGGTGCATATCCAATTTTATGTAAAATGAAGGGAGTCGCTTGAAATACTCCAATTAAAATAAGGCAAAAAATTATTATCTGATTTTTTTCAAAATAATGAACAACCCGAGGTGCCAGATACCAACTTATGAGTGTTGAAGCAAAATAAATTTTTATAAATTCTTGAATCTGCAACGGACTTAAATCCCAAAATTCTGTTTGTGTAAGAAATGTCAGGCTATTTGCTAAACCCCAAGCCAATTGGATAGTTATGGAGCCTAGGAGAAAAATTATTATCGATTTATTTGTATAGATAAATCTTAATTCAGATAAGATCTGATCTAATTTATTGTGAATCGTGTCAGCTTTTGGCCATACATAAAGTTCTGGTATTAAGGATTTGGTCCCAATGATTGATATCATGCCAAGTACAGGCATCATGACTGAACCAATTGCACCCACGAGACCCCAAGCTGCCTCATTATCAAGACTGATCATAGGCAGAATGAGAAATGAATGGGATAGCGCAATTAATGATTGAAATCCCTCTCTTAAGGACATAATTGAGGCTTTATCCTCATATGTGTCAGGTATTTCTGCAGCCAAAGCTCGATGCGGAATATCAAATAAAGTTACGAAAAATCTAGTCAGAACAGCAAAAATTAAAAGCCAAAAAAATAAAAAGAATTGTGATTCTGCCCAGCCACTGTCTGGGTAAAACAACAAGTAATAGGAAATAGATATCGGTAATAGCGAAATAAACATTAGAAAATGCCTTCTACCGTATTTAGTTTTCAATCTATCTGACAGTACCCCAATTAAAGGATCAGTAATAGCATCAAAAAAAAGTGCAATTAATAAAGCCAGACCTGTTAGAAGAGGACTAAGACCAAGAACAGTTAGATAATAGGCTCCTAAATACCAGACAAAGAAATCGGTTTTAATAGCATTAACACCACCACCAAGGCCAAAACAAATTTTTTCAAATAAGTTAATTTTCAATTTTATTAATATAGTTATTAATTCTTGTGTTTACGTTTTTTCTAATATGGTTCCAAAATATTTGATAATCCCAATTATGTAAATCTTTTTTGCCTGTAATGTCAGTTTTTAATAACCTTTCTATTGTCGATCCTCGTGTTTCTAGATAACCCTTTTCACTCACGCGTGCAAAAATTTCTTGATTTTGAGATAGGTATAAGTTTTTAATGGAACTTGAATTCTTATCTACAGCTTTGTAATTGAAAAATACAGAGGGTCCTGAAAGTTTTGGCATTAATAAAGATTCAAATTTACTTTCGTGCCATTCTTTTGATGTGTTCCAAGAAATTGGATTTGTTGTATGAAGGTGATTAATTTCTTTTAAAGAGTATGAATCTCCATCAAACATCCAATATTTGAGCTTTGCTCTAACTGCACCTTCACCTACAGTTTGAAATTGAATAATACTTGGCTCATCAGCAGATTCACAAGCTATTTCTAAATCTAAATTATCGCTTAACGAATTATCTAGAGGGTATCCTATAAGATAAGCAGCTAAGAGACGTTCGTTAAAATCCTTCTTAAATTCTTCTTCATGAAACAGTCTTTGTCCATGCAACGAACCCTGACTATGTGAGGCAATTATAAAAGGTTTTCCTTTAGAGAAATTTGTTAAAAAAAACCTGAATGCTTTTTTAATATCAGAATATGCTACCTCTAAACTTTGTTGACTATTTGATTCATTATTTTGTGAAATGGCTGCAAATGTTGCTTGCCTATACTCAGGAGCATATATATTACAGCTTTCATAAAAAGCACTTGCCTGACTAGAAAGCATCAGTTGAGTTCTTTGGAAAGTTGAGGAATCTCTATCAATATGAAAATTCCATTCTTTTAAAAAAAACCCTGTTGGGTGAATATAAAAGCAATCAATTATTTTATTTCTTTTAAATTCTTTATTAAAAGGGGATAGGCTCTCAAAAGATTTATTTTTAGGGGTACATGCCCAAAAAAATTGATCAGAGTAATCAGGTTCTGGTGGGAGGTCTTTATCAAAATCTTTTTCAGGAGTGATAGATTTAAAAAATTCATTCAAGAATGAATTTTCGCTTTTTTGCATTTCTTATTCGTTGACTGTTAGATCAAAAACTTGAACAGCAGCATCTGTACCGTCACTTACAACAATTCTGACAGTATACTCTCCTATGTCGTCTTCTCTTGGAGTACCTGTAACACGTCCGTTAGCAGAAGATATTGATAAGAAATCAGCAGCTGAACCATCAGATTTTTTTGTTAATTCCATTGAATATGTAAGTGCATCTCCATCTTCATCCTCTGCTCTCAATCCGTAGAAGTAAAGTGTATTAACGTAAGCATCTGTAAATGGTGAACTCGTAATAACCGGTGCATTGTTAGCTACACCCTCTAATTCCGGTGCTAGGTTTATAGATAGATCTGAAACATTTGAGTCGGTTATTTCAAATATTGAACTTGAACCAGTCATTTCACCTGGACCACCATAAGAATTATCACCATTTATATCTGATCCTATAGTCATTCGGTAGTTACCTGGGTTGATTCCTGTGAATACAAATGTGCCTTGTCCATCTATCAAAGGTGAAAATACTTCTTGTACAGGTATTCCATTTTCATCAAGTAACCTTGCTTTCAGTGCTGGTAGATTGATATCGTAGGCTTCACCAATAACATTAAATATTACATTCACTCCAACAGAGAGTAACTCATACCCATCAAAAGGAAGATCTGCCCCTTCGACAAGAGGAAAATCAAATAAGATTATTGAATTAACCCAACCCGCCCAAGTGTAGTCTTCTTTCTTAGAGACTGTGAAATTAAATCCGTCTGCTGAAACATCTAAAAATTCAGATTGGTAAGTGTAAGTAACATCATTGAAGCCTTCACCAGCTGCACCACTTGGGGTAATGGTGAATTGTCCTGAATAGTTATCCTCAGGAAGAAGAGTAACTAATGATGGTCCCTGATAGTAAGGTAGGGAATCAAAACTTGTGAAATAACCATTTTCAAATGAATCAACTGCTTTGATAGCTTTATGTAAGTCAATTATTCCATAACCTAAATGCTCATCCCAACCAGGTCTTGCAACAGAATCGTTTGGTCTAGCTTCTTTGTTTACATCATTTGTTAGCAAGTTAGCAGCTAGCATTTTATCAACCTCAACATAGGTTAGCTGGCTAGGTAAGCTTGGATTTGATTCAAAAGGCTTTACGATGTCCTCATAATAATATTTAACAAGACCTAAAAATCCTGCGCCATGAGGGGAAGCCATAGAAGTTCCTTGTGCCCCTATTAGTTGGTTACCATTATTGCTGGATTGAATATAACTATCTACATATGCATATGCATAAACTAGATCATCGACTCCATCTGCATTCCAATCAGAGTATTCTCCGCCAGGTGCAGAGAAATCTACATATTCATTTGTTGAAGAATAACTGGATCTTCTATCTGTTCCGTTGGTTGCACCAACTGAATAAACTTTTGGACAAGCAGATGGATAGCTCGTTGAACCTACACCTCCGTTACCAGATGATGAAGCAATAAGAACGCCTTTATCTGCAAGCTCACCTAGTTTTGTACATGATGCAGATGTTGGACTTCCTCCACCACCGCCGTAACTCATATTCATTGAGTGTAAAGTTTCACCACCACTTCTTTGTGAAAAACTTGTACCTGAGTCATTGCTATCTCCATTTAAAAACAGATACGCTGCATAAGTTGGGCCACAACCATTTTGATAACAGACCCTCACAGGAGTAACTTTTGCACCCATACCGTTTCCATCTATACCATCATTAAGCATAGAAATTGTGCTTCCAACGTGTGTCCCATGACTAAAAGATCCTTGCTCAAATTCAATATCATCAGCAAGAGGATCGTTATCTTCCATATCCCATCCCCATTCAGTAGTGAATATTGCTCTTTGGAATGCAGGGTCTGGCAAGTAAGGACTTCCAGAGTCTAGTACTGCAACATTTACTGGTTTAGTCTCCTGGCCAATAATATCTAGAGCTTCAGGAATATTTACAACATCGAAGTTCCACCATTGATATGTGTTATAACTTGGGTCTTGTGTAAAAGGTTCATACTGAAGTGAACGATTCCAACTTGGTTCTACAAATAAATTTGGAGACCTTTCTTTAAGGACAGAAATTGCTTTCATATATCTACCCCTTTCATACGCATCGGGCAGACTCTCCCTTAACGTTGATGTGTACTCTTCATCTTGCCCTAGACCTGCCATTTTTGCTAAATCAGACATTGTTACATCAACTAAACCGCCTTCGACATTTCCCATTTCTTGAATGAGTTCATTCTCCGTTTGATTTGTATTGAATCCATCAAATGCAGGTTTTTTAGCTAGGAGAATTTTTTCTAAATCAAAATCAGCATTAGCCTCATCAGCTGCCTCTTTCAATGCATTTGAGCTGGCAAATTGCGGAGTTTGTGTTATTAAATATGCTGAAGGGATTGAGTTATCAACTCTGTAATGATCAATAAAGACATAGTAAATATCTCCTTCACCAGCAGGTATATAAGCAGTTTCAACTTTATTGTAAGTACCACCGACGTTGTCTGTATTTTCTTCCGAATCAATGATGAACATATCTAAATCAACATTTGAATTTGTAGCTGAAGGATTGCCATTATGATTTACCATTGTAAGTTCCAGGTTGATCCTACCAGGGCCTGCAATTACTTGGAAAAGATCTGCGTCATCTTCTCCACCTAGCCAACCTAATATAGTTGAACCTTCCTCTATAAATTGAGCTCTGTTTGTAAAGTTATTCGATATGTTTTCAAAATCTGGATTATTAATATCTGAATCAAGTGCGAAAGGACCATCAATTCCTAATGCACCACCAACGTTATATGTTCCAGGGCTTGGTTCTGGAGTTGGTTCTGGTGTTGGTTCTGGCGATGGCTCAGGCGTTGGTTCTGGTGTTGGTTCTGGTGTTGGTTCAGGCGTTGGTTCAGGCGTTGGCTCTGGTGTTGGTTCTGGTGTTGGTTCTGGTGTTGGTTCAGGCGTTGGTTCAGGCGATGGCTCTGGTGTTGGTTCCAATGTAGTTCCATCGGCATTGAACAGATACCAAACGCCACCACTACCATTTCCGTTTGCATCACTGTCAGAACTGTCACCAGTGTACTGATAGGCTGGTTGGTTGTTGATAAGAATTTGATTTTCTGAATTTTTTGTAAATGTGGCTGTGAAAGATGCAGGTTCTGTAATTACAAGCTCAGATATATCTCTATCTGTTGTCACGTATGGCCAAGCTGAGCCCTGATATGTGCCGACACCGTCATTAATTCCATCTGGCGTGTAAGCGTAAATTGTTCTCAGATTTGCTACCGCATTTCCGCCCGGAGTAGCACTTGCATTAACTCCTGACATCTGTATCACCTCATATGCACTTCCGTCAATTGTTACGGATAGAAGAGATGCAGTTAATGGTGCTGGTGTTGGTTCTGGTGTTGGTTCAGGTGTTGGAGCTGGTGTTGGAGCTGGTGTTGGAGCTGGTGTTGGGTATGGGTTAGGAGTTACTGGCTCAACTGAATTACCTCCTCCGCAGGCAACAAGAATAGCTGTTGAAAGTGCTGAGAGAAAGAGATTTAGGTTCTTTTTCATTTGTACCATACTTTTGTATATGTTGTATTTTTTTATTCAACCTCGAAGGCAAATTTTCTTAAATAATGTCACAAAATTGTAACTTATTAACACCGTTTTAAACAGTGGTGGGTCGTATAGGATTCGAACCTATGACCAACGGGTTAAAAGCCCGGTGCTCTACCAGCTGAGCTAACGACCCAACAATAAAAACGCTATTCTAGACTACTTAGAGCTTCACTGGAAGCTTTTGCAGCCGAACTTTGAGGGTATTCTCTTATTACACTCTCGAACTGTGCTGCTGCTCTATCTAGACTTCCCTGCTCCAAATATATAGAGCCAAGTTTAAATTTTGCCAGTGGCACTTTCCAATGCGTAGGATAAAGACCCACTAGAGTATTAAAATTTTGAGTCGCAACCGCTAAATTTTCATTTGTTAAATTAATCTCTCCCATCCAAAAATAAGCCAAAGGAGTATTTTCAGAATCTGGCGAATTTTGAATGTATACACTTAGTGAATTAAGAGCGTCAGAGAGACGGCCTTTTCTAATAAGCAGAACAGCTTCATCGTATGTATTGAGTGGCATGGTCTCCTCAGTATTTTGAACTTCTATTTTTTGTAAATCCTCAATAGACATGACAGACGTCAAACGAGAGTCTAGGCTATTTATAAGTTCAAGATTTCTGTTCTGATAAAAATCAAGTTGTGTTTGCATTACTTCTAACTCATTCCTCAAAGAGGCAATTTCTTTTTCCAAAGTTTGAATTTTTAAATAAAGCTCGATGAACTCTTTGTTTTCATCAGCTTGTGAGAAAGAAAAAGAGCTTAAAAGAATTATGAGTAATATTTTTTTCACTATCTAATAAAGAATACTTCTGCTCTTCTATTCTTTGCCCATGCTGTTTCATTTGATGCAACATCAACTGGCGATTCCTCACCATAACCAACAACTTCAATGTTGAAAGATGAAACACCTGTTGCAACCAAAAAGTCTTCAATTGCCTTTGCTCTTCTTTCACTGAGAGCTAAATTATATTCTCTTGTTCCTCTTTCATCAGCATGCCCCTCAACTAGTAAAGTATATCTAGCATCTCCTTTCATCATCCTTGATATTGTAAAGAGACTTTCCAAGGATTCTTCCTTTAATGTATCCTCATCATAATCAAAGTAGACTGTAACAAAGGCTTCCCCAACATCAACTTCATTCATAGGATCAACCCTATTTTCTTCTGTTGATTTTTCAGTTAAATCAACTGTTGTAGTTTCCTGAACTTCAACTTTTTCAACAGGTGTTGTTGAACAAGCAAATATAAAAAAAATCGTAAATATTAAAATTAATGCGTTTTTCATAATTATCTTAAAAATGGTGACCATGCAGGTTCTTTTAATTCTCCAAATAATGCCGGAAGCTTAAAGCTTACCTTGCTACTTATATTTACACCAGCAAGATAAGATAAACTACCTTCTTTAGCAGAATAAATTATAACATTCCCATTTGGTGCAATACACGGACTTTCATCATTTTTAGTGGTTGTAAGTACTTCAAGCTTTCTAGTTGTAAGATTCATTTTCGCAACATTAAAATTTGAGCTAAACCGATGAACCAGGACAATCTCATCTTCACTAATATATGAAGCCCTAGCGTTATAAGTGCCTTGAGTTGTTAATCTCCTTTTTAATTTCGTCCTGACATTTATTTCATAAATTTGGGGGCTGCCAGATCTATCAGAAGTAAAAATTATTTTCTTTCCATCCGGTGACCATGCAGGCTCAGTATCGATTGCGCTATTTTCTGTCAGCCTAGAGATTTTTTTATTGTTCAAATCAATGATATAAATTTCAGAGTTGCCATCTTTTGTACTAGTAAGTGCCAGATTCTTTCCATCCGGTGACCATGCAGGTGAGCTAACTGAAGAACTAGAACTTAATATTAAATCTCTTTTGCCTGATGCTAGATCTTGAATGAATACCTGTGCTCTATTATTTTCAAAAGACACATAGGCAATTTGTTTTCCATCACTCGACCATGCTGGCGAAATAATAGACTTATTGGATTTTAATAAAACCTGGTCATTGAATCCATCGGCATCACTAATAATCAGTTTATGAGTATCAAGGTTTTTAGTTACATACATCAGTTTGGTTGAAGATATTCCATCAATTCCATAAAAGTACTTATAAACACCATCAGAAATATAGTGGCTTGTTTGTCTGAGACTATCAGGCAAACCTAAAATAATTTTTTTCTCTTCGACTTCATCGTAACTTACATCAAATAGTGACCAGTCAATATCTAAACTGCCTGATGTACTATCTATCTCTATAAACAAAATTGAATCTACATCTAATAAAAGCCAATCTCTTTGAATTACCTCAGATTCGTTGGCAGGAACACTTAATAATTCATTGATTCCTAATATTTCAAATTCTCCTGTTCTCTTAAGATCATTGCTCACAATTTCAATGATCTCTTGGCCGACCATTGAGTTATTATTTTTTTCTAAAATAGCAATTTTTACTGGCTTAGAAGCTCCTTCTGTTATTTCTAAGACAAGGTCCGAAAAAGCATAGAAGCTGAATAGAAGTAATAAAAATAATGCTCTCATTCTGGTTTGAATCTCAAAGTAAACTTAGAAAAATAAATTCTATACTCTTCATCATTAATGGTATTAATATATCGCACTTGTTTATATTTCCTTATAGCATTAAGAGCCGCTCTATCAAATGCCTTATTTCCACTCGATTGAACTAATTCAATATCATCAATTAACCCAGACCTGCTAAGACTTAAAGAAAAATCTGCAAACATTCCACTTTTAGAATTATTGGGCTTAATCCACAACTCTTCAATATCTTTGATAACTTTGGAACTGATTTGTTCAACAATATCGATATTCTCTAATATTTTTTTTTGCAATGCTTCCTCTTCAAGGTATTCATCAAGATTTTCTATTTGTTTTTGTTTTAATTTGGTTTCTGCTATTTGCTCACTTTTTGCCAGATTTTCATTTTTGCTTGAGGTGACTGTTTTTGATTTTTTAACTTCAATTATTTCTTTTGGCTCTTCAATAAAATTTACATTTGTAATTTTTCTGAAGGTTTCTTTAGTTTCAGAAACTGAAAAAACTTCGTAACTAATGAAAATGAGGACATGGACAATGACAGATAACAAAATAGCACTTATCCATCTAGTCATGGCTGAGTGGCGAGAGAAAAGTTATTTGCTCCGTTAGCTTGTAAAACGCTAAGTAGTTCGGCAATAGCTTGGTAAGATGATTCTTTATCACCTCTGACAATTATTTCAATATTTGGATTTGCAGAAATTACTTTACTGAATCGATCTTCGATAAAACCTAAAGATACTTGGACATTTGAGCCATCTTCCTCAATAAAATATTTTCCGTCTTTGCTTACGTCAATTGTAAAGGGCTGTGAATTTTCAAGCTCAATTTCATCAGCAGGTGCATTTGGCAAGTTTATATCTATTCCTTGAACTGCAAGTGGAGCAACTACCATGAAGATTACCAGCAAAACGAGCATAATATCAACATAAGGTACAACGTTTATTTCGTTAATAACTTTTGAATTTTTTCCGCGTTTCTCCAGGAGCATCTTAATTATTCTTAAATTGAGTTATTAACTCCTCAGCAAAAGCGAGAGAACCATTGATCAAATTATCCAATTTTTTGGAAAATTGATTATAGGCAATAAGTGCTGGTATAGCAGCTAACAAACCAACTGCTGTTGCTACTAAAGCTTCTGAAATTCCAGGCGCAACAGAACTTAAAGTAAGTTGTGCAGTTGTTGATAGTCCTTGGAAAGCGTTAATGATTCCAATCACAGTACCCAATAATCCGATGTATGGCGCACTTGAGCTAATTGTAGCCAGAAGTGCAAGATTTTTAGATAATCTTTCTTCTTCTCTATTTGCAACAACTCTTATAAGCCTTTCTGTTGATTCAATATCTGAATTTGAATTGCTCTTTGATTTCAGTCCATCACATATTGTCACTAATACAAGTTCAAATGGTTCTAATTCTGAGCCTTTGTCTTTTATTGATAAATAAAGATCGTCAATTTTTTCGCCTTCCCAAAACCTATCCTCTAAGTCATGAGAGGCTTTTGTTGCCTTTGACAAAGTAAAGTATTTTTCGAAAATTAAAATCCATGAAGTGACTGATGCAATGACTAAAATGACCAAAATTATTTGGACCGGCAAGGAAGCTTGCAACAACATTTCGACTGCATCAAAATCCATTATTTATGTTCCTCAAGATCTTCTTGATAAAAGTTATCAATTAAATATATAAAACTATCCCAATTAAGATCAACTAACTTAGTTTCATCATTAAGATTTTGATTTAAGTTTGAAATTTTTACTCTAACTCTGATTGGTTTGTTATCAAATTTGTAAACTAATGCTGGGTATTCTCCATCTTTTGTTACACCAAGCACTTGATCCCACCAGGCTGATGCTGGCTCAAAGCCCTTTTTATATGCTTTGCATTCAATATTCCATCTACCAATTTTTAAATCAGGGTGATTCTTCTCTTGGTATTGATTAAGAATTCTTCTAACAGGTTTTTTTAAATTAAGATCCTCTTGTAGTTTTTTGGCAATTTTTCTTTCGAAATCATGGCCTTTTTTTCTCTGATTTATTGTCATTATGAAAATATTGATTGATCTAAATCTGCATTTGTAAAAACTTCTTGAACATCATCAAGGTCTTCTATAGCGTCTGTTAATTTAATGTTTTTCTCTGATTGTTCTGCATCCAAGGCAATATTATTCTCTGCTTCCATTACTACATCTGAAGCCTCTATATTAAAGCTATTTGCAATAATTTTTTCTTTTAGAAGTGATAAATCTTTTGGATCACAAACTATTTCTGTTTTTTTCTCTGCAATATCGTTGATATCGTTAGCTCCATATTCTATTGCCAAGTCGTAAAGTTTTTCATTTGTCACATCAGAATTCACGAGAATCTTACCCTTAGCTTCAAATAAATATGCAACACTGCCTGAGGTTCCAAGATTTCCTCCATATTTTGTAAATGCATGTCTTATTTCAGAAACTGTTCTGTTTTTATTATCAGTAAGAGTTTTGATGAAAACGGCAACACCACCAGGTGCATAACCTTCATAAATAACTTCTTCTAAATTTTGACCTTCTTGGCCTCCTGCTCCTCTTTGTATAGCTCTATTTATAGTGTCTTTAGCCATATTTGCTGATAAGGCTTTATCATATGCTAATCTTAATCTAGGGTTATCCTCGACAACACCTCCACCCTCTTTAGCAGCGACAGTCAGCTCCCTAATGATTTTTGTAAAAACAGCTCCTCTTTTTGCATCTTGTCTTGCTTTTCTATGTTTAATATTTGCCCACTTTGAGTGACCTGCCATTATTCTTCCTTTCTGGTTATATGAAGTTCATCTAGGCTGTCTTCATTTACTTCACCTGGAGCATCAGTTAGAAGACATACTGCTGATTGTGTTTTTGGGAACGCTATTACATCTCTTATTGAGTCAGCTCCTACCATGATCATTGCAAGCCTATCAAGACCAAAAGCTATACCTCCATGTGGTGGACATCCTGAGCTTAGTGTTTTTAAGAAAAAGCCAAATTTTGTCTCTACCTCTTTTTGAGTTAAACCCAAAAGATCAAAAACCTTTTGCTGCATGTCCTTTCTATGAATTCTTATTGATCCACCACCAATCTCAATACCATTAATTACCATATCGTAAGCTTTTGAATTTATTTCTAGGACATCTAGATCATTTAATTTATTCAAGTTTGTTTCTACAGGTGAAGTAAATGGATGATGCAATGAAGTTAAATTTCCATCATTTGATTCTTCAAACATTGGAAAATCTGTAACCCAACAAGCTCTAAACCCTTCGGATAGTAAATTTAAATCGAGGCCAATTTTATTCAATAGCCTGCTCATGTAGTCGTTGACAGTTTTTTTCTTTCCTGCCCCAAAAAAAACAAGATCTCCCTGTTTTAAAGATAATTCTGACATGATTTTTGATAGACACTCAGATGATAAATATTTGAGTATTGGTGAAGACAATGACTCTACATCTGAACCCTCTACTCTTATGTAAGCTAATCCTTTAGCACCAAAATCTTTTACAAAATCTGTATATCTATCGATTTGACCTCTCCCAATCTTATCTCCTTCACTAATAACCAAAGCAGCAATTCGTGCTTTTGGATCGTTTGCTGGTTCTGAGAAGACCTTGAATTCTTCTTTGACAAATATTTCAGATAGCTCTTTCAACATTAGTGGATTTCTCAAGTCAGGCTTATCAGACCCATACATTTCCATTGCTTCTTCCCATTTAAATCTTGGAACTTCTCCTAAATTTTTATCTAGAACACTCTTAAATGCTGAGGAGATCATACCTTCTGCTAGTGACATAATATCTTCCTCCCCAACAAAAGATGCTTCAATGTCAATTTGAGAAAATTCTGGTTGCCGATCAGCGCGCAAATCTTCGTCTCTAAAACATCGTGCTATTTGATAATATTTATCAAATCCTGCAATCATTAACATCTGTTTAAACAATTGTGGTGATTGAGGTAAAGCAAAAAAGTTACCAGGACTAGTTCTGCTTGGAACAAGATAATCTCTTGCTCCTTCTGGAGTAGCTTTAGTAAGAATTGGAGTTTCAATATCAACAAAATTATTATCTTCTAAAAAATCCCTTATAGACTTTGTTAGTTTTGATTTTAATCGTAAATTTTCTTGCATTTCAGTTCTTCTAAGATCAAGGGTTCTATGTTTTAACCTTACATCTTCTCCTACTTCTGAGGATTGATCCAATGGAAACGCAGGCGTTTCAGCTTCATTTAAAATTTCAATTACTGAACATCTGATTTCAATTTCTCCAGTGGATAATTGTAGATTTTCAGATTCATCTGGACGTTCCTCAACAATGCCTCGAGCCTGAATTACGAATTCAGATCTCACTTGATCAGCTGCTTCAAAAGCATCTTTGTCTTCTGGATTGACTACAAGCTGCACGATCCCGGTTGTGTCTCTTAAATCTAGAAAAATAACACCGCCGTGATCTCTTCTTCGATGCACCCAACCACAAACCAGCACTTCTTTGCCGTTTTTTTTCTTATTTAATTTTCCACAATGATCTGTTCTCATGCTTTTTTACCTTCTTTTTTATTTACCTCTTTTTCAGTGGTATGAAGATTCTTTTTATTATCTTTTTTAAAATCTGTTTCGTACCAACCACTCCCTTTTAACCTAAAGCCTGGTGCTGATAATAATTTTACCACTTTAGTAGATTTCGTACATTTAATGCATTTACTTAAGGCTTTTTCATTTATTTTTTGAAAAACCTCGAAGTTTGATTTACATACCTCGCAATAATACTCGTAAATCGGCATAATGCTATTTAAATTACCATATAATTAATTCAGGAGATTATAGTGTATTTCTCGAAATTATTCGTCCCTTCAACGAGGCAAGACCCTTCAGATGCAGAGCTTATAAGCCATAAATTAATGATCAGAAGCGGCATGATTAAAAAAACTGCTGCAGGTATTTATAACTGGCTGCCAATTGGCTTAAAAGTTCTTAAGAAGGTTGAAGATATTGTTAGAGATAATCTCAACAAATTTGAAGCACAAGAGATACTTATGCCAATGGTTCAACCTGCTGAGCTTTGGAAAGAGTCACTTAGGTATAACGAATATGGCAAAGAGCTGCTTAAATTCAAAGATCGATCTGACAGGGATTTTGTGCTGGGGCCCACCCATGAAGAGATTGTCTGTGAAATATTCAGAAGCTATCCGATAAGCTACAAAGATCTACCAGTCAATTTATACCAAATTCAAACAAAGTTTAGGGATGAAATTAGACCGAGATTTGGAGTAATGAGGTCAAGAGAGTTTTTAATGAAAGATGCATACAGCTTTGATATTGATGAAAAAGGCTTAAAGAAAAGTTACGAAAAAATGAAAAATGCTTATATAAGCATTTTCGATGAAATTGGTTTGGATTATAGAATTGTAAAAGCTGATGCGGGAAATATAGGTGGAGATGTATCTGAGGAATTTCATATATTGGCTGATTCCGGCGAAGATTTGCTAGCAATTAGTGATGGAAGCGATTTCGCGGCAAATGTAGAAGTCCTTGAATACGATAAAGACCCAAGTGAACTTAAAGGGGCAGATTCACCAGATGGAAAGGGAAAACTCGAAATTAAAAGAGGCATTGAAGTTGGACATATATTTCAGCTCGGCCAAAAGTATAGTGAGAAAATGTCTGTAGCTATTAAAGACAAAAACGGTGAACAAATAAATTCTTTTATGGGTTGTTATGGTATTGGTATTTCAAGGATTGTAGCTGCGGCGATTGAACAAAATAATGATGAAAAAGGAATAATCTGGCCAAATTCTATAGCACCTTTTCTTGTAAATATTATTTGCTTAGACCCAAATAAAGAAGAAGTTATTAAAGAGTGTGTAAGTGTTTACCAAATATTAAAAGATGCTGGGCATGAAGTCTTATTAGATGATAGGGATATAAGAGCTGGCATAAAGTTTGCAGAAAACGAAGTTATAGGAATACCGTTTTCTATAGTAATTGGTCCGAGGAATTTCTCTAACAACAGTTATGAGTTTAATTGTCGGAGGACTGGAGATAAACACGAAATGACTATTGATGATATTAAGCACAAATTGGAGGAAGAAAAATGATCAGGTTTTTCACATCTATTGGAGGATTTCTATTAGGCGCATTACTTTTCATGTTCTTAATGATAATTTCATTTAACCCAAATTATTTTGCAAAAATGGCGTTAAAAGACTTTGCAAAAGATTTAGCTACCCCAGCTAATAATAGTTTAGACAAATTCCTTGATGAGTCTGTTTTGGAACCTATTCTTGAGAGCCCAGAAACTCTTACAAGCTTGGGCCTTCATCAATTAGATTTCTTAACAAATCATAATGAAAAACTTAACGATTACTCTGTTGAGAAATCAGAATCAGATCATGAAAAATTCCTAATTTACTATGAAAAGTTGAATAATTTTGATGAAACTAAGCTACCTGAACCAGCCAAACTAAACTTAGAAGTTGCAAAGTTTGCAGCTGGCATAGAGAAAAGGGGTTTTGAAAGCTTCAGATATTACATGGGTCCTTTTATTCAATTTTATGGAACTCATCTGAGTTTCGTAAATTTTTTAACAGACACACATAGACTAGATAATGTTAAAGACGCTGAAGATTACATTAAACGTTTATCCAAGGTGCCACTTGCAATTGATCAACTTATGGTTTTTGAAAAAAGAAGAGCAGCAAACGGAATCTATTCGCCAAAATTCGTTTATGAGAAGACTATGTTGCAATTAAGTTCACTGATAGAGACACCAAATAAAATACATCCACTCTTTGTTAGTTTTGAAAAGTCTATAAAAGAGCTGGGTATAAGTGAAGAGAAACAAGAAAGCTTACTTTCAGAATTAGAAGAGAAAATTGAAAAATTTAAATCTTCATATGCAAATTTAAAAGTTCTGGTAGAGGAGAATTTAAAGAATGCCAGAGAATTTGACGGGGTTTGGAGCCTGCCAAATGGAGAAGATTACTATAAGCATCGACTTCAGATTTATACAACTACAGACCTAACAGCTGATGAAATCCATAATTTAGGACTCGAGATGGTAGAAGAAATTCAAACAGAAATAAGAAGAATTCTTTCAGAGGAAGGTTATGACATAAACCGGCCTTTAGCCGAGCTTTTTGTCGAGCTAAACAATGATCCTAGGTTTTTATTCGAGGATTCTGATAGAGGAAGAGAGGCAATACTTGAAGAATATAGAAGAATTAATGATGAAACATATGCAATGTTGCCTGATTACTTCAATGAGCTACCAAAAGCAAAAGTCGTTGTAAAAAGAGTGCCTATTTTCTCTGAAAAAAGTGCAGCTGGTGGTTATTATCAAGGTTCATCTTTGGATGGATCAAGGCCTGCTGCTTGGTATGCAAATCTCTATGACATAAAAGCTACTCAAACCTTTAAGATGCCTGCTCTCTCTTTTCACGAAGCAGTTCCAGGTCATCACTTGCAAATAGCTCTTAATCAAGAAAATCAGAATCAAACGCTATGGAATAAATTTGGTTATAGAACTTCTGCTTTCACTGAAGGATGGGCATTGTATGCCGAGAGATTAGCTATTGAAGCAGGACTGATAAAAGATCCTTATGAAATGATTGGCTCTTTGCAATCAGAATTGTTTAGAGCTGCAAGGCTTGTTGTCGATACTGGACTTCATGCAAAGAAATGGACAAGAGAAGAGGCAATAATCTACATGATGGATAATGCTGGAGAAGTTAGAAGTGAGTCGGAATCTGAGATCGAAAGATATATTGTCTGGCCGGGTCAAGCTACGTCTTACATGATTGGAAGAATAAAAATTATGGAGCTAAGAGAAAGAGCTCAATCTGAACTTGGCAATAGGTTTAATATAAAAGATTTTCACTCAGTGGTCTTAATGAATGGGATTTTGCCTCTAACTGTATTAGAGGCTTTAGTTGACCAATATATATTAGAAAACAGTTAGTCTGCGAGCACTGAAGCTTCAATTTCTTCAAGAACTTTTGGATTTTCTTTCAAGAATTCTGAAGTTTTGGCTATTCCTTGGCCAATTTTATCGCCTTTATAACTATACCAAGCCCCTGCTTTTTCGATAATTCCCTTTTTCACTGCAAACTCAATTATTTCAGCGTTCTTATTTATACCCTTGCCATACAGAATTTGAAATTCAACGACTTTGAATGGAGGTGCCATTTTATTCTTGACAACTTTTACTCTTGTTTCATTTCCAATGATCTCATCTCCATCCTTAATCGCCCCTATTCTTCGAATATCCAATCTAACACTTGAATAGAATTTAAGAGCATTTCCACCAGTTGTGGTTTCAGGATTTCCAAACATAACGCCTATTTTCATTCTTATTTGATTTATAAAAATAACTAGGGTATTGGATTTTTGTATACTGCCTGTGATTTTTCTTAGAGCTTGAGACATTAGTCTAGCTTGAAGCCCAACGTGAGAGTCTCCCATATCTCCCTCCAGTTCTGCTCTTGGCACGAGAGCGGCAACACTATCTATAACAATGACATCTAAGCTTCCGCTCTTAACTAACATATCTGTTACTTCTAATGCTTGTTCACCTGTATCTGGTTGAGACAATAGTAGCTCATCAATATCAACGCCAAGTGCTTTTGCGTATTCAGGATCTAGGGCATGCTCAGCATCTATAAAAGCTGCACTTCCGCCAGCTTTTTGACACTCTGCAATGATTTGTAAAGTTAATGTAGTTTTGCCTGATGATTCAGGACCATATATTTCACAAACTCTGCCTTTTGGGAGACCACCTATTCCTAAAGCTCGATCAAGACCAAAAGAGCCTGTTGCTATAGAAGGCACTTCTACTGTTTCTCTGGTGCCTAACTTCATTATTGTTCCTTTTCCAAATTGACTTTCAATTTGTTTTAAAGCGCTATCTAAAGATTGTTTTTTTGAATCTGCCATTTTTTTTCCTATAGTGTATGGATATACAGTATTAGATCATACATTTTTTGAATAGTCCATATCTAATTAGATTTTTTAACTTTTAATAATTTTTTGCAACCCTATTTATAAAGTAAAATAATTTTATGGCATTTGTTGTTACAGAATCATGTATTGAGTGTAAACACACTGATTGTGTTGAGGTATGCCCTGTTGATTGTTTTTATGAAGGTGAAAATTTCCTTGTTATAAATCCTGATGAATGTATCGATTGTGGTTTATGTGAACCAGAGTGTCCTGTTGATGCAATCTTCTCAGAGGATGAATTGCCTCCAGACCAAATACCTTTTATCGAAATTAATGAAAGACTATCTCAAGAATGGTCAAATATCTCAGAAAAGAAAGATGCTCTTCCTGAAGCTGAAAAGTTTGGAGAAATAAAAGAAAAAATCAGTTTACTCAAAGAGGACTAATTTAAGTGCAGCCAAACTGCAGGAACTGATCCCATTATAAGACCAGAAAAAAATACTTTTAGTTGAATTTCATTTTGTTGGAATCTATCAATAATTTGTTTTGGAATAAAAAGAAATGACAATAGCATTCCAATAATAAATGGAAGTAAGCCAAGCAAGTCTAAATTTTTTATATATGAAATAATTAATTCGTATAAACCCAAAATTACAAGGACTAAAGATCCAGATATACCTGGCAAAAGAAAAGCAGTAAACGCTAATAAACCTGCAACCAAGATTAAAAATACATTATTAAAATTTAAATCTATTAATGAGAATGCGATAACTAAAGCTATTAAAACTCCGCAAACAAAGCTGACAAAGAAATTTTTTGATAATGAAATAGAGTGGTCTAAAAAACAATTTTTTACTACTGCAATAACCATGACAAAAGACAAAAATATTTTAAAAATAAAGAGGTAATTATTAATCAGAAAATCTATGAAAAAAGCTGAAAAATATATAGATATCAACATCCCAATACCTAGAGGAAAAGTGAACATTGGATTTAATCCATCTAAAAAATATTTCAAATTTAAACGTAAGGAGTTTGGGTTAAAAGTGGACAAAACCTTAATGAAGTCTTTGTAAACATTAAATAAGCCTGCGATTGTGGCTCCTGAAATTCCTGGCGTTATTTCTGCAATCCCCATACAAAAACCAGCCAAGAATTTATGAAAAAAATTAGACATTTGGCAATTTGCCTTTTACCTTTTCGAAGTTCGTCATATCCCAATATAAAGGAGTAACAGAGACATTATTATTGTTAATTGCTTCAAAGTCTGTACCTGTTAGATCGCCATTTGGTTTTCCTGATTTTCCAATTTTATAACTCACTTTATTATCATTTCCGTCAAATTCTGGTGCTAAAGGAACTCCTCTATTGCCAAGCTTTGTCAAAATGAAATTATTTATCTCATTGAAATTTACATTTGGGATATTCACATTAAAAACAATACCATCATGAAGAGAATCAGAGTAATTAGACTCGACGTAATTTAACATCATTTCGGTTGCCAAAACGGCAGAATCAAAATTTTCAAACGACTTGCCTGCAATAGACGATGCTATTGGGGGGTATTTTAATTTCCTACCTGTAAAAGCAGCGCCTAAAGTTCCTGAGTGCATTACGTCATCACCCATGTTGGCTCCTTTATTAATTCCTGAAACAACAATATCTGGAATTTCTTTCATAATTGCCATTAAACCCATGAAAACACAATCAGCTGGTGTGCCATCTACTGAATAAATATTCTCATCTAGTTTCTCAATTTCAACCGAGGTTCTTAATGTCAAAGCAGCTGCCTGACCACTCTTATCATGTTTTGGAGCAATTAAAGTTACAGAGTGATTTTCAGATAATCTTTGATAAAGAGCTCTGGTAATTTTTGACTCGATCCCATCATCATTTGTCAGAAGAATTCTCATTTTTTTAACTTACTTAATACAAAAGCAGCAGCACCCTCATTTTTTCCAATAAAACTCATTTTTTCAGATGTTTTTGCTTTGAAACCTATATTTTCCTTATCTAAACCAGTTAATTCCGATAAGCTAGATAAAATCTCTAAACGATGCGGAAGAAGTTTTGGCTCTTCAAGCACTACAATTATATCAATCTGTTTCAGAGAAAACCCTTTTTCCTTTATCATTGCCTCGGTTAATTTATATATCTCTTTTCCGGGACAATTTTTCCATTTCGAAGTATTGGGAAAATGCTGGCCTATATCGCCAAGACTTAATGCGCCCAACATAGAATCTGCTAAAGCATGTAAAACAATATCACCATCTGAGTGAGCATCAAAAGAGAAATTACAATCCACTTTATAGCCACCAATCATCAGACCATCACCTTTTTTAAATCTATGGCTATCAAAACCATTTCCAATTTTGTCAATTTCAAGGTCTTCTGGAACTGTAATCTTTATATTTGACCTATTACCAGGGATGAATTTTATTCTACCACCACCTCTTTCAATGGCTTCTGATTCATCGCTCGGAAAAAAATTTGACCCTAATGAGCTCTCAATTGCATGTTCGAGCAATTTAGATGAAGAAATTTGTGGTGTCTGTGCAAGGTAAAATTCATTTCTATTTTGACTGCTTTTAATAGCTAAAGTTTCAGGATCAATTTTTTTTAAGGCCTCATATATTGGTATACCAAGCACCAAAGCTTCTTCACTTGAAGAATCAAAGGCTTGTATCAATTGTTTTATTTTTGATATTTCAATAAAGGGTCTTACCGCATCATGAACCAGGACTATGCTATCTTCTTTTATTTTTTTCAAAGCATTCAAAACTGATTCAGCTCTAGAATCCCCACCCTCAACTTTGACTATTTTTTTATTTGTAGATATTTCAAGGCTATCAAAATCTCTATCATTCGGGCTCAAGACTACAAAAATTTTTTTTATTTCTTCTATATTTATAAATTTTGTTATTGTTTTTTGGATGACAGGCTCATGATCAATTTCTATGTATTGTTTTGGAATAGTTGTACCAAATCTTGTTCCAGTACCTGCTGAGGGAATAATAGCAAATATGTTTTTATTCTGGATCTTCATCTATATATATCTCGTCTTCTTTGATTAACCCTAGATTTTCTCTAGCAATATGCTCTACATACTCTTCATTATTTTTTAAATTTGAAATTTCTTCTTTAAGATTTTCATTTTCTAAAGTGATTGTTTCTAATTCTATCTCTTTTTTTTCGATAAGATCTTCTAGCTTTGCTGACTCACTTAGGCTGTACTGTCCATAGAAAATATCAAAAATGAGTTTTGCTCCGATCACAAAGAGAACTATAAGCACAACAAGCTTGAAAAATTTTTTAAATGAACTCATGGATAAAGTTCATTTTCAATCATCAGAAGACGATTATATTTTGCTGTTCTGTCTGATCTCGCTGGTGCACCAGTTTTAATTTGCTTTGCATCAACTGCAACGGATAAATCTGCTATAAAACTATCCTCAGTTTCTCCAGATCTATGAGAAATAATTGTCTTAATATTGTTTTCTTGTGCCAATTTTATTGTTTCAAAGCACTCGGTGATAGTTCCAACCTGATTTGGTTTAATTAAGATTGCATTTGCTGCATTTGTAGTTATTCCTTTATTTAATAAATCTTTTTGTGTAACAAATATGTCATCTCCGACTATTTGGGTATGTTTGCAAATTTCTGTTAAAGATTGCCAAGCTTTCCAATCTTTTTCATCAAATGGATCCTCTACTGAAGTAATTTCATATTTTTCAATAAGTTTTTGAATATATTCAACCATTTCATCTGACTGCATCTTTTTATTTTCACCAGCCAATGTGTATATACCTGAATCGAATAATTCTGTAGCTGCGCAATCAAGTGCTATGAACATATCTTTATTATGTTTTAGGCCAGCATCTTTTATTGATGCAATGATTTCTTCAAGCACATTTTCTGTTAAACCTAAATTTGGTGAGAAACCGCCTTCATCACCAACGGAAACACTCAAGCCACTACTTGATAATCGTCTTTTTAAAGCAGTATATACTGATACAGAATTCATCAAACCATCTCTAAATGAATAATCTGAAGATGGAATGATCATAAATTCTTGGATATCTACATCATTATTTGAATGGCTACCACCATTGAAGATATTTAACATAGGCCTTGGCATCGACATTTCAGTAAGTAAGTTAGATTGTTTTTTATAGAGAATGTTTAAATACTCATATAGGTTTAGGTTCAATGAATTAGCTGCGGCTCTGGTGCAGGCAATTGAAACTGACAGGATAGCATTAGCTCCTATTTTTGACTTATTTGATGTGCCATCGATCTCAATAAGCAGCTTATCAATACTAACTTGATCATCTGCTCTTTTATTATCTAAATCTTCTAGTAGTTTTTTTGCATTTTCTGTAGCGTTTTGGACACCAAGTCCTCCATATCTTTCTTCATTATCTCTAAGTTCATGAGCTTCTAATGAACCTGTTGAAGCTCCGCTGGGTACAAATGCAGTTCCCTTGCAACCGTCATCCAAAACAACAGTTGTGCAAAGCGTAGGCCTACCTCTTGAGTCGAGCACCTCAATAGAATCTATATTTTTTATTTTCATTGATCGATGTTCTTTATAAATTCATCTAGAGCAATAATTTTTTCCATGAAACTCTCAAGATCTGAGAGCTTAAGTGCGCATGGCCCGTCACATTTTGCTGATTGAGGATCAGGGTGAGTCTCTATAAATAAACCAGCAATACTTTGAGATATCCCGGCCTTAGCAAGATCATATACATATTCTCCTCTTCCCCCAGTACTTTTTTGCAACATTCCTGGCTGTTGCAATGAGTGAGTTACATCAAAGAAAACTGGGTTACCTCTCTCTTTCAATATTTGGAAGTTCAATGTGTCAACAATAAGATTGTTATAACCAAAAATATTTCCCCTTTCACAAAGAATGACCTCTTCATTCCCTGCAGCTTTGCATTTATCCACAGCATGAAACATTTCTTTAGCAGAGGAAAACTGCGGTTTTTTTATATTAATAATCTTTTTTGTTTTTGATGCAGCAATGATCAAATCAGTTTGCCTGCATAAAAATGCAGGAATTTGAATCACATCAGCGACTTCAGCAACAGCATCTGCTTGATTTGGTTCATGTATATCTGTGATTATTGGAAGGCCAAATTCATTTTTTATTTTTTGTAAGCTAGTTAAGCCCTCCTGTAAGCCAGGACCACGGTAAGAATCTAGTGAAGATCTATTAGCTTTATCGAAAGAAGCTTTAAAGACGTAATTGCAATCTAATTTTTCTGAGATTTTTTTAAAAGTCTCAGCAACCTGTCTGAGTAGATCATCAGATTCAATAACATTAACACCACCAAAAATTGTTAATTTTGAATCATTCGAAATATCTTTACTGTTTATTTTCATTTCTTTAATTTTACAGCCGTCTTTATGAAATCGTTAAATAATGGATGGCCTTTTTTTGGTTTTGAAGTAAATTCAGGATGAAATTGACACGCTACAAACCATGGGTGATCTTTTAGCTCTATCATTTCTACCAAATTATGCATTTCAGATCTTGCCGAAATAACAAGACCTTTTTTTTCTAGTTTTGGAACAATTTGTGGATTTACTTCATATCTATGTCTATGTCTTTCAAATATTGACGCTTTTTTATAAAGATTTCTTGCCAGAGTATTTTTGGTTAATGAGGCTTTTTGTGCACCAAGTCTCATAGTGCCGCCTTTATCTGATTTTAAGCTTCTTTTTTCTATGCTGCCGTCTTCATTCTTCCACTCTGTTACTAAGGAAATAACATTGTTCTTGGTCTTCTTAAACTCAGTGCTATTGGCATCTTTTAACCCCAAAAGATTTCTAGACATTTCTATGATAGCTATTTGTAATCCCAAACAAATTCCAAAATAAGGAACCTTTTTTTCTCTTGCATACTTTGATGCCAAGATCATTCCTACAATTCCTCTATCCCCAAAACCGCCCGGAACTAGAATAGCATCAGAATTCTTGAGCACTTTAAGATAATTCTTTTTTGTTATTTCTTCTGAATTAACAAAATTTATTTTTACTTCAGTATCATTATGTATGCCCGCATGATCAATAGCTTCAATAAGAGAAAAATAAGCATCTTTGAGATCAACATATTTACCAACAAAGGATAATCTTAATTGATTTGATGGGTGAAGTTTTCTTTGTACAACCTTTTTCCAATCCGAAAGTCTGGGTGAATTGTTCTCAAGTTGTAATTTTTTGGAAAGGATTTTATCCAGCCCCTCTTTTGCAAGAAACAAAGGAACTTGATAGATTGTGTCCATATTTGGCAAAGAAATTACTGTACCTTTTTGCATAGAACAAAATAAACCAATCTTTTCTTTGCTTTCTTTAGGAATTTCAAATTCAGATCTACATATTAAAATATCAGGCTGAACACCAAGTGTTCTGTACTCTTTAACAGAATGTTGAGTTGGTTTTGTCTTTAATTCTTCTGATGTTGCTAAGTATGGGACAAGCGTTAAATGTAAATAAGCTGTTTGGAAAGATTTTAACTCTAATCCAAGTTGTCTTATAGCCTCTATAAATGATTGGCTTTCAATATCACCAACCGTCCCGCCAATTTCTACAATTGCAATATCACAATTTTTAGAAGCCTCAATAATTCTTCTTTTTATTTCATCTGTGATATGTGGGATTATTTGAACAGTCTTACCTAAGTATTCACCCTTTCTCTCTTTTCTAAGAACCGAATAATAAATTTTACCAGCAGTAAAATTATTATTTTTTGTACAAGTATTATCAACAAACCTCTCGTAATGGCCCAAATCCAAATCAGTCTCAGTCCCGTCTTCCAATACAAAAACTTCTCCATGCTGAAAAGGGCTCATAGTACCAGGGTCAACATTAAAGTATGGATCAAGTTTAATCACACAAACTTTGTAACCCTTGGATTCAAGAATTGAACCTATAGACGCTGAAGCGATTCCTTTCCCTAGAGATGACACAACACCTCCTGTAACGAATATAAATCTCGTATCTTTCAGCAAAATAAAATTTCCTTACGCTATTCTAAATAATTTTTTGTAACTCTACTCGAGATATTTGCTAATAGGCTATAGGAAATTGTATTAAGTTGGTCTGATAGAGATTTAAGGTCACTATTAAATCCCCAGATGTCTACCCAATCACCTACAGCAATATCTCTATTTTGACCAAGATTTATCATTAATAAATCCATATTAGAGCGTCCTATTGTTTGAAAATTCTTTTTTCCTATTGAAATTGTGAGTGGAGTTTTGAAATAAGGTAACCCATCCCCGTAACCAATTCCAACGTAAGCTATTATGCAGTCCTCACTTGCTATCCAAGAACCATCATATCCAACTTTTGAACCTGCTTTTATTTCTCTTATAGAGATAATTTTAGATCTTAAAGAGGTTACTGGAATAGTACCAAATTCATTGTATTTTCCTCCATAGATTGCAATTCCCGGTCTTACAATATCAAAGTGTGCATCTGGAAAATTAAAAATTGCTCCGGAGTTTGAGAGACTTTTTTTATAGTTATAGTTTTTTGTCAATTCAGTAAATTTTTTTATTTGTTTTTTGTTCATATCGTCATTTACTTCACTTGATGAAGCTAAGTGAGACATCAGAATAATCTCTGCAACATTAACCTCCTTTGCTTTATTTAAGGCTTGCTGAAAGTCGATAGGATCTAAACCTAACCTGTTCATTCCTGTATTAATTTTTATCCATAATCTTGACTGAGAAAGATCAAAATTTTCTAATTTTTCTAGTTGCCACATGGAATGAATTACAAAATCAAATCTAAATTCTGAAACTAATTTATAATCCTCTATCTCATGAACCCCTTGTAAGAGAAGGATTGGTTTTTCAGTAAATTTTCTAATTTCAATTGCTTCATCTAATGTTATTACTGAGTATGATTCAACATGATCGTTAATATTTTTTACAACCTCAGATGCGCTGATACCATAGCTATTAGCCTTTACTACAGCTTGAATCCTTGCGTCGGTAAAACTTTTTATTAGATCAATATTTTTTGTAAGATTAGAGAGCTTAATCTTCAGTTCTGTCTTGCGCATAACTATTCATTATTTCGGGTGCAAGATCACCAAACCTGGTAAGCTCGTCTCTAAAAGAAAGCAATACTCTCTTGGTTGGCCCATTTCTGTGCTTAACAAGATTTACCTCAGCAACATTTTTCCATTCTTCATTCTTTGAATAGATAGAGTCTCTATAAAGCATGAAAATAAGGTCAGCATCTTGTTCAATTGCTCCTGAATCTCTTAAATCTGACATTTGAGGTCTTTTATTTGGTCTTTGTTCAACTCCTCTGTTAAGTTGTGATAAAACTATGACAGGAGCTTTTACTTCTTTTGCAAGATACTTTAGTGATCTTGAAATATCAGATAATTCATTTACCCTATTTTCATTTCTCCCTGGCATTTGCATTAATTGGATATAGTCAATCACTACCAAATTTAAGCCTCCAGAATTTCTAAACTGTTTTGCAAGTCTTCTTGATTTAGCACGTATCTCCATTGGTGAAATATTAGGTGTATCATCCACAAAAATATTTAAATCATTCATGTTTTTTGTTTGCTTAGCAATTTTGTCCCACTGTCTATCAGTTAAGTTTGCAGATTTAACATTTGACTGGGATATACCTGCCATCGAGGCTAGCATTCTTTGTGTTAATGATTGAGACGACATCTCCAAACTAAATACAGCTACACAACCCTCATTCTTTTTTGCAACATTTTCTGCAATATTCATTGCTAATGAGGTCTTACCCATGCTTGGTCTGCCTGCAATAACGATTAGATCTTCTTTTTGTAATCCTTGAGTAAGACCGTCAATTGCTGTGAAGCCAGAAGAAACTCCTATAAGATCGCCTTGCATACCAGACAATTCTTCAAGCCTGTCCCACGTTTCTTTTACATAGCTCTCAATTTTTTTGAGTGAATCGGCGTTTGCTCTGTTAGTAGAAAGTTCAAATATTTTTGCTTCAGCTTCATCAAGCAAATCATTGCTAGTTTTTCCTTCAGGGCTCTCTACAGTTTTCATAAGTTCTGTTAGAACTTGCTTAAGGTTTCTGTCTATTGATTGATCTTTTACTAGGTTTGCATAGCTGTCTGCTGCCAATGCTGATACAGGTATTGTTTGGAGTTCTTTTAGGTAATCAACTCCACCAACTCTTTGTAGACTGTTTTTCCTATCGAGTAATTCTGAAACTGTTATATGATCTATGCCTTCTCCATTATCAGCTAGCTCTTTAATACACTCAAAAATTTCTTTATGTAGATCTGATTCGAAGTCTGTTGAGTTGATAAGAGCATCAACTTCTGGATACTTCTCTTTAGATAAAAGCAAGGCGCCTAAAACTGCTTGCTCTACTTCAATATTACTTGGCATTACGTTGGTTTTACTTCTATAGATATAGATTTAACTATTTCTGGATGAAGTTCAACGTTTACAGTGAATTCTCCGACCTCTTTTATTGGTCCAGACAATAAAATAATCGATGATCTCTTAACAAAATCGTGACCTTCAGCATGAATTGCTTCAAGAATCTCTGAAACACCAACTGAACCAAATAGTGCTCCACCTTCTTGAGCATTTGCTGCAATAGTCAGTTTGAGTTCTTCGATTTTGAGTGCATTTGCCTCTGCTAGTGAAAGCTCGTCAGCAGCTTTTTTGAGATATTCACCTTTCTTCTCCTCAAAATCTTTCAAGTATTCTTCGGTGGCAGGTAATGCTTTGTGGTATGGAAGCAAAAAATTCCTAGCGAAGCCTGACTTTACATCAACAACGTCACCAATTTCACCAAGGTTTTTAATCTTAGTTACAAGAACTACTTTCATTTGCTTTCTTCTATCTTATGTTTGTCAGTGAATGGCAAGAAACCTAGAAGTCTTGCTTTTTTGATTGCTTTTGTTAATTTTCTTTGCTCTTTAGCATTTAACCTGGTGTATCTAGATGAAAGGATTTTTCCATTCTCAGATATAAAACCTTTCAAAGAATCAGGATCTCTGTAATCAATATTAACTTTCTTATCTTCTGTCATAATTAGGCTAGTTTTACTGTCAAATGTCTGAAGACATTTTGGTCGTATCTGAATTTTTCTTCAAGCAAATCAAGCGTTTCAGGCTTTACGTTTACATCCAAATGAACGTAATTTGCGTAATTCATGTTATTTATTGGATAAGCTAATTGTCTTTTTCCCAGTAGCTTTGTATCTACTAAGTCACCTTTGTTATCAGTAATAATTTTCTTTAGACCATCAAGAAAATCGTCAACTTCATCCATTGTATTTGGATTTAAAAGGAGCATTAATTCGTATTTTTGCATCACAATTCAGTTCTTATCCATTCAAGCACTCGGGCTATAATACCCTTGCTTTGATTAAAGGTAAACTCTTTATCTTGTTCTAATGCATAAAATTTCGTTAAGCCCAAGACGGCACTGAATTCAGGTTTTAATATATTTGCCATACTTTCCTGTTTTGAATCAATTGGCTCCCCTACTCTAGAATTAGAACCAGTAATTTTTTTTGCTAGTTTTTCCATATCCTCAATATTGGAAGTGCCTCCAGTAATTACATATCCTCCTGGAATTTGTTGCTCAAAACCGTTCTCTTTAACAGTGCTTAGAGTATTTTGAAGAATTCTTGCAAGAGATTTTTCTATGATTGATGCTAAGGACTTCCTGGAAATTTTCTTTTGCTCATTGTCATTCTTTATGTAAAGCAATTCCTGATCAGAGTCATCTGCAAATGCTGTTCCATATCTCACTTTCATTTCTTCAGCATCTCTTGAAGGTATTTGTAAAGAAAGAGCTATAGACTCTGTAACATAGTCCCCTGAATAAGGGAGTATCTTAGAGAAAACAATCGAACCATTTCTATAAACTGACAAATCTGTCGTGCCTGCACCAATATCGATGAGACAAACGCCATGTTTTTTCTCTTCTTCGGTTAGAACACATTGTGCTACACCAAGTTGATTGAAATAGTACCTTCTAGCCGATAAATTTCCGAGGTTATCTAAACATTCTTGAAAATTTTGGATTGACTTCTTGGAACAGTAGATTACATGTGTCTTAACCTCTAACTTTACTCCCTTTAAACCTATTGGGTCTGCAATATCACCTGAACCATCAACGAAATATTCATTTGGAACAACATCTAATAACATCTTATCTGATGGAACTTTCATAGTTGATGATAGATTCAGAGCTTCTTGTATATCGCTTGTTGATACTTCTTTATCTGAAATAACTGCTTGTCCGATAGAATTAGTACTTGAAATATTTTCTCCGGATAAGCCAACAAAAATCTCTTTAATTTTAAACCCAGTTTGCTTTTCTAAATGATTTAATACTTTTGCTATAGACTCTGTTGTCTGAGGTATATTTACAATTGATCCTCTTTTTATACCTGATGTTTCATATGATGAAAATGCCATTATCTCCGAATTAGTTTCTTTGCGCCTCATTAATACACCAGAGATTTTTGAAGTACCTAGGTCAAGAAAACAAATCATTGGATTTCCTTTATCACGTATCCTTTCTTATATCTCAAATCAATAAATAAAGGCAGGTTGTAGTTTGATTTTAGATCAATCAAAATTTTGTTTATTTTAGCTAATCGTAATTCTAAATTTTCTTTTCCAAGTTTAAAAATAAATCCATCAACCTCAACATCCCAACCAGATAATGCTGAATACTTAATTTGAGAGAGATTATCTAATTTATTATTAATCATATTGGCCTGAAGAATAGTATTTTCATTAATATCTTTCTTATCAATTGCTAAGTTTGGTAAATTTAAATCTAATGGCATAGAAAAAACTTTAAATTCCGAGTCAAAATACAAACTAATTTTTTTCTTAAAAATCGGTTTTTTTGCATTAATTACAAATTGAGATGTATTTGGTGTTTCTGAGATAATAAGACTTTCTACCCAATCTTTTGATTTCACATAAGTGATAAAGTTGTTTTTATAAAAGAGTCTCGTTTTTAGATCTTCTGAACATTTCAAACAATCTATGGGTAGATTTAAAGTTACAGAAATGCTTTTGTTTTTACTAAAGAAAGAGTTTGTAAAAAAAATTCCTAAAGTAATTAGAATTAAGCTTATAAAAATTTTAGTATGAGTCTTCAATTATTTCTGTAATTAGTTCTTCATAGTTTATACCAGAGAGTTTCGCAGCAAGTGGAAAAAGACTTTTTTCAGTAAACCCTGGAACCGTATTAATTTCTAACACGCCCAATCTATCTCCATCAAAAACGAAATCTACTCTTCCCCAAGTTTGGCAACCATGATGATAGAAAGCTTTTAAAGCAATTTTTTTCAATTCGTTCTTTAAGTCTTTATTTAAGACTTCTACTTTCTTAGTCTCTTTAGATAAATATTTCGCATTGTAATTATAAAAGCCTGATTTAGGATCTGCGATTATTTCAAGAGGTTCAAGTGCTTCTCCTTTGAGAATACCCACTGTATATTCTGCATCGTTATATGCTTCTTCAATTATGACTTCTTTAGAAAATTTTCTTGCCTCTTCAACAGCTGATTCTATGTCTTTTTCACTCTCAACTTTTGTGACGCCAAAGCTTGATCCATTACTATTGGGCTTCACAAAAAAAGAGTCTTTATTGTTAAAAAAAGAGTCGTTTAAATTTACTTTTTCATTTTCATTTAAAGCAAGAAAGTTTGGAGTTGGTATGTGATTTTTAATCATTAAATTTTTAGATGATATCTTATCCCAACATTTTTTAGCTGATGATTCATCAGAACCAGTAAACTTTATATTTCTATTACTAAGAATTTTCTGAATTTCTCCATCTTCTCCACCTTTCCCATGTATTGCTATGAAGATAATTGTGTCTTTATCAATTGATTTGAGTCTCAGATCTTCATAATCAATTATATCTGCTTTGAATTTTGTTTTATCAATGCAATTGTGGATGGCTACAGCACTATCTTTTGAAATTTCTTTTTCATCTGATTTGCCTCCATAGAGAATAAGAACATTTTTCATTTGTATATTGCTAATAGTGAATTTGAAATATCAACGATGTTCCCTGCTCCTTGGGTGAGAACAATATCACTCTCGGTAATACTTGTTTCCAATACTGAGCTTATCTCTTTCAAATTTTTTGCAAAAAAAGCATTTTTTCCTCTGTCTCTTAAAGCATTCACAAAGTCATATGAACTTATGCTCTCGAGGTTTTGCTCACCTGCTGAATAAATATCTAAGATGATTATGTTATCGATCATTGTTAAACAATTTATAAAATCATCAAAAAGCAAAGTTGATCTTGTATATCTGTGTGGTTGGAAAATCATAGTGATTTTTTTATTGGGATTTGAAGAACATAAAGCATCATAAGTTGCTTTAATTTCTGTAGGGTGGTGACCATAATCGTCAAAAAGTTTTTGTTTTCTTCCAGCAATTGAAATATTTCCCTTGAACTCCATTCTTCTAGAAACGCCTTCGAAACTTTTCATTGCATCTTTAATGACCTTTACATTTATGCCAGACTTTCTAGCTACAATGAAGGCTGCTGTTGCATTAAGTGCATTATGCTTACCTGCCAAATTGAGCTTTAATTTAGTTTCTTTTCCTGTTGAGTTTTTCACAACAATAAATTCTTGATAATTTTTAAATTGCTTTTGTTCTTTAATGAAATAATCAGATGTTTTTTCAAAACCATAGGAAATCTTTGGTCGAGATAGTGAGTGAAATAAATCTTTTGCTCTATCAGAATCAGTACACATTATTGCATTTCCATAAAATGGTAAATTTTCTAAAAACTGAAGGAAAGTTGCATCTAAAATTTCTGTATCATTCTCATAAAAATCTAGATGATCATTATCAATATTTGTAATGACACTCATTTCAGGACTTAAATGTAGAAAAGAGGCATCACTTTCATCGGCTTCAACTATTAAATAATCACTTGAACCTAAAATACTTTTATTTTCCTGTCCCAGAATCTTTCCACCAATAATATAAGTTGGATCAAGATTAGCTTTAATGAATATATTTGCTATCAGGCTTGTAGTTGTTGTTTTACCATGTGAACCTGCAACTGCAATGCTTTGAAAACCTCTCATAAGGCTTGCAAGCATTTCAGCTCTTGGTATTAAAGTTAAATTTTGTGATTTAGCTGATTTTATCTCAGGGTTAGTATCGTTTACTGCTGAAGAGTAGACTACAAGATCAACATCTCTTATGTTTTTTTCACTATGGCCAATATATATTTTAGCTCCAAGAGATTTAAGTCTTTTGGTATTTTTATTTTCTACTAAGTCACTGCCACTAACATCGAAATTCTGTTTAATTAGCATCTCAGCAATTCCAACCATTCCAACACCGCCTATTCCTATAAAATGAATTTTTTTAATGCTGCTTAATTTCATTTGCGATTTTTTCTGCTGACAATAAGTGTATATGTTTGTTCATTTTTTTACTCATATCTATTAAATTTTTTTGATCAAAATCTTTAACTAATCTTAAAAAATCTTGTTCATTAAAATTATTTTCATTCACTATTACCCCTCCTCCTTCAGCGCATGCAAGTTCTGCATTCCTCAGTTGATGCCCATCAATTGAACTTGGCAAAGGAATAAAAATAGCTGGCAAACCCATTGTCTGAACTTCAGCTACTGTAGAAGCACCGGATCTGCATATTATGAATTTTGCTTTTGACATTCTTTCTTCAATATTTTCGAAAAATTTTACGTATTTAACATTTTTTGAAGATTCCTTTTGTGAATCTAAACCTATCTGAAAATATGTCTTTAAAGATAAATTAGATTTTTCAATTAGATTAGAAATAATGTTATTAAAAAAATGCGCTCCTTGACTACCACCCAGAACAAGGATGTGGTCTTTATCTAAAACTTTCGAGTAATTTAGGTTATTGAAGCCTTGCCTAACTGGATGACCAAGGTGTAATTCTCTACTGATATTAAGCTCATAAGAGGTAAAAATTTTTGTTGCAAAAAAAGCTCCAATTTTATTTGCAGTTCCCAAGACAGAATTCTGTTCATGAATAAAAATTTTTCTGAATAGAATGCTAGAAGCAAATATTCCGATAATAGAAATATAACCACCCATTAACAACGAATGTTTAGGCCTGAATTTAATCATTTCGGACAAGACTCTCAAAGCTGCCATTAAAAAAGTGAGTGGCCACAATATTTTTTCAAATAAACTTTTTCCCCTAAATCCTGAAATATTTAAATTTATTACTTGATAGTTAGTCTTGGAAAAAATCTTTTTTTCAATATCTCTATTTGAGGCAAAAAATATCACATTTTCTTCACCAAATTTTTCAGCGATTGAAAGTGCTGGATAAATATGCCCTCCTGTGCCAGCTGCGAAAATTGCTATCTTCATTTTATGTTATTTCTAAACTCCCAACTTGCTCTTAAAGTAATTGCTAAAGCAATAAAATTCATAATAACACTACTCCTTCCATAGCTTATGAATGGAAGTGTAAGGCCTTTTGTTGGAACTATTCCTAAATTTACAAAAATATTCAAAGCTGTTTGAATAAAGAAAATAAGAGCAAAAGAAGTGATTATTAGGCTATTAAGGAAAAAGTTTTTCTTGTTAGATAGCTCAGCAAGCTTGAAAAGTCTCCACAAAATTAAGAAATAACAAATGAAGAGAATTGACATACCAAACAGACCAGTTTCTTCAAGAAATATTGAGAAGATAAAATCTGTATGAGCCTCTGGAAGAAAGAAATACTTTTGGGTGCTTTCACCAACTCCAAGACCAAAAATTCCTCCTTGTATTGAAGCAATTAATGCATTTATCAATTGATAATCTGAATTTCTTTGATCATCCCATGGATTTGCAAATGATAAAACTCTATCGAGCCTTTCTGGGTTGAAAGAAATCGCAACAGATAGAAAGATTAGAAATATTGTCCCCAATAAAGCTAACTGTGAAACTTTCGCTCCACCTATAAAGAGTATCATTAGTGAGATAGCGAATACTATTACAGTACTTCCATAATCCGGTTCCAGAAATAGGAGCAAACCTAGAATCGTTGTTACGATAATTGGTTTCAAAAATCCTCTTAATGTTGATTCAAGCTGTTCTTTTCTTCTTAGACAATAACTGCATAAGTAAATTGGCAGAAAAATTTTTGCTATCTCAGACGGTTGAATATTTATTGGTCCAATTGGGAGCCATCGCCTTGAGCCATTTACCTCTAGGCCTATGCCTGGTATGAGAACAAGAACCAAAAAAAATGCAGTTATAAGCAACAAAATTAAGCTATTTTCTCTGTAAAATGAAATAGGAATAAATAAAAAAATAGTTCCAACTATAAGTGATATTGAAAGTGCAATAACTTGTCTTTGTAAGAAAAAATATGGATTTCCATAGTCTGCATATGCTATTACATTTGAGGAAGAATAAATAAAGATGAGACTAATCGCAGTTATCACCATAAATGGAATTAAAAGAAGTTGGTCAAAAAGTTTATTAGCTTTATTATTCAAAATATTCTTCTACAAAATTATTAAACGCTTTGCCTCTTTCAATGTAATTATTAAAATCCTCCCCACTCGGGTTTCCAGGTGAGAACAATACGTCGTGATTATGTTTTATTGCTTTAAGTCTTTCGAATGATTCTTGGAGATTGAGCAATACTTCGATATCGTGGTGTTTAATAAGCTTTTTTAACTCATTTCTATGTTTTCCAAAAATTAAAATTTTTGTTGGGCCCTCGATAATTAATTCCTTATATTTTTCTTTTTTTGGGTCACCGCACATTAATAGAATTCCATTGAAACTCTCTCTAAATATTGCGTACTTCAATGAACAGCTATTCGTTGATTTGGAATCATTGATAAAGCCGGTTCTTATTTTTTGCAATCTATATGGAAGATTTTGAAAATTGATATCTAATATTTCGTGATCAGGCTCGATATGGTTTGCAATTTTTTTTACACTTTCCTCATAACTGCTATCAGTAAGAAAAAAGGTAGTTTTTTCGTCAGCACAAATCCTCATTTTAGATCTTTTGTAATTTTCAAAATTTTCGTGAAAATCAAGGTGGTCAATTTGGATATTTGTTATTACAGATAAATCAAAATAATTTTCAGACATTTTTTCTAGCTGAAAACTTGAAACTTCAATAACTGAATATTTTTTGTCATGTTTAATGTTATCTAGTAATGGTGTTCCAATATTGCCTAATGCTATAGAGCTGCTTATTTTTGAGAGATATTGATTCAGGAATTCCACAAATGTACTTTTTCCATTTGTGCCGGTTACTCCAATCTTAAATGATTTATTTTCCATAAAAAATAAATCTAAATCGCTAATTAATTCTATTTCTTCAAGCTCTTTTCGGGAAAAATATTTCGAAATTTTTATGCCTGGTGAAATAAATATTTTTTTATACTTTTTAATGTCATTTACATTTGAAAATTTTCGAGTGTTTTTGTTTTGCTCTACATGTGATGAGAATTTTTCATCGAATATATCAAATTCTTGGTTTTTATCTAACAGAAATCTTTCGAAAGACCTCCCCGTAACACCATAGCCAATAATTAGTGATCTCATTACCTAATCTTTAAAAGTGATAAGCCTATGAGAACAAAAATAAAAGTTAATATCCAAAACCGAACAATTATTTTTGGTTCTTTCCATCCAATAAGTTCAAAGTGGTGATGGATTGGTGCCATTTTAAAAATTCTTTTCTTTCTGAGCTTAAAGGAAGACACTTGCAGAATTACGCTCATTGCTTCCATGATAAAAACCATAGACATAACAGCAAAAACAATCTCATGTCTAACTATAATTGCTACTAAAGCTATAAATGCCCCCATAGATAATGAACCTACATCACCCATAAATATTTGTGCAGGATAAGCATTGAACCAAAGAAAACCTATACCTGCTCCAATAAGAGCGCCACAAATTACAAGAAGTTCACCAGTTCCCTCCAGATAAGGAATGTATAAATATTCAGAAACAATAGTATTTCCTGCAGCCCAAGCTATCAAACCTAAAGCAGCTGTAATAATGATCACAGGAAGAATTGCCAAACCATCTAAGCCATCTGTGAGATTAACTGCATTTGAACTTCCAACTATTATAAATATTGATATAGGTATAAAAAGTAAGCCCAGATAAATAGAAACATCCTTGAAAAATGGAACTAAATAATTCATCTCTTCGGACTCAAAACTGTAAAAAAACAGAATCGATGCTATTAAACCGGAGAATAATATTTGAAAGGAAATTTTTGTCCATGAAGAAATCCCCTTTGAATTTTTTTCTTTAACTTTTTTATAATCATCCAAGAAACCTAGTAAGCTGAATAAAAAAAGACAAAGCAGAGAAACTCCAAGAAATCTGTTTCCAAAATCTCCCCAAAGCAAAGAAGAAAAAATTACACTTCCAATAATAAGCAACCCCCCCATGGTTGGGGTTCCGTCTTTGATTTTATGAGATTCTGGTCCGCGATCACCAATAGCTTGCTGAAATTGAATTGATCGAATTTTATCTATAAAAAACTGTCCAAAAATAAGAACTAGCAATAAACCTGTTAATGTGGAAAGGAAGGTTCTTGTAGTGAGATAAGAAAAGAGATTTAGAAAATTTGATTTTTCTGAAAATAAACTAAGAAGTAATTCAATCATTCACTAAAAGCTCAAGATAATTTTCCATTTTACTAGACCTTGAGCCCTTAAAGTAGATTTTTTTACCGCTTTTAAGCTGCTTATCGAGATATTTTTTTGGAAATTCATTTACATCAGCAAAAAAATTAATTTTTCCAATTCCAATTTCAGAATAGACTTGTTTGAAAATTTTTCCTGTGACAAATATCTCGAATTCTGAGATGCTTTTAAGCAAATCTCTATGAAGGCTTAATTCATTTGGTCCAAGCTCTGCCATATCTCCTAAGACTACAATTGTTTCTACAGGATTTTCACCACTCAATGAAGCAATGACCGTATCAGGATGAGCATTATAAGTTTGATTAATAATTTTTCCATTGTACTTCTCAATGATATTTCCTCTTCCTTCTGTTACAGGCGCTTCGTTTGAATCTATATCAATATCTAAGGAAAGATTTTTAAAGATTTTCATTAAGAGAATTTTATTGAATTTCTTTATATCTTTTTCATCAACTTTTCTCCCATCAATAAAATTATTTTGATGTATTAAGCACTGCTTAAGCTTAAGTTTTGTTAGCTCAATATTTTCTAAAGATTTAAATGTTTCAAGATGATTTGAAGTTATTGAAGTAAGAACAAAAACATCGCAAAAGAGATTTTCTGCTATTAAATCGAAATCTCCTATCTTTCTTGCCCCACACTCAACAACTAAAAATTTAGAATTTGATTCCATACTAAGAATTGTGAATACAATTCCGAATTCGTTGTTTTCATTTTCTCTGCTTGAATGGCAATCATTACCGAGATAATGCTTGATCATGTCCTTTAGGGTTGTCTTACCATAGCTTCCGGTAATGAAAATTATTTTTGGACGACAATTTTCTAATTTACTTCTACATAAAGTTAGTAAAGCTTTGTAAGTATCTTCAACACAGATTGCTGGCCCTTCATGATTATGTGCACTAATAACCGCAGCACCTTTTGACAAGACATCATCAACAAATTGTTCGGCATCATAGCTATTGCCCTTTAATGGTAAAAAAAGATCCCCCTCTTTTGCATCTCGAGAATCAAAAACTATTTGATTTACTTTATATTCAGGAAAATCTGTCTTCGCATTTAGCAAAGCTGCAATTTCTCCCAGATCTTTTAAACCTTCAAGCCTATACATTTTTTAACAGTTTCCTGATCAGAAAAAATTTTCTTTTCATTTTTAAATTCTTGGAAATTTTCATGGCCTTTACCAGCAATTAATAACATTTCATTTTCGGTCAAGTGCGTAATTGCATACTCTATTGCCTCTTTACGATCTAGTATTTTATTAACTTTACTCTTCTCTTTTACACCTTGTTCAATCATATCTGCAATCTCTGAAGGTTCTTCAAATCTTGGATTATCTGACGTAATGATTATTTTTTTACAATATTGGTCAGCTACTTGTCCCATAAATTTTCTTTTTCCAGTATCTCTATTACCACCAGCTCCAAATACTATTACTAGCTCTTTATTATGTTTCTCTATAAGGCTCTTGCAAACAATGTCGATTGCTTCTGGTGTATGAGCATAATCAACGAAAATATTATTCCCAATTTTTTCGAGCCTTCCTCTTGGGAGACTAAGTTTTTCCATTGAGTTAAAAAACATTGAGGTGTCATTTGAAATACTCTCAAAATATGGAAGACAAAGTAGCAAATTATAAATGTTATGAGTTGCCTCAACTTTTGCATAGGTCTTATCTTTGCCCCAAGGATGATTTACTGTAAATTCAAAATTACCATCAGAGTATTGGTTAGTGATTTCGAAAAAAATGTCAGCATTCTTATCTAACATCGATACTTTAGTGATATTAAAATTATGAAACTTATTTAGGCTTGATTTCAGAGCAGGATCGTCAATATTTATTGTTAACGTTTTCAAAGACTGTTCTTTAATCAATTTAAGTTTTGAATCTAAATAATTTTCAAAAGTTTTATGATAATCAAAATGGTCTCTGGTTATATTTGTAAATGCTGCATGATTTACGACCAAACCTCTCAATCTGTTTTGATCTAATCCGATAGAGGACGCTTCAAAAAAGATATTTTTTACAGATTCTTTTATACACCTCTGCATTAGATTTCTAATAAATAATGGATCCTGAGTTGTTAGATCATTTTGATAATAATCACCTGCTTCTAAAAATGTTCCTAAAGTTCCTGATGATGCATATTTCATACCATTATTTTTAAATATTTGAGACATGAAACTTACAGTCGAAGTTTTCCCATTTGTTCCTGTAACAAAAAAATTTTCAAAGTCCTTGTGATTTAATTCATAGGCCTGATCAATCCAATCAACATAGAAACTAGACAGATTATCAATGAGCAATGCTTTTTTAAATTTTTTTAACTCTTCCTGATTCTCAACTAGAATATGAGAAATTTTTTCTATGTGACTATGCTCAAGATGCTTAGCTCCATTATTAATAGAAATAAAAACATCGCCCTCTTCTATTTGTTTTGTGTTAAGTACAAATCTTTTATTTTTAAATTTAATTAAAGGATTTCTCATAAGTAATTCAATCTTTCCATAAATTGAGAAAGCCTTGCAACAACTGGAGCTGAAACAATACCACCGAAATAATTATTAGGATCAGGCTCATCTATCAGTACAACCATAATGAATTTTGGTTTTTCATAAGGAAAAATTGAAGCAAAACTGGATATATATTTTTCTTCGGCATAACCAACTCCTTCTATGTATTTTTCTGATGTGCCTGTCTTGCCAGCAATATTAACTTTTTCATTAATCAGATTATCAGCTGTGCCTTCTATTACTGTCATTCGAAGCGAATCTAGAATGAAATCAGCTATGTCTTTAGACGTTATTCTTGTTCTTTTTTCAACACTATCTAGGTAGATTCGAGGCTCTACCATAATTCCCTCATTGGCAAAAACACTATAGGCTCTTGCAATCTGAATAGAATTTGAGGTTACGCTATATCCATAACCCAAAGATGCTTTATCGATATCATATAGTTTTGGAGAGTCAATCATGTTTCCTATTGAATTCGTTATCCATTCAATATCTATTGGCTTATTGAATCCAAAATCTCTTAAATTTTTTCTGATTTCTTCAGAAGAAAATTTCACAGAGATCTTTGCTGTACCAACTTGTGACGATTTAGATATAATTTCTGAAACTTTCAACTTTCCGAAGTTTTTCCCTCCAGCTTCACTTCTTTTATAGCCAGATAATGTAATAAAGCCTGGATTTGTGTCTATGACTGAATCTTTTTCGATTAAATTTAATTTTATTGCTCCAGCTAAAGTAATAGGTTTTATTAATGAACCTGGTTCAAAGAAATCTTCAATAACTTTATTTCTTTGTATAACCCGCGCTGGATCATTTGGGTTAAAGGTCGGCAAACTTACCATAGCGAGTATATGGCCATTTTCTGCATTCATGATTACTGCAGAGCCGCCTTTTGCTTTTGATTCAACAATAGCTTTTTTCATTTCCTCAAATAGTTTGAATTGCAGATTTGTATCGAGTGTTAAATTTAGACCTTCAGATTCATCTATTGATATATAATCGTCAACCTGACCTGAAATTTTTTCACCTCTGCGGCTTTGAACAAATGAAGATTTTCTTTTTTTAATTGTTAATTTTGAGTTTTCAATTTTCTCAATGCCCTCCAATCCTCCATCAGTCCCTGAAAAACCAATTATTGGCCCATAAATGCTTCCATATGGGTAATATCTCTTAAATCTAGGCTCCATGATTGGAGCACAATTACACTCTGACATGATTCTCTTTAATGTTGATTGATTGAGCCTGTTTTCTAAATAAAGTCGACGATTAGTGTTTAAAAAAATATTGGTAGAATTTCTACCAAGGACCTCCAAAGCAATATCCTTATCTTTTTGTGAATTAAACAATAATGTTGTTCGAATGATATCAGCAGCTAATTCTGTCCCAAACCTATCATAAATTTTTTTCCTTGGATAAATATTTAACTCAGATGAATTACTTCTTTGATCTGCCGCTTCGATAAATAATTCTCTATCTATGCTTAAGAGATAATACCGATATATTGGGACTACTAATAAAATAAAAAAAATAACAAAAACTATTCTCAATTTAGTCATTTGATGACATCCGGATCAATCATGCCGTTTTTAATAGCCTCTTCAAAAATATAAGGAGAAGACTTTACCAAAGCTATCTCAACATCTAATTTTGTATTTTGATCTTGAAGAGTATAAATTTTTTCTTGCAAGCTATCTAAGTAATTAAAATTTCTCTTATATTCAAAGACTAGCGAAATTTTAATAAATGAAAGAGCTGCTATTATGAAAAAACAAAGTGTCATGAATTTATCAGTATTTTTCATAGTTTTGTAATTACCCTCATTCTTGCACTTCTGGATCTTGGGTTCATTTTAACTTCATTGGAATCTGGATAAAAAACTTTGCTTACTTTGTATTCAGATTTTTCTTCTTTAATTATTGGAATTGATTTTTCGTGCTTAGATACAATTGTCTTGAAAGCATTTTTGGCGATACGATCTTCAAGTGAATGAAAAGAAATAATTACAATTTTGCCACCCCTAACAAGTTTAGGTTTAAGGGAATTTAGACATTTTTCCAAGTTTTGAATTTCTTGATTTACTGTCATTCTTAATGCTTGAAAAACTTTTGTTGCTGGGTGTCTTTTAGTTTTGATTTTTTTAGTAGTCTCTATAAATCTTGCAAATTGTAGTGTGTCAGAGAAATAAGTCTGTTTTCTCTTTTCAATGATTCTTTTTGCAATTCTATTAGCTTCTTTCTCTTCACCCATTTCCCAAAAAATATTTCTAAGTTTTTCTTCTGACCAGTGATTTATGATCTCTTCACAAGTGATATTAATTTCTTTTCCAAACCTCATATCAAGTGGTCCGCTTGCTTGAAAACTAAACCCTCTATTGGCGTCATCTACTTGAGGTGAAGAAATCCCGCAATCTAAGATTGCTCCATCAAGATTATTATCCTTAATATGCTCTGAAATATTTGAAAAATTTGTTTTCACAAATTTAAAATTTGAGTTGAGTATCTCTTTTGATGAATCTTCTGCATATTCATCTAAGTCACATGAAATTAAATTTCCATCAGAAGTAATTCTATTTAAAATTTCTCGTGAATGACCACCTCTTCCAAAAGTGCAATCAACATATAAGCCATTTTTATTTGTTATGAGGTGATCTACTGACTCTTTTAGTAGTACGGATATATGTTTAATCTTCAATGCTCCGTATTACAGACTGAATATCGATTTTTTTCAGATCCATAGGATTTATATAACCATCATTATCATGTTTTATTTCAGGTACAAAAGTTTTTACTGGCTTCAGCTTACCAAGATCATCATCCCAAAAATCTTTCGTATTAAATCTTCTTAAACCAGTTGCAATTATTGTGACTGATATTTCATCTTCAAAAGCTTCATCGATAGTAAGACCAGGAATCGCTTGTATACCATCTAATCCAATATTTTTTGCCTCATTAAGTATTTGATTAATTTCTTCCATCTTCATATCAGATGAGCCGCAGATATTCACTAATAAACCTTTAGCATTTCTAATTTCAGCTTTGTCAAAAAATGGGTTATTTAAAGCATTAGTTAAGGCATTACTTGCTCTATTTAGACCTTTCGCTTTTCCTATACACATTATTGCTACCCCGCTTTCTGACATAGCAGCTTTGACATCAGCAAAATCAACATTCATTGTTGCCGGATTTAGAATTACGTTTGCCACTCCTCTGACAGCATTTGCTATAATTTCATTTACTTCATTAAAGCCGTCTATAAATTTTGCATCCCCAGGGAATATGTCAAAAATTTTCTGATTGTTTATTTCTATAAGGCAATCCACTTGCTCAGTAAGGTTTGCTACACCTACACCTGCTTGCTCAGCTCTCAATCCACCCTCTGTATCGAATGGAGTGGTTACAACTGCAACTGTCAAGATCCCTAACTCTTTTGCTATTCTTGCGATCACTGGAGCACCTCCAGTTCCGGTTCCACCTCCCATACCAGCTGTTATAAAAAGCATTTCAGTATTTTTTAATGCTTCTTGAATTTCAGCAGAGCTCTCTACCGCTGCTTGCCTACCAAGTTGAGGATCATTTCCAGCTCCAAGACCTCTTGTAAGGCTCTCACCTAATTTAATTTTTTTTGCTTTTTGAGTTTTAGTTAAATCTTGGGAATCAGTGTTCGCACATATAAAATCAACGCCCTTTATGCCTGCATTAATCATATGGTTGACACTGTTACCACCACCCCCACCAACGCCAATGACTGTTATCTTTGCCTGTTCGTAATTAGAATCAACTATTTGCCACGTCATAATTTGATTTTAAATTAGTGGATTGAGTTGGTCTATAAGCCGGATTCTGTTTAAGCCATCATTTATCTAGGTGTTTTGTCACCAAAACACTCATGCTGCCTACCCAGATCATGCGCGAGCAACGCAATCTGATCTCTATTTGGCATTGCTTCAAGTGGGGTTTGCCATGCCCTGATTTTACTCAGGCGGTAAGCTCTTACCTTACCTTTTCACCCTTACCAATAAATTGGCGGTATATTTTCTGTTGCACTAGCCGTAGGCTCACGCCCCCCAGTAGTTAACTGGCACTCTGCTCTATGAAGTCCGGACTTTCCTCTTAACTTAATAAGCGATAGCTCGACCAACTCAGCGTGATATATTATCAGGACTTTTTAGAAAAAGATAAAAATCTTTCATATAAAAGGTTTTTATTTGCACCTGTTATATTTGATGCAACCTTAGAAATTTCGCCAATACTTAGAGAATTATTTAAATTCTCATAGAGGTCGTCAGCTAACTCTAGATTTAGATCTTCTTCTAAAAAACTTAACAAAAGTATGAACTCACCTTTTTGTAAAGCTGGGTCAGCATGTAATTGCTCGAGGACTTGATCTGGTGATCCTCTAAGAAAATTTTCATGAATTTTTGAGATTTCTTTGGCAATACAAACTCTCACATTTTTACCGAAGGTAGAATTTAATAACTCTAAAGTATTCAATATTCTTTTTGGAGACTCAAAAAAAATTAGAGTGGTTTTTAATTTCTGGGAACTAGATATTGTCTTAATAATTTCTAAACTTTTCCTAGGTAAAAAACCCTTAAAGGAAAAATTATTTGTAGGCAATCCACTTGCAACCAAAGCAGATATTAAAGAAGTTGGTCCAGGCAAAGGAATAATATCGATATTATTTTCAATCATTTTGTTAATTAACTTATATCCTGGATCAGAGATTAGAGGCATTCCTGCATCAGACATTAAGCCGCCAGATTTACCACTCAAGATCATTTCTTTAATTACTTCTCTATCTTTTTCGTTAGACTTATCTGTATAAGTAATAATTTTTTCTATATTCAAGTCATATTTATTTAAAATTTTTTTTATTGAAGACTTTTTTTCAACTATAACAAAATCAACTTCGCTTAGAACTTTTAAGGCTCTAAGCGTTATATCATCAAGATTGCCTATTGGAGAAGGTATAATATAAAAGTGCATGATAAATAAAAATCTAATATTGTTATTGTTACTAGTTATTATAACCAGTTGCTCATCTGTTCCTAAGGAAAGAGCGCCTAGCGAGCAATTTCTACAAAAAGAAGACAGCATTGAATTTAATGGAGTAACAGATATTTCGTTTCAGGATTTTGAGAAAATATATTTTGGGAAATTTATTGTTGCGGCACCAAATTATAAAGAATTCTCAAACTTTAATACTTATTTTCAACTGGGAGTTTTAACTGCTGCTAAGAAATACGGAATATCAAATGTAATTGAGTTTGAGAATCAAGAGAATTTTGATAGAAGTGATGCCAATAATAACTTTCTTATAGGTCCTTTAAGCAATGACTTGGTGAGAAAAATTGATGGTTTGTTCTTAAAAGATAGGGCTCTTCTACTAAATGACGCAGATGAGAATTTTTTCATATCATTAAGTGAAAAACCGCAAATCTTCGCATTAAGTGAACATTTAGAAAAAAATAACTCTAAGAGAATAGGAATAATTAGCGATGCTACCAATGATAAGTTTATTGAAAGAGAATTTAAAAGATCTTGGTTTTCTGATGAGAATGATGCAGTAACGATTGAGGTTGGAGATGGCGCATCAGAGAGAATAGAAAACTTTTTAGATGTATCGGAAAGCAAACTAAGGTATGAAAAAATAGATAAAGCTAGCTTTTCAAAGTTAGAGTTTGTACCAAGATCAAGAAAAGATTTTAAAGAAATTATTATATTTCCTCAAAATCCGACAAGATTATACGAAATTGCATCTCTCGTGCGATTCAATTATGGATTGAGCTATGAAATTTTTTCACTCACCTCCAGATTTGATCAACTCATAGATAAAAATGAGATATCTCTTCATAAAATTCGGCTAGTAGATCATACTTACGAGAATAAGTTTGGCTATGACCTCAGTAAAAGCCGAAGTTTTTCATTAGGGTTTGACGCAATGCTAATCAGCTATGCCATTGCAAACAAAATAAATGGCGATTATAAGGGGCTGCTTTCAGCATATAATCTTTCAAGCAGTGAGCTGATCGCAAGACCTTATATTAATTAAAGGAGTACTTTAGATCTCTTTCTGAATCTGTAAGTGACAATTCAAAACTTGGTCTTGAAAATAACTTTTCCTGATAAGCACTTAAACTTGCAAAAGCTTTGGTATTTGGCAAGCTAACACCTAAATAAGGCAATCTGTATAATATCGCTGACATATAGCAATCTACCAAAGTGAACTCGTCACTCATGAAATAAGGCTTTTCTTTTAATACTAATACGATTCCAGAAACTAAATTTACTAATTCTTTTTTTAAAGAATCGAATTCTTTTTGACTTATTTTTGGACTCATCATTCTATCAATTACTGGAAGCCAATCTCTTTCAATTCTATAAATTAGCAATCTGCACTCAGCTTTATCATTTGGGTATATTGGCAATAGAGGAGGATGAGGAAATCTTTCATCCAGATACTCAAGTATAACTCTTGGTTCATATATTGTGACTTCTCTATCAACTAGAACTGGCAATTTGTTATAAGGATTAATCGACGGTAATTCCTCTGGCAGTTTTCCTGCAGGATCAAACTCTTTAATCTCACAAGATATATCTTTTTCAGCCAATACAAGTCTGACCATATGGCTGTAATGGCCTTTTTCCTCTGAATAAAAAATCATTTAAGCTCCTTAGCGTATTCTCTGTACAAGAGATTCATGACTGCCGTAAAAACTATGAAAAAAAGGATCACGAAAATACCATTTTTTTCTCTCGTAATTCTTGCTGGTTCACTGGCATATGCAAGAAAGTTTACAAGATCCCTCATAGAATCATCAAACTCTTCTTTTGTCATTGCACCATCTGATACTTTTATAATGTTACCATCCGTGTCAAGCCTTTGACTCCCCTGAAGTCCTGCAAGAACATTTGGCATTGCTGTTCCGACATAAACTAAATTATTTGAACCAGTTGTTTGGTTCGGATCATCATAAAAAGTCCTTAGATATGTGTAAATCCAATCATCGCCTCTTACCCTTGTCCTAAGCGTTAAGTCTGGAGCTCCAATTGGCGATACATCAGGAATCCCAAATGTCATATGGTCAGCTATTTTTGTATCAGGTGTACGTATAAGATCCTCTGTTAAAATATTCTCCGGAATTACTAAATCCTTTTGCAATCTATTCCATCTCAAAAGCTTTAAAGAATGACAACTAGAACAATTGTTCATGTAAAGGCCCAGACCTCTCTGCAATGAATATAAATCATGCACATCTGATGAGAAATTATCACACTCTTCTAATGACCCGCATGCATTTTCTCCTGCCGGAAGACAGTAAAAACTTATTGCAAGAAGTGCGATTAAGAGTTTTTTCATAATCTATCTGGTACCTCTAATGTTTTTTCATACTTTGTATAAATCGGCATAAGAATAAAAGGTGCAAAATAAAATACTGTACATATTTGTGCTATGAGCGTTCTTAATTCATTTACTGGTTTAGTACCAAGATATCCAAGTGTTATGAATGATGTGGCAAAAAGGATCATAGCAATTTTGCTATAAATTCCTTTATACCTTATGCTCTGCACGTTAGACCTATCTAACCAAGGAACAATAAACAATATTGCTATACTTGCTGCAAAAACAATAAAACCAAAAAATTTACTGGTAATTCCAAGGAATGGTATACCAAAAGTGATAGCCCTTAGAATTGAATAGAAAGGTGCATAGTACCATACAGGAGCAATATGGTCTGGTGTTTTGAGAAAATTTGCTTCCTCAAAATTTGGTTTCTCAATAAAATAGCCTCCACCAGTTGGTGCAAAAAAGACAATGGCAAAGAATACAATAAAAAATACTCCTATTGCAGGCAAAGCTCCAAATGTTTTATAAGGATGAAAGGGAGCTCCATCTAGTGGCATACCTTTCTCATCTCTGTACTTCTCTATATCTACTCCTTCAGGGTTGCCGGCTCCAACTTCATGTAATGCAAATATATGGAATACAACAAGTGCAATCATTAATAGAGGTACAACTACTACATGAAGAGCAAAGAATCTTGAAAGGGTAATTCCTGAAAGTACAAAATCGCCCTGTATCCAAACTTGAAGATCAGGACCAATGAAAGGAATTGCTCCAAAGAGTGAAAGAATAACATTCGCAGCCCAATAAGACATTTGTCCCCAAGGAAGCACATAACCCAAAAAGCCCTCGGCCATCAATAAAAATAATAGAAAGCAACCAAAGAGCCAAACTAGTTCTTTAGGTTTTTGATATGAACCATAAAGTAATCCTCTGAACATATGAAAATACATCAAAAAGAAGAATGCACTTGCACCCGTGCTATGCATATATCTCATTAGCCATCCATATTCGACATCCCTCATAATGAATTCAACGCTTGCAAATGCTCCCTCTTCAGTATTTGTGTAAAACATCATCAGCCAAATTCCTGTGATGACCTGTATCATGAAGACAACCATTAAAAGAGCACCAAATAGATAAAAGAAATTTACTTTTTTAGGCACAGGATGTTTTGTTAAATGTCTTTCAAGATTTTCTGTTACGGGTAGTCTTCTATCTACCCATCCCATTATCGTATTTTTATTACTTGTATTAGTTGCCATTAGACTTTATCTCCTATAATTAGTGTGTCTCCCTCAAATGTATGAGGAGGCACCTCAAGATTAACCGGAGCTGGTACACCTTTATATACTCTTCCAGCTAAATCAAATTTCGATCCATGACATGGACAAAAGAATCCTCCAAGCCATTCCTCATCCCATGCTTTTGGTTCAATCTCTGGATGATACTTTGGAGCACATGATAAATGCGTGCAAACACCCTTAAGCACAGTAAACTTTTCATTTGACGACCTTGCTACTCCTTCTGATAATGCCGGATCAGTCACTTTATCATTTAGTTTAGGCAAGTTTTCCAAAGCTTTATTAGTTTGATGAACAACAAAAATTGGTGTTCTTCGCCACTCCACGACTGCCATTGCTCCTGGCTCAAGTTTTGATAAATCAAATTTTACTGAAGCACCTAGCGCTTTTGCTTTTTCGCTAGGTTTCCATGCACTCAGGAAGGGAACCGCAAAACCTACTACTGTAACGGCACCCATTAAACTAGATGTGATCATCAGTGCTTTTCTTCTTGTTTGATCAACCTTTGGACTATTTGTAATGGTTAAATCCAGATCGGGACTAGAAATATCAGTTGTTGCACCAGTACCAGATAAAATTTCATTCTTCCATTCAAAAAGAAGTCTCTCTGCTTCTTTAATATCTGTTGTTTTAAGACTTTTTTTGAAAATATCCCCTTCTAAGTTTAGATAACCCCAGAAAAACGGCGATTTGTCCCTAGTGTATAAGGACATGCCATCTAATATATGAATATGTTTTTTCCCTTGCTTATTTTTTGACATTTTGAACAGTATTTTTGGTGTTCAAACTATGTTTTTTTCACCCTAACTGATTCCTCTAAAATCATTATTTTCAGTATTATAAACAGTATTTTAATAAAATAAATACTTTTCATAAAATAATTCTAAAAAATCTAAATTTTGAACATAAAATTACTTAAAATTATGCGGTGTTCAAATAGGATATTTTATCTTTTAGAGAACTGTGGACTTTTTCTGGCTTTCTTGAGACCAACTTTCTTTCTTTCTTTCACTCGTGAGTCTCTAGTAAGGTATCCAGCTTTTTTCAGGTCTGCTCTAAAATCAGGATTTTCCTCTAATAATGCTTTGGATATCGCCAATCTTATCGCTCCAGCTTGGCCAAAAGATCCTCCACCTTGAACTTTAGCGTCCACATCATAATTCTCAGAGGTTTTAGTTAGAACTAACGGCTGTCTAACGATCATCTTTGCCACATCTCTTCCAAAGTACTCATCTATATTCTTTTTATTAACAGTAACATTTCCCTTACCTTTTGAGAGTCGGACAACTGCTGTAGCTTCTTTTCTTCTTCCTGAAATTGTACTCATTATTTAATTACCTCTGGATTCTGAGCCTCATGTGGATGAGATTCATCATTATAAACTTTAAGTTTCTTAATTATTTGTCTATTAAGCTTGTTTTTTGGCAACATTCCTTTTACAGCATCTCTTATAACTTTTTCAGGATTCTTTTCCATTTGATCCTGAAATGATATTTGTTTTATACCTCCTGGAAAGCCAGTATGCCTGTAATAAATTTTATCAGTAGCTTTATTGCCTGTTACTTCAATATTTTTTGCATTTAACAAAATTACAAAATCTCCTACATCTGAATTAGGTGTATATTCAGGCTTGTTCTTTCCTCTCAAAATATTAGCTACTTGTACAGATAATCTACCAAGTTTTTTACCAGTACAATCTAAAATGTACCACTTTTGCTCAATGTCTTGAGTTCTTAATGCTGTAGTTTTCATGTAATGCTCAAAGTTGACCCGCTATATATTAATATATTGGTAAAGGATTTGAAACATGAAAAACCTGTTTTTAGTAATATTATTATTTGGTCTATTCTTCGGCGTTCAGATTGTTTATTTTGAGAATAGAATCAATGATCAAAAAGAAATTAATTTTGAAGAGATATCCTCTTCAATTGTGACAATAGAATCAAATACAAACAGAGGAAAAACATTCGGATCCGGAGTAATAATTTCTTCAGATGGCTACATTATTACTGCTTTTCATACAATATCAGGCAATTTTAGTAATGTGAAAATATCAGATAAGTCTTATCTGGCTAATTTAATAGGATTTGATGAATATGCAGATTTAGCTGTACTCAAAATTAATGAGAAAAACCTTAGACCCATTAAATTTCCAAATGATTATGAAATGAATCTTGGAGATACTGTCTATGCAATCGGCAACCCATACAATCTAGGCATATCATTATCAAGAGGAATCTTAAGTGCAACTGGAAGAAATTTTGGTAATCCTTATCTGGATATCATTCAAACAGATGCAGCAATAAATCAAGGTAATTCTGGTGGAGCAATAGTTAATGCTAAAGGAGAATTAATAGGATTAAGCACATTAATTGCATCTTCTTCGGGTGGATCAGATGGTGTAGGCTTTGCTTTACCCTCAGAAAGAATTCTTTCTATTGCAAATGAAATAATTAAATATGGAAAGGTAAATAGAGCCTGGATAGGAGATTTTAGATTTCGCCGAGGTTTTTATAACAAATCTCAGAGTGAAAGATTACCTGCACTATATGTTACAGGTATAAATAATCCAGAATTTCAAGATGGTTTAAGAGATGGAGATATAATTATCAGCATTAAAAATACTGATGCCAGGTGGCGCACACTCCTTGCTTCAGTTAATAGCATCTCACCTGGTGAGGTATTAGATTTGAGAATAATTCGAGATGGAAATGAAATTGATTTAAAGGTGGTTACAAAAGAGAGACCTAACTTACCACCGGCTCTCTAATTATTTCAGCTCCAAGTTTATTTAATTTTTCTTCGATACATTCATAACCTCTATCTATGTGGTAGATATCATTAATCATTGTCTTGTTTTTTCCAACCAGGCCAGCAAGAACTAAACTCGCTGATGCTCTTAAATCTGAAGCACTTACTTTTGCACCTACAAGATTTGATACTCCTGTAACATGTGCTTTATTTTTATCTAACGATATGTCTGCTCCCATTTTAATAAGCTGACTAACATGTTGAAATCTATTTTCGAAAACTGTTTCTTCTATTACACATTTACCCGATGCAATTGTGTTTAATGCCATGAATTGTGCTTGCATATCCGTTGGAAACCCTGGAAAAGGTTCAGTATTGATATTTTGTGCTTTCAGATCTGTTGAGGTTGCATCAACTTCTACAAAATCATCGCCAACTAAAACATCAACTCCCATACTTTGCAATTTCTCGCTAATGTTCTCAATAGTTTTAGGATTAATTTTGTTAACTTTTACATGGCCATTAGTAATAGCACCAGCAACTAGATATGTTCCAGCTTCAATACGGTCGAATAATACATTCCACCTCTTTGCCTCTAATCTTGGCACTCCCTCAATTAGGATCTTTGACTCTCCAGCACCACGAATTCTTGCGCCACAATCATTTAAATAATTAGCAAGCTCCACTACTTCAGGTTCTTTTGCACAATTATCTAAAGTTGTATCTCCTTCAATTATTGATGCGGCCATCATTAGATTTTCGGTCCCAGTAACTGAAACCTTAGGGAAAGAAAAATTTATAGGCTTTAAATTTTTTGCTTCTAGGTATATGTATTTAGAATCTGACTTGATTTCTGCTCCCATTTTTTCAAGACCCGATAAATGAAAATCAATTGGACGTGTACCAATATCACAACCTCCAGGTTGAGAAATTTTTGCTTTTCCATATTTTGCTAATAGTGGGCCCATAACTAGAATTGAGGCCCTCATAGTCTTAACTAACTCATATCTTGCTTCAGGTAAAATAATATTTGACGAGTCAATTTCAATAAACCCGTCCTCATTAAAATTAATTGACGATCCCATGGAATTAAGTAATTCAAGCTTTGTTGTAATGTCTTGTAAATGCGGAAGGTTCCCAATTTCTGCTTTTCCATCTAAAAGTATAGTTGAGGCTAGCAAAGGCAATCCTGAATTCTTTGCACCTGAGCAATCCACTTCACCTTGGAGATGATTGCCTCCCTTTATGATTAATCTTTCCATATTTTAAAAAGTAGTTGGTCTCCAAGCCTCAATAGCTGCGTCGAGATCTTTATTATATTGAATATATGTATCTTGAAATGAATTTCTAAAAGTTAAGCCAAGGTTAATACCGTCGATGATTATATTTACAATTTTATAATCTCCATTGCTGTCTTTATATATCGTAAATTTTGTAATAAATGAGTCTGAAGCGGAGTAAAATTTCATTGAAACTTCGTATCTTCGTTTGGTAACCTTAATATCCTCAATAGTTTCAATATTATAATTTCCGAATTCGATTAGAGTTGTCACATATTTATCAAGCAGTACTTTTTTAGTTCTCTCTTCAAATGTAACTATTTGCTCATCAGTAGCATTTGAGTGAATATCTTTCGAAAGTATGAGTCTAGATACAACTCGAATATCTACCATTGGCTCCCAAATATTTTTTAATTTTTCTTTAAATTCTTCAGGTGAATCTGCATAATTTGAACCTTCTTCTTTGATAACTGTCAAAAATTCTTGACCATTTATATCAATGAAATTAAACAAATCAGGAATCTTTTCTGCAGAAAGCAAATTTGTATATAGCAATAAAATTAAAACTTTTGCTGAAATAAACCGAATCATGTTTAAATTATAGTTTGAAATGAAAAGAAATATTTTCCAAAAGGAAGCAAAAAAAGCTTTTTTAATTGAATTAGATGAATTAAAGACTTTTTCAAGCTCAAAAAACTTCAATGTTGAGGAAATTTGCCAGAATCTTTTTAACTGTAAAGGAAAAATTTTCATTACAGGAGTTGGAAAATCAGGTCATATTGCTAATAAAATAGCTGCTACTCTCTCGAGTACAGGCACGCCTGCTTTTTTTATTCACCCAGCAGAAGCATTACATGGTGATTTAGGTATGATAGAGAAAAAAGATGCGATTCTTGCAATTTCAAAATCAGGTGAAAGTACAGAAATTTGCGATCTGTTGCCAGCAATCAAATTAAAGAAAATTCCTCTTTTTTCAATTACTGAAAATCAAGATTCAACGATCGCTATAAACTCTTCAACACATGTCACAGTGAAAGTAAAAAAAGAGGCATGTCCCAATAACCTTGCTCCTACATCGAGCACTACAGTCACATTGGCTCTCGGCGATGCAATTGCAGTTGCACTTTTAAAAGTAAGAGGTTTTTCCTCTGAAGATTTTGCTAAATCACATCCTGGGGGAAAGCTTGGTAAAAAACTCACATTAAGCGTCAAAGACTTAATGACAAAAATAGAGATGGCTGCTGTTGTGAAGGAAACAGATTCTATTAAAGAATTAATCTTTGAGGTTTCATCTAAAAAACAAGGACTGGCACTTGTTAAAAAGGGGCAAAAAATAGTTGGGGTTTTTAGTGATGGCGACTTAAGAAGACAACTGCAGAAAAATGTAAATATCCATGAAATTAAAATTTCCAAAGTTATGACGAAAAAATTTAAAACAATAAGTTCATCAAAATTAGCTGTCGAAGCAGCAGAAATTATGAAAAAGTATAAAATTTATTCGCTCGTCGTAGAGGAAAATAAAAAAATTGTTGGTGTTATTGCAATGCATGACATTTTAGAAGCAAATGTTTTATAGAATTTTAGTTATATTTTTGTCTATGCAGCTAGTCTCTCAAGAGTATGAGATTACATCTGAGAACATTGAAATCAATACTGAAGAAAATACAATCGTTTATGAAAATAATGTTGTATTCAGCTCTGCAAATATTAAATTTAATGCTGATATTCTCAATCTAAATCAAAACATTGAAACATTTACTGCAACAGGAAACCCGATAAGTATAAATTTTTTTGATGGTAGCGAGTTTATAGAAGGGCAAGCTAAAAGAATTCAGATAAATAAAGAACAGCTAATATTGTCAGAAGAGGTAATCATAATTAAAGCAGGGAATAAAATCAGTTCTGAAAAAATGGTTATAAACTTAGAGCAATGATTGAAGCAAAAAAAATCAGCAGGTCGATAAATTCAAAAGTTCTTTTTCATGAAATTTCTTTTTCACTTCCCAATAAGAAAATAACAGGTTTATTAGGTGCTAATGGAGCAGGGAAAACAAGCTTATTCAAAGCTTTAGCTGGATTAACTAAGATTGATTCAGGCCAACTAAGTTTTTTCAATGAAAATCTCAATAATATGACTCTTGAAGAAAGATCATCTTCAGGTTTAAATTTTGTCCCTCAAGAAAATTCACTTTTTGATGAACTCACTCTAAGAGAAAATCTTGAAGCAGTATTAGAGTTAAAGTTCAAAAAAATTTCAACTGAAAAGATAGACCAAATAGATAGTTTGTTAAAAAAAGTCAATTTATTTGAAAAACAAGGTATTAAAGCAAAATTTCTCTCAGGCGGAGAAAAGAGAAAGACTGAAATTCTCAGATCAATTATTTTAGATTCAAAATTTATGCTATTAGACGAGCCATTCGCTGGTGTGGATCCAATATCTGTAGAAGAAATTATTAAAATTTTAAAGGTCTTTAAAAAAGATATTGGTATTTTTATTAGTGATCATAATTTTAGAGATGTTATGAATGTCTGCGATGAAGTTATACTTTTAAATCAGGGAGAGGTACTTCTTAAAGGCACTCCACAAGAAGTGAAGAATGATCCAATTGCAAAGAAATTGTATTTTGGTGAGCTGAATTAACCAAATTATCAAGTAGAATAGCCAAATGGCTAGCAAAAATTTAGACACAAGATTTGAGCTGATTCAAGAAACGCTCACAAATCCTGAATTTAAATCAAAGCTCGGAAGAATATTAAATGAAATGACTCCGAGTGAGTTAGCTTATGTTATTGAAGCATCACCACCTCACGAAAGAAAAATTATTTGGGACTTAATACAACTAGATACAGAAGGTGAAGTCTTAGGTGAGCTTGATGAGAATTTGAGAGAAGATTTACTTTCTGGCATGAATCCCGAGGAGATTTCGACTGCTATAAGAGACTTAGAAGTTGATGATCTAGCAGATATTCTTCAGAGCTTGCCAGAAAAGATGACAAATGAAGTCTTATCTCTTATGAACTCAAGAGATAGAGGAAGAGTGGAAAAAATTCTTGATTATCCAGAGGAGTCTGCAGGCGGTTTAATGAATACTGATGTAATAACAGTAAGAGCAGAACACTCGATTGAGCTTGTGATGAGATATTTGAGATTTTTAAAGGAATTACCCCAAAATACAGATGACATATATGTTGTAAGTAAAAAAGATGAGTATTTGGGCATACTACCTATAACAAAAATTCTAACTTCAGACCCAAATCTGACTGTAAGAGAAGTTATGGATACTGAATTCTCACCCATAAATGTTTCTAGCGATCAGATTGATATTTACAATCAATTTAAAACAAGAGATCTCTTCTCAGCACCAGTTGTAAGTGAAAACAATTTACTGCTTGGCAGAATTACAGTTGATGACATACTTGAAGTTGCGGCTGATGAAGTTGAGCAAGATTTTATAGGATTTGCACAAATTGAAGAGGATATATTTGCATCTCCAAGAAAGTCGATAAAAAATCGGCTTTTATGGCTATCAATCAACCTTGTAACTGCAATTTTTGCGGCTATGTCTATAAGTTTATTTGAAGACGTACTGGAGAAAATTGTATACGCAGCAATCTTAATGCCAATTGTTGCAAGTATGGGAGGTATAGCTGCTACTCAAACATTAGGCATATACATTCGAGCAGAAGCAATGCGTCAATTGAATCGTAAAAATCTAAGATATTTATTCAGAAGAGAATTCATCGTTGCACTAGCAAATTGTGTAGTATTTTCGATAGCTATTTATGCTATTACTTCTTTTTGGTTCTCTGATAATAATCTTTCTTATGCAATAGCACTGGCTATGATCTTCAATTTATTAGCAGCGGCAATATTTGGTTTTTTATTACCACATTTATTAAGAAAATCAGGATATGATCCAGCTATAGCAGGCGGTGTAGTTATCACTACAGTTACAGATATAATAGGTTTTGTGAGCTTTTTAGGAATTATTAGTTTTCTTATTGCTTAACTGATACATCAAGGTTATCAACGTTGCCTGAAATACTGTAGTTAGTCTTTGTTATATCGTTAATACCTTCTTGAAGAATATCTGTAACAACAACCGCACCAGCTGCAGCAGGAAACCCACCAATAATTGCGACATACCATGGAATATTTTGAGACAGTTTTGTACTAAATGTTAAATCTAAATTAAAAGTATCAAAAGTTTCATTAGATGAAAAAACTGTTCCTTTTAAAAGTGCACTACCTGCATCAAAATTTAAATTTAAATTATTAATATTTGCATAGCCACTGCTGTCAGCAAAAAACTCACCATTTAAATCATTTATAAAGAAATTATTCTGATCAAGTTTTTCAAAATCAGCATTGATTATATTTAATAGTCTTGACCTAATATCAATTAAAGACAGAACTCTTAAGGCGTCAATATTAAAGGTTGAATCTGAATAAGAAATGTTTTTCCCATTAATATTAAATAAGCCTCCAATCTCAAGTTCGTCGCTGTTAAAATTCAAGTAAGAGTTTGATAAAACAAATTTCAATTCATCAAATTTAAGATTTTCAAAATTATTTTCTTCAAATTCTTTCGTCAGAACTAATTCAGCGTTTAAATTTCTTAGAGAATTATCTCTAAAATCAAAATCAAAATAGTTATCACTATTATCTTCGAGTGCAAAATAATTTGATTTAAATTTTTTAGGGAAAACTCTAATCCCGTTATCAACTACTTTAAAATTATCAAGATAATCAAATTGAACATACAGCTCACTGGAGTTCACTAAAATGCTTTTATTTTTAAATATGACATTCATACTGCTGTCTGAATAATTGCCAATAATGCCTGATAAACTTTTGATCTTTCCAGACTCTGAAATAGTGAGATTAAACTTATTGCCTTGTTCAATTAAAAGCTCATAAGGACTTTCTAGACTTAGATTTTTTGAAAGTGAAAATTTATCTGCCTCAAACCCTGATAATAATATGTCATCCCCAAAGATTCTGAGGAAATTATTATCAATGTATAGTGTCATCTCACTTGTATCTATATTCAATTGATTCAGTTTGATGCTGTTATTTTCTAATGAAGCTATACCAGAGAAATTTACAATGTCTTCGGCAGAAAAGAGTGAAAATAAAATTTGAGCATTGTTCGATTGATACTCAGATTCATTTAAGAAGTCTTTTGTGTCTTGAATTGTATCTGGTATTAAATCATTGAGAATATTACTATTTCCAGTAGCAAAAAGACTCAGTGTAAAATCTTCATTATATTTAAAAGAAACATTCAGTTTGCTTGTTTCGTCAGCTGATGAGAAAAATCCATAAGGAATTGAGAATTTATCATTGAAATCTAGACTCAAATAACCTTTAAAATTTTGAAAATTTTTGATTTCATCATAGAAAATAAAATCCAAAGCTGCATTCGCATTTTCAAGGTTAAGATTTAATTTACCATTTGAGAAATATCCTGCGCCGTCAAGATTCTTGATATTTTCGAGTGATCCAGGAAGTTTAATATTAAGATCCTTTAGATTAAAAATAATCTTATTGCCCTCTGAAAGAACTTTTTGAAAATTAATATTTTCAAGTAAAGTATCTCCAATTCGGAAGTTAGTTATATTTAAATTATTTATGAAAAGATTAGGTTGGTTCGAGCTTGATGAAGCATCATCCTCAACCAATTTTACTTCTGAACTATTAATATCTAGTGAAGGTATATAAATGTGATTGCTTATTACGGAATTAAGAAAGTTTATTTCCAAAGCAAGCTCTTCTCCATAAAAATCTGCTGCGCCTCTATAGTAGAAATCTTGCATTTTAATTTTAATACCAAGTAAACTAGGCTGAACCTTAATTTCATTGAAATTTAAGTTATCTTGAAAGACGTTTTTAGCTACAAACCTTGCGCCGTATTCAGTAGCCATAAATAAGCATAGAGAATAAAATAAAGAAATTACAATTGCCAAAAGATATAAAAATATCCTAATAGGCCATACTAAATATTTTTCAGCCATTTTTGTCTTTGGTTAAAGAAAATAAGTGTCCAAAATAAGCAATTAAGTAAAGGGTTTAAGAGTATTCTTGAACTCAGACCATCTGCAAAATCATTTACATAGAATAAAATACCATTTAAAAATAAGGAAATTGAAATAATAAGCATCAATTGCTCAAGTAATGATCTTTGAATCCATTTAAGTGTAGAGAAGTTTAGATACAAGCCAATAACCGTATAAGTTGCGGTGTAAGGAAATGAATAATTACTGAAAAAAAGGTCAATAATGAAGCCTTTGAATACAAAGAAATAAATATTAGGCAATTTCTTGATAAAAGTTGTCAAGATTAAAGTTTGAATAAGAAATATATCTGGCAAGTATGACCAAGCGCCAATTGCAAGAAATATTTGGTTAAAAATAATTAACAGTAATAATGATAAATATCTAAAAAATTCATTCATGAAATATTACCCTCTTATTCATGGATTGATATGGATCAAAGAACAGCTGAATTTCAAGAGTTTCTTGGAAGATATTCGAGCCTAAGTCTTGGATATTTGTTAATCTTCCTACTATCATTCCCTCAGGATAAATTCCATCAAAACCAGTGGTGAAAAAGGTATCTCCAATTTCATAACTTACGGCTTTTGATTCATTAGAACAGTTTATAATTCTTCCTTTACTTGAACCCTTAGCAATACAATAAAAACCATTTATTGTCTTAATTGAAATAAATTCCTCAGGATCACTCAATAATCTAATTTCTATTTCATCATTTGAAATATTTCTAGTTTTACCCACAACAAAATTACCTTGCGTGACAGAATATGTGCCTTTTTTGTATTCTTTGGGGTTTGTGGAATATACGCGATGTTTATTGCAACATGTAAAATTCATTTGATCAAAAGAGGAAATGAAAGTTTCAGATGTATTAGGAAGTTTTGTATTGAAATTATTAAATGATTTAGAACTTTCTAATGATTGTATTTCAAGATCTTTTTCATAAATTTCATCTTGCAAGTTGAGAATTTCTTCTTCCAAGAGAGCAATTTTTTCATTCTCAAATTCGCGATATTCAGTAATTATTTGAGTTAAAAATTGTTGAGGAACATTTAGAGTTTTGACTAAAAACCTTTGAGCTTTTTCATTTAAAAAAAAACTTTGAGATAAATAAATAAGAATGCCAGCAAAAATTACAGAAAGTATAACCAATCTTAATTTCTTCTGAAAAGGAAGAATGTTTGTTGCCATTACTCCTCAGCAAATAGGTCAAAGTCTTTATCCATAAGTCCTAGAGCAATTCCACCACCTCTTGCGACACATGTTAAAGGATCTTCTGCAACACGTGTTGGAATGCCAGTTGATTGCTCAATTAGAGTATCAAGACAATGTAGTAATGCCCCTCCACCTGTTATGACTATTCCATCCTGAGAAATATCTGCTGCTAGTTCAGGTGGTGATAGCTCTAAAGCTTGCCTTACTGATCGAACAATTGCCGAAGTTTGATTTTCTAGAGCGCGGAAACCATCTTCTTTTTGAAAAACCACAAGCTCTGGAATACCTTCTGCAAGATTTCTACCCCTAAATTCGTATGGTTCAAATTCCTTTTTACAATTAAGTGTTGCACATCCTACTTGTAACTTTATTAGTTCAGCTGTTGATTCACCGATAACCACACCAAACTTTCTTCGTACATATGTTTGTATCGCTTCATCGAATTTATCACCACCAACCTTAAGAGACTCTGAATAAACTATTCCATTCAAGGAAAGAATAGCAACTTCTGATGTGCCACCTCCGATATCAATTACCATGCTGCCTCTTGGCTTATCTATTTCCACACCTGCTCCCAAAGCTGCTGCAATGGGTTCTTCAATTAATTTAACTACGCTAGCGCCAGCAGATAAAGCTGATTCTCTTATAGCTCGTTTTTCGACTTGTGTAGCTTTCGATGGAACACAAACAAGAACCCTTGGACTTGGAGACAATATAGAATTATTGGAAACTTTCTTGATGAAATGCTGCAACATTTTTTCTGTAACATTGAAGTCTGCTATTACTCCATCTCTAAGAGGTCTTATAGCCTCCATCTGACCAGGTGTTCTTCCCAACATTTTTTTCGCGTCGTGCCCAACAGCAACAACAGTTTTTTGACCACTTCTTTCTTGAATAGCAACAACAGACGGCTCATCTAAAACGATTCCGTCCTCTTTGGTATAAATTAATGTGTTAGCAGTACCTAAATCAATAGAAATATCATTTGAAAAAAGGCTACGTAAAAATTTAAACATTTCTAATTTACTCTATAATAATCAGAATCTTATAGAATAAGACTTTTGATGGATAAAATCGAGTTAAAAAATCTTTTATTTCTTGCACGTATCAATGCATCTGATGATGAGCATCCAGAAATAATGAAAAAACTTGAAAATACCTTCAAATTAATTGATGAGATGCAAGATCTAAATCTAGATGGCTTAGAACCGCTTAATAACCCACTTGAACTAAACAATGTTATGAGAAAGGATGAGAATAAAGACAGGAATGATAAATCGAATTTTTTAGAAAACTCCCCTGATTCTGATGAAGATTATTTCATAGTACCAAAAATAATTGAATGAATTTTAAACAACAAAGAGACGCATTTAGAGAAAGAAAGATTTCAGCGAAAGAAGCAGTTCAAAATGCTCTCGAAAGAGTTAAAGCAGACCAAAATAATATCTTCATTAACCATTTTGAAACAGAATCTCTCAATACAGCCGAAGAAATAGATAAAAATTTTGAAAACATTAAAGAGCTGCCATTATCTGGTGTTCCAATTGCACATAAAGATATTTTTTGCACAAAAAATATCACAACTACCTGTGGTTCACAGATGTTGGAAAATTTTAAACCGCCCTATGACTCTACTGTAGTGGAGAATTGTAATAATGCTGGTTCAATAATGATTGGAAAAACAAATATGGACGAATTCGCTATGGGTTCATCAAATGAGACCAGCTATTTTGGCCCAGTAGACAATCCTTGGAATAAGAAGCTTGTACCAGGAGGCAGTTCTGGAGGCGCAGCAGCTTGCGTTGCTGCGAACATAACTTCAATTTCAACGGGTACTGATACTGGTGGATCAATTCGTCAACCAGCTGCTCTATGCGGTATTACAGGACTGAAGCCCACATATGGACTTGTTTCACGTTGGGGTATGATTGCATTTTGCTCAAGCATGGACCAAGCAGGCCCATTTTCAAAAGATGCTTTTGGTTGTGCAGCATTACTAGATGCAATGTCTTCGTTTGACATAAAAGATTCTACTTGCTCACAAAGAAAAGAAATTAATTATGAGAGATGTTTAGATGAAGATACTAAGTCATTAAAAATAGGAGTTATAAAAAATCTTGAATCTTTCGGTATATCAGACAGTATGCTTAAAGCGTATGAGGTATCTTTAACAATTCTTGAGTCATTGGGTCATAAATTGATTGAAGTTGATTTTTCTGAACTTTCTTCAGGCATCTGTTCATACTATGTGATTGCTCCTGCAGAGTGTTCTTCAAACCTCTCTAGGTTTGACGGGGTGAAATTTGGGCATAGAACTAATAAACAACAAGATATTTCTGAACTATACATGTCAACCAGAGCAGAAGGTTTCGGTGATGAAGTTAAAAAAAGAATACTAATTGGAACACATGTATTATCAGCTGGATTTTACGATGCTTATTATTTAAAAGCACAAAAAGTTCGAAGAATGATTAAAAATAAATTCGAAGAAATGTACAAAGATGTTGATTTAATTTTTATGCCAACAACACTAGATCAAGCTTTCGAAAAAAATAGACAATCTGAAGATCCAAATCGAATGTATAAGGAAGATCTATTAACTATCCCTGCAAATTTAGCAGGACTTCCAGCAATTTCTTTTCCCAACGGTTTTCAAAATGGATTACCTACAGGAGGACAGCTTGTAGGGAATTATTTTCAAGAGGATCTATTATTACAACTAACAAATAAAATTCAGGAGGTAACAGATTGGCACAAAATGACACCTTAGTTAACGGCTGGCAACCAGTTATAGGTCTGGAAGTTCATGTTCAATTGTTAACAAATACGAAACTTTTTTCGCCTGCTAAAAATAAGTTTGGGCAAGATGCTAATACACTTGTAGATTTTATAGATATGGGATTCCCTGGGGTACTTCCAGTGCTGAATGAGGGTGCTATGAAGCAAGGGATAAAATTTGGTTTAGCAACATCAGCTAAAATTGCTAAAACCATGATTTTTGACAGAAAAAACTATTTTTATCCAGATTTACCCAAAGGCTATCAAATTACACAACTGCATTTTCCAATTGTTAAAGATGGAATTGTAAAACTTGAGGATAAAGAAATACGAATACACCAGGCTCATCTTGAAGAGGACGCAGGAAAGTCAATGCATGATCAGTATGACGACAAATCTGTCATAGATTTGAACAGATCTGGTGTACCACTTTTGGAGATAGTTTCTGAACCTGATATTCGATCATCATCAGAAGCAGTTGAATACTTAAAAAAGATTCATCAAATTATCACCTATTTAGATATCTCTGATGGAAATATGTCACAAGGATCAATGAGATGTGATGCAAATGTTTCAATAATGAGACCAGATTCAGCAGAATATGGTACTAGAGCAGAAATAAAAAATATCAATTCATTCAAATTTGTGGAAAAAGCAATAAATTTTGAAATCAAAAGACAAATTAAAATACTAGAAAGTGATGGTGTGGTAGAACAAGAAACCAGACTTTATGATGCAAATAAAGACGAAACAAGGTCTATGAGAACTAAAGAGTTTGCAAATGACTATAGATATTTTCCTTGTCCAGATTTAGTGCCAACGAATATTTCTGAAGATTTTATTAATCAAGTTAAGGAAGAGATGGAAGAACTTCCAGAAGAAAAAGAAGCAAGATTTATAAAAGAATATGAATTAGATGTTTATGAGTCAAAGGTAATTTGCTCAAATAAAGAAACCGCAAAGTTTTTTGAGCAAGTAAGCGTAAAAACTGATTCTTCTCTAGCAGCTAAATGGATTATAGGTGAACTTAATGCTCTTCTAAATAAATATGAAATGACATTGTCCAACTCAAAAATAAATGCAGATAATTTTTCCAGTTTAATTCAAAAGATAAAAGACGGAACTATATCTGGCAAGATTGCGAAAGATGTTTTAGAGGAGATCTGGAATACTGGTTTGGATGCGAATAAAATAATAAGCTCTAAAGGTTTAGAACAGATTTCAGATGAGAGTGAGCTCGAAGAAATTGCAAGAAATATTTTACAAAACAATTCTAAGCAAGTTGATGCTTATAAATCTGGAAAGGATAAATTATTCGGTTTTTTTGTTGGCCAAGTTATGAAAGAGACTCAAGGAAAAGCAAATCCTCAAGCACTAAACGAAATACTTAAAAAACTTCTTAACTAGTAAATCTGCATAAGATCTTGAGCTACAATAATTTCTCCCTTGAAATGTGCTGAGACCTCTTCTTTAATTTCCTGAGAGCTGGCTCCCCAATAAAGAATATGAGAAAGAACTAGTTTCTTAGGCATTATCTCGCTAGCAATTTTGCCTAATTCCATTGGGCTTGTATGGTGAGCAGCATGATAAATTTGCCAATCTTTTGTCTTTTTTTTAAAACCAGCTTGTGAATAAACCTCGTGAACTAAGATATCTGCATTCTTTGCTACCCTAATTAATTCTTCAGATGGAGCAGTATCACCTGAAAAAACAATTTTTATTTCATCTGTCTTAAAAATAAAACCATATGATTCTTCTAAATCTCCGTGATTATTTTTAAAGGCCTCAACTTTCACGTTGTTATCTTGAAAAATAAAGTTTTCATCAATTTGTTTAAATTCAAATTTATACCCAGTTTTATTTTGAGGCTGTGTACCATAAATTCTGTAATTAATATCAAATTCGTAAGCTTTGATAATGTTTTTAGCCATGTCATCGAGGCCATCTGGACCAAATAATTTTAATTTATTTTCTCGCCCCATTATCCAAGGAGTAATAATTAAATCTGATAAACCTAGATTATGGTCAGAGTGCATATGAGTTAAAAATGCATGATCAATTGAAGTAGTATCAATTTTCAGCTCTCCACCCCACTCTTCTGTTAGCTCTGAAAACCTCCTAATGACACCAATTCCAAAATCAATGAGGTATGGTTGTTCGTCTACTAGCAATAAGTAGGAAGATCCCATTCTTTCTGGGTCTGGATTAGGCGTTCCTGTACCCAAGACAAATAATTTTGTTTCTGCCAGAACATTCATTGAAAGGAAAAAGCTTAAAAGCCAACTAATCTTTAATTTCATAAATTGCGATTCTATCTGATTTATATGATCCAAGTATTAATTTGTTTGAATATGGGTAAACAGCTGACAAGCCACCAAAAGCCACATTATTAAAATCAAACTCATTTAAAAGTTTTAAATCCTTATTAATTACTAAAACTGAAAAAGGAGTAGCGCACTGTACCTGATCTGGTCTCATACAAGTAAGCCCGCCTAGATCAGAGTTTTGAACAGCCACCCACAAGACATTATCTTTAGCAATAATATTATCGGATCCTCCATTTAAATATGTTCTAAATTTAAAATCTTTTCGATCACTGCCATTAAAAGCACTTACCATTCCATTCATTCGATAGCTAACAAAAACTATCTCATCTATCATTTCTATACCATTAGGCCAAGCTCCACCGGAATTTTTGAGTTTAGAAAAGCCTTTAACATGGTCCCATTTATACACAAAGCCCGTATCTAATCTAAAAGTATTGAAAAATTCCAATTTTGAAAAATCCCAATCTTTATTGTATTGATGTGTTGCATAAAAAGATCCATATTCATCGCTTAAAACAACATCATTAAAATAAGTATTAAGGTCAGGCGCCTCCACACAACCAACCCAAAATAATTCTTTTTGTGCAGAGTCAGAGAAAACTATATCTTCTGAGAAAAATAAAAAATATTCGATTCTGTCTCTTTCTTCATGGTTAACTGCTGCTAAAAGATGTGCTTCTTCTAGGAAGGGGCTAAGTTTTTCATCTGTTGAGGCAGGTATTTTTTTGAAAGTATCAATTCCATGAGGGAAAAAATTTTTATATGGTTTACAATGTCTATCGCCAATACCTAGCTCATTATCTTGGATAAATGAAATTTTATAATCAATGATCTCCTTAGTTTTTAGATTTAGATGTGAGAGAAGACCGACCTTTGTTTCGCCATCATTTAATTCGGCAAGACCTGCAAACTGTGAAACAATTACAGCATCTTCATTAGGAATCTCAGCGAAATCTTCTGGGTTTTGTAAATCGCATATAAGCACAAGGGTTCCTTTAGATATACACTTATCTAAATTAGGATACTGAGGAAGATTTGATTTCAGGATGGGGCCTAAAAGTAAAAGTCCTGTTATCGCTAACAGGACTAACACAATAAAAATTTTAAGAAGGTTCTTAAACAAAAACCATAGCTAAGTTTTCAGCGACAAATCCAGGTTTCTCTTGGCCTTCTATTTCCAATTGAATACCAGTTTTCATTAACCATCTGCCGCCCTCTTTTTCAGTCACTTCAAGCAGTGTCATATTAAACCTGCAATTTGAGTCTACAGGGACAGGACTAACAAATCTTATTTTGTCATAACCGTAATTCATAGCCATTTTTGTACCTTCAACAGGAATTGAAGTTTCATAACCTTTTCCAATTGATAAAGATAGCATCAAAGCTCCATGTGCAATTGTGCTTCCAAATATTGGTGTTGCCCTCTCAGGATCAACGTGTATAAATTGTGGATCATCAGTAACATCTGCAAAGGTATTGATCATATCTTGTGTTACAACAAACCAAGATGTGCTTGATGTTTTTCCTATTTCTTTATGCAGGTCTTCTGCTTTTATTGCTTCCATAATTTTCCTCCTATTTCATTAAATGGTCTGCATACTTCTCGCGAAGCTCTGTTTTCAATAATTTTCCTGTTGCTCCATGAGGAAGTTCAGTGACAAATACGATATCATCAGGGTTCCACCATTTAGCAATCTTATCTTCGAGATACTCGTATATTGATTCTTTTGTCAAACTTTCATTAGCTGCTATGACAAGTAATAATGGTCTTTCATCCCACTTTGGATGCGCTACACCAATTACACATGCTTCAATAACTTCCGGATGCCCTTGCGCTGCATTTTCAAGATCTACTGAACTAATCCACTCACCACCGGATTTTATAACGTCTTTAGCACGATCAACAATTGTCATATACCCATCAGAGTCAATATTAGAAATATCACCAGTATCAAACCAACCATCGGCATCAACAGCATCTTCTTCATATTTGTAATATCTTTTATTGATCCATGGACCCTTAATTAACAATTTTCCAAAAGCCTTTCCATCTTCAGGTAATCTATTGCCATCATCATCAACTATTTTCAGCTGAACACCATATACAGGTTTTCCCTGCTTGGTTTGCAACCTATACAAATCCTCTTTTGGCATTTGTTCCATTTCCCTAGTTTTAATGTTTGCAGTTGCCAGTGGGCTAGTCTCAGTCATGCCCCAACCCTGAACTACATTTATGTCGTGCTCTTCATCAAATTGCTTGATCATTGAGTAGGGAACAGCTGATCCCCCTATTATTGTTTGACGAACTGACTCAAGTTTAATGTTATTTTCTTTGCAATAATTTAAAAGGCCGAGCCATATTGTTGGCACTCCAAATGCTAAAGAGACATTTTCATTTTCAATTAACTCTACTAGAGAGGCTCCGTCCATACCCATTCCTGGTAATACAAGTTTTATACCATTCATAGCACCTATGTATGGCAATCCCCAACCCATGACGTGGAACATTGGAACTACCATGAGGATAGAATCATTTTTACTTAGTCCCAAACCATTTGCTGATGAACCAGCCCATGCATGAAGTAGAGTAGATTTATGTGAGTAAAGTACTCCCTTAGGATTACCAGTTGTTCCTGATGTGTAACAAAGACCGCAAGGAGCATCTTCTGCAAGCTCTGGCCATTCATAACTCTCAGAACCATCAGCTATGAACTCCTCATATGAAATAACGTTCTTTAATTTTGTTTCTGGCATTTCATCCTTGCCACAAAGCAGTATATATTGCTCTACAGTCGGACAATTATCTTGAATTGCCTCTAGGAGCGGTGCAAAAACTGTTTCAAGAAAAACAATTCTGTTTTCAGCGTGATTTATTATGTAGACAATTTGCTCGGGATGTAGGCGAAAATTAATTGTATGCATCACTGCTCCCATGCCTGAAATACCATAATACATTTCCATATTTCGGTGTGAGTTCAATGCAAGAGATCCAACATTCTGCCCATGTTTTATTCCGTACTTTTCTAGAGAAGAGCCAAGTTTCTTTGCTCTTTTTGCTATTTGACCATAATTAGACTTATGAATCTCACCAGATAAAAGTCTGGAGACAATTTCAACATCCGGAAAAATTTTTTCTGCGTAGTCAATAATGCTAGCGACATTTTGACTCCATGATTGCATATTGCTCATATCTACTCCCAATTTTTTAGATTGTGAAGATAAGGATACCATTCATTTTTAAGAGGGTGAAACCATGTAAACATAATTTTATGAATTTTATCCTTAGTATCAGAATTAATCTTGATTTTTTGACTAGGGTCAAAAAGATAAACATATGGAATTAATCTTTCATCGACGCCATGTTTTAATAAAATATTTTCAAATGAGGAATCAGATTTTGCTTTAAAGTTACCAAATAAGTCTATTATTATTGAGTCTGTTCTGGGCATGCCTGTAAGATTTACTAAATAACAATCTTTAGACATCAAATAACTATGATCAAGGTGTTTCATCAAAGTTAAATTCATTTTTTTTGGACAAGAGTCAGTAGTAAAATAGTTGTCCCATATGCTAATCAAAGAGGAATTTTCTTCATCAAGACCGGTTTCAGAATCTTTATTCAAAGATGTTGATATTACTTTTTCTCCGGTCCAAAAAAAATTTAAATCTTTAATTCGATCTTTTGTAAATTGGCTAAAGTAATTGGCGTGTTCAATATTCTTATTTATTAATTCACTTGAATAAACGGTAGGACAGTAATCTAAATTGATTTCTGGAAAAGAATCCATTAGATCCGTCATAACTCTTTTTTGATTTTGATAATCAAAATTTGAGTCTATATCATCAAATAAAATAGAAAAATATTTTATCTTAAAGGCCATAAATTGCCTTATCTTTGTTTTCAAATTTTCATAATCATTTGTATTAATTAGAGATAGGCCAATGCCAAGGTTAATACCTAATTCTTCTGTAAAAGAGGCAAAATCTTCAAAATCATTTAACCATTCTTTTGTATGTTCTAGATCTATATGTGTTCGGATGAAGGGGTCTTCCTTAGGAGCATACAAGTAGAAATTTAAGTCCGAGCTTTTTAAAGCATTGCAAAAAAATTTTCTTTCATCAAATGAAAGCAGTTTGCCATAAAAACCTTCTACAATTCCAAATCTTTTCATACATTAAGTCTACAAGATCATTCAAATTTTAGCCTAAGTTTTCAGGTTATTTCTTTTGAGCAAATATGAATCTATTTATGTTCTTGAAATCTTTTATAGAACTTATTTTTGTAAAGTTTTTATTTTCAAGCATTTTTTTCAGTTCATCATTTTGTCCAACACCATGTTCAAACAATATTTTTCCATCCTTTTTAAGAAAATTTCCTAAGCTATTAATAATTATTTTAAAATCACTTAATCCTCTATCAGAAGAAAAAAGCGCTAAATCAGGTTCAAAAATTAGACTTTCATCAAGCTTCAGACCTTTTGGCACATAGGGGGGATTAGAAACAATTAAATCAAATTTTTCGTCAACATTTGAGAACCAATTTGATTGAATAAATTTAACTTTATTATTTGTTTGCAAATTATTTTTTTCTGCAATTTTTAAAGCTTTTTTAGATAAATCAACTCCGGTAACCTTGCTCTCTACAAAAATTTTAGATAACTCGATCGCTATGCAGCCTGATCCAGTACCAAGATCAAGTATTTTGTTAAAAGCAATAAAATTATTTGCTAGAAAGTCTACTAAAATCTCTGTTTCAGGTCGTGGTATAAGAACATCTTCACTCAAAAGATAATTTCCTTGATAAAACGGCCAAACTCCTAAGATATATTGGACCGGTTTTTTGGCTTTTATATCGCTTATAGTTTTTTTGAGGTTTATCTCTTTTACTTTAAGTTCATCGATCAAGAAATTTAAACCTTCATCATAAGTTTTACCATAGACTTCTTCCCAGACTACTGTGATATCTTTAATAGCTTCTTTATTCTTCTTGAATTTGGAGGAGTTTTTCTGCATTGCTTTGAGCTTTTAAGGAATCGATCATCTCAGTTAAATCTCCATCGAGAAAATTCTCAATGTTATATAGAGTAAGTTTAAGTCTGTGATCTGTTATTCTTCCTTGTGGAAAATTATATGTACGAATCTTTTCACTTCTATCACCAGTTCCAACTAATGATTTCCTTTCACTGGCTTGCTCTTTTTCAAGTTTTTGTTTTTCTACATCATATATTTTCGCCGATAAAAGCGCTAAAGCCTTAGCTTTATTTTTGTGTTGGCTCCTGTCATCTTGACACTCCACAACTATCCCTGAGGAAAGATGTGTAAGTCTTACTGCTGAATCTGTTTTGTTAACGTGTTGACCACCTGCACCAGAAGCCCTAAAAGTATCTACTCTTATATCTGACATATCTAAATCTTTTTCTTCAATATCATCTAGTTCTGGCATTACAGCTACTGTTGCTGTGGAGGTGTGAATTCTGCCTTGAGATTCTGTCTCTGGCACTCTTTGTACTCTATGAACACCGGATTCAAATTTGAGCTTTCCATAAGAATCATCCCCAATGATTTTTATTACAACTTCTTTATAACCTCCAGGACCTGAAACAATTTCTTTTATTTTTTCTGTTTTCCAGTTTGACCTTTCAGCAAACCTTGAAAACATTCTGTATAAGTCACCAACAAAAATTGCTGCTTCATCTCCGCCGGCACCAGCCCTTAATTCTAAGAATGAGTTTCTTGAATCATCTTTGTCCTTTGGTAAAAGTTGAATCATTATTTCTTCTTCGAGTACTTTTAATTTATTTTCACATTCAACTTTTTCTTCAGCTGCAATTTCTTTCATTTCTTCATCTTTAATCAGTTTTTCTAGGTCAGTTATGGTGCTCTCAAGCTTTTGGAACTCGGACCAATTTGCAACTACATCTTTAATTTCAGAAAACTCTTTATTTAAGGCTGTAAGTCTTGAGATATCAGAGGTAATAGCTGGGTCTGAAAGTTGATTACTCATATCTTCAGCCTTTGATTGCAAATTATCTAATGATTTTCTGATAGTATCTTTCAAAATTACCCTCTGTTTTTTGAAGACATTGAATCATCTAATATTTTAGAGACATGGAAAGCATTTTTTGATGCAATCTCATCAGCTAATTCTTCAATTACACCATTTATTTCGTCTCCCTCAGACAATTTTTCCCTCGCTTTCTTAATAGCTTTTAACTTGATATCTGACTGTTCTTCACGAAACTTTTTTTGAACAGCATTGATAGTTTTTCTATTTTGCAGTTTCATAAATTCTTTTTCAGCATTAGAAGATATTAAGTTTTCAGCATCTTTTACTGCACTTTCTCTACCTTTTAAATTTTCAGCTACCATTCCACTCAATTCATCTAGTGTAAGAATAGTTTTTCCGCCTTTTGTAACGAATCCTGAGGGCAAATTTCTTGGAATTGCTAAATCAAAAATTAGACAATTATCCTTTACTTCTTCACTTACAAAAAACGGTGTTTCTGATGCTGCTGCAATCACAACAATTTGATAATTCTTAATTTCATTACTTACTTCGCCCAGAGGCCTGCTAGCAATTCCATCGACATTGATATCTGTTCTATTGAACAGTTCAATTTCATATTTTTTTTGATTAAGTCGTTTTATGAGTGCTTTTCCAACATTTCCTGCACCTATTAGTAAAACAGGGGATTTATCGTGCTCGAGTATGCTATTTTCTACAAGTGAAGCAATGGATAAGGGGTTTTTAGAGAGACTAGTTTCCGATCTTATATCTTTAGCTAAATTTATTGCTCTAGAGAAGATTAGCTCTAGGTCAGAACCCAAATAGTTAAATGATTTTGAATTTTGAAATGATTTCTTTACTTGTCCAAATATATCGGGCTCTCCCACTATCATTGAATCAATTCCAGTCATAACTCTTAGAAGATGTTTAAAAGCTTCATTTTTTGAAAATAAGTATTGATCGTTTTTTCTTAAACCAATATTTTTGCCTACCAGCTGTTCTAGATGGCTATCGAAGTTCTTTATCTGCGTTCTCTCACAAAAAGAGTAGAATTCAGTTCTATTGCAAGTAGATAAAAATACTCCGTTCTCAAAAGGTGTAACACTTTTAAGATTTGCGATTATTTCATCAATCTTCTCTTTATTAAAAGCAAATTTTTCTCTAACCTCTAAAGAGGTAGATTTATGACTTATTCCCCAACAATGAAATTCCATAATTTATATTTTAAATATTTAATTAATTTAATTTTTTCTTTATTTATCTTGTCCAGCTGTGCAAGTTTAAATACATCTTCTCAAACATACAATCTTGAAGGCAAATTATCCTACATATCTGAAACTGAATCAGGCATTACAAAAGTTTCAATTTCCACGAGTAAAAATAAAACAATTATTAAGATTTTTGATCCGATGATGGGCCAAAAAATTTCAGAACTTAATGGGTTTAATAAATCATGGAACCTTTCGTCTGGTATTTCAATACAATTCTTTGACGCACTACCAAAACCAATGGAAATTTTTGAATTTGTATCATCAAAATGTAAGTTGGCGGGAAAATGTGAAATTCGCATTGAAAGCGAAGATCAAGATAATACAATCAAACTAATTCTTAAGAATGTATAGATTTAAATCTTTTGCAAAAATAAATAGCTACTTAAATGTTACAAGTAAACTTGAATCTGGATATCATGCACTTAATACTCATTTTCAGATCATAGACCTGCACGATAAGATATCTTTTAAGACTGCTAGCAATACAGTTCTTACCAGTAACAAAAGTTTTGATCTTAAGCATAATTTAATTCTTAAAGCTAAAAGCTGGTTCGAAAGTAAATTTGATCTCAGAAATAATTTTGAAATACATCTAGAAAAGGAAATTCCTATAGGAGCAGGTCTTGGAGGTGGCAGCTCAAATGCTGCGACAACACTCTATTTTCTATGTAAATTTCATAATATTGATTTGTCAATACTAACCAGAGATCAGGTGTGTAATGAACTTGGAGCTGATGTATTTATTTTTCTAACAAGGCAAAGTGCTTTTGCAGAAGGCAGAGGGGAAATAATTACAGAAATTCATTCTTTTGATTCAGATTACTTGTTATTATCACCCGATATAAATATTTCTACGAAAGAAATGTTTGAATCTAAATTTCTTGAAGTATCCAACAATATAGATAAAACAAAAAATTGTTTTTTAGATGTATTGCTTAAAGAAAGTCTAGAATTTTCGAATTTTTACTCTGAATTAAAGAAAAAACTGCCAATAAATACTTTTAATAAATTAAAATTAAGTGGAACTGGCTCAACATTATTTATAGAAAATCCGGACGAGAATGAAAAAGCATTAATTTTTGAATTATTTGGTCAAAATTTTAGAGTTTTTTTGGCTAAAGGATTAGAATACTATGACTTTGAACTTAATGGGGTGTAGCCAAGTGGTAAGGCAGCGGCTTTTGATGCCGCCATTCGTAGGTTCGAATCCTACCACCCCAGCCATGTGATATATGAATAATAGAGTTGTTTTTACAGGAAATTCAAACCCTAAGCTAGCAGAAAGCGTAGCGAAAAACTTAAATGTTCAGCTTGGGGACATAAAAGTTGCCTCTTTCAGTGATGGTGAAATAAATGTTGAAATTAACGAAAATGTTAGAGGCAAAGATACTTTTGTAATTCAATCGACAAATTTCCCTGCCGAAAAAAATCTGATTGAATTAATTTTTATTATAGATGCTTTGAAAAGAGCTTCAGTTAGATCAATAACAGCAGTTATCCCATATTTTGGATATTCTAGGCAGGATAGACGTGTAAGGTCTGCAAGAGTTCCCATAAGCGCAAGAGTAGTAGCCGATATGCTGTCAAATGCAGGAGTAACAAGAATTATTACCCTAGATATACATTCAGAGCAAATTCAAGGATTTTTTTCATTTCCAATGGATAATATCTACACTGCAAACTTAATGGTAAAGGACTTGCTCTTAAAATATAAAGTTGATGATCTCCAGGTAGTCTCTCCCGATACAGGTGGAGTTATCAGAGCAAGATCAGTTGCCAAAACACTAGGGGTTCAAGATTTGGCAATAATAGATAAAAGAAGAGAGAAAGCTAATGAGTCTGAGGTAATAAACCTCATTGGCGATGTAGATGGAAAGGTCTGCATTGTGCCAGATGATTTAATTGATACAGCTGGAACTTTAAGCAATGCAAGCCATGCTCTGAAAGAAAGAGGTGCTAAGGAGATTATTGCCTATATCACACATCCTGTTTTGTCAGGAAATGCTGTAGAAAATCTAAATAATTCAGCAATTGATAAACTGGTTGTATCAAACTCTATAGATATTGGTGACAAATCCGAAAAATGTCCTAAAATAGACGTCTTTGATATATCGCCTATATTGTCACAAGCTATAACAAGGTTAATGACAGGCGAATCAATAAGCGAGTTATTTAGATAATGGAAACTTTAAAACTAAAAGCTGAAATTAGGGAAAAAGTTGGAGGACTGAGCTCCAAACAACTAATTTATAAAGAAGGAAGGATTCCTGGCATTATCTATGGTGGAAAAAATGATCCACAACCAATTTTTGTGCAGAAAAATGAGCTGCTAAAAATTATTTCTAATGAAGGTCTTTTCAATTCAATCGTTGAAATGGAGCTGAATGACAAAAAAGAGAAAGTAGTTTTCAAAGAAGTTCAAAAACATCCATCTAAGAATATCTTTACTCATATTGATCTTCAGAGAGTGGTTGATGGAACTAGAGTTAACGTTGTTGTTCCAGTTGTTCTCAAAAACCAAGATAAGTGTTTCGGTGTAAAAATTGAGGGTGGTGTTATAAACCATGTGCTTAAGGAAATATCTGTGCTTACTGATCCAGCTAAAATTCCTGAATCGATAGAGGTAGATATGGAAGAAATTAAGTCCAAAGAGAAGGTTAGGCTAAGTTCACTAGGAATTGATGGGAGCTATGATTTTTCTGCAAGCCTAAAATCACAAGACCCCGTATTAGTTTCTGTTCTAACAGCACGAGGTGGAATGCTTGATTTTGAAGATGAAGAAGTTGATGATGTTGATGAGGGTGCTGATGGAGAAAGCACAGGATCAAGTGATGAAAAAGCTTCTGAAGAAAATAGCTCAGATAATACTGAGGAAAAATCCGAA